>Ga0209415_10018962_pt1 | contig 10819 bp, 10 predicted proteins | sample PeaSoiSIISIP2007_FD_187696 | JGI IMG/M metagenome (GOLD analysis project Ga0209415, IMG submission 187696) | Peat soil microbial communities from Weissenstadt, Germany - SII-SIP-2007 (SPAdes) (version 2) | ecosystem: Environmental > Terrestrial > Soil > Wetlands > Peat | place: Germany... | reverse complement strand
GGCCTCCCCCCGGCCAAGGCTCCCCGCTCGTTGCCCGGCCATTGTGTTGCCGACGACGACGAGCTGCGCGCCCGCCGGGCCGATATCGACCGAGCGGAGCGCGTAGCCATCCATGGCGGAGTTCTCAAAGCCCGGGACCGCGTGCGCGGCCGTGACCGGCGAAGCGAGGACGAGGCCGAGCGCGTCCTCGAGCGGGCTCGGCACCGCAGGGAGCGGGTCGCGGCCACCGAGGACGACGGCGCGTACCTCCTCCACCGAGGAGAGGGGGCTCACGGGGCCGAACGGCCCGCCCGAAGGGCTCGCCCGGCGACCGGGCGCGGGGCGATCGTCCTCGTCATGGCGCCGAAAGGCTAGTTGCCGTCGGGGAGCTCGACCCTCCCCCCGAACCCGAGCGCCGCGAGGTCTTCCGGGGTGTCCACGTCGGCGAACGCGTCCGGTCCCGCGACCGCGCCCCACTCGGACTCCCCGAGGAGGACCGCGCTCGACCGCTTGGGCAGCCGGCGGAGGGAGCGCTCGCCGGCCACCACCGCGGCGGCGGTCGCCCGGAGGTCCGCTCCGGACCAGCGGGCGCAGAGCGGCTGCTCCTGGCCCGCGACGACCGGCATCACGGTCCCCTCGCCCGCATAGGAGGCGAGGAGGTCGATCACCGCCGAGGTGACGAGCGGCAGATCGCAGGCGAGGACGACCGCAGGCCCGGCGTGCCCGTGTCGGAGCAGCCAGTCGGCCCCCGCCGCGATCGCGACGAGCGGTCCGGACGAGCGCGGTTCCTCCTCGAGATGGGGGAGGCCGCTCGAGCCGGGTCCCACCTCCACAGCGGGAGCGACGAGTTCGATGAGGAGCGCCCCGAGCCGCACCGCCTGCGTCGTCCCGTCGACGCGGATCGTGGCCTTGTCCGCGCCCATGCGCCGGCTCGAACCTCCGGTGAGGAGGATTCCGGCGACGCCGGGCCGCGCGCCCACCCAACCGATCGTACCGGTGGCCCGGGGGGTGCAAGAGCGGGCCTCGGGTACGCTTTCGTCGATGACAGTCCCGGCTGCGGAGTGGCTGGCGCGCTTCGCCGACGAGCTCGGCGTGGACGCGCCGAGCGAGGAAGAGGTGTCCCACCTGCTGCTGTTGGCCTCGGTCGCCGCGCACGCGTCGGAGCGGACCGCGGCGCCGGTGTCGTGCTGGATCGCGGCGCTCGCCGGGGTCCCGCCGACCGAGGCCCTCGCGGCGGCGGAGCGGCTCGCCGCGGAGCTCGGCGCGGCGCTGCCCGAGGGGACCTGACCGATGGCGACCCGCCCGATCGAGCACGGACCGCTCGCGCTCTCGGTGACGGGGGGCCGGGTCCCGACGACGCCGGTGACGGTGTACGAGCGCCGCGACGGCCGACTCGTCGGCCGCGCCGACCGGCTCGCGGTGGAGGAGCCGCTCGAGATCCGGGTCCAGGACCCGGGCTCGGCGCCGTCGACGCTGTCGATCACGATGCGGACCCCGGGGCACGATTTCGAGCTCGTCGCGGGCTTCCTCCTCTCCGAGGGCGTCATCTCCCGCCGCGGGGACATCGCGTCGATCGCGTACTGCCTGGACGAGGACCTCGACGAAGAGCAGCGCTACAACGTCGTGACGGCGGAGCTGACCGTCCCCTCCGGGCGCGCCAGCATCGAGCGGCACGTCATCACCTCGAGCGCGTGCGGGGTCTGCGGCTCCACCTCGATCGAGTCGGTGCGCCTGTGTGACCACCCGGCGATCGGCGAGGGACCGGTGGTCCCGATCGAAGTGCTGCTCGGTTATCCCGATCTGTTGCGCTCGGGGCAGCGGGCATTCGAGTCGACGGGCGGGCTCCACGGCATCGGGCTCATGACCCCCGACGGCGAGGTCCTCGCCCTCCGCGAGGACGTCGGGCGCCACAACGCGGTCGACAAGGTGGTCGGTTGGGCGCTCATGGCCGGTCTCGTGCCGCTCAGCGAGGTCGCCCTCGTCGTCTCGGGGCGGATCTCGTTCGAGATCGTGCAGAAGGCGGTCCGCGCCGGGATCCCGATCGTCGCGGCGGTCTCCGCGGCGACGAGCCTCGCGGCACGGCTCGCCGAGGACCAGGGGATGACCCTCGTCGGGTTCATCCGGGGCGACCGCTGCATCGTGTACTCGGGGCGGGAGCGCCTCGCCGTCTCGGACCCGGCGGTTCTCCCCTAGCGATTAGCGCGGGCGCGCCCTTCGGAGTCAGATCGCGCGGCAGAGCAGATCGAGCCGCACGTAGTTCTGGTCGTAGCTGCCGTCGTCGCGCCGGACCTCCTCGGAGAGGCGCTCGAGGACCCTTTGGCGGAAACGGCTGTAGTTCGCGTCCCCGAGCCCGGGCCGGTAGGCGATGAGGACCTGGCTGTCGAGCCATGACCGAAGCGCCGCGACGTCCGGCACGGCGCGGCGCTGGGGGACGAGTCGTACGAAACCGCCCCCGAGGTCGAGCCCCGCCTCGACGAGGCGGCCGGCGACCTCTTCGGGCTCGGGGAAGTACCACGGCGTGCGCGGCCCGCCGAGGCGGGTGGACTCCTCGTCGAGGATGGCCCGAGTGTCGGCCATCTGGCCGGCTCCACCGAACTCGGCCCGGAATCGGCCCCCCGCGACGAGCAGGCGGCGGATCGCGCGATAGAGCGCGGGGTGGTCCGCACCCGGCACCCAGTGCAGCGTCGCGGTGCTGACGACGAGGTCGAAGGGCGGCCCGCTCCGGCGGCCGGGGGAGAGCTCGACGGGGGAGAGCTCGTCGAGCTCCTGGGCGGCGAGGGCCACGAACCCGAGATTGGCGAGCGATCGGTGGCTCGCGGCGGCCCGGGTGACGAGGGCCGCCGACTGGTCGAGGCCGAGCACCGAGCCGTCGGGGACGAGGGCGGCGACGCGAGCGGAGAAGTCGCCCGCGCCGCTCCCGAGGTCGAGGACGCGCCAGTCGGTCCCGACGTCGAGCGGGTCGAGCACGTGATCGTCGTAGGCACGGTGGTGCGCGGTGTTCTTCGCGTACAGCTCCGCATCCCATTCGATGCCGGTCATCTCTGGCATTCTCCCCTTCGTCGCGCGCCGGAAAGCTACCGTCGAGCCCGCGGGCAGGCGACGTCGTCGCCGATAGTGTCCCCCGCGAGGCAAAGGAGCGCCGGTGGGGCTCGTCGAGGAGTTCGCAGTGGCGCTCCGGCGCCGCGTCGAGGAGGGCCTCACGCCGGAGGCCGCGCACGAGACGCGCCGTTGCCTGTTGAACGTGCTCGGTACCGCGATCGGAGCCAGTCGCACCGCCGAGGCGGACGCGCTCGTCGCCACCGGTGCCGGGCTCGGGGGAGGAGCGGTCGTACCGCCCGGTCGCTCCGAGCCCCTGGAACGCCACGTGGCCGCGCTCGAGATCGGCTTCGCCGCCCACTTCGACGACTACGACGACACCCACCTCGAGACCGTCATCCACCCCGGCGCCGCCACGCTCGGGGCTCTGTACCCGCTCGCGCTCATCGAAGCCACGACGGGCCCGGGCGAGCTGATGGCGTTCGCGCTCGGGGTCGAGAGCCAGCTCCGTGTCGGGATCGCGATGAGCCCGTCGCACTACGACCTCGGCTGGCACATCACCGGGACCTGCGGGGTGATCGGCGCCGCCGTGGCCGCCGGCGTCGCCCTCGGATTCGACTCGCGGACGCTCGCGTCGGCGATGGGGCTCGCGGCGAACTTCGCGATCGGGCACCGGGAGAGCTTCGGGACGCCGGTCAAGCCCTACCACGCGGGCAAGGCGGCGATGAACGGGCTGCTCGCCGCGGAGCTCGCCGCGGCCGGAACGGCGGTGGACCCCGACGTCCTCGAGGGCGCGGGGGGCTTCTTCGCGTTGTACGCGGACGAGTTCGATCTCGCGCCCCTGCGCACTGCGGAGGTGGAGGCCCGCTGGGTGCTGCTCGACAACACCTACAAGCCTTTCCCCTGCGGCATCGTCGCCCACCCGGCGATCGAGGCGGCGATCGGCCTGCACGGCTGGATGGAGGACCCGGCGAACCCGCCGGTGCGCTCGGTCGCCGTGCGGTGCAACCCCCTCGTCGTCGAGCTGATGGGCCGGCCGACCGCATCGACGGGGCTCGAGGCCCGCTTCTGTGCGCTGCACGGTGTCGCGGTCGGGCTCTTGTTCGGCAAGGGCGGTATCGAGCAGTTCTCCGACGAGACCGCGCGCGACCCCGTCGTCGACGAGCTCCGGCGGCGCTCGACGCTCATGGCGAGCGAGTCCTGCCCGAGGGAGGCCGCGACGGTCGTGGTGACCTTCGAGGACGGGACGACGGTCGAGAACGAGGTTGCGGTCGCCGCGGGGAGCCGGGGGAGCCCGCTCAGCGACGGCCAGTTGATGGCGAAGTTCCAGGCACTCGTGGAGCCGGTGCTGCCGGGCCGTTCGGCCCTCATCGCCGACGCCGCGCTCGGGCTCGGCGAGCACACGAGCTTCTCCGACATCGCGTCCGCGGTCTCGGGCCGATGACCGCCGCCCGCACCGGCACGCCGAGCGCGGAGCTGGCCGCGTTCGTCGCCCTCAGCACCTGGGAGGAAATGCCGCGTACGGTGGTCGCCCTCGCGCAGCGCGCCATCGCGGACGGCATGATCGCGACGGCACTCGGCTCGGGCGGACCGGCCGCCTCGGCCGCGTTCGTGGCCGTCGCCCGCGACGGTGGCGTCGCCGAGGCGAGTGTCATCGGGCGGGCCCGCCGCCTCCCGGCGCCCTTCGCGGCGCAGGTGAACGCCACGGCTGCCCGCGACGGCGGCGGCCCGGGAACCTCATCGGTGGTGGTCGCCTCTGCGCTTGCGCTCGCGGAGCGCGAGGGGGTCAGGGGGTCGCGATTGCTGCTCGGGGTGGCACTCGGACTCGAGGTCGCGGCGCGGGTCGGAGCGGCCCTCGGTCCGAGCCATCTGAAGCGCGGCTACGACCTCGCGGGGACGGCGGCCCGCGTCGGCGGCGCGGCGGCGGCGGGCTCGCTGCTCGGGCTCACGCCCGAGGCGGTGTTGTCGTCGTTCGGCTACGCGGCCACGACGGCGGGTGGCCTGGCGGCCAGCCCGCCGGAGATCCGCTCGCTCGTCGCGGGCCTGGCGGCCGCCGACGCGATCTGGGCGGCGCTCCTCGGTGGCGCGGGGCTCGTCGGTCCGCCGTTCCCGCTCGAGGGCCGCAGGGGCCTCCTCGCACTGGAGTCGGCGCTCCCGGACGCGACCCAGTTGCATGCGGGGCTCGGTTCGACCTGGACGCTCACCGCAGCGTCGTTCGGGGCGGTTCCCGATCCCGCCGCCGGCAAACCCTGGCCCGAGGTGCGTGGGCTCGAAGCCGCAGAGAGCGTCGCCGCGCTCGTCGGCGCGACCGAGGATCTCGTCGCGCGCTGACCCGGCCCGGCCCCGCGGGCGCGTCTTCTGGTCGGCCGGTACGATCTGGCGATCGTGGTCGGCGGCAAGGCCCAGCGTGGCCACTCGCGGGCCCTCCTCGTGGCGGTCGCCGCCCTCGTTTTCCTCCCGGTGGCCCTCGCGGCGGCGGCCGCCGGCGCGGCGACGGTGACCGTCGCAATGTTGAGCCCGGTATCGGCTTCGCCCGGATCGCTGCTCACGGTGACCGGCTCGGGGTTCTCCTCGGCGAGCGGGCTGCAGGTGAAGCTCGGGGGTGAGAACGTCCCGGTCACGGTCTCGACCGACAGCGCGATCAGCTTCCCGGTCCCCGCTGACGCGCGGCCCGGACCGGCCGTCGTCATCGTGAGCGCGGGCGGCGGGGCGCTCGGGCCGAGCTTCAACGTCACCGTCCTCACCCTCGCGGCGCTGCCGGTCGGAGAGGCCGGCGCGCCGTATACCGCGGCGCTCTCGGCATCGGGTGGGACCGCGCCCTACAGCTACGCGGTCGTGACCGGTGAGCTCGCGTCGGGGCTCTTCCTCAGTCCGGCCGGGGTCTTCTCCGGAGCGGCGAAGACCGCGGGAACCCAGAGCTTCACGGTCACCGTCACCGACGCCAACCACCTGAGTGCGAGCTTCCTCGTGGGGCCGGCGATGCTGCCCGGGCCGGCGGTCTCCACGAGCTCGCTCGCCAATGCCTGGGCTGGTGCGGACTATTCGACCGCGCTCAGCGCGACGGCGGGAACGCCGCCCTACAGCTGGTCGATCGGAAGTGGGGCGATCCCGGGTGGACTCATCCTTACCTCGTCCGGGGTGCTCGGCGGCCGGCCCGGCGGGGTAGGCCAGTACTCGGTGGTCGTGAGGGTGACCGACGCGCTCGGCTCGAGCGCGACCCGCAAGCTCACCCTCGCCGTCGCGGTCGAACCGCCGCAGGCGGCGCTCCTGCTCGCGACGACCGACGGGGTGGCCGAGACCCTCTCGACCGCCGCGGGTCCAGCCGTCACGACCACGACGGGGAGCGAGATCGTCGCGGCCCTGGCGAGCTTTGACGGGCAGAGGGCCTGGCTCGTCTCGCGGCGCGGGTCCGTCGTGCCGATCGGTGCCTCGCCCCTGCTCGGCGAGATCGGCCGTCGCCCCGGCTCGCCGATCACCGCGGCGGCGGTCCGCCCCGACGGGACCGGCTACTGGCTCGTCACCCGCACGGGCCGGGTCTACGGATTCGGATCCGCGAGGGACGAGGGCTCGCTCCTCGCCGTTCGTCACCACGGCGCCGCGGTCGGCATCGCGGCGTCCTCGGGCGGCACCGGCTACTGGGTCGTCACCACGACCGGCGAGGTGTTCGCGTTCGGGACCGCCCCCGCGCTCGGTTCGACCCGTCCGGGGCGCCTGCGGGGACGGATCGTCGGAATCGCGCCCACCGCGGACGGGAAGGGCTACTGGCTCGCCTCCTCGGCTGGCTCGGTCTACGCCTTCGGTTCCGCCCGCCAGGCGCATCTCGGCGCCGGCGTGCCGGGTCTCGCACCGGTGGTCGCGATCGCGCCGGCGCCGGCGGGGAAGGGCTACTGGCTGGTCGGCAGCGGCGGCACCGTGGCGCCGTTCGGATCGGCGGAGTCCTTCGGCGCGCCCGCGGCGCTCGCGGTGACGGGCGTGGTTGCCGCGGCGTCGGCCCGTTGAGCGGTACCCGGGCGCCGGCGCCGTCGAGGTCGAGCAGGGGCCACGGCGCGGCGCCTCAGCGCACCGTCCGGCCGCGACGGGCCCTCAGCGCCTCGAGGGCCTCGTCGGGGACCGCGAGGTCGCCCCTCCCGGTCCCGACGAAGAGGCCCGGCTTGTAGCGACCGTGGAAGTCCGACCCACCGGTCGCCACGAGGCCGTGCCCGCCGGCCAGCCTGCGCAGCTCTTCCCGGGTCGAGGGGTCGTAGGAGGCGTATTCGCACTCCATCCCGCCGAGGCCCTCCTCGCACAGCGCGTGGAGGAGTCGGTCGAGCGCGGCGGGGGTGAGTTCGAGACTGAGGGGATGCGCCAGCACCGCGACGCCGCCGGTGGCGTTCGCGTGGGCGATGACCTCCCCGGCTTCGATGTCGTCCCGCCCGACGTAGCCGGGGCGACCCTTGGCGAGGTAGGTGTCGAAGGCCTCGGTCACCGAGGCGACGACGCCGTGGCGGACGAGCACCGCGGCGAAGTGCGGACGGCCGATGACCGCACTTCCCGCCTCGGCCTCGACCTCGTCTCTGCTCACCGGGATGCCGAGCTCGGCGAGGCGGCCGATGAGTGCGTCGTTGCGCTGCTCCCGGTCCGCCCGGAGCCCGGTGAGCGCGTCGCGGAGAGGCCCAGGGACGTCCTCGATGAAATAGCACAGCACATGCATCGAGCCGGGCTGGAACGAACAGGAGACCTCGCAACCGGGGACGAACGCGATGCCGAGCTCGTCAGCGTGCGCCGCCGCCCGGGCGAGCCCGGCGAGCCCGTCGTGGTCGGTGAGCGCCACGGCCGAGAGCCCCGCGGCCGCGGCGAGCTCGATCACCGCCTCGGGCGCCTCGGAGCCGTCTGACGCCGTCGAGTGGCAGTGCAGGTCGATCACGGGGTCAGGCTAAGCCCCCGCCCGTGCATCCGCCCGGGCGCCGCGCGTCGGTCGGGCGTCAGCTGAGGCCGGTGCTACAGGACGCGCACAGGCCCACCATCGCGAAGTGGTGCGCGTCGATCGAGAACCCGTAGCGCGCGAGCGCGTTGCGCTGCAACGGCCGGAAAAGCTCGTCGGGCACCTCGATCGTGACGCCGCACTCGCTGCAGACGAGATGCCCGTGGCTCGCCGCGGCGAGGTGGTAGGTCGCGGCACCGTGACCGAGGTGCGCGTGCTCGATCACGCCGAGGCGTTCGAGCTCTTCGAGGTTGCGGTAGATCGTCGACAGGTGGACGTCGGGGGCGCGGCCCTGGACCTGTGCCGCGAGCTCCTCTGCGGTCCGGTGCCCGTGGGCGTCGATCAGGCACTGGATGAGGAGCCGCCGCGGCGTCGTCACCCGGTGACCCTCGGCGCGGAGCACCTCGAGGACCCTGTCCAACGCGGCGTCATGTCCCGGGGCGCCTTCGTAGCCACGATCGGAACCGACCGACATCGCGCCCAGCATACGAGCGCAACTGCGTGATGCATCCAGACCGCTGTTGCGAACCGTATTAAATTGCGAGGTGTTCGCAGAAGTGCGCGCTGCCGGATCTGCCACAGAGGAGTGACCATCACCACTACGGCTAACCCCCCTCAGCGCCGCCTTCGGGCAGTCCTCAGTGCGCTCTCGCCGGCCGAATGGACGCGGATCGCCGCGATGACCGCCGCGATCGTGGGCCTCTACGTCGTCGGGTTCGGGCTGCTGCTCTCCTCGGTCCCGCACCACTACCACCTGTCCAAGACCGAGGTCTTCGGGGTCGGGACGGGCATCTTGGCCCTCACGCTCGGCATGCGCCACGCGTTCGACGCGGACCACCTCTCCGCGATCGACAACACGACACGCAAGCTGATGGCCGACGGCAAGCGTCCGATGAGCGTGGGGTTCTTCTTCTCGCTCGGGCACTCGACGATCGTCTTCGTGCTCGCGGTGCTGTTGAACCTCGGGATCCGCTCGCTCGATCGCCAGGTGCGGAACCCCGCCTCGGGGCTGCACAGTGTCGCCGGCATCGTCGGCGTGTCGGTGTCAGGGACGTTCCTCTACCTCATCGCCGCACTCAACGTGGTCGTCCTCGTCTCGATCGTGCGCGTCTTCATGGAGCTGCGGCGTGGGACCTACGACGACGAGGAGCTCGAGCGTCAGCTCGAGCAGCGCGGCCTCATGAACCGGTTCTTCGGCAAACTCGCACGCCGCATCGACACGCCGTGGAAGATCTACCCGGTCGGGGTCCTGTTCGGTCTCGGGTTCGACACCGCGACCGAGGTCGGGCTCCTCGTCATGTCCGGCACCGCGGTGGCGAGCGGGCTGCCCTTCTACGCGGTGCTCTCGCTCCCGATCCTGTTCGCCGCGGGCATGAGCACCTTCGACACGATCGACGGGTGCTTCATGAACTTCGCCTACGGATGGGCCTTCGCCCGGCCCATCCGCAAGGTCTATTACAACATCACCATCACCGGGCTCTCGGTGGCGGTCGCGTTCTTCATCGGCACCGTCGAGATCCTCGGACTCCTCCCGGCAGAGCTCAACTGGAGCGGGGGGATCTGGGACTTCTTCGAGCGGTTCAACATCAACACCGCCGGTTTCGTCATCGTCGGCCTGTTCGTCCTCACCTGGGTGGTCGCCCTCTCGGTCTGGCATTTCGGCCAGGTTGAAGCGAGATGGGACGCCGCGGCGGTGCGCGCCCGAGCCGCTCGCCCGGAGCCAGTCCCGGACTGAGCCAGTCCCGGACCGAGCCAGTCCCGGACCGAGCCAGTTCCGGACCGAGGCAGTCTCGGGCTGGCGCGCTCGATTGCACGAACACCGCAGCCTTTCGGTCACGCCGAGCGCATTCGATGTCAGAATGGGAGAAATGAAAGACGCGTGCGGGGTCTTCGGCGTGTACGCGCCCGGTGTCGAGGTCGCTTCTCTCGTCTTCGACGGCCTCTTCGCGCTGCAGCACCGCGGCCAGGAATCCGCTGGCATGGCCGTGAGCGACGGCGAGACCGTCACCGTCGTGAAGGACATGGGCCTCGTCACCTCGGTGTTCGACGTCCGGGCACTCGCATCCCTGACCGGCCACGTCGGCCTCGGGCATGTGCGCTACTCGACGGCGGGCGCCAGTACCTGGGAGAACGCCCAGCCCGTCTACCGTCCCCTCGGCCGTGCCGGCTTCGCGCTCGGGCACAACGGGAACCTCACGAACGTGTCCGCCCTCGAGGCTTCGCGCAACATGTTGCCGGGTGTCCTCGGGTCCGACAGCGACCTCGTCGCGGAGCTCCTCGAGGAGGCCTGGCCGGAGACGGCCGCGCCACCGGGGCTCGATCCGCAGGCCGCTCCACAGCGCGACGACGCGCTCGAATCCGCACTCGTGAAGGTCCTGCCACGCCTCGAGGGCGCGTTCTCGCTCGGCCTGCTCGACGTGGACCATCTCGTCGCCGTCCGCGACCCGAAGGGCCTCCGGCCGCTCTGCCTCGGCGAGCTCGACCCGCCCACCCCGGGTGGAGCGAGGGGATACGTCATCGCGTCGGAGAGCCCGGCGCTCGACATCGTCGGCGCCCGCTTCGTGCGCGAGCTCGAGCCGGGGGAGATGCTCGTCATCGACGCCGAGGGCCCGCGGTCGCTGTTCCCCTTCGCCGAGGTGGACGTGGAGCGGCACCTGTGCATCTTCGAGTTCGTCTACATCGCCCGGCCCGACACCCGGCTGTTCGACCGGGAGGTGCACGCGGCGCGGGTGCGGATGGGCGAGCGGCTCGCGGCCGAGTCGCCGCCCCCACCGGTCGATCTCGTGATCGGCGTCCCGGACTCGGCGGTCCCCGCCGCGGAGGGCTACGCGAGGGCGGGCGGGG
>Ga0209415_10018961_pt1 | contig 10819 bp, 10 predicted proteins | sample PeaSoiSIISIP2007_FD_187696 | JGI IMG/M metagenome (GOLD analysis project Ga0209415, IMG submission 187696) | Peat soil microbial communities from Weissenstadt, Germany - SII-SIP-2007 (SPAdes) (version 2) | ecosystem: Environmental > Terrestrial > Soil > Wetlands > Peat | place: Germany... | reverse complement strand
ACTTGCAAGTGACTTCGTAAGCTGGCGGAGGTGTTGCAGATGGACCGTACTTCACGTCGCGAGTTTCTGAGATCTTCGGTCGCAGCCACTGCGTGTGCGGCGGGCATTGGTGGCGGTTTCACGGAATCGCTACTAGCCGCCCCCGGGAGCGCATTACAGATCGCCACAGCGACTCCGCCAACCACCCTCGCACTCAAAAAGGGCCTCGTCTACGACATGCTTCCCGGCAACCTCAGCCATGCCGACCGGTTTATGATGGCGCGCGACACCGGCTTTGAAGTGGCGCAGGCTCCCACGACGACTGACCAGCACATTGCGGAAGAGATCAAAAATGCTGCGGACAGAGCAAACATACGCATCGACTCGGTAATGAACATGGACCACTGGGAATATCCCCTGTCTTCGAGCGATCCGGCTGTCGTGGAAAAGAGCCTCGCCGGGATGCGGACTTCGCTGCACAATGCCAAGCTCTGGGGTTCTGACACGGTGCTGCTGGTGCCAGCAGTGGTGAATCCTCAGACCTCCTATCGCGATGCCTGGACGCGCTCGCAAGAGCAGATTCGAAAACTGATTCCTCTGGCGGCAGACGTGAAAACCGTGATTGCCATCGAGGAAGTGTGGAACAAGTTCCTGCTCAGTCCTCTTGAAATGGACAAGTACATTCGCGAGTTCCAGAGTCCGTGGATCAAAGCGTGGTTCGATATTGGTAATGTGTTGCTTTACGGGTATCCGCAGGACTGGATTCGCACCCTCGGCAAAAGCATCGTCAAGCTTCATGTCAAAGACTTCAAGCGCAAGGAAGACGGATACGCCTGGGTGAATCTCGGCGATGGCGACGCGGACTGGCCGGAGTTGCGCAAGGCGTTAAGCGAAATAGGCTATACCGGCAGCGCTATCGTGGAACTCAAAGGCGGCGATGAGGCATATCTGCGTGACCTGAACCGGCGCATGGACCGGCTGCTCCTCGGCCGCGCCTAAAGATACAAGGTGGACGCCGGCGCCGAGGCGATATTTCCGCATGCAGTCGCCCGGCGCGCTGAACCAGTCTCTGACCTGGCTACGGCTTGGATTGCAGATCGGGTTTACCGGTATTCAAGTCTACCGGGACCGAGACGTGCTCGTGAACAATCAGCCACTTGCCCCCATTCTTCTTGTACACATCGGTTACGCGCACTGTCACGTCTACTGGCTCTCCAGTCTTCAACTTTCCAGTCACATGCTGGATGTTGTGGCCGTAGGCAAGGCCGTGGCCATCGGTCGCGATGACGAGGTCGTTCAACTCGAAGGTTACCGTGCCGTCAAAGCTCGTGAAGGTGTCCTCCCAATCTTTCTTGTACGCGTCGAATCCCGCATACTGGCGTGGTGGGACCACATCGAAGACGAAGAGTTGGTCGCCGGGCGCATAACACTTCATGATCGCCGCCACATCCTTCGCAAGGAACGCCTCCTGCAAATCTTGTTCCAAGGCCTTGATCTGCGCCACGTCGTTCGATTTGGCGAGTGAGGGAGCCGCTAGCCCACACCAGACCAGGGCTAGAGTCACGAACCACGGAATTACAGTTCGTTTCATATAAACGTTCCTCCCTTTCTGGATTGCAGGGGTCCACTATCCGGAATCCCTTTTGACCTCAAAACGGCGTGGATTGTACACCCATCCACCCTTTTCACGACCTCGTGAAATGACTTTCATCTGGAGTGCCCCAAAAAGGTTTGCGACCACACCTAGTGAACGAGATTTTGGGATTTTCTCGTCCACGGGCCGGTAAACACGGGGGTTCGTAGTTTAGGTCAATCGCCTAGTTAGGAGGCTGCCTGTTTCACCAGATACATTTCCGAGAGGGCGCCACAACCTGTGTCTGCGGCTACCACCGGACTAGACGAGTGGTCGTGTAAGCCGGAAGTAATTCGGCTGTTGTCGGGTTGCCTGTGATCCGGGCACAGTCGCAAAGGTGACAGCGCGGTCCATCTCTGGTTGCCTTGGCGGTTTCTCTATTCTAATGTTGGGAACTTGACTCTCATCAACGCGAACGCGCGGCACCCATCACTTCCAGAAAGCCAAACCGGCCCAGAACGCAACTTGCGGTGACTACGGCACCCATCAATGCCCCCATGATACCGAGCAAGGCCACGTCGCTGCCCGTGAGATACAAATTCTGGATCGGCGTGCGCGGGCCAAGCCACGCCTTTCGATACTTTTCCGGCGTGGCGGGATAGCCGTATATCGTTCCCGATGGCGCTGCCGTGAAGTGCTCGAAGGTCAGGGGCGTGGCAAGTTCTGCGTATTCCACTAGGTCTCCAAATCCGGGGTGGTGCCGCTCGACAAGATCCAGCAATGCCCGAGTGATCCGGTTCTTTGCAGAATCGTAATCTGGGCTGCGTCTGCGCCAGGGTTCATGGCGATGTGCTTCCAACGAGCCATACGAAAGTGGGGCGATAATCTCCGCGGTGTGCGGTTGGGCGCGAGTATTTTTCAAAGACGGGAACGAAAGATATGCCATCGCCGCGTGACCGTCGAGAACTTGGTTCCGCTGGGCATACATCTTATCGTGATCGAAAGACTCAAAAATCCAGTAGTTTTCCCCCTTGAAACCCATCTCGCGGGGATCGCGTCGCAAGCCCAGAAAGAGTTCGACAACCTCGAAACCCTCGGGCGGCGATTTCAGTTGGTCATGGAACGGGAGAGCGCCTGCTGGCAACATGCGCGTAAATGTGTTCCACGCCCCTGCGTCGGATACGACAACCGGCGCTCCAAACTCCACACGAGCCCCCTGCTTGCCTTTGCTGACGTTGACTTCCACACCGACCGCACGGCCGCCTTCGAGAAGAATGCGGGTGACTTCGTGGTTAGGCAGCAGCTCGCCGCCTGCCGCGCGGATTACGGCGCTGGTTGCCTTGGCGATTTCGCCTGCTCCTCCGCCCGGATACCACGCGCCGTTCAGGTAATGGGTGGCGATCACCGCATGAGTGGCAAAGGCGCTTCGGCCCGGAGGCACTCCATAGTCGGCCCACTGCGACGTGACCACCGCCCGTAGTCGCGGGTCGCCAAAACGCTTCTCGAGATACTGCTGCGTGACCCCTAGCGGAAGGTCGGCCATAAGGCCATTCGCCGCCCGAATCATTTTGGCTAATAGCGGAGGCATCGCCATCGCCGCGAAGTAACGGTTGGCCCAACGGGTGGCAGACCTCAGGTCGCGGAAATACTGTTCGATATTCGATCTCTCGTTTGGAAACGCTGCGGTCAAGGCGGTCCGGAAATTTGCTTCGCCTGTGCACGCCCTGACTTGCAGATTTGGGTAAACAAAGACATCGTAGACATCGGGCAGCGGGTTCCACTCCACGTGGCCTTCCGTGATGAGATCAAACAACTGGCGGCCCATCATGCCCTCGCCCATCTCGCCCACATAATGAAGTCCTACATCCCAGGACCAGCCGCCTGGCCGTGTGAATGTGTGCGTGAAACCCCCAATCTTGAAGTGGCGCTCCAGCACGAGCACGCGCCACTTGCGCAGCTTCGCCATGATGCTGGCGAATGCGAGTCCGCCCATGCCGGAACCGATGACAATCGCGTCGTAGTCGGATCGGGAGGACATGCGCATTTGGCCAAAGGGGGATTTTTGCCGCCCAATGTCAACGATCACTCAGCGTGCCTCTGCCACGCCATCTTGTACTTGTAGGACGTTTGAGTGCGGCGGAAAGGAACAAATGCTCTTCCCGTGCGAATCGATCCAACTCATCGGCACGGCGGCCACCCGCCAGGAATCGACTCGGAAACAATCAGAACCCGTCCACGTTTGGCAGCCAAGATTTTCAGCCCTGGCTCGCATACCCCAGGCCTGCCTGGATGCCTCGCATATACGCAAAGCTGGCGATAACGCCCGGCATCGGATCGTCGGGATGAATCTCATACTCCAGATCGACGAAGCCCTCGTACTTCATCGCGATAAGGGTTTCAAACATTCTCCGCACCGGCATGATGCCGTCTCCTACCGCCACCTGGCTATCCTTGCTCTGGAAGTTCGTGAGGTCCTTCATGTGTACGTTAAATAGCCTCGAGCCTGCTTCGCGGATCGCCTGAACCACATCCGTGCCGGCACGAGCGGTATGCCCGACATCGATGCAGCACCCGATGCGCGGATCCATACCCTTTACCGCCTTCAATACATCCAGCGGCGAATGCCACAACTTATCCTCCGGCCCGTGATTGTGGATCGCGATACGGATGTCGTATTCCTTTACGAACCTCTCAATTCGCGGCAGAGTCTCCGGCGCGGGGTCGCCGGCGGCAAGGACGGCAATACCGGCTCGCTTGCAGTATTCGAACTTACTCCGGATGTCCGCATCTTCATCTTTCGCGAAATAGATGACTCCGGCGGCGTGGAGCCTGATGCCCGCGGCGGCATAGTCCGCCAGCGCAGCCGCCTCCTGCTGCGCATCCATCGGGAGATGATCCTTGACGTCCTTCGCGTTCAGCGCGAATACATTGAGCTGTTTCATGAAGCCGATCATCTGCGCGCGACTGAAGTTACGGAACGTGTAGCTGGCCAGGCCCAAACGGATCGGTGATGCTTCGTCAGCTGATGGCCGTTCCTGAGCCAGTGCGAAGACGTCGCTCGAAGCGGCGAACGCCGCAACGAGTCCACCGGAGCGAACGAAATTGCGACGGGAGAGGGTGTTTTTCATAACCAGCCAAGCACTCACTTTTCTCCTGAGAACACCTGCTTTTCTGACAGGTCTCCTAGGCTTTTCTCGGTCTGATAATCGCCCGGCCGGCACCGTCCACCTTAGACCTGCGGTGCCCAGCCTTTCTCGTACTCGCGCCCCCACATCTTCATCGCTTCCGGGTCGCCCTGGATCCGCCCGTCCTTCGTGTCGAGGTGCAGCTCCCGGTTGACTTCCCACGCGATGTTGGAAAGCTGCAGCATCGTAACGGCGATGTTGCCGACGGAGACCGGAGTGTTGAGCTTCTCGCCTTTGCGGATTCCGGCGATGAAGTTCGCGAAGTGAGCATCGGTCATGGAATCGCGGCCGAGGAGGTCAGAAGATGAAGTTGTGCTGCCAGTCCTGAATTCGCTCGTCTTATTTCCCTTCAAATCGTAGATCTCGTATCCGTCGCGATCAACAAGCACCGCGCCTGTGGTTCCCATGATGGTCGAACCACGATCGCGGCCGTGGTACTTCATTCCCTGGCAGCTCTTGCCTTCCCACGAGATCATCCTGTCTTCGTACTCGAAGCTCGTCACCAGCGTGTCGTAAAACTGCCAGTCGTCTTGGAACTGGTATCTGCCGCCTGACGAAGTGACCCGCTTGGGATAGTCGACGCCCAGCGCCCAGCGGCAGACGTCGACCTCATGCGTGCCATTGTTGAGCGTTTCGCCAGTGCCGTAGATTCTGAACCAGTGCCAGTTGTATGGCTGCACATTGTCGGTATAGGGACGGCGTGGCGCCGGGCCCTGCCACAGGTCCCAGTCAAGCTGCGGCGGCACGGGCGCTTCTTTGCCTGTGCCAATAGACTTCCTCACATTGCTGTACCAGGCCTTCGCGAAATAGGGCCTGCCGATAACGCCTTGGTGAATTTTTTCGACGATCTCTATGGTGTGTGGTGAAGAGCGCTGCTGCGTGCCCATCTGCACGAGCTTTCCATACTTCTGCTGCGCCTGCACCAGCATCTCTCCCTCAGCAGGATTGTGGCTGCACGGCTTTTCCAGATAGACGTGCTTGCCCGCCTGCAACCCGGCGATGGCCATCGGTGCATGCCAATGATCAGGAGTGGCAATGGTGATGGCATCCACATCCTTCTGCTCAAGAATCCTGCGAAAGTCTTTGTCCGCCACCGGGGCCTCGCCCGTCTCCTGCTTCACACTGTCAGCAAACTTCCCGAGAATATTGCTGTCCACATCGCAGACATGCGAGATGCGGGCAGCACCCCGGTTCGCCTTGAGCGCCGAAAGATGAGCATAGGCGCGCCCATTCAGACCGATAACGGCAAAGTTAAGGCGATCGTTGGAACCGAGGATCTGGCCATAGCTCTTTGCCGTCGTTCCCGCGGCCAGCCCCGCCGCGCCCACTGCAAGTGCATCGAGAAACTCACGCCGTGTAACCATCATTTTTCCTTCCAGCGGGCATTGCCGCTCGGTCGCCAGGCTGACAGATAGCTTGTGATCAGCAGGAGATTCCAGCCTTGGTCAGCGTCTTCCTCAGTCCGTCCATGCTGATACGGGTGGACGCTTCGGGTGTACCCGCGCCGCGCCAGTGGGTTTCGAGGCTCAGCGCGTAGTGGAAGCCATCGCGCATCAAAGCCTGGAGTTGCCCAACCCAATCCACGATTCCGCCACCCACCGGCGCCCATTCGTATTTGTGGTCCGGCTTGCGCACCACGTCCTTGCAGTGGCAGTGCCCAATGCGCTCTTTGGGCAGTAGCTGATAGCCGGCCGGATAGGGCGTGCTGCCAAGAGCTTCGGCATTGCCGGGATCCCAGTTCAGCATGAAGTTCCGGTCAGGAATCGCCTTCAGCACGGCAGCCGACTCTTCGCCGGTTGCGGTGTTGCAGGACATCTCGTTCTCGAGCAGGAGGATGAGGTCGTCTTTGGCGCAGCGCTCCGCAGCCCGCTGCAGTTTGGCATTGATTGCCGCCCGGTACGGCTTCTGATCATCCAGCCGCCAGTAGTCGAAACAGCGAATCCTGTCCGTATGGAAAGACTTGGCAAGCGCGATGCACCGCTCGAGCAGCTTGTCCTGTGCGCTGGCATCGAAGTCCGCATGGAACTGGTCGCGGCTTTCACTCTGAGACGACCGCGGAGCTCCGGGCCAGTCTGTCTTGAACAGCGGGCTTGCGATGTCGGTGACTCGCAGTTTGTGTTCCTCGAGGAGGTTTCGCGCAGCCTCCACTTCTTTCGCGTTGAGCTCGGTTACGTTCTTGTTCCACATTGAGCGCAGCTCAATCCATTGCAGCCCGAAATCGCCGGACACGATCTGACACGCCTTCTCGAAGTCCTGCGTGATCTCGTCGTTGATCACCGCCAGCCTGAATGGGCATGTGCCTGCGCCCGCTTCCGCCGGCAACGGTGCAGCTAGTGAGGTGGCTCCGGCTTTCTTGACCAGTGGCGGCATCACTGCCTGAAATCCCACCAGTCCTAAGCCCGCGAGCACCGTGCGTCGTGTGTACCCCATGGACTCTACCCTTCTGCCATCCAGACGATTTTCCAACGCGACTGTTATAGCTCCGCTGGCCTTGCTACGCAAGGAGTGGGCGGCAATGGTCGCCTGCGTTCGTTTATTTGCAGTCTTGTTGCAGCGGGATTAGCGGCCAGCGCCAGCAAGCGCAAGCGGATCGGCACAAACGCAGCCAGATTGCTGAAGATCAGAACGCTCACCGAAGCAACGGGATCAAAGTGGCTAACTGGTTCACAGATACCCGATGTTTGGTGATGCTGGGATCACATCAATCGGGCGTCAGCCGCGCACGCTAAGCACCGGGCATGCGGCCTGGGTCAAAATCTGGGCCGTGGTGCTGGCCAGGTGGGTGACCAGCCCCACATTACTGCGTACGGGGCGCACACCGAGGACAATCAGGTCCACTGCCCGCTCTTCGGCGACTTGCAGAATGCGCTCCACCGGCGAGGCGAACAGCTCACCGAACTCGACCAAGCATTCTGAATGGCACCAGGGCTCAGCTTCCGGTGGTATCAGCTCCCTGAGCCGGCGCAGCAGAAACGACGTGGTCGCCTCCAGGTCCGCAATGCCTGCGGCAGGTTGCCCGACCACGTGAAGCAACCAGAGTCGTGCCTCATCTTCCTCGGCTAAAGAGATGGCATAAGGCAACGCTGCCAACGACGCTGGACTGAAATCCGTAGCGAACAGGATACCCTGGAATTCAGCCTCGCGGTGCGGTTTGCGGAATACATTTGGGCCCACGCTTAAGACAGGACACGCAGCGCGCCGAAAAACTTCCTCGGCAACGGAACCCATCAGCAGCTTGCGAACGCCGGTGCGTCCGTGAGTACCCAGTACAAGTAAATCAATCTGACACGCTTCGACGACCTCGGCAAGTGCATCCGCAACCCTCCCTCTCGGAGTCAGCACGCGATGGGGGAGACCTCGCAGCTGGTTCTCAAGCTGGTCAACATATCTGCTTACGATCTGGTTTTCTTCCTCGGACGCAGCCTGCCAGCTTTCCGGCGACAGGTATAACATATCGGCCTCGGTGGGCATGACATGGGCTGCATGCAACGTGGCTCCATACCGGCGCGCGACGGATAAGGCATACGATAGCGCCACATTCGAGCATGGGGAAAAATCGGTGGCAAACAAGATGTTCTTGAGGGCGATCCGCTTGCCCACTGCGACTGTGTTCATAAGCCACCTCCGAAGCAAGTTCTCTGTGGCAGCAGGTGACCGCATTCCTTGAATGCGGCCACCTTTCTTGATGGGAAGTCATGCAGCCGCTTCCGCGGCGACGGTAACCTTCCCGTCTACGTTAACCTTCGGCAGCTCGATCTGCAGTTCGCTGTTGCTAAGCGTTGCCCTGACCTTCTCAGGATCGATCTGCGCCGGCAGATCTAAGCTACGGAAGACCCGGGTTAAACGCTGTTCAGAACGGATGCTTTTTCCTTTCTTCTCCTCCGACTTCTCTTGTTGCTGCCCGCTGATAAAGAGTCGCTGCGGCTCGACATGAATCTCGATGTCTTCCGCACTGAAGCCGGGCAATGCTCCTTTGACATTGATCGCATCCGGTGTCTCAGTAACCTCAAAAGGAACAGGTTGAAGGATTTCTGATTCCGCGCCTAGCCAGTCCTCGAGATCATGGCCGTGAGTAAATCCGCTGGCGCTGAAGAGCTCGTAGGCTCGCCGGGCGATCAACTCGTGGGTGTCTGCCACCCTCTTTAGGAAGCGATCCTCTGGCAGAACCTTGTTAATCGACGTTACTGGCGCTTGTACTGCTACCTGGGGTTTCATGTTGGTACCTCCTCCCCGGGTGACGCGAACTCCTTTTTCGTTGTTTGCGATCACTGTGGCAATGCGTGGCTGACCTCCGCTCTCGATTCGCTCATCTGCACCCGGGGCTCAAATGTCTGCGGAATGGAGAGGGCGCGCGCGACCAGGCACGCTGCCTTAGCTTTGTGCAATAGCCTGAGCGCACCTTCCTGTTCTGTGTCTCCGGAAATCGTCAGATTCGGACGGATCACAATTTCACTGAAGATGTAACCGGAATCGGCTTTGCGCACCGTTCCCTCAACCTCCACTCCCAAATCGGAATATTCCACCTTCGAATACTCCGCCAGCACCCGGAAAGTGGTTGTGTAGCAACTGGCAACCGCGCAAAGCAGTAGATCTTCAGGCGTCCATCTCCCTTCCAGACCGTCGAATTCAGGCGGAGCGCTAAAGTGGATAGCATTCGGAGCAGAGTCGGATTTTGCCAGCCCGGTTTTCCCCGAGCTCCACCAGGCGATCACGCGATATCTTTGTGGAGTTTCCATGGTTACCTTCCTTCTCGGCGAGTGGAACAGTCCGAGCACACGCCCCGGCTGCTAGCCGCGTATCACTGCAAAAATTTAAAAGTAACGGTGACGCTGGTCTCTACCTCTACCGGTTCACCGTTCAACAGAAATGGCCGAAAGCGCCACTCTTTAACTGCCTCGATTGCCGCCGGCGCCAGCATGGGATGCCCGCTCACCAGTGCCAGTTCCTTGATGCTGCCGTCCTTGGCAATAATTGCTTTCAACAAAACCTGGCCCTCGATGCGGGCTTGTCGCGCCAGGGGCGGATAGGTAGGTTCGACCCTATGAATCAACATTCCCTGGGTTACACCTTGCGAGATGCGAATGGGTTTGGGTGGGGGCGCAAGCCTGGGAACGATGGGCAGGGTCGAGGTGTGGCTAATGATGCCGCCAAGGACCCCCCCGAGTTGTCCGCCCGGGATGCCACCCGGCACGCCTCCAACCACCCCACCCGTCGAAGGCAGAGCCGGTGCTTCCTCCTCGCGGATCATCTGTACCTGCGCGGGAATCCGGCTCGGAGTTCGTAACTGCCCGTTGTTCAGCAGCTCACTCTGGATTTGGCGGACCACTTTGGTCACCGCCTGCGCTGCCGGCGGTGGCGGTGGAGGCGGTGGCGGCGCCACCAGGAACGTCAGCAACTGCTGGGTAGGGAGCGCATCCGTGAACATCAGCGGCACGATGACCAAGGCTCCGATCAGCAGACACTCCATGGCAAACGAGATCGTAGTTGCTAAGGTGCGACGTTTTCTATCCGGTCTTCCCGAGTCCAACAGGCTGTCGGCAAATAACGGCCGCTCTGGCAGCAAAGGGGGTTGCCGCAACTCCTGCACCTGTGGGACCGTGATCGGTTCCTGAACCTGCACTCCACCATCAACTTGGGGATCCTGAACTTCAAATGTTGTCGGCATGATGCCCTCCGGTGGACACCTTCCTTTCAACCAAATTCTCTATCCTGGGCGCGATGTGCGCGGTGCGTGAAGTCACGGTTTTTCGTGATGGCAGTCACAGGGCCGGTGCTATAATCTTCAATGGCTAAGCTGTCCATGCGCGCTCCTTACGGCCTGAACATTCTCGACAATTGCGTTAGCTGCCCGGTCCGCGAGGAACACCTGTTTTGTAATTTGCCTCTGCCTGCTGTCCGGAAGCTGAACGAAATCAAATCCACCGCGGTCTATCCAAAGTCGGCTATGTTGTTCATTGAAGGACAACAGCCGCGGGGAGTGTTTGTGCTGTGCGCCGGCAAGGCCAAACTTTCCACTTCCTCCGTTGAAGGGAAAACGATCATCACGAAAATCTCCGAACCCGGAGACGTTCTCGGATTGAAC
>Ga0209415_10018960_pt1 | contig 10820 bp, 14 predicted proteins | sample PeaSoiSIISIP2007_FD_187696 | JGI IMG/M metagenome (GOLD analysis project Ga0209415, IMG submission 187696) | Peat soil microbial communities from Weissenstadt, Germany - SII-SIP-2007 (SPAdes) (version 2) | ecosystem: Environmental > Terrestrial > Soil > Wetlands > Peat | place: Germany... | reverse complement strand
TGGCGGAACGCGTCGGACGTTCGAAGTCCTGGGTCACGCTTCACGACCAACAGATCGACTCGTTCCAAGGCAAGGAAATCTTCGGTGCCACGACCGATCTGGCCCGGGAGAAAGTGGCTTGGGCGACGGAGGAACTCCGCGTGCTCAGCCAGTGGGTTCGATCACCACTTCGCTTCGTCCCGATTCGTGGGGTCGAGATCGTCCCGAACACGGGCGAAAAATGGGTGTACGATGTGACCGTCGAGCCAACCCACACTTTTGTGAGTGAAGGGTTGATCCTCCACAATACCGTTTCAATCGCGAAGGCGGGCATCACCTCCACGCTGAACGCCCGGTGTCCCGTGCTCGCAGCCGCCAACCCGAAGTGGGGGCGCTTCAGCTCCGACCGGACGATCTCCGAGCAGATCGACCTGCCCCCGACGCTGCTCTCGCGGTTCGACGTGATCTTCTCGATCCAGGACCGCCCCAACCAGGAGAAGGACCGGCGGCTCGCCAAAGGGATCCTCGCGTCGCACCGCGAGGGCGAGGTCTCGGGTCTCCCCGGGGGTGTGCCGTTGGCCGAGAGCGCGCCGTTCCCGACGGAGCTCCTGAAGAAGTACATCGCGTACGCTCGCCGGACCGTTCGGCCCGTCCTGACGCCGGGCGCGCTCCTCGAGCTCGAGGACTTCTACGTCCGGGTCCGTCGGCAGGGCGAGGAGCCGAACTCCCCGGTTCCGATCACCGCGCGGCAACTCGAGGCGCTGGTGCGCTTGACGGAGGCGGCCGCTCGCGCCCGCCTCTCCCCGGACGCGGACGTGGAGGACGCCCGCCGCGCGATCCAGATCATGGAGAACTTCCTGAAACGCGTCTCGACCTCCGAGGACGGAAAGCTCGACATCGACCTCGCCCAGTCGGGGGTTAGCCACAGCCAGCGCGAGCGGTTGGACATCGTCATGCGCGTGATGCGCGAGCTGCAGGAGGAAGGGGGCGGGACGTTCACGATGGAGATGTTCCGGGCCGCGACCGAGCGGGTCGGGATCGCGGAGACCAAGGCCGTGGCGCTCCTCCTCTCGCTGCGCAACCAGGGCGAGGTCATTGAGCCGCGCGCGAACCAGTACCAGCTCGTCCGCTTCTAGGCTGGTACCGGGGGAAACCGTCCTATACCTCCGCCCGTCGCCCTTTCTCCGGTAGGGACCTCGTGGCAGCGGGCGGAGACGACGAAGGATTCGTGATGCGCGTGCATCGCGTACGGACCGAGTTCGTCCTCGCCGCGTGCGACGCCGAGCTCGTGGGCCGAGAGCTTCCCATCGGGGACGCGGGGCACACGGTCGCCGTCACGTCGCACTTCTACGGCGAGCGCCGGGTCTCGAAGGAAGAGCTCCTCTGGGCCCTCCGACGGGCCACGATCGCAAACCTCCTCGGGGCCCGGGTGACCCGGCTCGCCGAGGAGGAAGGGTACCTGGAGCCGGGCGCGACCGGCGAGCTCGGCGGAGTGCCGCACGCCGAGATCTTCGCGATGCTCGGGTGAGGGGGAGTTCGAGATGGGAGATTCGGAGTTCTGCGTCGTGTGCGGGGCCACCGGTCGGGCGCTCGTCGACGGCGTCTGCGCCGACTGCGCGGCCGACCGGACGAAGCTCGTCTCGGCGCCCCAACGGGTCGTCGTGACGATCTGCCCCACGTGCGGCGCTCGCCCGGTGGCCATGCGGTGGGAGGGGGCGGGTTCGAGCTCGCTGCTGACCGCGACCGACCTGACCCCCCACGTGAAGGTCCATCCCGAAGCCGGGCTCCGACGGATCGACTGGGAGGAGCGGTCCACCACCCCCACCGTCCGCGAGTTCGAGGGAATGGCCCGGGTCGGCTTCCGCGGGGCCGAACGGACGGTTCGCATTTCGATGTCGGTCCGGATCGACCACCGGACGTGCCCCGACTGCAGCCGGAAGAGCGGGCGGTACTTCACCGCGACGCTCCAGCTTCGTGGTCCGGCCGAGGGTCCGTTCGAGAAGTCCCCCGTCCTCCGCGACCGGCTCGAGACGCAGTGGAACCGCCTCCTCAACGAGGGCCGGCCGGACTGGCGGCGGGCGGTCTCCTGGCTCGAACCCCTGCCGGAAGGGTTCGACTGCTTCTTCACCGATACCCTCGCGGCGCGCGGGATGGCCCGCCTCGCCAAGGCGCGCTTCGGAGCGTCCCTCAAGGAGTCGGCGACCCTGTTCGGGCGGAAGGACGGGCGCGACGTCTACCGCGTCACGTTCTGCCTTCGGTTCCCGCGGCCTCCCCAGCGTCCTCCGGCGTCCGTGGAACAGTAGTCTTAAGAACCGACCCTCCCTCGATGACCCCGACAACGGGGCTCGCGTCGATGATGAAAAAGAGCGGTATTCTCCGGCGACACCATGGAGCGGACACACTCGAAGAGGGAACTTTCCTCGACCTCGGCGCGATGTCGTTCGAGGACGAGGCCGGCGCACTGGCCGGAACGAAGGGAACGGTCCGCCTGGCGGAGATCCTCCGCTTCGAGGACCTCCACCAGATCTCGAAGCTCGCCTACCAGGGCGACATCGTGCTCCTCGACTACACGTCGATCGCGAACGATCAGATCGCTGTCAAGCGGATGAGCATCGACCTCAAGAACGTCACCAAGGACACCGGCGGCGACGTGGCGGGGATCGCCAAGAACCTGATCGCGATCACGCCCGCCGGGATCCGGATCGACCGCAACAAGATCCGCCCCTCGTTCTAGGGCGCAGGCCCGACCGCATGAAGTTCGGCGTCGACCGTCGCGAGGCGACGGCATCGTCCGCCGACGCGGTCGCCGTCGGCGTCTTCGAGGTCGAAGGGAAGGACGACCGACTCCCTCCGTCGCTCGCGCTCGCGGACAAGGCCTCGGGCGGCCTCCTCGCCTCGGCGTGGAAGCGTCGGGAGGTCCGCGGGAAGAAGCGGGAGCTGACGGTCCTCCACCGGCCAGACGGTCGGGGACGGATCCTCCTCGTCGGACTGGGCACCCACTCCCAGTTCACCCCCGACTCGGTGCGGCGCGCCGCCGCCGACGTGGTCCGCAGCCTCCGGGGCAAAGGCGCCCGGACGCTCGCCTACCAGCTGGGATCGTTCGTGGGCGGCCCCGTCACGGCGCCGCTCGCGGCCCGGGCCCTCACCGACGGCTCGATCCTGGGTGCCTACGAGTTCCTGCGGTACCGCACGACCACCGAGGGGGGGGTCGAGGAGGCCTCGGTCCACCTCGGGGAGGAACGATCCGCCGAGGAACGGAGCCTGACGGCGGACGTCGCCGAGCAGACGATCATCGCCGAGAACGTCCTGTGGACCCGCGACATCGCGAACTTGCCCGCGGACACCGCGACGCCGGAACGTCTGGCGGAGGAGGCCCGGGCTCTCGGCAAGGCGCTCGGCCTCAAGGTCACCGTCTTTGACGAGAAACAGCTCGCGAAGATGGGGTGCGGCGGGCTGGTCGCCGTCGGCGGAGGGTCGAGCCACCCGCCCCGCCTCGTCGTCCTCGAGTACCCCGGTGGCACCCGGCGCGGCCGGACCGTCGCCGTGGTCGGCAAGGGGATCACGTTCGATTCCGGCGGGATCTCCCTCAAACCCGGTCCGCGGATGGCCGAGATGAAGCACGACAAGTCAGGGGCGGTCGCCGTCCTCGGCATCGTGCGCGCGGCCGCGACGCTCAAGGTGGCGCCCCGCGTCATCGGCGTGATGTGCTGCGCCGAGAACCTTCCGAGCGGGACGGCCTACCGCCCCGGGGACGTCGTCCGCACCTACAACCAGAAGACGATCGAGATCCTCAACACCGACGCGGAGGGCCGGGTCGTGCTTTCCGATGGCCTCGCCTACGTCGTCGACCAGTATCATCCGGACGAGGTCATCGACCTGGCCACCCTCACCGGCGCCCAGGTCGTCGCCCTGGGGGACGACATGGCCGGCCTGGTCTCCCCCGACGACCGGCTCGCGGGCGGCCTCCTGGCGGCCTCGGCGGCCACGGGAGAGCCGATCTGGCGGATGCCGCTCACCGAGTATCACCGGGAGCTCGTGAAGAGCGAGCTCGCGGACGTTCGGAACTCGACCGAGCTGGCGGTCGCCGGCATGCTGACCGCGGCGGCCTTCCTTGAGAACTTCGTCGGCAAGACGCCGTGGGCCCACCTGGACATCGCGGGCCCCGCGTGGGTCAACGCCTCGACGCGGAAGTACCAACCCACCTACCAGAGCCTCGGGGCAACCGCCTTCGGCGTGCGCCTCGTCACCCGGTACCTTCAGGACCTGGGCCGCAGCTGAACCCGACGACCCGGAGGTCCTCCGGGGGCCCGGGTCGGCCGTCTACGCAGCGATGATCGGGACGCTCTCGCCGCCGTGCCGGGTCGCGCGCGGACGGACCTCGCAGAACAGCGGCGTGTGGTAGCCGCCCCCGGTGACGAGCGCGACGCCGACCGGAAGCGACTGGATCATGTCGGTCATCCCGGGCGTCAACCCCTCGATCGACTGGGCGATCGCCTTCAGGTCGAGAGGGTTCGTGACCTGGAGGATCAACTGGGTGTTGCACTGGGAGAGGACGGACTTGTCGATCCGCGCGGCCCGCTGCGTGACGGCGCAGAGCCCGAGCCCGAACTTCCGGCCCTCGCTCGCGATGTTCTTGAGGATGCGCGAGCACGTGGCGCTCCCTTGTTGCGGGGCGAAGTTGTGGGCTTCCTCGATGACCAGGAAAAGCGGAGGGATCTTCCCCTTCTTCCGGTTCTCGAAGAGGGTCGTCGCGATCCGGGCGACCACGAGCTCTTGAACGTCGGGAGCGACCCCTCGGAGGTTGATGAGCGTCGCCTCGCCCCTCTTCACGAGTTCGACGAGGCTCGTCCCCTTCGGGCCGAGCAGCTTGGTCTGCTCGACGTACTCGAGTCGCTCGTGGAGGGTCTCGGCCACGGCGCCCTCGCCGGTCGAGGCCGCGCGGACGAGGTCCTGGACCGTGTAGTCCGGGTTGACCGTCGCGGCGTTCTCCATGATCTGTTTCAGGGGGGCGAGGTAGGTCTTGATGTTCGTGAGGCCCATGAAGACGAGGAGGTCGCGCGGGTCGGTGCTCCGCAGGCTGAAGGTGAGGGGCTTGGCGGAGGGGTTGAGGCTGACGTCCGGCGAATACTCCTGGATCTGACGGGCGAACCCTTGCGGCTCGACCCCGAACCGGGCGTGCACCCCGTTCTTCTCCGACGGAATGCGGAGCGAGCCGTACTCGCCGTGAGGGTCGATGATGACGCACGTGACCTTGTGGCGCAGGAGTTCCTCGATCAGCACCCCGAGCAGGTAGCTCTTCCCGCCGCCGGTCTTGGCGAGGACGCTGACGTGTCGCTGGACGAGCTGGTTGATGTCCAGCTCGACCTTCAGTTCGTGGTTTCTCAGTAGGCCGACGTAGGCCCCGGTATTGGCATGGTGCTGGAGGCCCAGCACCTCGGCGATGAGGGGCTCCTCGGCCCGGTAGACGTGCGCGCCGGGTTGGAACGGAATGGACGGGATCTTGACCAGACCCTGCGCGTCGCGGTAGCCGACGATCCGTGCCGTCCCGAGCAGGTTCTGGTGGATCGCGGTCTCGTCCGTCGGCAGGAGCGCGCCGGCGTGCTCGAGGTCGAGGTCGCTCACCCGCTTGAGGTCGTCCAGCTGACAGAGGATGTTGCCGTGGACCTCGTCGACGACGGTGAGGTAGTCGCCGCGCTCGACCGGGTGGGCCAGCGCCATGCTCAGCTGGAACTGGCCGAGACCCACGTCGCCGAAGATGCGGCCGACCTCCTCCACGGGTCGATTGAGCCGGGGAGTCGGATATTAGTGTGACGCGGGAGACGAAAGCCGGTTCCGCGTTGAGCCGGAAGTCTTTATATCACGGAGCTCGGTGGAAAGCTGCCCCCGACCGGGAAAGGTCACGGCGGGGCGCAGGCCATTGACGGACGCGACAGAGGAACTCGAACGCAAGCGGGCGGAGTCGAACGGTCGAGCGGATGAGCACCGGGGCACGCGGGACAAGCTCAACACCGAGGCCCGCACGATCGCCGACGAGCGCGGCCGGATCCTGGACGAGCTCCACGCGCGCAGCGCAGAGGCCCAGGACCATCGGCGGCACCGCGACCAGCTGAACGCGGACGTCCGGGAGGCGAAACGTCTCCGCGAGGAGTGGAACCGCAAGCTCCAGGAGCTCGGGGACAAGGTCCAGGAGCTGAAGCGCAGCCGGGCCCCTCGCCCCGGCGCCGCCCCGGTCTGGCGGCTCCGGAAAGAGCTGAAGGAACTCGAGTTCCGCCATATGACGACCGCCCTCACCGGGGACCAGGAGAAGCGTCTCATCGAGGAGATGAAGCGCCTCGAGGCCGCGGTCCGCGAGCAGGACCAGGAGCTCCGGCAGGATCCGGAGGTCGAGGCGACCCTCAAGGCGTTCCAGGAGGCCCGAGACGAGGCGGAAAAGCACCACGCCGCGGTCGGCCAGCTCGCGGAGGACGCCCAGCTCGAGCACGAGGCGATGGTGGGCCTCTACGAGCTCGTCGACGAGCTGCGCCGCCAGGCCGACGAGGTGCAGGCCAAGCTCATCACGGTCAAGACCGCCGCCGACGAAGAGCACCGGGCGCACATCGGCTCGATCGAAGAGGTGCGCGACCTCGAGAAGATGCTCTACGCCGCCCGGGGCGGACGCGCTCCACCCAGCTGGGCGGACGCCGAGCCCCCGCGCGAGGAGGATTTCCTCGCCCGGCTGAAAAAGGGGGAGAAGGTCTCGACCGAGGACCTCCTCGAGCTGCAGAAGAGCGGGCGCGCTTGAGCCGGCCCCGACGCTCCGCGTCGGCCCCCGTACGTGACAACGTATATACCCATCTCAGTGGTGCCCGCCCCGGATGCGTCAGGTAAAGATCGACCAGGAAGAGCTCCGCCAGATCAAGGAGCTCTACGAAGGAGTCATGTCGCACGCCTGCCACGGCCTGTTCTTCAAGGAAGGGTCCGTCATCGCCGCCCCGATGGCCGCGGAGGCGCTCAAGGACCGAGCCCACTACTTCGACCGGGCCGGCCACCAGCTGAAGGAGCACGGCTGGGTCGAGACGGCCACGTTCTCCGAACGCGAGGTGATCGTGAAAGGGTCGATCGAGGTCTCCCCCAGCGACATCCCCACGTGCCACCGGCTCCGCGGCATGCTTCGCGAGTTCTACGAACGTTTTAAAGGGGGGCGAGTTAAATGCACGGAGGAGATGTGCGCTTCCACCGGTCACCCCGAGTGCCGCTTCCGAATCGAGGAGATGTAGGAGGGGGTCGGGGTAGATGATGGCAACCGGGAACGTCGGCACCGTAATCAAGGACCTCAAGGCCCGCATCGGCGGGACCGCGACCGCGCTGGTCTCCCGCGACGGCCTGGTCCTCTTCGCGGACGTGCCGGCGGGGGTCTACACCGAGACGTTCGCGATCATGTGCGCGACGATCCTCGGCGCGGCGGCGACGGCCAACACCGAGCTGAACCGTTCGCCCCCCGAACGGATCATCATCGAGGGCAACGATTCCAAGACCATCATCGTCGGGAGCGGCAAGAAGGCCCTCCTGGTCGCGGTGGTCGAAAAGTCGGCCGACGTCACCAAGGTCCTCGAGGAGGTCGGCAAGGTGGCCGAGCTCCTCAAGGCGAACTAGCGCGGCCCGGACGGCGGGCCTGCCCCGCTCATCCGTCGAGCCCGGAGTGGACCGGGTTCCGGCCTTCCACCCGTCGACCGGCGCCGGTGGTGACTCGGAAGAAGTAGCCCGCCATCGCGCCCGTGAGGCGCGCCCACGCGATCACCGTTCGCTGGCCCGAGAGGAGGCGTCGTAGGCGATAGTTCCCCCAAAGGTTGCCGTGCTTCTCGGTCAGCTGCTTGCGTCCGTAGCCGTTCCAGAACGCCTGGATCAGGAACCGCAGGAACCGTGCACGGACGTGGTGGTAGACGAGCGCGTCGGGGTCGTACCGGATCGACGCCCCGTCCTCGACCGCGCGCAGGTTGAGGTCGATGTCCTCCGCCGTGACGAAGCGGGGGTCGAACCCCCCCAAGCGGACGAAGAGCGCTCGGGAGTAGGCCAGGTTGCAGGAGGGGTAGGTGACGTCGTGCTCCTTCTGGAACAGCTCGACCCGCTCGAGTTGCCCGTACTTGGGCTTCCCCACCGGGACGGTTCGGCCCGCGACGACCGGTGAGTCCCGAAGGTCCCGTCGGAGGGTTCGGAGCCATTGCGGGTCGGCGAAGCAGTCGCCGTCGATGAATGCGATGAACTCGCCCCGCGCGGCGCGGACTCCGATGTTCCGGCCGACGCCGCGGGAGCCGGGGCGCTCGAGGACCCGAAGGAGGTCGGGCTGGAGGGCGGCGTAGCTCTTCGCGATCTCGACGGTCCGGTCCCGGCTCTCGGAATCGACGAGGACGATCTCGAACGGCGGCTCCTGGACCCGGAGGCTGTCCAGCAGCTGAGGGAGGTGCAACTCCTCGTTGCGGGTAGTGATGACGACCGAAATCAGCCCGGAGGCGGGGTCACTTGCCAATGTCCATCACGACGACGTCCTTGACCGCGCGCATGCTCTTGAAAGGGAGCACGAGACGGCCGGAAGTGTCGCTCTGGAAGAGGCGCTGCTCGACGTCCTCGCTGGGCGTGACCAACACGTGCGCGATCCCGCCGGTGAGAGTGTCGACGACGAAGTTGTCGATGAGCCCGAGAATCTGTCCGTCGTTGGTCATCACCGTCTTGCCGCGGAGCTCGGTCAGGAACCTGCGCATAGAGGAAGGCCTCGCGCGAGGATGGCGGAGGGCAGTATTTAATCGTTCACCGGGAGGAGCAGGTGACGCGGACGTCGGAGGCCGAGCGCGGCTCGCCGACGAGGCGGAGGCACCGACTCCCGCTCTCGAGAACGTTCGGGATGCCAATGCTTATATCGGGCACCCCGGTCGAGGCGACCCGCTCATGGCTCGTCCTCACGTCAAGGGAAATCCGGAACTCCTCCGGGTCGTCCGCGATCTCCGGCTCGCGGCCCGTTCGAACGACGCGCCCGTCTGGGCGTCGGTGGCGGACCGGCTGGAGAGGGCCCGGCACCAGAACTCGGCGGTCAACGTCGGCCAGCTCGAGCGGATCGCCCGGGCGGACGAAACGCTCGTCGTCCCGGGGAAGGTGTTGGCCGAGGGGGAGCTTTCGAAGAAGCTCACGGTCGGCGCGTTCTCCTATTCGGAGGGGGCCCGCACCAAGATCCATGCCGCCGGGGGAACCGCCCTCACGCTCCACGATCTGCTTCACGCGAAGCCCAACGGCGCGGGGGTGCGTCTGATTGCCTGAACCACCCTCGGCGACCCCCGCGACCCTCGTGGACGCCTCCGGGCTCATCTTGGGGCGAGCCGCCAGCGTCATCGCGAAGCGCCTGCTGAACGGCGAGTCGATCGTCGTGGTCAACGCCGAGAAGGCGGTCGTCACCGGCTCGCGCAAGCAGGTCATCGATTTCTACACGGCGGCCCGCGCCCGCGGGTCCGTCCGCAGCGGACCGCACTTTCCCCGTTACCCGGACCGGATCTTCCGACGGACCGTCCGTGGGATGGTCCCCCATCTCAAGACCCGCGGCAAGGAGGCGATGGATCGCCTCGAGGTCCACATCGGCGTTCCCGAGCCGTTCCAGGGCCAACAGGGCGAGACCCTGCCGGACGCATGGCCGAAGCCCGCCCTCCGACCCCCCCTCACCCTCGCTGAGGTCACCCGTCTCCTGGGGGCCAAGGTATGAAGGCGCCCCAGATCGTCCTCGCCACCGGCAAGCGGAAAGCCGCCGTGGCCCGGGCGACCGTTCGCAAGGGGATCGGCAAGGTGCGGGTCAACGACCGTCCCCTCGAGCTGGTCGAGCCCGAGATCGTCCGCCAGAAGATCCAGGAACCGCTGCTCATGGTCGGGGACCGCTCGAAGACGATCGACATCGCGGTCCGGGTCCGCGGAGGCGGCATCGTGGGCCAGGCTTCGGCCGCCCGAACCGCGGTCGCACGGGGCCTTCTCGTCTGGCTTAAGGACGACAGCCTTCGGGAGATGTTCCGCCACTACGACCGCTCGCTGATCGTCAACGACCCCCGCCGTAAGCTGCCGAAGCGCCCGGGCGGCCGCGGAGCCACCCAACGGCGTCAGAAGTCCTACCGGTAGGGGGCTGCACGAACCATGACGATGATGGTGCCGGTCCGCTGCTTCACCTGCGGGGCGGTCGTCGGCCAGCACTGGGACGAGTACCGGGAACGGACCACCCGAGGGGAGGACGCCGGCGAGGTGCTGACCAACCTGGGTCTCCATCGCTACTGCTGCCGCCGAATGTTGCTGACCCACGTCGACCTCCTGGACGAGGTCGGCCCGTACGGATAGACCGCTCGGAACGCGCCGCGGCGACCGATCGGCCGCCACCGTGACCCAGAACGCCACATCGCGGGCCGGCGCGCTCCGGGGGCGTCCCGTAGCGAGGAAAGAAAAGGTTCTCACCGGGGGAGGACGACCCTAGGAGTCGTCGTCCTCGTCCTCGTCGTCCTTGGGCTTCGCCTTCCGGTCCGGAGTCGAACGGCCGCCGGACGACTTGGATGGCCCGCCCTTGCGCCGGGAGCGCAGGTAGAAGAAGACGATCAGACCGATGACCGCGATCACGGCGACCACGATGCCGATGTCGATGAGGAGCGTCGTCGTCGGGTTCGGGTTCACGGTGATGGACTGAGTGACCGTCTGCGGCCCGTTGATGTAGTCACCGGCGTACTCGTTCTGCGCCGAGGCGTTGGCGTAGAGGACGAAGTTACCGGTCGTGCCGGGCGACCACTGGATCACCGCGCGGACGGTGTGGTTGTACGCGAGCGTCGGGAGCACCCCCGTCGCGAGCGCGG
>Ga0209415_10018958_pt1 | contig 10821 bp, 12 predicted proteins | sample PeaSoiSIISIP2007_FD_187696 | JGI IMG/M metagenome (GOLD analysis project Ga0209415, IMG submission 187696) | Peat soil microbial communities from Weissenstadt, Germany - SII-SIP-2007 (SPAdes) (version 2) | ecosystem: Environmental > Terrestrial > Soil > Wetlands > Peat | place: Germany... | reverse complement strand
AGATCGGGCGGAAAAAAGCCCGAGCGCTTCGCCGCTTCGAACAAGCCGAAGGCGAAGAAGCTGTCGATGCATTCGCTGTAGCCCGTCACCATGAAGGCCCATTCCGGGTCGCGCGGTTTTTCATAGGGCGGTTCGGGCGCGAGCCTGATGCCATAGGCCTGGACCATGTTGGCGAGCACTTCCTTGTGCCGGCCTTCCTCGAAGCCATTCAATTCGATCGCCTTGCGCAACAGCGGGTCGGTGATCTCTTCGCCATAGGTCAAGACGCGCAGCTTGGCCTTGCCCTCGGTCTGCACCGCGATATCCCAGATCGGCAGGCCGACCAGCCGGTTGCGCGCCTCGTCGTCGAGCTTGGGCCAATCGATCACCGCGGGCTTGTAGGGATTGAAGGTGTCGAGCAGCATCTGGCTGAACATCGCCTTGTGCGTGTCGCTGCCCAGGCGCACCGGCCCCGTCACAGCGCCCTGCCAGATGCGGGCGGCGCGATCGGCCTCGGCGACCGGCGATAGTTCCATCGAAAAAACCCCTGTTCTTCTACTTTTTTAGACCATGGAATCCAGTTTATCCCGGCGCACTATGTCGCGTCGCGAGGTGGCTTCCAAGCGCCCCGGCAGCCCGGCCCCAAGCCCGGGACTGGCCTTCGGCACCAAAGCACCCTGTCTTTTATTTTAGCCTTTTATTCGATGGAGGTGGTGAAAAGCGCGATTTTCGCCCTATAATCCGACATCGGTTTGGTTTTGGCGGATGGGGACATTCATGCGGCAGGGATTTTGGCTGGTGGCACTCGTGGCGGCGGCGGTGATGATCGCGCCCGCTGCTTTCGCCTGGGAGATCCAGCACACGGGCACCAACCCCGACGGCACGCCGCGCTTTGCGGATCCCGACGCGACCACCGACGCGATGGCCGAGCACCTCACCGGCGGCGGCGGTGGCGGCGGCGCCAGTTCGAGCGTCATGCATTTCGGCAGCACGACCATGACGTTCAGCGGCGGCTCGGGTTACAATTCCAGCATGTCGCCAGCATTGCAGCAGCAATTCTTCGGCAATCCGGCGGTTTCGCGCACGGTTCCAAATTCGAATTGGTAGTCGTATAGACCGCTGCGCCTTCGCGCGGGGGCGTCACTCCATATATTGCTGGTTGGCGACGATGCCGATCTTGACCACGCCCGAACGCTGCGCCTCGGCCAGCACCATCGCGACATAGGAATATTTCGTCCGCCGGTCGGCGGCGACGTGGATTTCCGGCTGCGGGTTTGCGCTCGCCGCATTCCGCATGTCGCGTTCCAGCGCGGCGCGATCGGGAACCGCTCCGCCGTTCCAGGAGATTACCCCGTCGGCCGATATCGCGAGATCGACCACCGCCGGCTTGACGATCGGCGGCTTCTGATCGCGCGGCATGTCGAGTTTCACCGCATGGGTCTGCACCGGAATGGTGATGACGAGCATGATGAGCAGCACCAGCATGACGTCGATCAGCGGCGTCGTGTTGATGTCCACCATCAACTCGTCCTCGCCCCCGTGTTCGCGCAGATTGATCGCCATGGGTCCTACTCCGCCGCCGGCGCGGCCGGGCCGCGCTGGGGTTGGGTGATGAAGGCGATCTTGGATATTCCGGCGCGCTGGCAATCGACGATGACACGGCCGACGAATTCATAAGCGACGTCCTTGTCGGCGCGGATATGGATTTCGGGTTGCGGCTGGCCCGTCGCGCGCGCCTTCAGCCTCGAGAGCAGCACGGCGCGGTCGCGCACGATTTCATTGTTCCAATAGATCCGGCCCGTCTTGTCGATGGCGATGACGATGTTGTCCGGCCGTGTCTGGGTCGGCTGATTCACTTCGTTGGGCAGCGCGACCAGCACCGCGTGCGTTACCACCGGAATGGTGATGAGGAAGATGATCAGCAGCACCAGCATGACGTCGACGAGCGGCGTCGTATTGATGGATGCGGAGAGGGCATGGTCGTCGCCCGGATCGTCGAACAGGCCGCGATGGGCCGCCATCTAAGCCCCCCGCACGGCGGATTTCGCCGCCTTGCCGCCGACCAGCATGGTGTGCAGATCGGCGGCGAAGCCGCGCACCCGGTCCATCGCCACCTTGTTGCGCCGGACCATCCAGTTATAACCGAGCACCGCCGGCACCGCGACCGCGAGGCCGAGCGCCGTCATGATCAGCGCCTCGCCGACCGGGCCCGCGACCACGTCGATGCTTGCTTGCCCGGCGATGCCGATGGCGGTGAGCGCGTGGTAGATGCCCCACACCGTGCCGAACAAGCCGACGAAAGGCGCGGTCGAGCCGACCGACGCCAGGAAAGCGAGCCCGGCCTGCATCCGGTTGTTGATCGCGTCGATCGAGCGTTGCAACGACATCAGGATCCAGGAGTTGAGATCGACCTGCTTCGCCAAGCCGCCCTCGTAACTCTGCGCCGCTTGCATGCCCTCCTCCGCCACCAGGCGGAAGGCGCTGTCCGGATCGAGCCGGTTGGCGCCCTCGCGCAAGGACGCGGCGCTCCAAAAGGTCGCATTGGCGCGTTGGCCCTGGCGCAACAGCTGCGTCTGCTCGATCCATTTGGTGATCATGATGTACCAGCTGCCGAGCGACATGATGACGAGTATCAGCAACGTGCCTCGCGCGACGACATCGCCGCTCGCCCACAGCGCCGACAGGCCGTAGGGGTTTTCAACCACTTCGGTCGCGTCATTGATCGCCGGCGGCGATGCCGGCGCCGTCGTGACGGAGGGCGCTGGGCCGGTTTGCGCGAAACCGGTCGCCGGAACCGCGACAAAGAGCAATCCCGCCAATGCTAGACTGGCGCAGCAGCGCGGCAAAAACGTGAAGGGTCGGATGATGGTCATGGTGATGCCTGCCTATTTGAGTTTCCAGGTGAATTTCAACGTGTGCCACATTTCGCGCTTCTGCCCGTCGATCATGCCGGGGGTGAAGCGGTAATCGCTTTTGATGCCGTCGAGCGCGGCCCGGTCGAGGTCGGGATAGCCGCTCGATTGCGCGAGCCTGGCATCGAGCACGCGGCCGTCGGTGCCGACCAGCACTTGCAGCACGACCGAGCCCTGCTCGCCGGCGCGCCGCGCATTCGCCGGATAGTCGGGATCGCGACTTTGCGCGCGATCGACCATGGGTGGCACGCTGCCGCTGCCGGTGATCGCGGTCGGCCCCGCCGGCGCGCTCGGCAGTTGCACCTCGGGCGGCGGCACGAAGGGTTTTGGCGCCGGTGGCGGTTTGGCGGGTTCGGGATGCTCCGGCACGGCGATGATACGGGCCTCGATCGGATGTTGGAAAAGATTGATGGAGCGGTGGGCGAGCGCGTGCACCAGCGCGTAAATCAGCGCCACATGGACGAGCACGACGAGACCCAGCCCCACCAGCCGGGCGGTCGAGAGCCGGGGTGCGAGATATCCGGCCATTCAGAATTCCTTCCTCAGGCCCATGAAGAACGAGCGCCGCGGCCCGTATTGCGAGGCGAACACGCCGACGCCCGAGCCCGAGCGCAGCAGATAGGTTTCATCGAGCGCGTTGATGACGTTGAAGCTCACGTCGATGGCGCCGCCCGGCACATCCGTGAACCGATGTGAAATACCGAGATTCACCTGCTCGTAGGACGGCACCGTGCCCTGGTTGAAGCAGTCGCCGTAATTCTGGGTGCGCAGGCCCGAGCCGGCGATGACGTCGATGCTGTAGCGCGTGGCGAGCCAGAGATAGGACATGCCCGCCGAGGCGGTCATCAGCTGGCTGTGGTCGGTGTTGACCAGATGGGTCGCGGCGTATTGCAAGCTCGATTCCGGGCAGCCATTGGCCGGAGCGGTGGAGAAATTGAACTGCGCCGAGGAAATATTCTCGGCCTTCTGTTCGGCGATGGCGAGATTGCCGTAATAGGAGAAAGCGCCTTTCTCGTAGGCGGTGGTGAACTCGACGCCCTTGTTGAACCCGACGTGGTAGTTGAACGGTGTCAGGATGACCGGCGCGCCGAACTGGCCTTCGTCGATCAGGTTGCGCGAATATTTGTAATAGACGTCGATGCCGGCCTTGAGGCCGGTCATGATTTCCTGCTCCACGCCGGCGTCGAAATATTGCGAGCGCTCGGCCTTGATCGGCGAATTGCCGGTCGACGCCGCCGCCCCGGTGGTCGATACGAAAAGGTTGGGATTGGGAGACATCTCGAAGGGCGGCGGCGTGAAATAATTGGCGTAGCCCGCATGCACCGTGGTGGCGGGCGTCGGCTGCCAGACCCCGTTGAGCCGGGGGCTGATCTGGTTCTCCTGGGTATAGGTGTTCACCACGTCGAAGCGCGCGCCGTAATTGAGCGTGAAGCCCGGCGTCAGCTTCCACGCATCCTGCGCATAGGCGCCATAGGTCCAGCCGGTCTTGGCGCTGTTGTTGACGATGTTGAAGGGCGTATCGGGGACTCCGCCCGCCGGCTCGACATGGGAATTCGTGTCGGCGGAGGTCCTCTCCGCTTCCATAAGCAGCCCGGCGCGGAAGGTGTGGCCGGCAATCGCCTTGTAGCTGCCGTCGGCCTGCACGCCGTTGACGAAGCTTTGGCGGAACGCCTCCTGGCCGATGCCGTTGAAGAGGAGGTCGCCGTAGAAATCGGGATGGAAATGCAGCGTGCTGTATTTGGTGTAGCCCGAAACCTGAAAATCGTAATCCTGGCGCGATTGCAGATAGGAAAGAATCCCGTAGCTGCTGGTCTCGACCTGGTATTCGTTGAGCTGCGCTGAATCGTAGGTGCCGTTGCCGTTGATGGTATAGGCCGTCGCCTGCCCCGGATTGTTCGGGATCTGGAACAACCCGTCGAAGGTGCCGGCGAGCAGGCTGATCCGAGTCGAGGCATCCACCGGCTTGTCGAGATAGAGGAAGGCGTGGGTCTGCTCGGTGTTGTCGTGGATGGCGTTGTAATTGGGCGTCGGCGGTTCGATGCCGCGGCTGTTCTGCAGGTAATCGCTCGCGACGTAATAATTGTAGCCGCCGGCCGTGCCGCCATATTCGACGCTCGGCTGCACCGTGTTGTAGCTGCCGCCATAGATACCCACCGAGCCGCCGGGGGCGAAACCGCCGCTCTTGGTCTCGATATCGACAATGCCGGCGGTGCGCAGCCCGTACTGCGCCGGCAAGGTGCCGGTGATTAGCTCAACCGAGCTGGCGAGCCGGGTGCTGAAGCCCTGGCCGAAGAAGCTGACGCCTTCCGGCAGCAGGATGCCGTTGATGCGGTATTGGACATTGGCGTGCTCGTTGCGGATGTGAAGCTCGGCGTTTTCGGCGCTGTCTTGATTGACGCCAGGCGCTTGCAGCAGCACTTGGCTGAGCGAGGCATCGGCGCCGCCGGGCAGCGCTTCGATCGCCTGGCTGCCGAGGCTGTAGCTCGCGGCGCCGACATCGCTCTTGACCGTGCTGACGGCGCCGATGCGTTGCGCGATGACGACGATCTCTTCCGTCGCAACGCCGGGCGGCGGTGGCGGTTCCTGCGTTTGCGCCCGCGCGGAGCATATCCAGGGGGGCGCCAGCATGAAGGCGAGCGCCAGCGCGCCAAGCCGCGTGGCGTTGCGGCGGATCGGATCGGAGGTCGCGGATGCGTCGAAATGCACCGGCACGGATTCCATCGGCATGAGATCGGTTCCGGCAGCGGGCAACCCGGCCCGACCGGAGGTTCAGTCAGGCGATCTCAGACGATGGGCGGGGCGCGGGTGCGGAAGAGGAAATAAGCCGGCGGCGACAGCAGCAGTTCGGATATCGCGGCGGCGGGCGCCACGGTACAGGATTGGCTCGGCAACGCCAACGCGATGGGCGGCGGCAGCGCCGATCCTGCGGCCATGTGCATGACCTGGCAGATGGCGCAGCCGTCTTCGTCAGGACCGGCCGGTATCGGCGTGTTGTCGCCTTGCGGCATGGCGATGATGGTCGGGCCGGTGCTGCCCAGCAGCCGGTAGAAATCCTCGGGATGCATGTGGCCGTAACCGGCGGCGAATTGCACCAGCATGGCGGCCAAGGCGAGAAAGCGGGCAAAACCGGCCATGGGCGCGCGGCGTCCCTGTTCCGCCGCTTCAATCACGTCCGGCCCGAGCGAAACAGATTTGCCGCGCAATCCCCGCTCCTTTGTCGCCAGCAATAGGTAAGGCGAACCGATCCAAGAAGTGTCGCAGCCCGGCGCCCGTATTGCAAGTTACTTGCGTTATCCGCCGCCGCGGGCTATCTCTCCCGTCATGGCGCGAAAATCCCGCATCCCCGCCGCCTTGGTGGGTCTGATGGCGCGCGGCAAGCGCCACGCCTGGACGCTCGAGGAGCTTCAGACCGGGCTTGCCCGCGATGGCTCCGCCGCGGATTTTTCGTCGGTGTTCCGCGCCGCCGAAAAACTGGCGGCCGAGGGCGCCGTCCGCAAGCTTATGCTCGAGGACGGGCGCGCCCGCTTCGAGCAGGCCGGCGCGCATCACGACCACCTGCATTGCACGCGCTGCGACGAACTTGTTCCCATGCCTTGCGTCGTCCGCGCCAACACCTTCGCCGCGCTCGAAGCGCGCACCGGAGCGGCCATCGCCGAGCATAACATCGTTTTCAGCGGCGTATGCCGCAATTGCCGGTCGGTTCGCAATCCGCGCCGGAAGCGCCGGTGATCGGCGCGAGCCATGGTTGGAATTCGGCCCATGTTTCGCCTGCTGATCTTGAGTCTGGTCGCTCTCGCGGCGCTGCTCGTAACGCCGGCGCTCGCGCAGACGGCCCGGCCGGTCGCCATCGTCGCCGCGGAGAATTTCTACGGCGACATCGCCGAGCAGATCGGCGGTCCGGACGTGACAGTGACCAGCATCCTCAGCAATCCCGACCAGGACCCGCATTTGTTCGAAGTGAGTCCCGCCGTGGGCCGGAACGTCTCGGCCGCCCGAATCATCATTTACAACGGCATCGATTACGATCCGTGGATGGAAAAGATGCTCAGGGCCACCCGTTCGGCCGACCGCAAGACAATCGCCGTCGCCGATTTGATCGGCAAAAAGGCCGGCGACAATCCGCATATCTGGTACGACCCGGCCACCATGCTGGCGCTGGCGCAAACCCTCGCCGCCGCCCTGATCGCGGATGATCCCGCAAACAAGGCCGGATATGAGCAACGCCTGGCGCGTTTCGAGGATTCCGTGAAGCCGATCCAGGCAAAGATATCCCAACTCCGCCAGCGCTTGACCGGCACGCCGGTCACGGCCACGGAGCCGGTTTTCGGCTATATGCTCGACGCGCTCGGCATGGAGGTCAGGAACCGGTCCTTCCAAATTGCCGTGATGAACAACACCGAACCCAGCGCTTCGGACATCGCCGCTTTTGAAAATGATCTCAAGACGCATCGAGTCCGGCTGTTGGTTTACAACAGCCAGGCCACGGACCCGATCGCCGAACGAATGGCGAAGATAGCCAGAGCGGCGCAAATCCCCGTGGTCGGGGCCGCCGAGACCGAGCCCGCCGGCATGAACTATCAGTCCTGGATGCAAAGCGAGATCGACGCCGTGGATCGAGCGCTGCCGCCATGAACGCCATCGAGTTCCGCGACGTGAGCTTGACGCTCGGCGGCCGGGTCGTGCTGGCCGGTGTCAGCCTGGAGATATCGGCCCGCGAGTTCGTCGGCGTACTCGGGCCGAACGGCGCTGGAAAGACGACGCTGATGCGCGCGGTCCTTGGCCTGCTGCCGCCAAGCCGGGGCAGCATCCGCGTGCTCGGCAATCCTGCCGCCCGGGGCAACCCGGCGATCGGCTACATGCCGCAGCTTCGCAGCACCGCCGCGGGTTCCATACGCTTAAGCGGCTGGGACTTCATAGCCAGGGTGGTCGATGGCCACAAGTTGGGCATGCCGTTTCCGGGCAAGGATGCCCGCGCCGAAGTCGATCGCGTACTCGATCTGGTCGGAGCCAGCGAGCTGGCGCGGCGCCCGCTCGCTGAGTTGTCCGGAGGAGAAAAACAGCGTTTGCTGCTGGCCCAGGCGCTGCTCGGCCATCCGCGACTACTGCTGCTTGACGAGCCGTTGCACAGCCTCGACCCGCACTATCAACGCGAGGTGGTGGAGTTGGTAAAGTCGCTCCAGGCTGAACTCGGGATCGCCGTCTTGTTCACCGCCCACGAGTTGAATCCGCTGCTGGGATCGCTCGACCGCGTGCTTTATCTCGGCCGGGGGCAAGCGGCGCTCGGCACCGTCGACGAAGTGATCACGGGGCCGGTGCTGTCGCGCCTCTACGGCTCCGAGATCGACGTCGTCCGCCTGAAGGGCCGTATCTTCGTCATGTCCGGCGGCCACGACGTGGAACGTGACGTGCATCGCCACGAAGACGGGTCCGCGCATGCGCATGACCAGCAAGGAGCGCACCGGCACGATGCTTGAATACGACTTCATGCAAAACGCCTTCGCGGCGGCAACCATCGTCTCGGTCGTCTCGGGACTGGTCGGCTACTTCCTGGTGCTGCGCGGACAGACCTTCGCGGGTCACGCCCTTTCCCATGTCGGTTTCACCGGCGCCACGGGAGCGGTGCTTATCAGCGTTGCGCCGCTCTGGGGCATGGTCGCGATGACCGTGGCGGCCGGAATCTGCATGGGCTTCCTGGGCGAGCGCCTAGCCCAGCGCGACGTGGCGATCGGCATCGTCCTCGCCCTTTCGCTGGGCCTTGGTCTACTGTTCCTGCACTTCGTCACGTCTTATGCGACGCAGGCAACATCGCTGCTGTTCGGCAACGTGCTCGCTGTCGACGTCCGGACCGTCTGGATACTCCTGGCGCTGGGCGCCGTCAGCGTGGGAGCGCTCGCGGTTATTTCGCGTCCACTGCTGTTTGCGAGCCTTCATCCGGAACTGGCCGAGGCGAAGGGCGTGTCGCTCCGGCTCTATTCCGTGCTGTTCCTGGCCACCGTGGCGCTGGCGACCGCCGAGTGCGCGCAGATCGTCGGCGTGCTCCTGGTCTTCGCCTTGATGGTCGGTCCCGCGGCGGCCGCGCAGCGCCTGACGACCGGCTTCGGAAAGGGGCTCTTGCTCTCCGCCGGATTGGCACTGTTGGAAGCCTGGAGCGGGATCACCCTGGCTTTCTATACCGACTGGCCCAGCAGCTTCTGGATCACCGCCTTGAGCGCCGGCATTTACCTGTTTGCGACCTTGCCGCGTTTCAGCCGGAACCAACAGGCGGGCCGGGCGGCCTAGAACAAGAATGACGGCTTTGCTGCGCATCCTTCTGGTCGCCTTGGTGAGCCTCGCATTTGCCGGGCATGCGCGCGCGCATCCGCATATCTGGGTGACGATGAAGACCGAACTGATCTATGCGCCGGACGGCTTGGTCACGGGCGTGCGCCATGCCTGGGCGTTCGACGACATGTACTCGGCTTTCGCCACGCAGGGCCTCGATCAGAAGACCAAGGGCGTGTTCACGCGCGAGGAACTCGCCCCGCTTGCCAAGGTCAATATCGAAACGCTCAAGGATTCCGATTACTTCACCTTCGTCACCGCGGACAGCAAGAAGATCCCGCTTTCGGATCCGCCGGCCGACTATTGGCTTGACTACAACGACACGGTGCTCACCCTGCACTTCACCTTGCCCTTCAAGCAGCCGGTGAAAGCAAAGAACCTGCTGATCGAAATCTACGACCCGACCATTTACGTCGATTTCGAATTCGCCAAGGGGAATCCGGTCTCGACGGTGGATGCGCCGGCGCAATGCAAGCTGAAGTACCAGCGGCCGCCCGAAATGAAGTTCACCTTCACGCAGGGGAAAGTGCTCGGCGAGGCGTTCTTCAATTCGCTCACCCCTTCCCAGAATTGGGGCGCCCGGTTCGCCAACAAGATCATGGTCAATTGCGGTTGAGCATGACGATCGAGGCGCGACACACGAAGGCGGGTGATATCGGCGTGACGCCGTCCCTACCCTTGCTGGCGCTACGCGGCGCCAAGATAGTGCTCGCCGCGCTCGCAATTTTCCTGGCGGTGGGGGTGTTCGACTTCGCGCTGGCGGACCCGTTTGGCGTGTCGCAGGGATCGACGCCGCCGGAATTCGGCGGCTTCGCCGGCTGGATCCTGGCCGAGCAATCCATGTTCTATCAGATGCTGTCGGGCGCCATTCGAAGCGCGAAATCGAACGGCAGCGCGGTCTATGCCTTGCTCGGCATTTCGTTCATCTACGGCATCTTCCATGCCGCCGGCCCCGGCCACGGCAAGGCGGTGATTTCCTCATATCTGGTCGCCAATCACGAGACTTGGCGCCGCGGCATCGTGCTGTCGGCCGCGTCGGCGGCGCTGCAATCGCTGACGGCGATCCTGATCGTCGCCGTCGCGGCGTTGCTGCTGAACGCCACCGCCAAGATGATGGACAACACCGTCAACATCATCGAGACCGTCAGCTATGTCCTCATCGTCCTGATCGGCGCGCGTCTATCGTGGGTGAAGGGCCGGGCATTTTTGAAATTGCTGTGGACCGAAACGCACGGACATCCGCGCGATCATCATCACGACCATGAGGAGGAGAACGCTTCCGCGTGGGGGCACGCCCACGCGCTGGAGCCGCGGGAGCTTGCCGGGCCCAGGGGTTGGAGGCGTGGGCTGGCTACGGTCGTCTCGGTGGGAGTAAGGCCGTGCTCGGGCGCGATCATCGTGCTGGTATTTTCGCTGGCGCAGGGTCTGTTCTGGATCGGCGTCGTTTCGACCTTCATGATGGGGTTCGGCACCGCGATCACGGTGGCGTCGATCGCCACGCTGGCGGTCGGCGCTCGCGGCATCGCCGCCAAGATCGCGCGCGCCAAGCCCGGCCGTGGCCTATTGTTTTTGCGCGGCCTGGAAACCGCGGCGGCGGCGCTGGTGATGA
>Ga0209415_10018957_pt1 | contig 10821 bp, 6 predicted proteins | sample PeaSoiSIISIP2007_FD_187696 | JGI IMG/M metagenome (GOLD analysis project Ga0209415, IMG submission 187696) | Peat soil microbial communities from Weissenstadt, Germany - SII-SIP-2007 (SPAdes) (version 2) | ecosystem: Environmental > Terrestrial > Soil > Wetlands > Peat | place: Germany... | reverse complement strand
CAATCTCTGTAACTCTCAACAACGGGCTGGTGCTGCGGGAGTCATTGGACCGCAAGACTGACACGACACTGTCCCCCGAAGAGCACCTGCTCGTCCGCACGGGAGATATCGCCTATAACATGATGCGGATGTGGCAAGGGGCATCGGGACTCGCACGCTTTGATGCTCTAGTGAGTCCGGCATATGTCGTCCTTAAGCCAACAAAGGATATCGACCCGGTTTTTGCATCCTATCTATTCAAGTCGGCAAGGATGATCCACCTACTTTGGGCGTACTCCTACGGGCTTACCAAAGATCGACTGAGGCTATATTTCCCGGATTTCTCACTCATCCCCGCGGTCCTGCCTCCAATCGAAGAACAACGGCGCATAGGCGCACTGCTCAGCAGATGGGATCGGGCCATCGAGATCCTCGACAACCTAATCGCAAATAGTGAAGCCCTAAAGAAAGCGCTAACCCAGAAACTCGTCTCGGGGGCAACCCGCTTACCAGAGTTCGCCGATCGCCCGTGGAATCCGCACGCTTTCGGAAAGCTGGCCACCATCAGCAAGAAACGTTATGACCCTAAGACCGACAAGACGTCGAAGAGGTGCGTTGAACTTGAGCACTTAGAGTCCGCTTCGGGGCGCTTGCTTGGCTATTGTGATGCTCACGGCCAAGACAGCTTGAAAGCAGCCTTTGAGCCGGACGACGTACTTTTCGGAAAGCTACGCCCATACTTGCGGAAGTTCTATTTGGCAGATTTCTCGGGCGTATGTTCAACCGAGATCTGGGTCTTCAAAACCAACCGATCCCTCTGCGAACCTGCCTTTCTTGCATGCCTGGTACAGACTGACTCGTTTCAAAGAGCCGCCAATATCTCCTCCGGCTCAAAAATGCCCAGGGCCGATTGGGAAGTTCTCAAGGATGCAATATTTCACCTGCCGCCTAAGGAAGAACAACTCGCCATCGTCACTGTGACGTCGAGGTCCGATCAATTAGTGCGCCGGTATAGAGTCGCGCGGGAGAATCTCGCTGCTGAGAAATTCGCCATCATAGAGGAGCTCGTCACAGGGAGACGCCGCGTTCGTTGCATCGAACCGAAAGAGGTGGCCCGTGCCTGAGGTCCTCACCTTTCAGCAAGCCCTGGAGGATTCGGCAGACTGCGCGAAGCGAAACCTGCTTCTGGGTAACGGATTCAGCATCGCGTGCGAGCCGGACATCTTCCACTATGGCTCGCTTTTCGGACAAGCGGACTTCTCTGCAATTCCTGAAGCCCGCCGCGCCTTTGATGTTCTCGGCACACAGGATTTCGAGGTCGTCATCCGAGCGCTGGAACAGGGCTCTCAGCTGGCCCAGATCTACACACCTGTCGATGTCGCAGCTGGACAGAGGATGGCACTCCATGCTTCCCAACTCAAAGAGCTGCTCGTCGGAACGGTTGCCAACAACCATCCGGCTCGGCCCGGAGACATTGCCGATCACCGGTTTCATGCCTGCCGACAGTTCCTTGCGCACTTCCTTTCAGGCCCCAGTCGCGGCCGCGTTTACACCTTGAACTACGATTTGCTCCTCTACTGGGCGCTGATGCATGATGACAATCCGTTTGACGACAATCCAGCGGACATCATCACCATTGACGGCTTCGGCTCCGACGAGGACGATCCCGAAGCCGACTATGTGGTCTGGAAAGCTGAAAGCACTGCAAATCACCAGTCCGTGCACTACCTGCATGGCGCGCTGCACCTGTACGACAGTGGAGCCGAGCTGAAGAAATACACATGGATCAGAAGCGGCATGCCGTTGATCGAACAGGCCCGCGCCGCCATCACGTCGGGTCTCTATCCGGTGTTCGTTTCGGAGGGCGAGAGCAACGCCAAACTGGCAAAGATCCGGCATTTCGCGTACCTGCAGCATTCCTTCAAGAGCTTCCACACGGTGCTGGGGAGCGCCAATCAAGCGCTGTTTGTGTATGGGCACTCGTTGGCGCATAACGACGACCATGTTCTGTCGCGCATCGGACGCGGGAAATGCGAAAGAGTCTATATAAGCCTTTACGGTGACCCTGACTCGGAATCCAACCAATATATCGTCAACCGCGCTGAACAGATCGGGGCAATGCGCTCTCACCGCAATCCCATGAGTGTGTCGTTCTTCGATGCTTCGAGCGCGAACGTGTGGGGTGATGCGTAATGTTGCCAACTGGGAAAAGTCATCTCGTGACGACGCCTGAGACCAAGGAAGAATACAGCGCGCACATACCGGCGTTGGGAGTATTGTCCGCGATGGGATGGGAGTATATGTCCCCCATCGATTGCCTAAAGGCCCGTGGCAGCACCCAAGAGGTCGTTCTCGCGAGCGTCCTGGTGGAGCAGCTTCGCAAGCGGCGATTTGAGTATAAGGGCAAGCTCTATCCTCTCTCGACCAATGCAATCGACCAGATCGTGCGCGAGTTGGCAGCACCACCGCTGCACGAGGGCCTGCTTACAGCCAACGAGAGTTTCTACAACAAGCTGACCTTCGGCGTTACGGTCACAGAGTTTATTGACGGGAAGAAGCACAACCCCACGATCCCGGTCATCGATTGGGATAATCCTTCCGCCAACAGCTTCATCGTGACGGAGGAGTTTGAGGTTCTGTCGTCAGGCGGCACGCACACGCGCCGGCCCGATCTCGTGTGCTTCGTCAACGGCCTACCCCTTGTTGTGGTCGAAGCCAAGAGGCCAGATTCCGGCAACCCAAACAAGTCCATGATCGAAGAAGGAATCAGCCAGAACATCCGCAACCAAAAGAACGAGGAGATCCCCAGACTTTTCGCGTATTCGCAGCTTCTGCTCTCCATCAGCGGCACCGAGGGCAGCTATGGAACGACGAAGACCCCCAAGAAGTTCTGGACCGGGTGGCGGGAGGAGGAATTTGACGATACAGATTTCGCGAAGATCAAGAACGCTCCCGTAAGTGATGAGGTCAAGAAGGCAGTCTTCGCAAACCGTCCAGCGCATTTACGCAGCTACTTCGAGAGCCTGTGGGCCGGGAAACAACTGACAACGGATCAGGACCGCCTGCTCATTAGCCTTCTGGGCAAGGAGCGACTGCTGGAATTCATCCGGTTCTTCATTCTTTTCGACCGCAAGGTCGGCAAGATCGCCGCGCGCCACCAGCAGGCGTTCGGCATCAAGGCCCTGATTGGCCGCATCAACAAGCGCAAGCCGGACGGCGGGCGCGAAGGCGGCGTGATCTGGCACACCACCGGGTCAGGCAAGTCCTTCACGATGGTCTTCCTGTGCAAGGCGCTTCTGCTCCACCAGAGCCTCAAGGAATGCCGGATCGTTGTCGTCACCGACCGTATCGACCTGGAGGATCAGCTCTCGAAAACCTTCCTTTCCGGCGGCGCCTTCGGTTCGGTGATCGCCACCAAGAAGGAAGGCGAGAAGGCGAAAGTCAGTTCCGGACGCGATCTCGCCCAGCGTATCGGCCACGGCAAGGAGCGGATCATCTTCACGATCATCGCCAAGTTTCACACCGCCTCGAAGCTGCCGGAGTGCCATAACCCGAGCGAGAACATGATCGTTCTGGTCGATGAAGGGCACCGCAGTCATGGCGGCGAAGGCCATGAACGCATGCGCAAGGCACTTCCCAACGCCGCGTATGTCGCGTTTACCGGCACGCCGCTTTTGAAGGACGAAAAAACGACGAACAAATTCGGACCCATTGTCCATGCCTATACCATGCAGCGCGCGGTCGAGGACGGGGCCGTCACGCCGCTTCTCTACGAAGAGCGCAAGCCAGAGCTGGAAGTCAACGAAAAGGCCATCGACAACTGGTTCGACAAGATCACGCTGGGCCTTTCCGAACATCAGAAGACGGATCTCAAGAAGAAATGGGGCAAGAAAGGCCCGGTTTACGGGTCGGCCAACCGCATCGAGTTGATCGCCTGGGATATCGCCGTTCATTTCAACGAGAACTTCAAGAAACTGGATCTGGGCTTAAAGGGCCAAATCGCGACCGACAGCAAGCGCGCTGCCGTCACGTATAAGAAGGCTCTCGATGCCACCGGCCTTGTCACCAGCGCGGTCGTTATCTCCCCGCCGGACACCCGTGAAGGCCATTCCGACGTTGACGAAAGTGAATTGCCCGAAGTCCAGCAATGGTGGAAGGACAACGTCGGCAACGACGCGGACGCGTATGAGCGGCGGGTGGTTGAGGACTTCAGTACCGAGGGGAAGCCCGATTTGTTAATCGTCGTCGATAAACTCCTTACCGGTTTCGACGAGCCACGCAATGCTGTCCTCTATATTGACAAGCCGCTGAAGGAACACAATCTCATGCAGGCTATCGCCCGCGTCAACCGCCTGCATGACGCGAAGGAGTACGGCATCCTTATTGACTACCGCGGAATCCTGAAAGAACTGGATACGGCGATTTCCAAGTATCAGGACCTCGCCGACCGAACGCAGGGCGGCTATGACATCGACGACCTGCAAGGCCTCTACCAACAGGTCAGCACGGAGTACAAACGCCTGCCGGGGCTGCATGACAGGCTCTGGGCGGTGTTCAAGGCAGTCGAGAACCGGCAGGACCTGGAGCAGTACAGGCAGATCCTTGTGCCCCGGTATCAGGACGACCCGGAGGGCAACACCTACGACGCCCGGCAGGCCGTGCGTGAAGACTTTTATGAAGCCCTTACCGATTTCGGCCTGTGCCTGAAGGTCGCGTTGTCATCCCGGACTTTTTTTGAGGACCAGAGTTTCACCGAAAAGCTCATCGAGACCTATAAGAACGATCTGCGCTTTTTCATCAACCTGCGCAAGATCGCAAAGCAGGACGCCCAGGAAACGGTGGACTACAGCGCTTACGAAGACCAGATACGACGGCTCGTGGACAAGCATGTCGTCGGGGCGCAGATCAATGAAGGAGACGGCGTCATTGTCGTCAACGATCTGGGCAAGGGCCAAGACCCGAAGAAATGGTCGGAAGAGAAGACCCGCAACGAGACCGACATCATCCGCAGCCGGCTGAAGAAAACAATACAGCAAGAGCTTGCCGAAGATCCCTATGCACAGGCAGTGTTTTCGGAGCTACTGAAGCGAGCTATTGCCGAGGCCGAGGCGATGTTCGACCATCCCTACAAGCAATACATGCTGTTCAAGGATCTGGAAGGAAAAGTCGCTGATCGCTCAATCGAAACCGTGCCTGATTCCTTCGGCGATAACAAACACGCCCGCGCGTACTATGGCGCGTTCCGGCTCGTGCTCGGAGAGGGCTATTTTGAACAGCTCGGCGCGCAAGACGGCCAGGATTTCATCGACGAAGCAGTCGTCATCGACAACACGGTAAAGCAGGCCGTTGCAGAACACTCGGTAAATCCGCAGGATATCGAAACGGAGATCCGCCGCACTCTTCTGCCTCGGCTCTTCGACCTCGTCGGTCTCGACCACGCGAAAGACGTCATCGAGTGCGTGATTCAAATCACCCGCGTTGGTCTGAGCAGGGGGACGGCATGACGACACGCAAGAGCTTCATTTATGGCAACGACCGTATCGAATACGAAGTTGCCTTCGTGCCGGTCGAGCATAACAAGGTCTCGATCCATGTCTATCCCGACTGCTCCGTGCGCGTCGATGCGCCGGAAGGGCGCGCCCTGCCGGAAGTCCACCAGGCGGTGCTCAAGCGGGCTGGCTGGATCAAACATCATGTTTGGGAGTTCCAGCGCCAGCGCGCGCAGGCGCTGGCCCGGACGTACACGAGCGGGGAAAGCCTCTTCTATCTCGGCAAGCGTTATCAGCTCAAAGTGAAGAAAATAAACTCGCCGGAGCCGGGCGTGAAACTGGTTCGCGGCCAGATCCGCGTCGAGACGGGATCGCGCGACGCTGAGGCCGTCAGGGAGCTGCTCGCCGCATGGTACCGGAACCGGGCGACGGAGATATTTGAGCGGCGGTTCGATGAGATCGCAGATAGCCTCGGCTGGCTGCGGCAGATGCCCGAATGGCGGCTGGTGCGCATGAAGAAACAGTGGGGAAGCTGCTCTCCGGCAGGAGTCATTCTCCTCAATCCGCATCTTGTCAAGGCGCCGCGCGCGTGCATCGACTATGTCATCAGCCATGAGCTGTGCCATTTGCAGGAACATAACCACAGCCCGCGTTACTACCGCCTGCTCGGGAAGATCATGCCGTCGTGGGAAGCGGTGAAGACGCGGCTCGATGGGATGGCGGAGTTGTTACTGAATGAGTGAAATCTAATGGCAGGCACACCCGACAACGATTACCAGATGGATCAGGGCGAGTTCACCGCAAGGTTCTGCGCGCGTCCGCAGAACTTCGCGTGGTTCCTCGGCGCGGGCACCTCGGCGACCGCGGGCCTGCCGACTGCCACTAACATCTTATGGGACATGAAGCGCCGGTACTACTGCCGCGAGGAGAACCAGGATATCTCGCATCAGGATTTGCAGAACGAAGCAGTCCGCGCCAAGATTCAGGGCTTCATGGAATCGAGAGGGTTCCCAGCGCTGTGGGCTGATGACGAGTACACCAGCTGCTTCGAGAAGATCTTCGGGGACGACCGGGAACGTCAGCGCGCGTACATGAAAGGTGTTCTGGCCGAGGACCGCGCCACGCTATCCGCCGGCAACCGCGTCCTCGGGGCTTTCATGGCGGCGGATCTTTGCCGCGCCGTCTTCACCGCGAACTTCGACACCGTCGTGGAGAAGGCCGTGGCCGAAGTGTCGGGAAAATCGCTGGCGGCATTTCATCTTGAGGGCTCCCACGCCGCCAATCAGGCATTGAACAACGAAGAATATCCCATCTATTGCAAGCTGCATGGCGATTTCCGTTATGACAGCCTCAAGAATCTGGCTGCCGACCTTGCCACGCAGAACGCGGAGCTTGGTAAGTGCATGGTCAATGCAGGGAACCGTTTCGGCTTCATCGTCACCGGCTATAGCGGGCGCGACCAGAGCGTCATGGACCTGTTCCATAGCGTCCTCGAAACCGCGAACCCGTTCCCGCATGGATTGTTCTGGACGGGACTCAAGGGCTCCGCACCGCGTCCGGCGGTGGCACAACTGCTGGAGAAGGCGCGGGTGAGATGCGTGGCCGCGCATTTCGTGCCGATCGAGACCTTCGATGCGCTGCTGTTGCGGCTCTGGCGGAACACGCCGGGCAAGCCCGCGGAGATGGACTCCCGCGTGCGGAAATCGAAGAGCACATCGGTTCATATTCCGCTTCCACAGCCGGGACGGGCGCAGCCGCTCGTCAGGCTCAACGCCCTCCCGGTTCTTTCGCAGCCTCCGCAGTGCTTTGAGTTATCGTTCAAGCATCCCAAGAACTGGGATGACATCAAGAAGGCACGCGCCAGCTCGGGCGGACGCTTGATCCTCACGCGGGGAGCGTCAGTCCTGTGCTGGGGCGGACGAGAGGATATCCGGAAGGCGTTCGCAAGCGACCTCGTCTCGATCCAAGACTATGATTTGCCCCCGGACCTGGGCGCACCCGGAAACCTTCACGTCAAAGGCTTCATCGAAGAAGGCCTGTGCCGGGCGCTGGCGCGGGGGAAACCGTTGCGCCCGCATGTCGCACGCAATGCCGTCTATCTTGCAGCCGACACCCGCGACAACCGGCAGGCAGAACTCCAGACGTTGACCGCTCTCGTGGGGTCGATTGCGGGAGTGGTCCCCGGCGTCATGTCGCCTATCACCGAAGACCATCCCGCGGTAGAACAGGTGACATGGGCCGAGGCGGCTAGAATCTCCGTCGATTTCAAGGACGGTCATCTCTGGTTGCTGATCGAGCCTGATATCTGGATCGGGCCGAGATGGGCGCGCAAGGCAGCCGTAGATTTCCTCGACAAGCGGCGGGGAAACCGCTACAACAAGGAATTCAACGCCCTCATGGATGTCTGGGTGCATATCATCCTCGGCACGGCGCAGCTCAACGCTGAAGTCACGTTGCCCGTATTCGACAGCGGCGCGGGAGCAGAGAATCCGCAATTCCGGATTTCCAGCCGCACCGCTTTCACGAGGAGGCATGCCGGATGACCGCGTCGCCCAGCGAACTCTGCGGATACACTCCGCTCAAGGAACCGGACCTGCTCTTTGCCGGGAATAAGACCGACAAGCATCCGCTGCGCGGCCTCATCGACAACGGGCCGTACAGCCTGAAATTCGGCGCGCCGAGCAGCGTGCGCTTTGCACTGATTGCACCCAGGCAGGATATCCGGAAACTCGCCACTCTGGTTGAGGAACTCAAGAAGCCCGCCACGCCGCGTGAAGCGAAGAACTACTATCCGGCTTATCCCGGATTCGAGAAGCTGCTCAGGACGCCCATCGCCGCTCTCGATGACCGGCTAAAGATCGAGTTTCCCGACGAACTGGACCAGCATGCGAAACGCGGTGAGAAACGCGAGTTGGCGCGCGGTCTCTTTAACTGCATCGCCCAGCTTAAGGCCTTGCGCAGCAGCTTCGACTGCGCGCTGATCTACCTGCCGCAAAGCTGGGAAGCCTGTTTCGAGGGCGAGGGATTTGACCTTCACCACTACGTAAAGGCGTATTGCGCACCCTCGAATATTCCCATCCAGATCATCCTGCAATCGAGCCTGGACCGCACCTGCCGCGCCAATGTCATGTGGGGCCTGAGCGTGGCGCTGTTCGCGAAGGCCGGGGGCATACCTTGGAAGCTCACAGGTCTCAACCACGACGAAGCCTATATCGGCATCAGCTATGCGATGAAGAAGGGTCCGGACGGCAACCTTTATACGACATGCTGCAGCCAGATCTTCGACCCAGACGGGACGGGATTTCAATTCGTCGCCTACGACACGAAGGATTTCACGCAGGACGCGCAGAAGAATCCCTACCTGTCCTACTACGAGATGCAATCCGTGCTGTCGCGCAGCCTTGAGATTTACCAGCGGGGCCATGTCGGACGCGTTCCCCAGAAGATCACGGTACACAAGAACACGCTATTCACCGAGGAAGAAATCCTGGGCGCACTTGACAGCGTGCGGGACGGGACGGAAGTCGAGCTCGTGCAGATCGTCAAGGACGTTCATTGGCGCGGCATCAGATACGGCACACAGTCGCCGCCAGAACCCTACAACTATCCTGTGACGCGCGGAACGTACCTGCCCGTTTCGCCGAACGAAGCGCTGCTTTGGACGCAGGGTAGCGTTGTCGGCGTGCATGTCGAGAATCCGAAATACAACGTTTATAAGGAAGGCGCGCTGAAGCCGACGCCTTCCCCTATCTTGCTCCGCCGCTATGCAGGCGCGGGCGGCTGGCATGAAACCTGTGCCGGGGTGATGGGCCTGACGAAGATGGACTGGAACAACAATACACTCTACAAGAAGCTGCCCGTCACGCTGGTGTATTCGGGTGCGTTCGCGAACATCATCCAGCAGAACCCGAACATGGTGGATACGGTTTATGACTTTCGGAATTTCATGTGAGTTTGGCGCGCTGCCGGGAAGCTCGTTCTCGGAGGACCTTCGCCAATGCTGACATTCAATGGTTCATGGCGGTTCGACACTCCCGGAAGCATCCCTTCCGGTGTCGTGCGCGATTTTTCCGGTCTGATCGGCAGAATCGCGACACAGGGCGACCAGCAAACGGTTCTCGAACATTTCAAGGCATACTTCGCGCCTGCCGCCGGGACTACATCGAGTTGGAGTTCAAGCGCGAGCTGGGCCGAGACCGATTTGCAGCGGTATATGGATGAGGCGAGCGTAAACGCGCCACTATTCATCGAAGTCTTTTACGATGCCTGTGAATCCCTGCGGGCGAAAGGGTTGACCGTTCCGGAAGTGAATGTCATCAACCGCACGCTGGCAAAGCACAATGCGGGCTACGAGATTCGCCCACCGGACCTGGTCAGCCTGAACGGACAAGTAACTCCGATACCTGTCCCTGAAAGAGCGCCCTCTCTGGATGAGCAGGCGCAGGAGATCATACAGAAGGCGCTCAGCCAATCAGAGGAGTTCCTGTCGCAGGGCCATTATCGGCAAGCGGTGCAGGAGGTGCTGTGGCTGCTGGAAACCGTCTCGACGGCATTTCAAGGAATGGATGTCGGGACGGGCACGGTCGAGGGAAAGTATTTCAACAAGATCGTCGAAAATCTTCGACGCCATTATCAGGGCAAAACGCTCGAACAGGTTCTCAGCTGGATAACGACTCTTCACGGGTACCTTTCGTCGCCAACCGGCGGCGGCATCCGTCACGGCACGCACCTGAAAGCGGGCGTCGCGACGGATGCAGGCGAGGCGCGCCTTTTTTGTAACCTTATTCGCAGCTACATTACGTTCTTGCTGGCCGAGCACGAACGCCTGAGCAGAGCCGGATCCTAGTCTTTCTCAGTTCGAAAACGCGGCATCGACGTTCGGGTTCAGGGGCAAACAGGCGCGGAGGACCACGAGTGAATGCTGAACCACACGGAAGAATGGTGTGCGAGCCGTGAGGTCGGCCGCAGTTCAAAAGATTTGCTCTCGCGGGATGGTGCCATCCCTTTACGCCGAAGCGGGATCATGGTGACCCGCAATCATTCGGCTCCGAAGCGAGGGCAAAAAGAAGTTGGTGCGGGCGGAGGGAGTCGAACCCACATGGGCCGCTAGGCCCTGCGGATTTTCATGCCGTCTACGGCTTTCGCCGCCCTGACGCGGCCCTTCGAAGCGTTCGCGCCAGGTTTGGGGTCTGGACTATCCCTTCACCATACCCCCGAAGATCCGGGGCTTAGGCGCTGCCCGTCTAGTCTCTACACCTTCCCGGCTGGAGTTTCCCTCCGGGCTTGGCTCGGGATTGCCATTTCAGGTTTCCCCGAATTTGAGCAGTTCTGCATCGCCGGTTTCCCAGGCGAG
>Ga0209415_10018956_pt1 | contig 10821 bp, 6 predicted proteins | sample PeaSoiSIISIP2007_FD_187696 | JGI IMG/M metagenome (GOLD analysis project Ga0209415, IMG submission 187696) | Peat soil microbial communities from Weissenstadt, Germany - SII-SIP-2007 (SPAdes) (version 2) | ecosystem: Environmental > Terrestrial > Soil > Wetlands > Peat | place: Germany... | reverse complement strand
TTGAAGCGACCGTGCTCCTGGCCGATGGTGCACGTGGACCCCACCTCCCCCGTCGCGAAGAGCTCGATGAGGTGCGGCAGCGCCATCGGGCCCAGGACGGCGCCGTCGGGGCGCTGCACGCTGTAGATTCGAGGCGAGGAGGACTGCAGATCGCGGCCCATCTCCCCGGGGCGAGGGCTCTCCACGCCGTCGCGCAGGACCAGCCGCGTGCTGGTGTCGACCTCGATCGGGGCCGTCGACTTCGCGCCCGTCTCCGCCTGGTCGTCGACCTCGGCGGCGGCGAGGAGGCCGAGCTTCTCGAGGAAGCTCGCCAGCCGCGACGGCCCCACCTGCAGGCGGCGCCGGCGAACGATCTCCTCGATGGCGTCGGCGAACGGGCCCGCCCCCGCCCACCGGAGCATCGGATCGCGCGCCAGGGCCCGGAAGAGCACCGCCCGCACGTCGTCGGGCACCCGGGGCCCGGCGCGATCGATCGCGGACACGTCGGCGTCGCGGATGCGGAGGAGAACGTCGAGCTCCTTGCCCCCGGAGAAGAGCGGCCGCAGGATCAGCATCTCCGCGAGGACGATCCCCAGCGTGAAGATGTCGCTCCGGGCGTCGAGATCCCTGCCCAGCACCTGCTCGGGCGACATGTAGCCGAGCTTCCCCTTGAGCTGGCCGGCGTCCGTCCGCCTCTCGATCTCCGCGGCGCGCGCGATCCCGAAGTCCGTGAGCTTGACCGCTCCCGAGCCGTCGATGAGCACGTTGCCGGGGGAGACGTCCCGGTGCACGAGCGACAGCGGCTTGCCGTCCTCGTCGCGGACGGCATGCGCGTACTCGAGCGCGCGCAGCAGGGAGACAGCGATGTGCAGGCAGACGTCGAGGGGGATCTCCTCGTCCTCGGCCGCCGCGGCGCGGATCAGGCGGGCCCCGGTGGTCCCGTCCACGTACTCCATCGCCATGTAGAGCTCGCCGTCCTGCTCCCCGAAGTCGAAAACCTGCACGATGTTGGGGTGGCCGAGGCGCGCGCAGACGCGGGCCTCGTCGACGAACATGGCCACGAAATCGGGGTCGCAGGCGTACTGCGGCAGGATGCGCTTGACCGCGACGGTCTTCTGGAAGCCGTGCGGCCCCGCCCGGCGCGCAAGGTAGACCTCCGCCATGCCGCCCGTCGCGATCCGCCGTAGCAGATCGTAGGGCCCCAGGCGCAGCGGCGCCGGGCTGGTGGAGATCGTCATCGCTCGATGAAGCTTAACATGCGGATCGCATCCCCGGGCCCCGAGCTTCCCGGGCCGGCCGCACGACGCCCCGGGGAGCGAAGTAGCCCTGAGCCCCCGGCCCGACTAAGTTCCGCCGACGCATGTCCAGCTCAGGTCGCTCGGATGGTCTCGTCCCCTCCACCGTCGGAGGCGGCAGGGGCCGCGTGGTCGCGGTGACAGGCGCGGCCGGCTTCCTCGGCCGGCACCTCGTCGGATTGCTCGAGGAGGACGAGCGCATCGGCCGGGTGGTCGCGCTCGACGTGAAGGCTCCCCCGAGCGGCGCCAAGAAGACCCGCTCCTACGAGGTCGACCTGACCCTCGCGGCGGCCGAGACGCGCGTGGCCGAGATCCTGACGGCCGAGCGGGTCGACGCCATCGCGCACCTCGCGTTCCTGTCCTCTCCGACGCACGCCACGGCCTGGTCCCACGAGCTCGAGAGCATCGGCACGATGCGCGTCGCCGTCGCGACGCGGCAGGCCCAGGTGAGGAAGCTCGTCCTCTGGTCGCAGACATGGCTGTACGGGGCGCACCCGTCGAACCCGAACTTCCTCACGGAGAAACACCCCCTGCGCGCGCCGAGCCGGGAGCCCTACTTCGCGGACAAGATCGAGGCCGAGGAGCAGGCGCGAAAGCTGGCCCAGCGCTCGCCGGGGACCGTCGTGACCATCCTGCGGACGGCGCCGATCCTGGGACCGATGATCCAGAACCTTTTCACTCGCTACCTGGCGCGCAAGATCGTGCCGACGATGATGGGGTTCGACCCGCTCGTCCAGTTCCTCCACGAGGCGGACGCCATCGCGGCGCTCCACCTCGCGCTCCTGCGCGACGCCCCGGGCACGTTCAACATCGTGGGCGACGGCGTCTTGCCGCTCTCGACGGTCATCAAGCTGGCCGGTCGCGTCGCGTTCCCGATCCCGCACCCCATCGCGGAGACGCTCACCGGGCTCGGATGGATCGCCCAGCTCCTCGACGCCCCGCCCACCTTCCTCAAGTACCTCCGGTTTCTCTGCGTCGCGGACGGAAGGAAGGCGCGCGAGGTCATGGGGTTCCGGCCCGCGTACGCGTCACGCGAGGCGCTGCTCGACTTCGTCAACGCGGATCGGCTGCGCGCCAACCGGCTTCTCTCGGAGACGACCACATGACCCAGAAGAAAAGGAAGCGGAGCCCGGCCGCGGGACGTCCCGCGAGGGCGCCGAGGCGCAAGGCGTCGTCTCCGGCGGGCGGCGAGGGCGTGGCCACGGCCCCGCCGGGCGAGGCTCCCGAGCCCGCGCCTCCCGGCGACGGCGAGCGAGTCGACGACCCGGACGTCGCCCGGCGCATGCACGAGCTCGAGGAGCGCCTCGACCGCATGATCGACGCCCACGCGCGCGAGCGAGAGGGGGACGGCGACGGCCCCGCGCCCGTGCCCCGCCCCACGCCGCCTCCCTCGCGACCCGCGCTGCCTCCCGACGGCGTGCTCGACACGGCGCGCGAGCTGCTCTCGGCCGATTTCTACCTGCGCAAGTGGGGGCGCATGGGGCTGCGCAACCGCTCGCAGGAGGTCGACGACTTCGGCTACGACCCGCTCTACGAGCGCCGGGTCCTCCCCTTCTTCGAGTTCCTCTACGAGAAGTACTTCCGCGTGGAGGTGCAGGGCCTGGAGAACGTCCCGAACGAGGGCAGGTGCATGCTCGTCGCCAACCACTCGGGGACGATCCCCTTCGACGGGATCATGCTCCGCCTCGCGGTGCGCCGCGAGCACTCTCTCCACCGGGACGTACGCTGGCTGGCCGAGGACGTCATCTTCCACTTCCCCTTCCTGGGGAGCTTCACCGCGCGCGTCGGGGCCGTCCGGGCGTGCCAGGAGAACGGGGAGCGCCTGCTCCGGCACGACGCGCTGGTGGCCGTGTTCCCGGAGGGGATGAAGGGGATCGGCAAGCTCTTCAAGGACCGCTACAAGCTGCAGCGCTTCGGTCGCGGGGGGTTCGTGAAGCTCTGCCTTCGCACGCGGACGCCCATCGTGCCCGTCGCCATCGTGGGCGGCGAGGAGACCAACCCGATGCTCGCCCGCGTCGAGTACCTCACCCGGGCGATCGGCGTCCCCTATCTCCCGGTGACGCCCACGTTCCCCGCCCTCGGCCCCCTCGGGCTCCTGCCGGCCCCCACCAAGTGGAAGATCGTGTGCGGAGCGCCGATCGACCTCGAAGGCTACGGCGCCGAGTCGGCGGAGGACGAGGTCCTCGTGGGACGGCTGACGGAGCGGGTGCGGAGCGCCATCCAGGGGATGCTGGACCGCACGGTCTCCGGGCGCCGGTCGGTCTGGTTCGGGTGAGCGCGGGCGGCGAGCCGCCCGGCGGCGTCCTCGTCGTCGACAAGCCGCGGGGGCCGACCAGCCACGACGTGGTGGCACGGGCGCGGGCGATCCTCGGCACGAGGAAGGTCGGCCACGCGGGGACCCTCGACCCGATGGCCACCGGGGTGCTCGTGCTCGCGATCGGCGAGGCGACCAAGCTCGTGCCCTGGCTCACGGCGCACGACAAGGCCTACGAGGCGACCCTCGCCCTCGGCGTGGAGACCGACACGTTGGACGCCGACGGCCGCGTCACCCGCCGGGTGGAGCCGGGCGACACGCTCCGCGAGGCGCTGGCGAGCACCCGCGTGCCGGGCGGGGTCGCGCCCCTCCTGCGGATGGCGCTCCACCTGGAGCTCGCGCGCGAGCGCCAGGTGCCGCCCGCCTTCTCGGCCATCCGGACCGACGGCGAGCGCGCGTTCACGCGGGCGAGGCGCGGCGAGGCGCCGGAGCTCGCGCCCCGCAACGTCCACGTGCGCCGCCTCGAGGTCATCGCGTGCACCCTCGATCCGCCGAGCCTCTCGGTGTCGCTCGACGTCGACAAGGGCTACTACGTGCGCGCCCTCGCGCGCGATCTCGCGGGGGCCCTCGGCACGGTGGCCCACCTGACGAGCCTGCGCCGGACGCGCTCCGGGTGCTTCACCGAGGCCGAGGCGGTCCCGCTCGACGCCTCCGCGGAGCGGGTGCGCGCGAGCGTCCAGCCGCTTGCGATCGCGGCGGCGCGTGCCCTGCCGGTCGTCCGGCTTACCCCCGACGGCGCCACCGACGCCCGCCATGGCCGGCCGGTGAGGTTCGATCCCCCGATTCCTGGCCCCCACGCCTGGCTCGCGCCGGACGGCGACCTCGTCGCCGTCGGCGAGGTCGACGACGAGGGGCGCGGCCGGATCCTGAGAGGGTTTGCGGGGGCTCTGTCATCCTGAGGCCGCAGGCCGAAGGACCCTACACTCGCCGTGGGGTCCTTCGCTCTCGCTCAGGATGACAGCGCGGATCACTTTTTCTTGCCGCCCTTATCCTTCATCGCGTCCTGCGCCGCCTTCAGCTTCTCGGCGGCCTTGCCGGAGAGCGAGCCATTGGGCTCGAGCTGCAGGTACTTGGCGTACTCGGCGGCGGCGTCCTTGAACCGCTTCGCCATCGCCAGCCTGCCCCCCAGATAGTAGTGGGCCGGCGCGTACCCCGGCTCCTTGGTGACCGCCGCCTGAAGATCGTCCAGGGTGCCCTTGTCGTCCTTCAGGCCCAGCTTGCACAGGGCCCGCCCGGTCCGGACCTCGCCCCCGTCCTTCATCGTCACGGCGCGGTCGTACGTCTTGACGCAGGAGTCGAACTCGCCGGCCATCCGGTACTCGAGCGCGATCGCCGCGATCATCCCGTAGTTGTCCTTGGCGATGTCGCGCGCCGCGTCGAGGTGCGGGGCCGCTCCGCGCACCTTCCAGACGTTGAGCCAGTGCGCGAGGGTCAGGTGGAGCATGGCGTCCGCGGGCGTGATCTGGGCGGCCTGCGAGAGCTCCTTTGTGGCGTTGTCCTGATCGCCTCGCAGCGCGAGGGCGATGCCCATGTTCTCGTGCAGCGCCGCGCTGCCCGGGTGCCGGGCGAGACTCTCCCGGGCGACCGCGAGGGCCTCGTCGGTGCGCCCGGCATCCAAGTACAGCGCGCTGAGCCCGACCGCCGCGGCCTCCAGATCGGCCTTGGCCGCGAGCGCCGCCTTGTACGCCACCTCGGCCGCGGGCTTGTCGCCCAGCTTCTCGCAGGCCATGCCGAGGTTGTAGAGGGCCTCGTAGTTGCCCGGCGCCTTCTTCGTCGCGGCCTCGAACGAGGTCCTCGCGCCCGCGTAGTTGCCGGCCTCGAACGCCTTGATGCCCGCCACGAGCTCCGGCGACGACGGAGGCTCCGGTCCGGGAGGCGGCGCGGGCGCGGTCGCCGTGCTCTCCGCCGGAGGCGGCGCGGGCGACGCCGCGGTCTCGGTGACCGGCTGCGCTCCGCCGCAGCAGATCGAGGCCATCGCAACGCAGCACCCGAGGACCAGTCCGGAACGGCTCATGACCGGGGATACTGTCTCAGGTCTCGACCGCGCGCACCAGCGCCCGGTGAATCTCCTTGTAGCGCTCCCCGGACGCGACCTTGGAGCCATCGAGCTCGCTCACGTAGAAGACGTCCGCCACTCGCGTGCCCTCCGTGTTGATCTTGGAGAGCGCGATGGACAGACCCAGGTCGTGTATCGCCCGGGCGAGCGTGTAGAGCAGGCCCGGGCGGTCCTTCGCGTAGACCTCGACGACCGTGTGCCGGGGCGACGCGCGATCGTCGATGATGACCTCCGTGGGCACGGCAGGGCTGGGGCGCTCCCGCCACGGCGACGCCGATCCGGTCCGCGCCCGGAGGAGCTCTTCCGGCTCGACGCGGCCCGCGCACACGTCCTCGAGGTCCCGGGCCAGCCGCGGCAGCACGCCCGGCACGCCCTCGGTCCCGCCGTCGCGATCGCGCACCCAGAACACGTCCACGGCCTCCCAGCGATCTCCGACCGGGCGCGAGTACACCTGCGCCCCGAGCACCTCGAGCCGGCTCGCCGTGATCGCGGCGGCGATGCGCGCCAGCAGCCCGGGGCGATCGTCGGCGACCACGCACAGCTCCGCGGCCTCCGGGTGGCGCGACGGCACCGGGGCGACGTGGGCCGGCCGACCCCCGCGCTCCGCCGCGACGCGCGCGTGCTCGACGATGGACTCGGGCGCGTTGGCGAGGAGGTACCGCTCCGGCATCGAGTCGATCATCGCCTCGAGGGTCGCGCGCGGGCCCTTCCAGGCCGCCCGGACCGCCTCGCGAACCCTCGCGACGCGGTCGGCGTCCGCGCGCGGCTGCTGCCCGGCGAGGTGGGCCTCGGCGGCGAGGTACAGCTCGTCCAGCATGCGAGCCTTCCACGAGGTCATCGCCGTCGGGGACGTGGTGCTGAGGTCCGAGACGGTGAGAAGGTACAGGTTGCGCAGGCCCTCGCGGCCGCGGACGCTCCGGCAGAACTCCTCGATGGTGGCGACGTCGTCGAGGTCCCGGCGCGTCGAGACGTGGTACATGAGCAGGTGATCGAAGACGAGCTGGCACGCCTCGTCGATCTCCTCGCCGGTCAGCCCCAGGCGCGGCAGGATGGACCGGCACATGTCGGCCCCGGTCTTCGAGTGGTTCTTGCGCGAGCCCGTCGCGTCCGGCCAGCCCTTCCCGACGTCGTGGAGGAGCGTCGCCAGGAAGAGCGGGCGCGGCGTCGCGATCTCCGCCGCGAGGCGCGAGGCGAGCGGGAACTGCTGGGCGAGCTCGCCGCGCGCAAGCTGGCGCAGGCGGTCGACCGCCGCCACCGAGTGAACGTCGACCGTGTAGACGTGGTAGACGTCGTGGTGCACGCGGCCCGTGACGGGCAGAAACTCCGGCACCATCGCGAGCAAGAGCCCCACCTCGTGCAGCTCGCCGACGATCGAGCCGCGCCGGGTCCGCGCCTCGGGCACGGTGCACACGAGCTCGACGAAGATCGCGGCGGCCTCCGGGCTGGCGCGGAGCCGCTCACTCCACGAGGGGTCGTCGGCGGCGCGCGCGATGGCGTCGCGCGCGAAGGGAAGGACGGGGGCCTCGTGCCTCACGCAGGCCTCGAAGGCCCGCATCGCGAGGGCGGGATCGCCCTGCAGCTCGGCGACCCCGGCGATCGTCACCGAGCCGTCGAACAGGCGCACCCCCCCGCCGAGATCCACGTCCGCGGCCTTGCGGCGCCGGCGGGGCGGGCGAAGGCGCTCGAGGAGGCCGGCCCGTGCGCGCGAGACGGCCCGCGCGTGCACGTAGTACTCCTGCATCATCCTCTCGGCCGCGTGCGCCCGGTCGTCGCCGTAGCCCATCGCCACCGCCAGCGCCTCCTGATCGTCGAACCCGAGCCGGTCGCTCTTGCGGCCGGCGCGCGCGTGGAGACGGTTGCGCACCCTCCAGAGGAACTCCTCGGCGCCGGCGATCTCCTGGGCCTCGCGGGTGACGACGACGCCGAGGCGCACGAGCTCCCCCCAGACCCCGAGCGGGTTCTCGCCAGCCGCCTCGCCCACCCGGTAGCGAGCCCGCGCTGCCCACCGCGCCCCGTCGAGGTCGCGCAGGCCACCGGCGCCGCTCTTCACGTCGGGCTCGAGGAGGTACACCGACCCTCCGAACCGCTCGTGGCGGGCCGCCGCCTCCGCGTCGAGGCGGTCGATGAACGCCCCGAGATCCTCCTCGCCGAAGAGGGCCTCCTGCGCGCGGGTGGTGAGGTCCTGGATCAGCGCCGCGTTCCCCGCGAGAAGACGCAGGTCGAGCAGCGCGGTCGCCGTCGCCAGGTCCTCCTCGGCCAGCCGGATGGCCTCCGCCGCGATCAGCACCTGGTGACCCACGGTGAACGTGGCGTCCCACAGCGGATAGAGGAGCGCCTCGGCGAAGGTCGCCGCGCTCTTCGGGTTCACCAGCTTGGGGTTGATGAGCAGCGCGACGTCCGCGTCGCTCCGCAGCGCGACCGCGCCACGCCCGAAGCTACCCGCGGCCGCGAGGGCGATCCCCGCCGGGGACTGCCGGGTCTGCGCCAGGGCCGCCTCGAACCGCGAGGCCACGCACTCGTCGAGGAAGCGAGCGTTCGCCCGGCCGAGGGAGGCACCGTCCTCGCCGCCCGCGAGGCGCTCCGAGAGGGCCGCCCTGTGGCGCTCGAGGCGTTCGCGCAGGGCGGCCACCTCCGCCGGGGCCGACGCGGGCTCGCGCCGGGCCGCGTTCGAAGCGGACTTCCCAAAGACGCCGAATTTCATCTGGACGGGGCGGGCACGACTTCTTCAAAGCGTATCCTACCCTTCGCGGCTCCAAGAGTCAGCCGGTCACCTTGCCGTGGGCCAGGGCGTCGATGGCCGTCAGCACGGCCGTCTGGACCACCCCTCGCCTGTGGCGGAGGATCGGCCCCCCGTCGAGCTCGACGATCGTGAATCGATCGACCACGCGCCCGTTGTGCGTGCCCACGTCGGTCCCGACGATCTGCACGCGCGCCTTGAATAGGGCAAGCGTGATGGAGAGAAGTAGCCCGGGGCGATCGAACGTCTCGACGGTCAGCACCGACACCCCGGAGTCGGACGTCTCGTTGAACGCCACCCGCGTCGCCGCGCCCGGCGGCGCGGAGGGGCGGCCCTTGGCGCGCCGGATGACGGCATCCATCGTGAGCGTTCCCGTGAGCAGCCCGCCCAGCGCCTCCGCGAGGCGCTCAGCGTCGGCGCTGCGGATCGGCATCGCCGCGTCCGCGTCGCGCCTGACCCAGAGAAAGTCGACGGCCTCGGCCCCATCGCGATCGGGCGGCACCCGCGTGTAGGCCTGCGCCGACACGACGTCGAGGGACTGCGCGACGAGCGCGGCGCTGATGAGCGACAGCAGGCCCGGCCGGTCGTCCGCGACCACGCACGCCACCGCGCGCCCCTTCGGGAGGCGGCGCCAGATCTCCACGTGCGCCGGCGCGCCCGCGCGCCGCGCGACGATCGCGGCGTGCTCGCGGATGGCGGCGCCGTCGAAGGACTCGCGGTACCGGACGGGCATCGACGCCCGGAACAGCGCGGGCGGGTCGAGCGCTCGGTTCCCGTGAGACTCACGGGCGCGACCGCGATGGGGAGGCGAAGACGACGAGTGCGCCATACCGGCAATGTGACCCGAGCCCGTGGGCACGCGGGTTGCCGGCGCGTTTCCAGCGTGTCTCGGGCGCAAGGTCACGCGGCCTCGGCCGGAGACCGTCGCCTCCCCGCCGGCCACCCGCGTCGGACAATCCGCGGCTCGCTCGGGGAATCAGGGCTGGGCGTGCGTTCGCCCGGCGCGGCGGCGACGGCGCGCGACGAGGACCGCGAGCGCAAACGCCGCGCCCGCGGGGAGCGCCCCGGTGGAGGACTCCCGGGGAACGCCCAGGCTGCACCCGCCTCCCCCCTTCTGGCTGCTCCCGGGCGGCACCTTTCCCGCGTCGAACGTGGCAGGGGGGAGCGTCGGCAGTCCGGCGTCCGCCTCGGCGGGTGTCCCCGAGTCCCTCGGAGCGACCGTCGCGTCGGGCACGCTCGCGACGCTCGAGTCGAGGCCGCCGCCGGCCTCGGGAGCTGCAGCGTCCGGCACCGAGGCCTCGACCCCCGCGTCCATGCCGGACGGCAGGTCGCTCTCCGTGATCGAGAAGACGCTGCTCGTGCTCGACGTCAGGCTGAGGCCCGCGAGCAAGGTGGCCGGGTGCGCCGCGCTCACGTGAAGGTCGACGATGCCGTTGATCGACGACGCGGGCGGCAACCCCGTGACGAGCGGCGCGAACGAGGCCGCTCCGTCCAGGCTCCTGTAGATGACCGACCCGCCGTTGTTCGTGCTGAGCCCCGCGTACACCACACCGGGCCGGGTGGGATCCACGGCGATCGCGCGTACGGGGGCGGTCCCGGGGAGGCCGGTCGACATCTGCGAGATCGATGCGCCCCCGTCCGTGCTCTTGCCGACGATGCCGTTGACGACCGTGTAGATCGTGCTCGCGTCCCTCGGATCGAACGCGATGGCGAACTGCAGGTTCGTGAGCGCCGTCCACGTCCCGGCAGTGAGCCGGTAGCCGATGGCGTTCTGGACCGCGACGATCACCGTGGGATCGGACGGCGCGACGAGGATCGGCGCGACGCTCGTGCCCGCGAGGAGGCCCGTCCCCAGCGGGACCCAGTGCGTGCCGTTCGTGCTCGTGTAGACGCTGCCCTGGCCGCCCGCGTAGAGCGTCGAGCCGCTCGAGGCGAGCGAGTAGCAGGGAGTCGTGAGGTCCGTCGCGGCGTAGGCCGCACCCCCGGCCGAGCGAAAGACCCCCGTGTCGCTGACCACGTAAAAGGTGCTCGTGCTGCCGGGATCGACGGACATGGCGTAGACCGAGCCGGTCGGCAGCCCGTCGGCCGTGCTCGTCGTCCAGGTTGCCCCGTCGTCGGTCGTGCAGCTGGGCCCGTCGATCGAGAACGCGCAGAACGTGCCGTCGACGTACGAGAGCGGAGGCCCGGACAGGTTCCCCGGGTACATCCGCGTCCAGGCCGGGGCGGAGGTCGGGCTCCGGAACGCGGCCGCCTTCGACCCGCCGTTGGCCCCCGCGTAGAGCTCGCCGCCCCCCGTGGCCAGGTTGTAGAGGTTGTTCTGCGGGAGGCTGGCGCTGACGAAGGGCGTGTCGGCGGTGGCCGTCGTCCACGGCGTCGTGTTCTGCGCGGCCGGAATGAGGTTGACGGCCGAGCCGGAGCTGTCGAAGAAATCACCCGCCGC
>Ga0209415_10018955_pt1 | contig 10823 bp, 13 predicted proteins | sample PeaSoiSIISIP2007_FD_187696 | JGI IMG/M metagenome (GOLD analysis project Ga0209415, IMG submission 187696) | Peat soil microbial communities from Weissenstadt, Germany - SII-SIP-2007 (SPAdes) (version 2) | ecosystem: Environmental > Terrestrial > Soil > Wetlands > Peat | place: Germany... | reverse complement strand
AACCCTGGTCGCCCACCAGCAGGATGCGCCCCTTGGGGATGTGCATACCGTTCCAGTGCGCCGAGGTCATCTTCGGTATGGTGCTCTTGCCGGCCTCGGTCTCGTTGCGCCACTCGTATTCCAGCCAGCCCGGCTCGAACTCGCCCATCGCCAACAGGTTCTGCGCCATCGCCAGGTGCCCGTCGGCGTGGTCGTGCTTCAGGCCGAGGGCGCGCAGCAGGCAGGCGACCGCCCGCTCGCGGTCGTCCACGTCGACGAATACCAGGGACAGGTTCACCAGATGGTCGGCGTTGCCCGGATCGAGCCGCACCGATTCCTGGCCGGCGGCGAGCGCTTGCTCCATCCGGTATGTGGCACGGCACAGCGAGGCCAGATGGGCGTGCCAGCTCGCATTGCCGGGCCGCAGCTTTGTTGCGCGGTCCAGCAGGCCGATGCCACGCTCCGGGTCGTTCTGCAGCGCGGCGACGATGCCGAGCAGGGCGAGCGCCGCCGGGTGGTCCGGCGAGGCCGCAAGCAAGTCGTTGCAGATGCCGCTGGCCTCGTTGTAGCGCTTGGCGTGCGCGGCGGCTTGCGCGCGCGCCAGCGCTTGCTCGGGCGTTTCGGCGCCGGATTGCTGGGGGGCCTGGCCGGCCAGAGCAGCTCCGTGGGTCGCAGCGGGTCGGCCGGCGCCCGGTAGCCCCGGCGCCCCCCGAGGCCGAGCCCCCGGCGCCGCCGGCCGGGGACATCCCGACCGAGGCCGAGATCGAGGCCGCTCCCCTCGCGACACGCGAGCAGTGGCTCGAGCTCGCCGGGCGTTCCGCGCGTGCCGCCGAGGCTCGTGGGGACGTTGCAGCGCTCGCGAAGTTCGGGACCCTGGCGAACTCGCTGCTCGAGTCGATCCGCAAGGCGAAGCCGAAGGAAGCGCCGCCCGAGGGAACGTTCGTCACGAGTGCCGATATGGCGGCGCTCGCGAAACAGGGCCGCGAAAGGCTTCAGGCGCTTGTCCGTGATCTCTTCCCTGACGAACGACTCGCCGGCGAACTCGCGGCCGAGCGGGGCGAGCGGTCATGAGAACGCGCACCGCGAGATCCCTGATCGGCAGCCTCGTCGCCGCGTACGGGCCCGACCGGGTCCGGCAGATGATCGCCGAGCACTGCGCGACGCTGACGTCCGAAGCCTGGCGCGAGATCGAAGTGCGCGCCTCGAAGCTCGATGCGTTGAGCGCGAACCTTGGAGAGCACCGATGACAGATCAAGATCACCCCCGGCCGCGCGATGCCTGGCCCCGCGGCAAACCTCGCCCCTGCTTGCTCCTCGACGAGACCGGCCGGCGCCTGGCGGCCGAGCGCATCGCCGAGGCCCGGCGCGGGATCGAGGACAAGGAACTTTCGAATCCACGATGGGGACAGAATCCTCTCTTTCATTCAACGGAGTCGACCAATGAGCCAACGAAACATCGCAGATCCTCTGCTACTGCCGCGTCGTCCCGATCGCACGAGTGAACTGCGCGAGCCGCCGCGCCGCGCGGGGACGAAGCCGCGAACGGACCTAACCGTTTTCCACACGGAGCGACTGAACGCGCCGGGCATGACCCGTCGCATCTCTCTGCACGCTCGCGAGGGGGACGAGCCGTGCGTCATGATCGGCGTGTTTCGCGCCGACGGAAGTTGCGCAACCCGGCTGCTCATTCATCGGCGAAGCCTCCCACCCGTGGTGAAGGCGGTCACCTTGGCGCGCACGACGCGGCTCGAGACCCGCCGGCACATTGGATCGATCGCGCTGAGCGCCGGCATGCGGTGCGCGGTGAGCGTGGCCGAGTACCTCGAGTGTCAGGGGGTCTCGTTTCAGATGATCAACGCCGCCGGCATGCACGTCGGGAAAGCGAAGACCTTGATCGGGGTGGAACTCGAGGCGCTCGGCCGCGCTTGCGCGGCGTTGGCGGCATCGTCATGACGACCGATGCCGGCGCAAGGGTCTACCTCGACGCGACCGAGCGTCACGGATGGCGCAGGATGATCCTCTTGCGCCAGCGGGACGTGTGGATCACGGACCAGAGTTCCGACGGGCAGACGAACTCGCGGATCTTCATCACGACGCGAGACGCCCCGGTCGTGCAGAACGCGATCGACCTGGCACGCGCCACGACGACGGGGCACCGATCGCCGGGCTTCGGCGACGTCGTCGGCCAGATCTCGCGACACGGGGGGAAGCACCTCGCGGTGTTCGTTCATCGGAGCGGCGGGTTGCCCGGGCTCTCGTTCCAGTGGCGCGCCGATGATGGCTCGTTCCTGGGACGTCACAAGTCCCTAGGTGGAGAGGAATTCGAGGCATTGGCCAATGCCATTGCCGACTTGAACGCAACTGCGACCACGTGTCGCACTGAAGAAAGGTAGAAGATCATGTCATTCGTAGACCCGCGTCCCGCATGGGACGCCAAAGAAGCCGAGCTCGATCGCGTCGAGGCCGACCTCGAGAGCTACGCGAAGGTCGCCAAGTCGACCGGAGACGCAGCGGCGATCACGGCCGCCACCGACCGATTGCACGACTTCAAGTCGGCGCGCGCCGCGTACCGTGAGGTGCGGGGACGCCTCGACGAAGCCGCCTCGAAGAGGGACGCCGCGGTCGCCAAGTTCGAGAAGGCTCGCGCCGACATCTCGCGCGGGACGCTCGACGAAAAAGAGGCCTTGAAGCGTCACCAGGCGCTGATCGTCGCCGAAGCCGCGGTCATGTTCCTCGGGGAAATGTCTGCACTGTACGCGGGTGTCGATGGAACCCGACAGCGCGTCGCGCAGGCGATCACGGGACCCGAGGCGTCTGTCATCGACGAGACGCGGAAGATCCTTACGGGGCTCTTCGAGTACTCGCGCCCCGAAGTGGCAGCCGACATGGCCGAAGAGACCGGGCGCAGGTCTACGGCCGTCACGGCCGTCTGGTGGCCGGTGGCCGAGGCGCTGGCGCGCGCGGAGTTCCCGAAGCACTTGGCGAAGGCGAAGGCCTCGCGCGATCCGAACCTGCCGGGCACGCCGACGTTCGACCATCGGCGCGAAACGATCGAGTTCGCGAACCTCGACGACCTCGAGGCCTGCTTTGCACGGCGGCGCGCTGGTTTCGATCGCGAGCGTCAGCGCGTTGCGGGGCAGCTCCAGGCGCTGACGGGACAGCTCGCGACGCTCGGAGGTGCATCGTGAGCGGCCGTCGAGGCGGAAGGCCGGGCCTGTTGGCGTTCGACCCTTCGAATCCCGGAACGCCGGAAGCCGCGCAGGAAACGTTCGCCGAGGTCTGCAAGATCCTCGGCGCCGACCCCGATCAGCCGGACGAGGCGCGCCAGGCGCTCGAGTCGCTGATCGAGGCGTCTGGCGTCGAGGGCGACCAACCCGACGATTCCCCGGCGCCGGCCGGCGGCGCGGACGGGTCCGAAGGGGACGGGGCCGAAGGCGTCCCGCCGCCGCCGAAGAAGGCCGGGACTGAGCGACCCAAGATCGACGCCCAAGCCGTGAAGAGAGGCCGCGAGGCCTTGGGTTGGCCCGAGCCGAAGCCGGCACCGGGCAAGAAGCCCAAGGTCGAGCGCGCCGAGACTCCCCTCGTGACCGAGGCGGCACGACGCATTGCCGCGCGTGAGAGCCCGAAGCGCTGACACGAAGACTTGGAGCACGGGGCCGCCTTTCCCCCGTGACGCGCTCGAAGCCCTGAGCGCTCCCGCCCGCGCGTGACGAGAGACCACGCGCGGGCGGGGCTCCACCGGCACACCCTCACAACGGAGATCTCGAATGCCCCTCGACGCAACAGCAATGGCCGCAGCCCTTCAACCCGCGATCAAGGCGGCGATGCTCGCGGCATGGCCGGCCCCTTCGACGCCCCCTTGGAACAGCCCCGCGAACGTCGCCAGCTACGAGGCCGGCCAGGACGGATTTGCTGCCGCGCTCGCGCACGGGGTAGCCAACGCCCTCTGCACGTATCTCGTGACGGCCGTGCAAGTCGTGCCGACCGCGCTCGTCGCTCCCTCCGGCGGCGGACCCGTGACGGGCACGGGCACGATCCTCTGACCGCGGGGAGCCCTCTCAGCGAAGCAGCCGGTCCACGATCTGATCGTGTCGTCGCAGTCGCTGCGCCCGCGTAGGCGGATCGCCCTCGCCGTTCAATGCGCGCAGGGTTCGGCGCGCGGCGTTGAGGCGATCAACCAGCGTCGGGCGGGGCAAGCCAAGGTGCTCAGCGGCGGCGCGCGTCGATCGCCCCTCGAAGAAGACGGCCTGAACCACTGCGCGCTCGGTCTCGCGGAACAGCTCCGGGCGGGTCTCGAGGGCGACGGCGAAGGCTTCCCGTTCGGCGTGCTCGTCCCGCAGGGGCTTCGTCGGGTGGCTGCGCAAGGACGGGATCGACATGGGACCTCCGGGGAAGACGCCCCGGCACCCGGGGGCTCGCATGGGCAAGGGGGAAAGCATGCGAGCGCCCCGTCGCTGGCACGTGTAGCGCCGTGCCGAGCCGTCGTCCTACCGTCCTTGGCGGTAGGTCGTGTGCCGTGCGGGCGAAGGGGGTACGCCCCTGCGCCTCCAAGATTGGACGTCGCGCCCACGGTTCAGTTCAACAGCCGCGTCGATTTGTCTCACCCGGTGCGCCTCACAAGCTGCACGCGGGCCACGGCGACGGGATGCACGCCGCTGACGCGATCCCGATAGCTGGCGAGGATCTCGGCCCGGACGAGCAGGCGCGCAGCCGCGTCGACGAGCACCGCGTGAGCTGCGGTCGCCGTCTCGCCGTCGAACCTGTCCCGCTCGGCGACCTTCGGCAAGGCGAGGTGAACGGCAAGGCGGATCTTCCCCGGGTCGAGGCGCCGCAGATCCTCGACGAGCTCGGCGAACCTCTGGCGGCCCACGACTGCACCTTCGGGTTGGCGATGGTCCACCGGACCAGCAACCGGCCGTCGGGATCGCTGAGCAGCGTTTCGCCCTCGGGGACGAGACCGCCGTTGACGGCGACCGCGAGGTCTTTCGAGATCGTCTTGTAGGCGTCGACGGCATCGGCCTCGCGCAGGAACGCGCGGGTGCGCCACACCGACCCGATTCGCACGTCGACGAGAAACGGACGTCGCACTGGTAGCGGTAGCACCTGACACGCCATGACGAACCTCCCGATCCGCGGCTCGATCGCCGCGCACGACGCCCCGGGCTGGACCTGGGACGCCGCACGCGACGAGCGAGCGTCAGCGCTTGCGGGGCTTGCGCGCGGGCTTGTCGGCTTCGCGCTCGAGAGCGTCGAGCCCCCGGGCGATGGCAGCTCGCAGGACGTCGGAACGGGTCACGACCACGCCGCGTTCGGCGACGACGCCGCGGTCGCGCAGGCTGTCGGCACGGTCGGTCCAGTCCTTCGGCAGACGAAGGGCGACCTGCTCGTCGTTCCCGCTCTTCTGCCTCGGCATTCCTGCCCCTGCCTTGTACACCGCCATGGGTCGCCTCGCCTTTCGTGGTCTAGAAGCGGCCTAGGAGCCGCTATCTGTATCCCACTACGAGACGCTACGGCCGTCAACCCTCGCCGGCCCCGCGCCGTGGAGCTACCGTCCACCTAAGGAAAACCCCCCATGTCCCGACCCCGTACCGGAACCTTCGAGATCGCGACCATCGCGGGCCGCACCGTCTACCGCGGCCGGCTTCGCCTGGCGGACGGAACGAAGAGCGACCGCTTCGACCTGCCCGTCGACATGAACGAGAAGCAGGCCCGCGCGTACCTCGCAGGGCTGCAGGCCGAAGAGGACACCTCGCACGCGGTCTTCAAGGCGAAGCAGGATCGCGAATGGGCCACGACCGCCGCCCGCGCCGCGCGCGAGGGCGAGACCGTGTTCGAGTACGCGAAGCGCTGGCTCGTGGCCCGCGACGGGCGCGTCGCCAGCGTGCGAGACAACCGGGGTCACCTACAGGAGCACGTCTTGCCCGTGCTCGGGGCGCTCTCCATGCCCGCGGTCACGTCGAAGGACATCGAGGCCCTCGTCTCGGCGCTCGATCGGAAGGTACGCGACGGGAAGATCGGCGCGAAGACCGCAAAGAACGTGTGGGGCACGTGCTCGAAGCTCTTCGACGACGCGACGCACGCGAAGCCGGCCGAGGGTCTGCGGTGCCTCGAGAAGGACCCGACCGAGGGCGTGCGCGGGCCGGACGACGACGAGGCGGACAAGCTGTTGCAGTTCCTCTACCCATCCGAGGTCGCCTCGTTCCTGTCGTGCGAAGAGGTGCCGCTCGTCTGGCGCGTCAACGTCGCGGTCGGGGTGTACCTCTGCCCTCGGGACGGCGAGCAACGCGCCTTGAAGTGGTCCGCCGTCGACCTCGAGCACGGCGTCGTGACCGTCGCCGAGACCTACGACCGCCGGAAGCGCGAGGATCGCGCCGGGACGAAGAGCGGCGCCGCGCGCGTGGTCCCGATCCGCCCCGAGCTCGCGCCCTTGCTGAAGGCCCTGCGCGACGCGACCGGGGGCGTGGGGCTCGTCTGTCCCCTGCCCGCCTTCCGCACCATGGCGCGGGGCCTACGCCGCTGGCTGAAGCACGCCGGCGTGACCCGGGCCGCGCTGCACGCGACGAGCACGGTCTCGAAGCAGCTCCGGTGGCACGACCTGCGCGCGACCGGCCTGACGTGGCTCGCCGTCGAGGGCGGGAGCCCGACCATGATCCGCGACGTCGCCGGGCACACTCAGACGTCCATGACCGATCGCTACATGCGCTCGGCCGCGATCCTGCGCGGCGGGCGCTTCGGGCAGCCGTTCCCCACGCTGCCCCCGGCCCTTCTCGCTCGTGTGGACCAGGTTTGGACCGGGTCAGCGACGATCGAGGGAGATTCTCGGGCGATCGTTGCGGGGTGGACGGGACTCGAACACATCCGAGGGCTTACGAGCCTCGGAGCCGGCGCGCTTGCCACCGTCGCCACCGCTACCACCTTGAGGCGAACCGCCACCCGACGGCCCGATCAGAGAGGCAGGCAGCGGCGGGAACGGCACCCCGAAGCCGTCGCGCAGGGCCTCTGCCTCGCGCACGTAGACGAGGGTCATGTCGATCGTCGAGTGCCCAAGCCGCTGCTGGATCTTGAGCGTGTCGACGCCCTCGACGGCGGCCCAGGTCGCGCCCGTCGCACGAAGATCATGGAACGTGATCGGCTTGCGGGTGTCCGGTGCCTCTCCGACCTCGGCGTCCTCGTCAGGCTCGTAGAGTTCGTCACGCTTGACGCCGGCGTGGCGCAACCACCGGCGCAGCCCGCGCGCCATCGTCCGCTCGCTCGGCATCGCGAGCACGCGACCGTCGCCGCCCGACTCGGCGTGCATGGCCACGAGCAGCGGCAGCAGGTGCGCATGGATGGGGATGCGGCGCGTGTTCTCGGTCTTCGTCGTACCGACGCACTGGTGACGTCGGTCCCACGCGCGATGCACGTGGATGGTGCGATGCTCGAGATCTACGTCCGACCAATCGAGGGCGCGAAGCTCGCCGTCGCGCATGTACGTGTAGATCGCGACCGTCACGATGCGACGCCACAACAGGGGCACCGTCAGGCACTCCGCGAGGCACAGGAACTCGGACGGGTAGAGGTACTGCTTGGCCTTGTCTGCGCCGCGCTCCGGCGCCTTCACGCCAGCCGCCGGGTTGTCCTTGCGAACACGGAGCGTGCGCTGCTTCGCGTTGACCATCGCGTCGCACATGCTCGTGACGAGCGTCCAGACGTTGCGCGCGGTCCTCCAGTGGAGCGCGCCGCTAACGATCTTCGCGTCGAGCGAGTCGCGGACGTTCTCCACGTCGTCTCGTCCGAAGGTTGCGACGTCGAGCGAGCCGAGGATGGGTAGTACGTGATCACGCAGGCGCGAATGGTCCTCGCGCGGCGCGTCGCGAGCGTCCAGCAGCCGACCGGAGTACTTCTCGACCGTCTCACCTTTCGCAGCGGCGGTGGCCGGCCCCGTAGGGCCGAGACGCGTGCCGGGTGCAAGCGCCAGGAGGTGGCGGGCGATGAGCTCGGCCTCGTGCTCCCGGCGCTCCTCGGCCTCTTCGGCGGCCAGGTTCGCGGCGTACTGGGCTTCCGCGCGCCGGATTGCCTCGGGATCGGTGGGACGCGGCGGTGGCTTCCACATCGGCACCGCAGTGGCCGGATGACCGATCGAAACTACAGTGCTAGGGTCCTTCGTGAGGGCTGCCACCACAGACTCTCCACGGGCTGGCCACTGTCGAGGTGGTGCAGCCCAAATCAATTTCAGGGTTCGGCGTGCGACCACGCTAGCGCTCGTGGGTGCTGCCGTCGAATCTGTTTGCCTCAACTTGCGAAAGCGGCGCGGCACAAGATCGCACAGTCAGCACCCCGAGAGGCGGGCCGCGCGAGGCTGCCCCAGGACGCGCCCCAGCGAGGCGGCGGCGCGACACGACGTAGAGAGGCGTCCAGGTCGAGCGGGCCAAAGCTGACGGGCCTCGCTCCGTCCTACTGGCGGTGCCGAGACCGACAAGGAAGCCACGGAAGGTGCTCGCTGCCAGCCTTCGTGGCTCCCTTGTCGTTCTCGCGGTTCGACAAGGGAGCCACGAAGGCAGGCGTCGGGCATCCCGCCCGTGGCTCCCTTGTTGGCATAGAATGAACGGGCTGCCGTGATGGACCCGTCCCTCGTCGAGTGGGCCATCGGGGTCGTGGCACCGGGGATGGTCGCGGGCCTTGTCGCTCATCGCTGGGTCTCGGCACCGCTGCGCGCCCGGCGTCCGTCGCCCTGGTCTGTTCTCGGGGCAGTGGGTTTCATGGTCATGCTCGTGCTCTTCGCTCTGTATGCCAGCATGGGCCTTGGCATCTGGTCGCCCAGCACGCTGCTCGCACGGATCGCCCTCGTCGCGTTCCTCACGGTTCTCGCCGGTGCCGCGCCGCGCGCCATCCGGTTTGTGCGTGCTCGACGCTTGGCGGAGCCTGCCCAGTCCCCGTACCGCGCGAGGCCCGAGAGCAACACCGCGTCCCCTCAAGCGGTGGCGGCCCGCCGCGCCACCCTGCGCCTCGTGGTGGCGCTGGGCACGCTGACCTGCGTCGGCGGATGGGCGTGGCGCTCCTCTCGGGGCGAGGAGCTTTGGCAGGAGGTCGTTCAGCCTGGCGCACCGAGGATTCGCCTGAGCCGCACTGGGCACGCAGCCGCACTCCTTCGCGACGGGCGCGTTCTGGTGACGGGTGGCCATGGTCCCCTGGCCTCGTGCGAGCTGTACAACCCCGAGCGAGGCGGATGGAGCGACGGCGCCCCGATGGGAACGGCCCGGTACCAGCACACCGCGACGGTCCTCCTCGACGGTCGCGTCCTGGTAGCCGGCGGGTCGAACTGCCGTACCAACTGCACAGACGCCAACAGCCTCGCTGCGGCCGAGGTCTACGACCCAACCACGGGAGCCTGGACCGCGACGGGCGCCATGAGCGCGAGGCGCAGGGGACACGCCGCCGTGCTGCTGCCTGATGGTCGCGTACTGGTGGCTGGAGGCAGCGGCCTGGACGCCGGAGACGAGTTGCCAATCCCACCTGCGGACGGCACGAGACGCCACTTCACCACGCTCCGATCCGCCGAGATCTACGACCCGCGCACCGGGACGTGGACGCCGGTGGCGCAGATGAAGTGGGGGAGGGAGGACGCGTCAGCGTTCGTCCTGAAGGGCGGACGCGTGCTCGTCAGCGGTGGCATGTGGGGAGAGGGCGACTGGGTTCATGAGGCAGAGGCGGCCGGGGCCATGGCGCGCGGCACGCAGCGCACCGTCGACGTGTTCGACCCTGCCAACGGGACGTGGACCACGAGCACGCCGGCGCCTTCCGCCGGCGAGTTCAAGCCTGGCATCACGTGGGACCTCCTGATCCCGAGCGGGATGTTTCTGAGGCTGACTGGGTGGCGCATGGATCATGCCTTCACCTACGACCCCGAAAGGGACAAGTGGGCGGAGCTCGCCGTTCACGGACAGGCTCGGGGTGTGTCGCGGGCGTCCGGCGCCATCCCCGAGGAGCCAGCAATCGTCCTCCGTGACGGCCGGGTGCTTGCGTGCGGCGGCAGCGGCCCGCCAGCTTCCGACGAGGCGTGGGTCTTCGACGTGGCGCTCGCTACGTGGTCGCCTCTTCGGCCGATGGCCTTGGCGCGCGGAGAACACAGCGCCATCGGCCTCGCTTCGGGCGAAGTGCTCGTCTTCGGAGGCGTCCGGCGCGGTCGAGACTACTTGCCGCCACCACGGTTCGTGATGACGTCGGAGATCTTTGATCCGGCCACGGGGACCTGGGCGCCAAAGTGAGGGTCGCTGCTGCTTGCATGGCGTTCACTTCGCCTCGGTCGGATCTGCGATCGGTTCGATGATCTCGACCTCGACGCGGTCGCCATCGAGCACACGCACGATGCGGCCGACGCGTCCATCGGGATGCTGGACCTCGGCCGCGACCGTCACCGCGCGTCCGGGCTTGGGCTTCACGCGCCACGTCTCTCGTGGCGATTGTGTCGGTTCGCTTGCGGCGGGCTCTCTCGCGGGCGGCAGCATGTTGCCCTCTGCCCACGCGGCCTTCACTCGGGCTGCGGCATCGAGTTCAGGTTGAAGGATCTCGTGCTCGACGATGTGAATCGTGTCGCACTCCTCGATCACCTGCCTCAGCGCTGCACGTGCCGCACCATCCGCACCGGCAATGTGGATCTCACCTTCCTTCGGCCCTGTCTTGCGCGCGAAGGTCCGTGTGTCCTCGCCCTCGACGAAGCCATGCAGCTTCTCGATCGCCCGAGCCGCCGTGTCCTCGAAGAGAGCCCGCGCAGGACCACGGTTCTCCCAGTCCTTGGCGAGGTCGAACTTCAGAACGTCGGCTCGAACCGTTGCTGCTGGACGGTCACGGTTCGTGCGGACGACGGCG
>Ga0209415_10018954_pt1 | contig 10824 bp, 10 predicted proteins | sample PeaSoiSIISIP2007_FD_187696 | JGI IMG/M metagenome (GOLD analysis project Ga0209415, IMG submission 187696) | Peat soil microbial communities from Weissenstadt, Germany - SII-SIP-2007 (SPAdes) (version 2) | ecosystem: Environmental > Terrestrial > Soil > Wetlands > Peat | place: Germany... | reverse complement strand
AGGATCGCCCGGCCGCACCCACAGAACCCCACAAGCCGTTACCCCAGACGGCAGCGGCCGGGCGCTTGAAGGCTCAAGGAAATCGGGCCCTCCCCCTCTCCTAATCACTTCGTAAACCCCTTGAGAACCACACTCTGGGGGCCGTGTGTCTCTGGACACACCGTGGCTGCCAGCACACTGATCCAGACTCCCTGCACGACACCAACCTACGCGTTTTCAATCAGATACCGTTTGGCTTTCGTCCTGCCACCTGTTTAAGCGCACGGCAATTCATCAGGGGGCGGACATGGAAAGCGCGGCTGGCTGGGAGACCACGAAGCGGACACAAAAACGGATCCGAGCTGTCTTCATCTTTATCTCAGCGCTGGCAGTTCCCTCCTTCGTACAGAACTCGTTCGAGCGGACGTCCTTCGGGCAGACATCAGCGGAACAGACTTCACCCGCACAAAGCGCAGTCGGACAAAGCGGACTTGGAGAGAACACAGTCGGACAATCCGCAGCCGGGCAGAGCGCGAACCCGGAAGTTAGCGATGACGCCAGCCGCTTGGTACTGGTCAGCATTCCGGACCGAAAACTGGCGGTGCTCGACGGTGGAAACGTGATCGCCACGTTTGATGTTGCGGTCGGGGCGGTGAGAAGTCCCAGCCCGACGGGTGAATTTCAAATCGTCAGCCGCGCTGCCAATCCCATTTACAACCATCGCGGCAAAGTGATCCTGAGCGGCAAAGACAATCCTGTGGGAACGCGCTGGGTGGGCCTGAGCCGCAAGCCCTATGGGATTCACGGCACCAACGCACCGAGTTCGATCGGACATGCGGCCTCGCACGGCTGCATCCGGTTGCGCAATCGCGATATGGAGCGCCTGTTCACCATGCTGCGCGTTGGCGATGTAGTTCAGATTCGTGGCGAACGCGACGAGCAAGTCGCACAGGTTTTCGGTAGCGGCGCGGATGACGCGACCGTAGCTGCGGCGGAGGTTCCGGAACAAGAGAAAGGCCGGTAAGACGGGTTTTGGGGAAAGTTTGAACGCGGTTGAAATTCAGAATTGAAATCTCAGGAGGACGTTATGCAGATGGCAATTACATTCATGGCAGTGGTGGCGGGGATGATTTTTTCGCTGGCGATAGCGTTGCTGGCGGAGGAACTGATCTTCGGGCAGGTGTTCCGGCTGTTCTTTGCGTCGGGGAAACTGGCCGGGCAGACGGCTGCGGGGAAGGTGGAGCAGAAACGCTGAGCGCGCCAGAAATCTGCGCTGGGCTCGCCCCTTCGACTCTCCCTCGTTTCCTCGCGTCGTTCAGGGCAGGACAGCCAAGGCGGCTGTCGCTACTCGAGTCGAGCGGTGTCCAAAAGTAGTACAGGATGAGAGGACCGGTGTGATGCGCGGAGCGGTTTATAATGCGGCCATCCCAAACGTCAGCTCGAACTCAGTGAATCGTGTCTCTCGCTCAGCGCACATCCTCCGCGTGGTTGCGCCACTCTTCTGCGTGCTGCTGGGACTGGCGGTGGCGGCGAAGGCGGCAGACTGGAGCGGACCGGAGCAACAACTGGCGCGAAAAATTGTCGCGGTGACCGGACCAGGCACGGTGAGTCTGACGGCGGAGAACCGCTCGTCGCTGGGAAAGCGCGACAACGAAGTAATCCAGAACGGACTGCGAAGCGCGCTGGAAGGGCTGGGCATTCGCTGCACCCGGTCCGAGATAACGAAGTCCCAGGCAGCCGCGTCCGAGGCGGTGACGGCCGTGAAGATTTCACTGTCTGAGAATCCCTTGTCGTATGTTTGGGTGGCGGAGATTCGGCAGGGCGCGGGCGATCCGGTGGTGGTGATGGTGACTGCGCCGCGGCCCGAGGGTTCTACGACGATCCATGAGTCCGTGCCGCTCAGCGTGCGCAAGATGTCTTTGTTTGCGCAGGATGATCGTATTCTCGATGTGGCCGTGCTGGAGGAAAACGCGATGCCCACACGGATCGCGGTACTGGACGCGGAGAAAGTGGCTCTCTACCGGTTGCAGGCTGGGAAGTGGCAACCGGAGCAGGCACTGGGCATCGTGCACGGGCGGCCGTGGCCGCGGGATTTGCGCGGACGGCTGATCCCGGCAAAGGATCATTTACTGGATGTTTATCTTCCCGGCGTGCTCTGCCGTAGTGGCGCGAGCGCACCGCTGACGCTGAGTTGCCGCGAGAGTGACGATCCGTGGCCATTGGTTCCAGGGCCACTGGCTCCGGCTGCGTTGAGCGGGGGAAACGTCGCAGGCTCTACGGGCGCGGGATCGGCCTCGGCAACGACTCCACCGGTGGGAGCGTTCTATGCTGCGACGCGTAACTTCTTTACTGGAGCTTTAACGGCGCCGGTCGGCACGATCACGACGGTTCCGAAGTTTTATTCGGCTGCGTTTTTGCCGCGCGATAAATCTGCGTTGTGGCTTTTCGCCGCCACGGACGGCCGCGTGCACCTGATCGACGGTATCAGCGACCAGACTACAAGGCTCGATTGGGGAAGCGACCTGGCGAGTGTGAAGACGGCGTGCGGCGCGGGCTGGCAAGTGCTGGCCACAAGTTCTGAAGAAGGAAACGGGGATTCGGTGCGTGCATATGAGTTTCCGGATCGCGATCCCGTGGCAGTGAGTGCCGCGGTAGACTTTCCCGGCGGCGGCGACGTGACTGCATTGTGGACGGAAGCGAAGGGCGACACGGCAATCGCGGTGGTGAGAGATCGAGAGACAGGGAGTTATGAGGCTTTTCGACTGGCGGTGGCTTGTAGTCAGTAGCGTGGTCGTGGGAGCGATGGCAGCCGTGGCCGAGTCGCGTCCGCAATACGGCGGAGTGGTGCACGTTTTGATGCGGGCCGCGGTTGCATCGCTGGACCCCGCGGACAGCACGCAGTCCGATTCGTTCGCCCGGCGCAGCCTGACCAGGTTGATATTCGACACGCTGGTGAGCGACGAGAGCGGGCGGGTTCAGCCTTCGCTGGCGACAGCGTGGCAGGCGTTGCCCGGAAGTCGGCGCTGGCGGTTCCGAATTCGTGGTGGAGTGAAGTTTCATGACGGGACGCCGCTCAACGCCGAAATTGCCGCCGCTTCGCTGCGCGCCGCAAATCCCGCGTGGAATGTGAGCGCGGATGCAGATTCGGTCGTGATTGAGCGTGGCGGCTCCGAGCGTGAACTGTTGGCGGAACTGGCGTTGCCGCGGAACGCAATTGTGAAGAGGAATCCTGACAGCGCGCCCAGCGGCACGGGCCCGTTTCATATTGTCGATTGGCAGCCGGGGAATAGGTTGACGCTGGCGGCGGAGGAGAGTTGCTGGCACGGGCGTCCGTTTCTCGACGGTATTGAGATCGAGATGGGAAAAAGTTTTCGTGATGAGATGACTGCACTCGATCTGGGCAAGGCAGATTTGGTGGAAGTGGCGCCCGAGCAAACGCGCCAAGTTTCGCAGAAATGGAACGCGCAGGCCGGACGGCGCCTGGTGAGTTCTGCTCCCCTGGAATTGTTGGCGCTGCTTTTCGCTCGAGATGCTGGGTCTGCGGACGAAAAGCTTCTGCGCGAGGGGTTGGCTTTGAGCGTGGAGCGCGGGTCCATTCACAGCGTGCTGTTGCAGGGTGCGGGACAACCGGCGGCCGGCATTCTTCCCAACTGGATGAGCGGGTACGGATTCGTGTTCCCTACCGACGCAGACCTACCGCGAGCGCGTCAGGCGCGCGAACAAGTTCGCGCGGTTCCAACCTGGACTCTGGGCTACGATGCGAGCGACCCGGTCGACCGGTTACTCGCTGAACGCATCGCGCTCAACGGCAAAGATGCGGGGTTGATGTTGCAACCAACATCGGCAGCGAACGCGGATTTGCGGCTGGTGCGGATTCCGCTGGCATCGCCTGACCCTTGGATCGCTCTGTCGGAAGTGGCCACGTGGTGGGGAGCACCTCAAGAGAAAACTGGCGGCGCCGTCGACGAACTCTATGCGTCCGAAACAGCGCTGTTGGCGGCACGGCGGGTGATTCCTCTTTTTCATCTACCAGTGTCGTATGCTGCGGCAGGGACTTTGAAGAATTGGGCGCTGCGGCCCGACGGGAACTGGACGCTGGCGGACGCATGGCTGGAGGCCGGCAAACCCTGATCCGGGGAATGATTCGCAGAACATGATGCGCAGAATTATGATCGGCGCAGAATTATGATCGGCACAGTATGACTTTCCGGCGCAAACTTCTGGCCGTTTTCGCGACGACAGTTTTTCTGTCGGTGACGGCCGTGGCATTGCTGGTGCTGGCGATGACGCGCAAAGCGTTCGAAGCGACCGAAGATCAGCGCACGGCGGCGCTGGTCACGCAGTTTCAACGCGAGTTCGGCCGCCGGGGTGACGACGTGGCACGACGCGTGACCGCAATCGCGGCGTCCGATCCGGTCGGACGGATGGCCACCGGCTTGAGCGGAGCATCGCAGGGGACATCGTTGGGGAGTTCCGCGGGCTCCGCCGAATATTTTGATCTGGCGCGGCAGATGGCGGAGGGGTACCAACTCGACTTTCTGGAATTTCTGGACGCGCATGGAACGATTATTTCTTCAGCGCAGTGGCAGGCGAAGTTTGGCTATCCGGATGCCGGGTTCGAGAGTCTCTCGGCTTCGAGTGGACAGGACGCATTTCTGAAACGTGAAGATCTCCAGGACTCGACTGCCCTCGGATTGTTTGCCGTGCGCACAACTCGCATCAGCGAGCGTCCGATTTACGTGGTCGGCGGTAAGCGCCTCGACAGGAATTTCCTTTTCGGACTCGATTTGCCTGCGGACATGCGGGTGCTGCTTTACCAGAATCGCAGCGATCATTTTTCGCCCGATTCGCTGCTGGATCCGGGTGCTCCCGGGAACGGCTCTGATGCGGCACGGCCTGCCGAGAAGTTCGCGCCCCTGGTTGATGCGGTGCGGCAATATGGACAGGAAATGAGCGGGATTGTGTCGTGGTCGAGCGATCAGGCGGAGGACGAAGTGTTTCACGCGATTCCGCTGCGAGGTGCGGGCAAGGATCGTCCGCTGCTGGCAATTCTGCTGGTGGGAAATTCGCGGCGGTCTTACGTTGAGTTGAAGCGGCGTATCCGTGCGTCGGCGCTGCTGGTGGGCGGGGGCGGAATTATTCTGGCGATCCTGCTCAGCAGTTGGGCGTCGGCAAGAATCACTCATCCAATCGTGCAGCTAGCCCGCGCTGCGCAGGATGTTGCCGAGGGCCACTGGGATACGCGCGTGGAAATGCCTGGCCGGGATGAAGTCGCGCAACTGGCCGAGTCGTTCAATCGCATGACGGCCGAACTGCTCGCGCAAAAAGAGCGTCTGGTGCAGACGGAGCGAGTGGCGGCCTGGCGCGAACTGGCACGCCGCCTGGCGCATGAACTGAAGAATCCACTGTTCCCGCTTCAACTCACGGTTGAGAATCTGATGCGGGCGCGAACCCAGAGTCCAGAACAGTTCGACGAAGTTTTCCGGGAAAGCTCCAGCACGTTGCTGGCGGAGATTTCGAATCTGAAGACAATTATTGGCCGCTTCAGCGAGTTTTCGAAAATGCCGCATCCGCAGTGGCAGCCGGTGCAGGTGAATGAAATCCTGCGAGGAGTAGTGAAGCTGTATCAGGCGCAACTGCAGGCGCCGGGGCGAGCGCCGATTGCCTGCAAGCTGGAGTTGGACGAGAGGCCATGCACGATCGCTGCCGACCCCGACCTGCTGCATCGAGCGCTCTCGAACCTGGTGCTCAACGCGATGGATGCCATGCCGAATGGCGGCGCGCTCACTCTCCGCACGCGCCGTGATGACGGAAAAGAGATCATCGAAATTGCCGACACTGGCTCGGGGCTGACGCGCGAGGAGTGCGAGCGCATCTTCACTCCTTATTACACCAGCAAACAACATGGGACAGGGCTGGGGCTGGCGATCGTGCAGTCGGTGGTCAGCGACCACGGAGGAAGAATCAGCGTGCAGAGCGAACCGGGACGGGGAACAACATTTGTGATCGAGTTGCCGAGTAATCTTGAGGCACTGCAAAAGACGAAGGCTTAGACCACGAAGGAAAAATAGCGAGGAGGACGGTTGCCACTCAAAGCGCATCTTCTGATCGTCGACGATGAAGCCAACACGCTGGCCTCGCTGTCGCGTGCCTTCCGGTTGGCGGGCCACGAAGCCACGGTGTGCGACAACGCGGCGAAGGCTCTGGAACTGGCCAAGGCGCAGAACTTCGATCTTATTCTTTCGGATGTGGTCATGCCCGGCAAGGACGGCCTGACCCTGCTTGAGGAGTTGAAGCGGCAGGGAGTGACGGCGCCGGTGGTGATGATGTCGGGGCAGGCGCACATTGAAATGGCGGTGCGGGCGACACGGCTGGGCGCGCTCGACTTTCTGGAGAAGCCGATCTCGAGCGACAAGTTGATGCTGACCGTGGAGAACGCGCTGAAGTTGCAGCGCCTGGAGAGCGAGAACCGGCAACTGCGCCAGCGGTTGGGCAAGCATGAAATTGTGTGGAAGGGCGAGGCTATGCGGCGAGTGATGGCGCAACTGGAGCGCGTGGCAGCCAGCGAGTCGCGGGTGTGCATTTTCGGCGAAACCGGCACGGGCAAGGAACTGGTGGCACGCACGATTCACGAACGTAGCCCGCGAGCAACTGGTCCGTTCGTGACGCTGAATTGCGCGGCCGTGCCGGCGGAGTTGATTGAGTCGGAACTTTTCGGACACGAGAAAGGCTCGTTCACAGGCGCATCGGGACGGCACATTGGCAAGTTTGAGCAGGCCGATCAGGGCACGATTTTCCTCGATGAAATCGGCGACATGCCTTTGAACATGCAGGCCAAGTTATTACGCGTGCTGGAGGAAGGCGAAGTGGAGCGCATCGGCGGCGATAAACCGGTTCGAGTTAACGTCCGGGTCGTGGTCGCGACGCATCGCGATCTGGAAGCGCGCGTACGCGAAGAGAAATTCCGGCAGGATCTGTTTCACCGCATCCATGTTTTCCCGCTGATGCTGCCACCGTTGCGTGAGCGCCGCGATGATATTCCCTCGCTGGTGGAACATTTTGCTGCACAAGTGTGCGCACAGAATGGATGGAAACCGGTTCCGTTTTCGGCCGATGCAATCGAAGCATTGCAGTCTCACGCTTGGCCGGGCAACGTTCGCGAATTGCGCAACATGGTCGAGCGGCTCATGCTGCTTGCGACCGAGGGTCAGGTTGATCTGGAAACCGTGCAGATGGCGTTGCCGAAGACTTTTTCATCTGGCGGCGCTGCTCCGGCTGCGGTTGGGTCGGGCGCGCTTGCTGATCGGGTGCAGTCGTTCGAGCGCGAAGTGATACTGGCCGAACTGAAGCGCAGCCATCAGAACATGAGCCTGGCCGCAAAAACGCTTGGTCTGGAGCGCAGTCACCTGTATAAGAAGGCGGAGCAACTGGGGATTGATCTGCGCGCCATGCGCCGCGAGCAGGACGCGCAGGATTGACCGCGAGTCAGTATGCACGAGATTCCCCACTTCTCGCCCACAAGTTGCAGGAAACGATTCCGCGCGATGACCAGTGACGCCTTGTGGGCCAGCCTCTTGGCGAGATGAGAGGCGTAGCAAGCTACTTCTCTACAACGAAGGACGCTTCAGGTCGGCGGCCAGCAACTGGTGAAATAACTGTTCGCCGGCCTCGCGCCGCACGGAGAGCCGGCCTGCGCCATAGGCCCGCGACTTCAGGCCGCGCTGCACATCTTCGCAAATGCCGAGGTCTTCGTCCTGCACGCGGTTGCCGACGTTGACTGACTCGGTGTTGTAGGCACGCCGCGCGTCGCTGACGTCGCTGAAATAAAAATCGAAGATCACGGTGCAATGATCGGCGTCCACCGGGATGACATAGTTGGTGTCCATGTATCCCTCGTAGCAGTTGATCATCAGATTCGGGTATTGCCAGAAATACCAGGCGCGATCGCCCTTGCGCGTGGCGCCGGTGGCGGCATCTTCGTCGGAGGCGACCATGGGGCTAGACTGCAGGCAAAAACGGTCTTCGTTCTCGATGGTGTACTGCTTGTAATCGAGCACGGAGCTCAGCCCCTTGTGCAGATGCGGGACGTGATATCCGCCGTCGAGATAGTTATCCACGTAGACTTTCCAGTTGCAGTTGATGTCATACGTCCTGCGGTCGAAGTAATGCAATTTGCTGATGCCCAGGAGCGTAACGCGCCTGACCAGGCCGCCAAGGAATTCATGCAACGGAGCCGCCTGAGGATCAAGGTTTACGAAGACGAAGCATTCCCAGGTTTCAACGCGGATGGGAACCAGACCGTTCTCAGCACGCTCGAAGTTTTGCACGCCGTCGAATTCGGGCATGCCTTTGAGCGATCCGTCCAAGCCATACCTCCAGCCGTGGTAAGGACATTGTAGGATCTCCGCGTGTCCGCAAGGCTGGGTCACGACTGCCGCGGCGTGATGCCGGCACACGTTGTAAAACGCCCGGAGCGTGCCGTCGGTTCCGCGCACGACAACGACGGGTTCTCCGGCAAGCCGGGTGGCGACAAATTCTCCCGGCTTCTGCAACTGATCGGTACGGGCGACGAGTTGCCAAGTCTTGCTGAACACATTGAGCCGCTCCAGTTCAGCGACGCGCGGATCGACGTACCAGGGCGCAGGGATGGTCGAAGCCTGTGCCAGAGGGGCGCGGTCGTTGTAGCTGGCGAGAATCTGTTCCACGGATAATTGCATATTTATGCTCTCGTTTGAATGGCTTGAATCCTCATTCTGAGGGTTGATGCTACCGTAAGGCGGAAACGACAGTCTTTGATTTCTGTGGCGATTTCTGCCGCGATTTCTGCCGCGATTTCTGCCGGCGATGATCTTCACGGGGCTGCTGACGCGCACTGGGCGCCGGGTCTGCGGCGGAAGAGCCGATCGCCCGGTGCAACACACCAAGAAATTGCTGAATTCTGGCTTCCTTCTTTTCTGCCAGTTCACCCTGGCGGCGAAATAAGCCGGGATCCAATTCCGCAGTCAGCAGCGCATCCTGGAAGCGCTCCATCATCCAGTCGAGAATCGAAACAATCATCTCGATGTCCATGTCTTTGCGCAGTTCGTGGCGTTCCAGTCCAAAGCGGACAAGGCTGACTGTACCGTAGGGATCTTCACTGATGAGGAAGCGGTTGATCTCGCGCTTCAAAATGAAATCAGTGCCGTAGTTTCCGAGCAGAGAAATCCGGTAAGGAATCCAATCTTCGTGCACCAGATGCTCGGTGCGCACCAACCAGTAGCGCAGCACTTCGAAAAAGCCAGCCGCCCGGACATCCGCAGGAGCGTCAAGATACTTGGCGAAAGAACGGACGGAGCGTTTGTAGACTTCGAAGAACAACCCGTCCTTGCTGCCAAAATGCTGAAAGATCGAGCCCTTGGCAATTCCGAGTGCGATAGCGATGTCACCCACCCGGGCCGCGTGATAGCCGTGCTCGGCGAAGTGCTGCGTCGCAGCTTCAATGATGCGGCTGCGTTTCGCCTCCGACCGAGGACGCGTGGGAGACTGGCGCTGATAGAGCGGAGGAGTGGCGCGATTGCTGGCAATTCCCGGCATAATAATGACTTTAGGTCATAGTAGCAAATCCAGTCAAACCGCCGCCAAATCCATTTACGACGCCATCGTGATCGGCGCGGGGCGTCGGCGCGTGTTGCGGGACGGTCGCGATGCACATTCGCGAAATGGCGCGTGTGCTCAACAAGCTGCCAGAAGATTCGGTTATCTGGAAAAAAGGCGGAGAGAAGCCGATGTCGGGATACGAATACTACGACCACGACAACATGAAAGCGTAGTTAGCCGACACAAGCAGTGCGAGTGCGGGCCCCGTGACTCAGGGCCCGCATTTTCATTTCGCGAATGCGCATTATCCAGCTTTTCGCGCGCTCGGCTCTTGCGCATGCACCAGCGGAACGTTGACCAGATGCTCGCTCAAGAACCACACCTGCAATTCGTTGGCGCGCAGAACGTCGCTGACGACCAGATCGTTGGTACCGTCATCGCCAATTTCGGAGGCAAGGCGGGCGAGTTGCCGACAGTACCCGATAATAATCTGATGCGCATCCAGAAGGCGCGAGATCTGGACCGGTACTTCCTCCCGGCCACGCGGAGGACGTGCGATTCGCGTGGTCTCAGCGACGTCGGCGGCCATGGCCAGCGAGACTCCGCCGAGCAACTGGATGCGCTCGGCAATCTCGTCGACGATCTCCACCTGCTCGTCATAGTGCTTGTCAAACAAAAGGTGCAACTGATAGAACGTCGGTCCAGCGACCTGCCAATGCGACTTCTTGTAGAGGTCGCGTAACGTCATGGTGTCGGCCAGCAACAGATTGAGTTGCTCGGTCATTTCCAGGCGCACCGGCTCTTCCAAATCGAGCGGCAAGCCGTGCGAAACCGTACCATAGGATTGAATTTCTCCGGCGCGCTGGTGCAGCCGGGGCTGTGCGTTGATTGTGGTTTGACGGGCGGCGGGAACTTCTTTCTTCTCCATTGTGTGACCTCCTTGGAGGGGTGTGTGAAGCTTAGCAAGGTTGGGCGAACTCAGAAATCGCGTTCCGCACAATCCGAGCGACACGGGTTTGGATGCCGCGAGTTTCCGCTGGATGCTAAGGTTTTTTGCAGGTAGCAGCATCGCGAAGAAGCGCCGCAAGAAATGCCAGCGTACGAAAGCTTGTCGACGACGAAGTGATGGCGCTGAGATCCCGCAAGCTGGCGGCGATCAGCCCGCCGACCAAGGTTTGACGGCACTCCGCGCGGTTGCTATGATCGAAGTGCGGGGTGGAGCAGTCTGGTAGCTCGTTGGGCTCATAACCCAAAGGTCGGTGGTTCAAA
>Ga0209415_10018953_pt1 | contig 10824 bp, 12 predicted proteins | sample PeaSoiSIISIP2007_FD_187696 | JGI IMG/M metagenome (GOLD analysis project Ga0209415, IMG submission 187696) | Peat soil microbial communities from Weissenstadt, Germany - SII-SIP-2007 (SPAdes) (version 2) | ecosystem: Environmental > Terrestrial > Soil > Wetlands > Peat | place: Germany... | reverse complement strand
CTTCACCGCCGCCTCCAGGGCGGTGAACAGCCTGGCCGTGCGGATGTCGCCCTCCTCGCCGGCCAGGATGTTGGCGTTGAGCACGGCCATCACCCGGTAGGGGGCCATCTCCTCGTGGTCCAGGTAGAAGCGGTGGATGGTCTTCATGATGGTGGTCTTGCCCGTGCCCGAGTTGCCCACCAGCAGGATGTTGCCCGCCCGGATGCCCGTCACGTGCTTGTACACCGCCACCGAGATCAGGCGCAAGACGTCGCGCTGGCCCAGCACCCGCTTGGCCATGTACTCGTAGATGTCCTTGGGCAGGATGGGCATGGCTAGAAGTACCGCATGCTGGTTTTCTTGAATTCCTTGCGGCTGCGCAGCACGTCGTACTCCTCGATTCCGGAGAGCCTGACCAGTTCGGCCACGGCCTGGTCGCAGGCCTCGGGGGTCTTGGCGTGGACCATGGTGTAGAGGTTGTAGGGCCAGTCCATGCAGTTCACCCGGTGGTAGCAGTGGGAGATCTCCGGGCGCGCGGCCATGAAGGCCCCGGCGCGCTCCATGTCCGCCTCGTCCACGAACCAGGCCACCATGGCGTTGGCTCCGTAGCCGGCCTTCTGGTGGCGCAGGGTGGCCCCGAAGCGCCTGATCTCGCCGCTCTCCTTCATCGAGTTCAGGAGCGCAAGCACCTCTTCCAGGCTGACGCCGGCCTGCCGGGCGATCTCGGCGAAGGGTTCCGGGCCGTCCGGGAGGTCCGCCTGGGCCAACGCCAGAATGCGCTTCTGGGACTCGGTGAACTCTTTTGCCTTGGACATCGCCGCTCCTTGCAATCGTGCCGATAACGCCTTTATCTCTACCGGGTTCATGTGCTAGTTGCAATCATGGCGAGGCCGGGGTGCCTGGCCGCTTCTATTTCTACCTCCGAGGAGCTTCCAATGAAAGTAGCGGTCATCGGCGGCGGCAGCTGGGGCACCACCCTGGCCGATCTGCTGGCCAGCAAGGGCGTGGACGTCACCATCTGGATCCGCGAGCGGGAGCTCATGGCCGACATCAAGTCCAAGGGCGAGAACTCCTGGTACATGCCCGGGGTGAAGCTCTCCCCGAACCTGCACGTCTCCATGGATCGCGATCAGACCTGCGCGGGCAAGGACTGCTTCCTGATGGCCGTGCCCAGCCAGTTCATGCGCTCGGTGCTCGGCGACCTGCGCGAGCTCATGCCCAAGAATCCGGCCATCATCTGCGCCAGCAAGGGCATCGAACTCGACACCGGCAAGACCATGTCCGAGGTGTGCGAGGAGGCCATGGGCGGCAAGAAGCACCGCTTCGCGGCCCTCTCCGGCCCGAGTTTCGCCTACGAGGTCATCCGCCGCATGCCCACGGCCGTGAGCCTGGGCTGCAAGGACAAGGACCTGGCAAAAGAGGCCCAGGAGCTCTTCGCCACGGACTACTTCCGGGTCTACACCAACAAGGACGTCAAGGGCGTGGAGCTGGGCGGCGCGGTGAAGAACATCATCGCCATCGCCGCCGGCGTGACCGACGAACTGGGCTTCGGCACCAACGCCCGGGCCGCGCTCATCACCCGGGGCCTGGCCGAGATAAGCCGCCTGGGCTCCAAGATGGGGGCCAACCCCAAGACCTTCATGGGGCTGTCGGGCCTGGGCGACCTGGTGCTCACCTGCACCGGCGACCTGTCCCGCAACCGGCAGGTGGGCAAACGCCTGGCCCGGGGCCAAAAGCTCATGGACATCCTGGGGGAGATGAAGATGGTGGCCGAGGGCGTCAAGACCACCCAGGCCGTTTTCGAGCTGTCCAAGAAACTCAAGGTGGACCTGCCCATCACCGAACAGGTGCACGCCATCCTCTACGAGGACAAGGAACCGGCCCTGGCCGTGCGGGACCTCATGACCCGGGCGCTCAAAGACGAGTAATATTTAGAGGCCTCCGGCGGCCAGAGAGGGCGCTGCCCTTTGGCCGCAGGAGGCTCTTTCCTCTTCTACTTCCCGATCCATTGCACCCACACCTGCCTGGTCCTCGGGCCGTCGAACTCGCAGAAGAACACCCCCTGCCAGGCGCCAAGCTGTAATTCCCCCGCCTCCACGATGAGCGTGAGCCCCGGCCCCATGCAGCTGGCCTTGACGTGGGCGTCCGAGTTGCCCTCGGCATGGCGGTAATCGCCGCGTTCGGGCACCAGACGGGCCAATGTGGCCAGCACGTCCCGGACCACGTCCGGGTCGGCGTTCTCGTTCACGGTCAGCCCGGCTGTTGTGTGGGGGCAGTGCAGGAAGAGCACCCCGTCGCGCCAGCCGTTGGCGTTTACCAGCTCCTGGAGCGTACCGGTGACGGCCACCATCTGTTCGCGTCGGCCGGTCTTGATGGTCAGGGTTTCCATGGGGTCTCCTAGAACGGCCATTGGCCAAGTTCTTCCCGCGGGAAGGCCTTCCCAGGCTTCAATCGTTCCCGCGCTTCAGTACCTTCCGGCGCAGTAAATCCCCGGGAATTTCCAGGTCATCGCCGAAATCGGCGGTGAATCCCTCTTCCCCAGGGCGGACCAGCCGGAAACGTTTCGGATCGCGCAGGGGAGCGGCCACGGCGAAGGAATGAATGTGTTCCCGCAGGTCCACGTCACCCTCCAGCCCGTCTTGCCAAGCGACATGCAGAACGTAGTCCGCCAGAGGGGCGACGGCAGCGATGGGTTCAAGCAGATTCAGCCCGGTCTTGTCTTTCATGGTCAGCCCTCCGCTGCTTCCCGCGACCCGTGCGAAAATTCCGGATCGTAGAGCTTGGAGCGCGTCCCGGCCCCGTATCCAGGCAGCACCAGAAAGAGGGTTTGTTTGGTCAGGCCGCGCTCGCGCGTGAGCTCCGGGAAGTCCCGCACCGTGGACAGGTGCAGCTCCTCCTCCGGCCAGCCCACCCGGTGGACCACGGCCACGCAGGTGTCCGGCGGGTAGCCCCCGGCCAGGAGCTCCCGGCGCACGGCCTCCGGTTCGGCCGCGCTCAGGTACACGGCCAGGGCGCTCTGGTGGCGGGCCAGCTCGCGCAGGGCCTCGGATTCGGGCACCGGGGTGCGCCCAGCCAGGCGGGTCAAAATGAGGGTCTGGGTGATCTCCGGGGCGGTGGCCGAGACCTTGAGGGCGGCGGCGGCGGCCGAAGCGGCGGTGATGCCCGGGGTCACGTCGTAGTCCACGCCCTCGGCTTCCAGCAGTCGGGCCTGCTCGGCCACGGTGCCGTAGAGGGCCGGGTCCCCGGCCTGGAGCCTGGCCACCCGCCAGCCCTTGCCCACGGCGTCCATGATGGTCGCGTGGGTCTCTTCCAGGGTCAGGGGGGCGCTGTCCAGCACGGCGGCCCCGGGCCTGGCCAGGTCGATGACCGCCTGGGGGGTCAGCGAGCCCGGATAGATGACCAGGTCCGCCTGGGAGATGATGCGCGCGGCCTTGACGGTGAGCAGTTCCGGGTCGCCCGGGCCGGCCCCCACGAAATGGACTCGCGCGCTCATGCGTGGGGCCTGTCCTCTTCGGGTTTGGCGCTCAGTTTATTGAAGGTCCAGGTCAGGGCCACTACATAGACCGCCGAGCCCACGCCCAGTACGGCGTTGTAATAGGGAGGCGCGGCCAGGGCCAGGCGGATGCACAGGGTGGCCAGGGCGTAGCCGGAGTTGCGGAACACGGCCAGGTAGCCGGGGATGAACCGCTGGGCGAGCAGCACCAGCAGGATGTCCGCGAAGACCAGCACGGTGTAGAAGGTGTCGAAGAAATCGAAGGAGAGGTTGCTGTCCGCTCCCTCCCAGAGGGCCTTGACCCCGAGCCCGGCGAAGAGGGCCAGCAGGATGAGGGCCACCACCTTTTTGGAGCCGATGAAGGAGTATCGGTCCGGTCCGGAGCGGACCGTGCGCTCCTTGGGAGGGTGCATCCGGCCGTAGACCCCGAGCAGGGCGAAGATGACCAGCGCGCCCGCGCCATTGGAGACGATGTGCAGGATGGGGTTCCAGTCGGCCGTGAGGTGGATGGGCTCGGGGAGGTGGACCAGCTCCTTGAAGGAGTTGCGCAGGAGGATCAGGGAGAGGATCTCGAACTGCTTGCCCATGGACTTGGAAAAGGAACAGGGCAGGGCGAAGATGAGCCCGATGACCTCCAGGATGAGCACCAGGGTGAAGGCCACGCTCACGGCGTGGAAGTGGTTGTCCGGGGTGATCGCGGCCAGGGCCTCAGGAAGCCACCCCTGGCGCTTGAGTTCGATCGCGGCCAGGGAGGTCAGGAAGATGATCACCAGGGCCCCGGAGGTGGCCCGCTCCGTCTTGTGGTCTTCCCAGAAGCGGTGCATGGGCTCGAAGATGTTGGTGACGAGTTCGTAGATGGATTGCATGGGGGGTTGCTAGCACTTTCAGGCGGGTTTGTCCGCCGCGATGATGAAAACGGGGTTGTGGGCCACGAGTCGCGCGTCCCCGGCCAGGGGGGCGGACAGGCTGGCCTGGACCTGGGTGGTCTCCACGGACCATCCGAGTGCGCGGAAGTGTTCCAGGGCCAGGGTGAGCGATCCCAGGAGCACGGTGTTGGCCACCACCCGCCCCCCGGGCCTGAGCCTGCGGCAGGTCGCGGCCAGGGTCTCCGGGCTTCGGCCAGGCGACCCACCCCCAAGCGATCCGCCAAGGAATATCCGGTCCGGGTCCGGCAGGTCCGCGAAGGCTCCAGGGGCCTCGCCCGCAACCGTCTTGACCAGCCAGGCTCCCGAGCGCCGGATATTCTCCCGGATCAGCCGGCAGCGCTCCGGGTCGCGCTCCACGGCGAACACCCGGCCGGAGGTGATCAAGGCGCAGGCCTCGATGGAGATCGAACCGCTGCCCGCGCCCACATCCCAGAGGATCGAGTCCGGCTGAAGGCGTAGGGCGGCCAGGGCGCAGGCCCGGGCGGGCCACTTGGTGATGAGCCCGTGCTCCTTGGCGTAGAAGTCGTCGGGGCGGCCGAGCATGGGCCGCGCTCTCCCCGGGGCGTCCTCCGGGGCGTCACTTGCGGCGTCCATCTCCACGATGACCAGGTTGAGGGGCGAGAAGCTCAGCCCGGCGGCTTCGGGAGCGCCTAGGCGGCGCACCCGTTCCTCCGGGGCGGCCAGGTCCTCCAGCACCCACAGTCGGGCCTCCTCCAGGCCCTGTTCGATCAGCAGCCGGGCCAGGGCGTCGGGCGAGTTGACCGGGTCGGTGTATACCGCCACCCGGCCGGCGCGGACCAGGGCGGCCAGGACCGCCAGCAACGGTCCGGAGGTGTCGCGGCCGTGCATGGAGACGGCCGGCAGGTCCTGCCAGGGAAGGCCCAGGCGGGCGCAGGCGGCGGCCACGGCCGTCACCCCCGGGGTGAAGCGCAGGGCGTCCGGGCCGAAGCGCGCGAGAAGGCGCGTGCCGATGCCGAAATACAGCGGGTCCCCGTCCGCCAGGACCACCACCCTAAGGCCCCGGTCCCGGGCCTGGGCGATCCGCTCCAAAGCTTCGGGCAGGGGCGCGGCCAGGACGATGCGCTCCCCCGGCAGGTGGGCGAAGCGCTTAAGCAGGCGCGCCCCCCCGGCCAGCACGTCCGCCGCCTGCAGGCGCTCCATGTCGGCCCGGTCGAGGTCGCCGCCCATGCCCAGGCCCAGCACCTCGATGGGGCCGGTCCGGCCGTTCAGTGACATATCGTCCATTCTTCCCGCCTTTACTTGGCGAAGGCCCGCCGATAGGTTGATGGCCATTTTGGCGGCCGTTTTGAGCCGCCCTTTCGGGCCTCGGCCCATATCAAACAAAAGGACCCGCCATGATCAAGCACATCGTCATGTGGACCCTCAAGGACCAGGCCCTGGGCAAGTCCAAGGCCGAAAACCTGGCGGCCATGAAGGCCCTTCTGGAGGAGCTTCCCGCCAAGATCCCCGGGGTGGTTGCGCTGGAAGTGGCCACCACCGGCCTGTTCGAGTCTGTCCCGGCGACTGAAATCGCCCTGTACACGGTCTTCAAGACTCGGGAGGACCTCATGGCCTACGCGGTCCACCCCGAGCACCTGAAGGTGGGGGAGTTCGTGAAGGCCGTGGCCGCCGAACGCCGGGTCATCGACTACGAGGTGTAGGCCTCGGCCAAAAGCCCCCCCTCGAAGTCGAAGCAGCAGATGCCCAGGCGCGGGATTGGCCTCGGCTCCGGCCCGGCGTTTGGCTCGGCGCTCGACCCGGGACGCTCGCCCAGAGCCGTCAGGGCGAAACTCCGGGCCGCCTCCAGGGCCATGGCGCAGGTCAGGGCCGCGAACCGCTCCCGGATCGCGTCATCGGGCACGATCAGCAGGGCGTGCCGGGCGGTGTTGGCCCGGGCCACCTCCAGGCAGGTTTCGGGAGAGGCCCCGGCCCGGCCCGCCAGTTCGGCCAGGGCCGCGAAGTCCGTGGGGGCGGCATGGGCGTGGGTGTATGGGAGCCCCTGGGCCATCTTGGCCAGCTTGCCGAAAAAACATCCCCAGACGATCTCCGAATAGTCCAGCCGGACGGCCCGCTCTATGGCGTAGGCGAAGAAGTCCGCCGCCTGGATGAAGGCCAGCTCCGGCAGGTCCAGCCGCCTGGCCATGAGCAGGCGCTCGCCGCGCCGTCCGGTGGAGAAAGCGGCCGTTCTGCGCCCGGTGGAGAAGGCGGCCGCCCGGGCCACCTCCAGGCCGGAGTCGATGGTGGCCTTCCAGGCCTCCAGGCTGAAGGGCATAACGATGCCCTGGGTGCCCAGGATGGAGATGCCGCCTAGGATGCCCAGGCGGGGGTTCAGGGTGCGCGAGGCCATGGCCTCGCCGCCCTCGACCTCGATCACCAACCTGACCTGGCGGACCTGGCGGGCCTGGCTGGTTAATCCGGAGGCCTGAAGGGCCTCGCGGGCGGCCTGCTCGATCTGGGCGCGCGGGACCGGATTGATGGCCGCCTGGCCCACCGGCACGGGCAGCCCGGGCAGGGTCACCCGGCCCACGCCGCTGCCGCCTTCGATGTCCACATGGCCAGGGGGCGCGGAATGTTCCGGCTGGGGGGATCGCTCCCGCTGGCCTTCGCCTCCGGCGTCCGACAGGTTCACGGCCTCGGACGGCGCGATGCTGGCCAGGCAGGAGATGCGCGCCCCGTGGGTGGCGTCCGGGTCGTCGCCGGCGTCCTTGACCACCGTGGCCCGGGCGGCCGCTCCCTCCATCCCCACGGACTCCACCGGGACGGTCAGCCTGCCGCCGGGCGGCAGGGGGATGTCCACGGCTGATTGGACCTCACCGGTCAGCAGGAACGTGAGGGCCGCCTTGGCGGCAGCTGCCGCCGCCGAGCCGGTGGTGAAGCCCTGGCGCAGGCCGCCGGAAGAGGAACGCCGGGTCATGGAGCGCTCTGCCGGCCCAGGGCCATGGCCGCTACGAAATTTCCGGCCAGGTCCGGGTTGGAGGCGAAGTGCAGGTGCACGTAGCTGCCCAGGGTGTTGCCCGAAAGAAAACCCTCGGGCGCGTCCAGCGGGCCTTTGCGCCCGGACAGTCGGTATACCGCCGAGGCCCCCGAGATGGCCGGGTCCCCGGCCAGGCTGGAGTAGTGGAACTCGTGGCCCCGGGCCGTGGTCCCGGCCGGTCCCAGGGGGGTGGCCTCGGCGAAGACGGCCTCGCGGTAGCCCAGGGCGGCGAAGCGCGGCCCCATGCGCGCCGAGCAGTCGAAGACCCCGGCCATGGGCCAGACCCGGCCTTCCTGGTCCTCGATGGCCCGCATCAAGGCCATGAACCCGCCGCACTCGGCATACACCGGCCGGCGAGACAGGCAGAATCCCCGGATGTCGGCCAGCATCAAGGCGTTGGCCGAGAGATCCTTGGCGTGCAGTTCGGGATAGCCCCCGGGCAGGTACAGGCCGTGAAGCCCCTCGGGCAAACGACTCTCCTCCAGGGGCGAGAAGAAGACGATGTCCGCTCCCGCGTCTTCGAGAAGGCGCAGGTTCTCGGCGTAGGCGAAGCAGAAGGCCCGGTCCCGGGCCACGCCCAGGCGGGCCTTGGCCGGGTTGGGCGTGGCCGCCGCCGCCCCGGCCGGAATCGTCTCCGGCAGGAGGCGCACAAGCGCGTCCAGATCGATCCCGGCCTCCACCCAGTCCGCCAGGCGCTCCAGCCGGTCCGGCCAATCCGGCCGGACAGCAAGGTCCTGGGCGGTGACCAAGCCCAGGTGGCGCGATGGCATGGCGATATCCGGGGCCTTGGCCAGACAGCCCAGCAGGGGGATGCCGGCCTGGGCCAGGGCCTCGGCCAGTATCTCCCGGTGCCCTGGCCCGCCGGTCCGGTTGAAGACCACCCCGGCCAGGGCCAGATCGGGGTCGAATCCGGCGAAACCCTTGGCCACGGCGGCGGCGCTGCGGGCCATGCCCGAGGCGTCTATGATGAGCGCCACGGGCACGCCGAGAAGCTTGGCCATGTGGGCGGCGCTGCCCAGCTCAAGCGCGCCAGAGGCCCCGTCGAAAAGTCCCATGGCCCCCTCGATCACGGCCACGTCCGCCCCCCGGGCGTACCGGGAGAAAATATTCCGGTTGGCTTGCGGCGACAGCATCCAGGAGTCCAGGTTGTGGCTTGTCCGGCCGCAGGCCTTGGCGTGCAGGCCGGGGTCGATGAAGTCCGGGCCGGTCTTGAAGGGGGCGCAGACAAACTTCCGGCGGGTCAAGGCGGCCAGGAGCCCCAGGGCGACGGAGGTCTTGCCGCAGCCGGAGTGCGTGCCGGAGACGAGCAGGCTTTTGGTCATGTCCGGGAGATGATAGGGGATAGCCTCAGGATGGACAAGCGCGCCGGTCGGCACCGTCGCTGGGGGCCGGTCCACGCGCCACGATCAATGGGGAGGCCTTGTCGTTATGGACAAGCAAACCGAAAAGCTTTTGCGCACCATACCCGGCATCGGCCCGGCCATGGCCCGGGACCTGTGGGATCTGGGCGTGCGCGCCGTCGAGGACCTGGCGGAACGGGACCCGCAAGAGATGTACGAGCGCATGCGCGCCATGTCCGGTGGCAAGCTGGACCGGTGCGTGCTCTACGTGTTCCGGTCGGTCGTGTATTTCGCCAAGACTCCGCCTGCCGAGCGCGATCCGGCCCTGCTCAAGTGGTGGAACTGGAAGGACCGCCCACCCCGCGAAGCCCATTAAAGTTTTTTGGAAGGGGGTTTGGGGTGAACCTTTTGTTCACAAAAGGTTCCCCCCAGTATTCTCTTCTCTTCTCTTTTCTTATCCCACCAATTTCTTCGCGATCTCGGCCACGTGCTTGCCCTGCCACCTGGCCCCGGCCAGCTCGGTCTCCGAGGGCAGGCGGGAGCCGTCCCCGCCGGCGATGGTGGAGGCGCCGTAGGGCGAGCAGCCCTTGATCTCCTCCAGTCCCATCTGCTGGCCGAAGGCGTAGGGCAGGCCCACGATGACCATGCCCTGGTGCAGCAGGGTGACGTGGAAGGTCAGGATGGTGGATTCCTGGCCCCCGTGTTGGGTGGCGGAGCTTGCGAACACCGAGCCCACCTTGCCCACAAGAGCCCCGGTGAGCCAGAGGTGGCCGGTGCCGTCCAGGAACTGGCGCATCTGGCCGCACATGTTGCCGAAACGGGTGGGGGTGCCGAAGATGATGGCGTCGGCCTGGGCCAGTTCGTCCACGTGGCAGATGGGCACGTCGGCCTGGGCCTTCTGGGCGTCGAGGGCCCCCATCTTGGCCAGGACGGCCTCGGGCAGGGTTTCGGGCACGCGGCGGATGGTGGCGGTCGCGCCCGGAACCTGGGCCACGCCCTCGGCCGCGGCCTTGGCCATGGCCTGGATGTGGCCGTACATGGAATAGTAGACGACGAGAACGTTCATGGGACCCTCCACAGGAATTTCATATGGGATGGCGGCCGGTATAACCCGCGCGGGGAAAAAAGGGCAAGGCCGGATGCCTGTTCGGGCTTCAGGCCTCGAAGGTGGCCACGAAGGCCCGGACGCAGTCCGGGCACAGATGGGAGCCGCTGGCCTCGGAGATGACCGCCAGGCCTTCGTCGATGGGGATGGCGTCCCGGTAGGGGCGCCTGCTGGTCAGGGCGTGGAAGACGTCTCCCACGGCGATGATGCGTGCGAACAGGGGGATGGACTCCCCTTTGAGCCCGTGGGGATAGCCGCTGCCGTCGAACTTCTCGTGGTGGTGCAGGATGGCCGGGAGCAGGTCGGCCATGCTGCCGATGGGGCCGAGGATTTCCGCGCCGATGCTGGCGTGGCCCTTGATGGCCTCGAACTCCTCCCGGGAAAGTTTGCCGGGCTTGAGCAGGATGTCGTCGCGGATGCCGATCTTGCCGATGTCGTGGAGCTTGGCCGCCAGCCAGAGCTTTTCCAGCTCCTTTTGCCCAAGCCCCAGCACGCGCCCGATGCCCCGGGCGATGTCCGCCACGGCCTCGGAATGACCCCGGGTGTAGACGTCGCGGGCCTCCAGGGCCTGGATGAGGCTTGCCATGCTCGACAGCAGGGAGTTGCGTTCGGCCATGAGCAGCTTCTTTTCCTGGAGCAGGAGCTGCACGTGGTCGCTCAAGAGCTTTTCGGCCAGGATGATCAGCTGCTCCGGGTGGAAGGGCTTGATCAGGTAGGCGGAAGCGCCCAGTTGCACCATCTCGCGCATGACCCGGCGGTCGCTCTCGGTGCTCATGGCCACGAAGGGCACGTTGCAGTGGCGCTCCATGGCGTGCACGGCCGCGCAGAACTCCGCGCCGCCCATGACCGGCATGTTGACGTCGCTCAGGATGACGTCCGGCGCGTGGGTCTGGAGCAGGTCCAGGGCCTGCCTGCCGTTCTCGGCGGAGATCACCCGGAACCCGGCCTGGAGCAGGCTCTCCTCCAGGGTGGACCTGATGAGCCTGGAGTCGTCCACGATCATGAGC
>Ga0209415_10018952_pt1 | contig 10824 bp, 9 predicted proteins | sample PeaSoiSIISIP2007_FD_187696 | JGI IMG/M metagenome (GOLD analysis project Ga0209415, IMG submission 187696) | Peat soil microbial communities from Weissenstadt, Germany - SII-SIP-2007 (SPAdes) (version 2) | ecosystem: Environmental > Terrestrial > Soil > Wetlands > Peat | place: Germany... | reverse complement strand
CGGCCCACTCGCGCGCTGGTGAGCCTGACCCCCGGCCCCCGGACCCCATTTTATCCACACCCCAACCCACTGAATCTACAACTCAAACCCAACAAATGGATTCGTTTGGTAAAAAACCCGAAATCGCCCCCGAGCCAGCCCCTGGCCCCCGGCCGCCGGCCCCTGAAAAGCCGCGCGGCTTCAACCCCCTCAACCCCCATCACCCGCCCATCGAAATGTGCGCCTGGTGCACCGATCACGGCCAGATCCAGACCAACTGCCACTTCTGGCCCCGAGGGTGGCCACGCCCATGAGTCCGCCACCTGTCACCGCCGCACATACTTCTGCATCTCCCTGGACAAGAGGCCCCGAGTCTCCTTTATGAGTAAGTTCCCTCTACTTCTGCTGGCTCTATCCGCGTTCGCGCAGGAGCCCCTCTCCCTTCGAGACGCCGTCAAAGTCGCGCTCCGGGAGAACCAGGCCATCACCGCCTCGGCCGCCGCCACGCGCGCCGCCGGCACACGGCTCACCCAGGCGCGCAGCGCCCTGCTCCCGAAGGTGAACTACTCCGAGACCTTTGCCCGCAGCGATAACCCGGTGTTCGTCTTCAGCTCCCTGTTGACGCAGCACCAGTTTGGTACGGATAACTTCAACATCGGTCCCCTGAACCGCCCCGATGCACTCAACAATTTCCAATCCCAGGTCACCGTCGACCAAGTGCTCTACGACGCCGGCCAAACCGGCCACGCCGTGAAATCCGCCGAACTGGGGCGCCAACTCACCGCCGAAGAGCAGCGCCGTGCCGAGATGGAAGTGATCACCGGAGTTGCCCGCGCCTACTACGGCGCGATCCTCGCCGCCGAGAATCTCAAGACCGCCGAGCAGGCCATGCGCTCCGCCGAAGCCGACCTTCGCCGCGCCGAATCCATCCGCACTGCCGGCATGTCCACCGACGTGGACGTGCTCTCCATCCGCGTCCACCTGGCCGCCGTCACCGAGCAGCGCATCAAAAGCTCCGCGGATCTTGAGGTCGCCCGGGCGGCCCTGAATGACGCGCTCGGCCTGCCGCTCGATACGCCGCACTCGCTGACCACCCCCATGACCCCCGCGGACCTTCCCGACCTGGCGATCGACAGCCTGGAGCGCGATGCCGCCAACCAACGGCCGGAAGCCCGCGAGACCGCCCTCGCCACCAGCCTGGCGCGCGAGCAGGCGGATGCCTCGCGCGGAGCGCTGCGGCCCACCGTGAGTTTCCGTGGAGCGTTCGAAGCCGATCGCCAGAGATTCGTCAACCGCGGCGGGGCCGACTGGCTGGCCTCCGTTTCGCTCCATTGGAATCTCTTCAACGGCAATGCCGACAAGGCCAGAATCGCGGAGACCGGTCACTGGCTCGAGCGCGCCAAGGCCGACGAGCAGCGCACCGGGTCCGCCGTCCGCCTCCAGGTCAGGCGCGCCTGGGCCGACCTGCGCGCCGCCCAACAGCGCATCGAGGTGGCCAAAGCCTCCGTCGCCGAAGCCGAGGAAAGCCTGCGCATCACCCAGAACCGCTACGAGGCCGGCATGTCCAATGTCACTGACTTAGTCCGCAACGAAACCGCGGTCCTCGAAAGTAAGACGCGCTTCCTCGCCGCGGTCCACGACCAGCGAGTGGCTGCCACCATGCTCGAATTTGCCGCGGGAAGGCTCACCGCGGATTCGGAGGTACTGAACTGATGAAACCCCTCCTCATCACCGCACTGCTCTCTCTTCCTCTTCTGACTTCCTGCGGGAGTAACGAACCGCGCCATGTTGCGGCGTCGAACCCCACGCCGGTGCCGGTCCAGACCGCCGCCGTCGCCGTTGAAGATTGGCCCGAGCTTTACGAAGCTACCGGCACCGTGCGCGCCCGTACGGCCGCCACCATCTCCAGCAAAGTGATGGCATACGTGGACCAGGTGCATGTCCGCGTGGGCGACCAGGTGCGTGAGGGCCAGCCGCTCATCACCCTCGACGCCCGCGACCTCGATAGCAATGTGCGGCGCGCCGAAGCCGCCCGCGCCGAGGTCCAAAGCGCGATTCCCGAAGCCGAGCAGGGAATAGCCGGCGCCCGCGCCAACCTGGGTCTCGCCCAGACTACCTTCAACCGCATGCAGGATCTCGCATCCAGGAAATCCATCTCCAGCCAGGAGTTCGACGAGGCTTCCGCCCGCCTGAAATCGGCGCAGGCCAACTACGAGATGGCACGCGCCCGCCGCGTCCAGCTCGATTCGAAAATCGCGCAGGCCGAACAGGAGGTCCGCGCCGCATCGATCACCCGCGACTACGCAAAGATCTCCGCGCCCTTCGCCGGCATCGTGACCGCACGATCGGTCGAGCCCGGAAACCTGGCGTCGCCCGGAGTTCCCCTGCTGACCATCGAACGGGAAGGCTCGTACCGCCTGGAGGTCTCGGTCGAAGAATCCCGGATTCCCGCGGTGCGCATCGGCCAGCCCGTCGAGGTGGCGTTGGAGGCTCTCGACCACAAACTCGATGCGCGGGTCTCCGAGATTGTCCCATCGGTGGATGCCTCTTCCCGCGCCTACACCGTCAAGATCGACCTGCCGCCGGTGGCGCGCTTGCGCTCCGGAGCCTTCGGCCGCGCCGCCTTCGCGCTCGGCTCGCGCCAGGCGATATCCGTGCCCCAGGCCGCTATTCAAGAGCGCGGGCAGCTTGCCTCCGTGTTCGTCGCCGAGGAAGGCGCCGCCCGCACGCGCCTGGTCACCGCCGGCCGGCGTTCCAAGGACCACGTCGAAATCCTCTCGGGCCTCAACGCCGGAGAGAAGATTGTTGTACCTATCCCGCAAGGCCTCACCGACGGAACGAAGCTAGAGGCCCGCCAATGAGTCCCCGCCGACTCGGTCCGGCCGGCCGCTTCGCCCGCGCCTGGATCTCCTCCAAGCTCACCCCGCTGCTGATCGTCGCCGCCCTGCTGATCGGCGGCTTTGCCGTGTGGAAACTCCCCCGCGAAGAAGAACCGCAGATCATCGTCCCCATGATCGACGTCTTCGTGCAGATGCCGGGCGCCTCCGCCCGCGAGGTCGAAGAGCGCGTCACCAAGCCCATGGAGAAGCTCCTCTGGGAGGTGCCGGGCGTTGAGTACATCTACTCCACTTCGAGCCCCGGCTCGTCGCTGGCCATCGTACGGTTCCTGGTCGGCCAGGACGAAGAGAAGAGCATCGTCCGGCTCAACCAGAAACTGCTCGCGAATTTCGACCTCATTCCGCCGGGCGCCTCGCAACCGCTGGTCAAGCCGCGCTCCATCGACGATGTTCCCATCCTCGCGCTCACGCTCTCGAGCCGCCGCTATGGCGATTTCGAGCTGCGCCGCATCGCCGCGCAGGTGCACGATACCATCAAGCAGGTGCCTGACGTGTCGGCGGTCACCCTCCTGGGCGGCCAGCGCCGCGAGGTCCGCGTCGCGCTCGATTCCGCCCGCCTGGCGGAGTACCATCTCGCACCGTTACAGGTGGTCGGCGCCCTGGGGCTGTCGAACCGGCGCCTGCCGTCCGGCCAGTTCGATTCGTCAAACCGCGAGTACCTGCTCGAAACCGGCGAGTTTCTGCGCACCGCCGAGGACGTCCGCAGCGTGGTCGTCGGAGTGGCCAACGCCAACCCGGTCTACGTGCGGAACGTGGCGGAGGTGACCGATGGCGGCGCCGAGCCAACCGAATACGTCCGCATGGCCACCGCCGGCGACCCGCAGTTCCTGCCGGCCGTCACCATCGCCGTCTCCAAGCGCAAGGGAACCAACGCCATCGAGGTCGCGGACAACGTGCTGCGCCGCATCCAGCCGCTCCAAGGCGCGGTAATTCCCTCCGATGTGAAGGTCGCCGTCACGCGCAACTACGGCGAGACCGCGGCCGAGAAATCCAACGAGTTGCTCCTCCACATGTTCATCGCGGTGATCTCGGTGAGCCTGCTCATCGCCATCACGCTGGGCCGGCGCGAATCCCTCATCGTGTTCCTCGCGATTCCGGTGACCCTGGCCCTCACCCTGGCCGTGTTCTACCTCTACGGCTACACGCTGAACCGCATCACGCTGTTCGCGCTCATCTTCTCCATCGGCATCCTGGTGGACGATGCCATCGTGGTGGTGGAGAACATCGTACGCCACTGGCGTATGCCCTCCAACCGCAAGCGTCCTCCGTACGACGTAGCCATCGAGGCCGTGGACGAGGTCGGGAATCCGACCATTCTGGCCACCCTCACGGTGGTCGCCGCCATCCTGCCGATGGCATTCGTCGGCGGCCTGATGGGCCCGTACATGCGGCCCATCCCCATCGGCGCCACTGCCGCCATGGTGTTTTCGCTGCTCGTAGCATTCATGGTGACCCCGTGGGCCGCGGTCCGCATCCTAAAGCCCAGCGACGCCATTGCCCACGGCGAGCGCGAGGACTTCGTGACCCGCCTCTATCGCCGCGTCATGGGCGCGATTCTGCACCGCACTCCTGTGCGCTGGGGATTTCTCGCGGCGGTAGTCTGCCTGCTGCTCGGCTCGGTCTCGCTCTTCTATTTCCAATTCGTGAAGGTGAAGATGCTGCCCTTCGACAACAAGAGCGAGTTCCAGGTGATCGTCGACATGCCCAACGGCACTACTCTCGAGGAGACCGCCCGCGCCGCCAACGCGCTCGCCAGGGCCGCGCTGGGCCAGCCCGAGGTGGTCAATTTGCAGACCTACGTCGGAACCGCTTCACCCTTCAACTTCAATGGCCTGGTGCGCCACTACTACCTGCGGCGCGGCTCCAATGTCGCCGATATCCAGGTCAACCTTCTGCCCAAGAGCGAGCGCAAGCTGCAGAGCCACGAAATCGCCAAGCAGGTGCGCCGGCGTCTGGTCCCCGTAGCGGACCAATATGGCGCGCGCGTAAAAGTCGCCGAGGTGCCGCCCGGTCCGCCCGTGCTCCAGACCCTGGTGGCCGAAGTCTACGGTCCGCGACTGGACGGGCGCCTCGGGATCGCGCGCCGCATTCGCGATCTGTGGAAGCGCACCGATGGCGTGGTGGATGTCGATTGGTACGTGGAAGACGACCAGCCGCAATACCGCCTGCTGGTGGACAAGGAAAAGGCCGCGCTCAACGGCATCTCCGAGGATGACATCGCGCGCACCATGCAGGTGGCCTCCGCCGGATACGAGGCCGGCCTGCTGCATTCCGATACCGAAAAAGAAGACGTGCCGTTGACCATCCGTCTGGACCGCGCTACCCGCTCCGGCCTGGAGCGGATCCAGGACCTCAAGGTCGCCGGCCGCAGCGGCAACCTGGTCGCCATCGGCGAACTGGTGCATGCCGAATCGGAAGTCGCCGACAAGAGCATCTATCACAAGAACCTGCTCCCGGTGACCTACGTCACGGGCGACGTGGCCGGCGCCATGGAAAGCCCCGTGTACGCCATTCTCAAGCTGGGCCCGGAGATGGAGCAGATCAAGGCGCCGGAAGGATACGCCATCGAGCAGCACATGGCCGCCTTGCCCACGGATTCCGACCGCTACTCCATGAAATGGGACGGCGAATGGCACATCACCTACGAAGTGTTCCGCGACCTGGGCATCGCCTTCGCCGCGGTGCTGATCCTGATCTACGCCCTGGTGGTGGGCTGGTTCCAATCGTTCCTCACCCCGCTGGTGATCATGGCCGCGATTCCGTTCTCGCTGGTCGGCATTCTGCCCGCGCATGGCATGCTGCACGCGTTCTTTACCGCCACCTCCATGATCGGCTTCATCGCCGGCGCCGGAATCGTAGTGCGGAATTCCATCATCCTGGTGGACTTCATCGAGCTGCGCCTGGCGGAAGGCATGGCGCTTGATGCAGCCGTCATCGATGCCGGTGCGGTGCGTTTCCGACCCATGATGCTCACCGCCGCGGCTGTCGTTGTCGGAGCCGGAGTCATCCTCTTCGACCCCATCTTCCAGGGGCTCGCGATTGCGCTGATGGCCGGCGAAGTCGCCTCCCTGGCGCTTTCCCGCATGACTGTCCCGATCGTTTACTACATCGTCAATCGAAGGAGAAAAGGACTGTGTCCATCGAAAGATATCTACGTCTCATCGCCGGTTTCTTTGTAATGCTCAGTGTGGCCCTGGGCTACTGGGTACACCCCGGGTGGTTTGCCTTCACTGCCTTCGTAGGCTTGAACCTGTTCCAATCCGCGTTCACCGATTGGTGCCCCATGATGACGTTCCTGCGCAAGCTCAGAGTGGCATCGCCGTCTCGTTGACCGGAGTCGGGCCAACGTGCGCGCTTTTCTCAGCGCTCTCCGCTTCCTCAGCGACCTCGGGTTTTGACTTTCTCTTGGTTTGCTCCGCGTCTTCCTCCGCGCGCTCCGCGGCTCCGTGTCAAGTTCCGGGCCTCCCTCTGGAGCACTGACTCACAACGAGGTCGCCCGAATCTCATTATGTTCGTGCTCCTCGACGTCGCCTGGCGCAACTGACTTGGCGAAGGACCGCGGCAGCGGCAGAGAAGCTTCCACAACCGTACCCTTGCCCGGCCCGGATTGGATCTTCAGCGTTCCGCCCAGGCCATCCACGCGTTCCTGCATTCCGATGAGGCCGAGCCCCTTGGTCCCGTTGCGCGAGAAACCCCGCCCATTGTCTTGCACGGTCACCGTGATCTTGGCATCGTCGGCCCGCAGCCCGATCAAGACGACGTCCGCGTTGGCGTGGCGGCACACGTTGTTCAGGGCCTCCTGGACCAGGCGAAAGATGCACGTCTTGTGCTCGTCCGGAATCTCCGGCGGCAGGTCTTCCGCTTCCACCCTGATCTCGGTCCCGGTGGACCTCGCTACCTGGTGCGCCTGCCATTGCAACGCCGCCGAAAGGCCCAGGTCGTCGAGCATGGAAGGGCGCAGCAATAGCGCCATGTTCCGGGTCATCGCCAGGTTGCTCTCGACCAGTTCCCGGATGCGGTCGACCCGCGTGCGCAGCGCTTCTGGATAAGGGGCTAACGCCACCGCCAGGTCGTGCAACTCGAACTGCACCGCCGACATCGATTGCCCCACGGCGTCGTGCAGCTCCCGCGAGATGCTCTTGCGCTCATTCTCCTGGGTATCCACCAGCTTGGCCGACAGGCTCCTCAGTTCCTGGCGCGCCATAGTCACTTCCGAAAGGTGGGCCAGAGTCTGCCGCTCCAGGCGAAGAAGATGAACCGTGCTGGCGCACGCCAGGGCAAATCCAAAGCAGAACATCAACACCAGTGCGCCGATCAACCGGTTGCGCAGGATCGAGAACATATCCAGCAGCCGGTGATCCTGCTCCATGAGTTGCTGCTGATTTACCGCCGCAATGGTGTCCGCAATGTTCAAGGTGCTGGAGCGGCGTGGAAGAACCACATCGCGCAGGAACCGGTAGCCTTCACGGCGCCGCTGTCCGGCGGTCCATCGCAGAACCGGATCGAGCGCTTCCCAGTACTCGCGCAGTTCCTGTTTGAGGGATTGGTACATCCTTTGATCCGGCAGCCGGGGGAAGGCGTTCGGATCGGCCAGCATCGCATCCATCTTGAAGCGCATGCCGGACAAGGCCAGGCGGCTCTGCTCGGCGCGCTCCAGGTCGGGCTCCAGCAAGTAGTCCCGCACGTAGGTTCCGGAAAGATATACGGCCGTCCGAACTTCGTCCAACTGCCGCGCGCCGCTGAGGAATTCCCGCAGGGTGACCTCGTCGCTGGACTGCAGCTTGGAGAGCACTCGAACGGCGTTCACACCGGAAAGCGCCAGCAGGATCAGCAACACGCCGAATCCGAAAGCCAGCACCGTTCTGGTGGTAAGAAAGCTTCGTGCCACTTGTGTAACCCCGGGAGCTTCAGCCGCCATGGACCGCCGCCTCCGTGCCCGTCGGGATCACGCCCTTGCGGATCGAGTACAGGATCAGGTCCGCAAGACTGTGGAAGTTGAGCTTCTGGAAGATGTGCTGGCGGTGACACACCACGGTGGTCGGGCTAAGGTTGAGGACCGTGGCCACATCCTTGTTGGACTGGCCCTCCGCCAGCATCCGCAGAATCTGTCTCTCCCGATCGGTCAGCAGGTCGTAGCTGTCCTGCACGTTCTGCCTGCCGAGATAGCGGACATAATCGTCGGCCAGGATCCGGCTGACTTTCGGGCTGAAGAACGCCTTTCCTCGACTGACTGCCCGCACGGCTTCGACCGTCTCGGACTCCGCCGAGCTCTTCAACACATAGCCGCGCACCCCGGCTTTCAACGCGCTCAGCAGGTAGCACTCGTCGGAGTGGACCGTGAGCATGACCACTTGCACGTCCCGCACATGCGCCGCGATCTGGCGGGCGGCCTCGATGCCGTTCAACACCGGCATGGCGATGTCCAGCACGGCGACGTGCGGATGCGTACGTTGGGCCATCTCCACCGCCTCGCGGCCGTCCACGGCTTCCGCCACGATCTCAAAATCGGGTTCGTGCGCGAGCAGTGCCTTCAGGCCCCTGCGAATGATCGCGTGGTCGTCGGCGATCAGAATACGAACTTCCGCCATCTGGTTTGGCCCACTGCTGAGAGCTATCTTAAGCTGCCCGGCGGCTGCCGAGGAATCCCCTAAACGAAGGATATTTCGGCAAAAACCGTAGCATCGGCTGGGGCAGGCGGGGTACCCTCTGGGTCCGCCTGCCAACCCAAAGAGATCGAGCTCTACTGCTCTCTGGTGCTCGCAATACCCCGTACATAGGATGGCGGTCCCAGGGGAACCGCACTACATTCATAGAGAAGCGTCCGCTGGGTGGGATGCTGCGCTGGCTGCCGGTATTTTTCTTCCCGACCGGCAGCGAACCCGCCCGGCGGAACGTTTGGAGGGTCCCATGAGATCCGGCAGAATCGGCGGGGAAGATCGAGCAACTATCGCACGTGGCGCGACCTTCGTTCCCGTCCTGGTAGCCTCCCCACGCAGCGAAGATTATCAGCAGGTGCGGGAGTCGCTGGATAAAGACCGTTGGCTGGTAGTGGCAGCGCGCGACTGGGCCGCGGCGCTGAGTCTTTCCCGCAGCCTGGTCTTCCCGGTGATCGTCTGCGACTGCAATCTTCGGGGGCCGGACGGCCACACGGCTGTCCGCGGGTTGGCCGGCGGGTGGAGGACTGCGTCCGTGATCTTGCTTACGGACCGGTGGGATTCCGATCTCTGGGAAGGCCTGCTGCAACAGGGCGGCTTTGATGTACTGATGCGTCCCCTCCACCGGGACGACGTCTCAGCGGTCCTGGATACCGCTTACCGGCAATGGGCGGACGGGCGGCCGGGCAAGGCTGTCTCCAGCGAATCGTCGCGCAATACGCTCGTACGATCGCACACCGCTTCATGAAGGACGCGAATCAGTTGGATGGCCCGGCCCGAATCGATGGGCTTCAGCAGCGTCCCGCAGGCGCCGCGGTCATAGGCGTCCGCCAGGGAGGGCAGATCGGCCGGATCGGCCACGATCGAGGAAGCTACCAGCGGATGCGCGTCCTCCGCCATGCGCAGCGCATCCCGCCACGAGCCATCCAGGAAGGCGATGTCGGAGAGCAGCACGGTGCTCCCGGTGACGGTCAGCAGGAAATCCGCCTCTTCCAATGTGTCCGCCCGGTGCATGCGGATATTGGAGTATTGCAGGATCAGGGCGAGCATCGAGAATTCCGACTGGAAGCAAGTGAGATAGACACATTGCATGCCGGTTTGAGAATAGCCGCCGCCGGCTCCGGATTCCATACTCCGGACACAGTAGCCGCGCGGAATAAGGCCAGTAAAGGGGACGTATGAGCACCACCGCGGTCATCTCGGTTGCCTTCGCATCCCTGGGATTGCTCCCAGCTCAAACCGCCCGCGTCGAGGACCCGCTGAGCGCCTTGAGCGGCACCATCCGCAGCCTGACCAATCGCGTTTCACCGGCGGTCGTCGAGTTGCAAGTGACCGGATACTCCGCCACGGAAGACGAGAAAGGCCTGGTGCTCAGCCAGGTTTCCCGCCAAACATCGAGCGGCTCGGGAGTGATCCTCGACCCGGGCGGCTACATCGTCACCAATGCCCACGTGGTTCAAGGCGCCGTGAAGATTCGCGTGCTCATGGCGCGGAACCCCTCTCGCGGCAAGGACGCCCGCTTGATCGGGATCGACCGCGAATCCGACCTGGCACTGGTCCGCATCGACGAGAAAGACCTTCCCGTCCTGGAATTGGGTGACTCCGACAAGTTGCAACAGGGAGACCTGGTGTTGGCGGTCGGCAGCCCGCTGGGGTTGCGGAACTCGGTTTCGATGGGCGTCGTCAGCGCTACCAGGCGCGCCATCAGCGACGCGAATCCGATTCTCTATATCCAGACCGACGCGTCGGTCAACCCCGGAAACAGCGGCGGAGCTTTGGTGGATACCAACGGCGCCCTCGTCGGCCTGAATACCTTCATCGTCAGCCGGTCGGGCGGCAATGAAGGCATCGGGTTCGCCATCCCCAGCAACGTGGTTCGCAACGTCTACGAGCAACTCAAGCGAAAAGGACGGGTCTCGCGAGGGTCGGTGGGACTTTTCGTCTAGAACATCAGCCCGCCGATGGCCGCGGGACTCGGCTTGTCTCTCTCGGAAGGCGTAGTGGTCGCGGACGTCGACCCGAGCGGACCTGCCGACTTAGCGAACCTGAAGCGGCGGGACATTATTCTCAGCCTCAACGGGCACACCATTGACTCGGCCCGCCAATTCGAGGACGATATCGCCCGCCGTCAGGGTGGAGAAAAGATCGTGCTTGCGGTTCAAAGGGGCGCCGAGCGGATGACCGTTCCGGTGGAGGTGAAGGAACAAAAGGCGCCGTGGGATCCGCTGGCCTCGATGGCTTCTCCCGAAAAGAACCTGGTACATCGATTGGGGATTCTCTGCGTCGAAATCGAC
>Ga0209415_10018950_pt1 | contig 10825 bp, 10 predicted proteins | sample PeaSoiSIISIP2007_FD_187696 | JGI IMG/M metagenome (GOLD analysis project Ga0209415, IMG submission 187696) | Peat soil microbial communities from Weissenstadt, Germany - SII-SIP-2007 (SPAdes) (version 2) | ecosystem: Environmental > Terrestrial > Soil > Wetlands > Peat | place: Germany... | reverse complement strand
CTGGGAGGCCTGGACTCGAACCAGGATAATCAGATCCAGAATCTGATGTACTGCCAATTGTACGACCTCCCAGCCGAGGGGAGACAACAAAAAAGGCCGCAGACGCGCGACCTCCATCTACTTTAACGGCGGAAGAACCATTCGTCAACCGGGCGATTGGTGCGGACATCGAAAACTCTTGACGGGATAGGGAAAAATCCGGCACAGGTGAATGGGCTGCCGGTTGCCAAGCATCGACGCCGGGCACAGCCCGCCAGAAATCGGCGCGGCAGGCATGCTGTGCCCCTACGGGTGGCGCGGTGGGATTGGGACGAGGCGTTTATCGCGCACGTAGAACTGCCGGTCGCGCCAGTGGATACGCTGCGGAAAGAAACTGACGAGCCACACGGCGAACGCGAAGGCGTCGCGCAGCGGCAGCATCCACAATTTGCGGCGGACGAGATTGTCCCGCATTCCGCGTGCACCGGTGCCAAGCGCGACTTCATAGCGCAGCAGGCAGTAACCGGCGGTAAATACGAACGTGCCGGGCCACGAATGCGCGAGACAGATGCCCACCACGCACCACGCGAGGCCCTGCGTGAAAATCAGGCCGAGATGCCCCCACGGCCGCGAATAGCGGATGCTCAGATTCCAGCGAAGCTGATGGCGAAAAGCGTCTCCGATTGATTCGTGGGGATAGACGATGTCCACCGGAAAGCTACTCAGCTCGATGCGATGGCCGCGCGCGCCGATGCGATTGCCGAGTTCGTAGTCGTCACAGAAATAATCCACGAGCGATTCGAAGCCGCCAATTTCAGCGAGATGCTTTTTCGTGGTCGCCATCACCGCGCCGAGCATGAAATTGACGCCGCCCAGAAGCCACGCGACTAGGACGCCGGGCGCAAAATCCGCGCTATTGCCGAGGGCTTCGAGATTGGCGGCAAAAGCGCCGTCCGTGAGTCCTCGATAGAGACACGTGACGCCGCCCACAGAAGGGTCGGCGAACGGGCCGGCGAACGCGCGGAGAAAACCCGGCTCGACGCGCACATCGCTATCGCTGACGATAACGATTTCATTGCGCGCCTCGCGTACCATGCGGCAGAGCTTGTTGACCTTGTCGCTCGCGCCCAGCGGGTCCGAGCCGACCAGCAGGCGGATCGAGCGCCCAGGAAAATCAGCAATCAGTTTTCGTATAACCGGAATCGTCGGCTCCTGATCGTCGGTGACGCAAAACAGGATTTCGAATTCGGGATATTCCTGGCGGGAGAAGCTGGCGTAGTTTTCGTAGGCTTCGCGGTCGAGGCCGCGGATCGGTTTCAGGATGCTGACGGGCGGGCTGAAATCGGAAGCGGAGGGCCGGCCGAAAAACTTGCCCGCAGCGAAGATTGCAAGAAGGTAGTACGCGAGCGGAGCAACGGCCAGGAGGAGTAGCGCGTCGCGAACCAGCGTCCAGGCAGTCATGCAGCGATCCTTATCCGCTATCCGTTGCCGATGAAAACCAGAACGACGCCGATGCACACGAGCAAGACTCCAAACCACCGCTGCGGAGTGACGCGCTCGCGCAGGAAGAGCTTACCCCCGAGCGCTCCCGCGGCATAACTAAGCGCCGTTGACGGAAAAACGAAGCTGACCTTGGCGAGCGAAAGCATTCCGAGCAGCGCGAAAAAAGCCACGGCCATCAGCGTGATGCCCATCCACATCCGTTTAAGAGCCAGCGCCCGGCCCACCACGCGCGCGATTGAGTGAGGGCGGAAATCGGTCACCTCGCCGATTGTCTTCATCGCGCGCGAAACGCACAGCTCCCCGCCGGTCCCGACGAAAACAATCAGGAGATACAGAATCGTCTGGGTCACTACCACGAATGATGCTCCGGAGTCTGCGGATGCGTGTGACCCACCACGAAAACGCCCGTGCAGATTACGGCCACACCAAGCCAGCGCAGAGGCGAGATCGATTCGTGCAGGGCGAAATGAGCCAGCAGGGCGATCAGGACGTACGAGGCGGACGAGGCCGGCTGCACGTAACTGTAGTCCGCCCAGGACAGCACAAGAAGGTAAGCGACGAAATACGCGAGCAGCAGGCCAATGCCGATCCAGACGGTTCCACTCGTGAAGGCGCGGAAGAAGAATTGAAAGAGGTCCACCGGCGCCCAACTCGGCATCCCGCCCACTTGCTTCATGCCCTTGCCCAAGAAGGTGTCTCCGAGCGGAGCAACGGAGATCATGATCAAGATCAGGACGGAGGTTTTGAAGTGCAGGCCTTGCGGCGCCGTCATGCTCCTTGCGACTCGCCGAGCCCGGAACGCGGGTTCATCGGCGGCACGGCAACGATCGCTTTCTGGTCCACGCCCTTGCGCTTTTTGGATACCCTGCGGCGATCCGCGCGAAGCTTCATGAAATCCACGGCCTCATGATAGAGGCGCTTGCGCTCATGCGAATCCCAGAGCGAGTCGCGGACGATGCGCCAGGCGACCTTGGGACGGAAATAGTAGCTATCGTAAAAGCGGTTGACCGACTCGACCATGTATTCCTTGGAGAGGCCGGGATACTCGAGGTGAGGAAGCTGGTGGCCGCCATCGTCGGTGATCGCTTCGCCGGCGAGGAAGCCCTCGCGAACGCCCTGATCGTAGAGTTCGGTGCCCGGATAGGCGTGAGCCATCGAAACCTGAATCGTCTCGCAATCGAGATCCTTCGCGAAGTTGATGGTCTTCTCGATGGTTTCCTTGGTTTCGCCAGGCAGGCCGATAATGAAATCGCCGTGAACGTGGATGCCGACCTTCTTGCAGTTCTTGACGAAGTTGCGGCCCATCTCGAGCGTCTGGCCCTTCTTGATGTTCTTCAGGATCTGCGCGTCGCCCGATTCGAAGCCGACGATCAACAGGCGGCAGCCGGAGTCCGCCATGGCCTTCAGCGTCTCGTAATCTCCATGGACGCGGGCCGTACAGGACCACTGGAAGCCGACGGGCTTGAATTCCTTGCAGAGAGCGAGGACGCGATCCTTGCGGATGTTGAAGGTGTCGTCGTCAAAGAAAAATTCCTTGGCTTGCGGAAACATCTTGTGAGCCTGGCGGAATTCGCGCGCGACGCTTTCAACCGAACGCGTGCGCCATGCATGGCCGGAAAGCGTTTGGGGCCACAGGCAGAAAGTACAAAGAGCCGGACATCCTCGCGCCGTATAGAAGGAAACGAATGGGTGCAGCAGGAACGGCACGTTGTACTTCTCGATTTCCACGTCTTTTTGATACACATCCGTGGCAAAGGGGAGTTCGTCCAGCTCGGCCGTCTGCATCAGAGGCCGCGAGGGATTGTGCACGACTTTGCCGTCCTCAACGTAGCTGGCGTTCGCAATCTCTGAAAGCGGCTTGCCCTGCGCGTACTCAACGACGGCGTGGTCGAATTCCCCGCGCACGACGAAATCAATGTCGGAGCTCGCCAGCAGGCTTTCGGCGGGCTTAATTTGCACCTGCGGACCGACGAAGCAGATCTTCGTATCAGGCTTCTGTTCCTTCATGGCGCGAGCCATGCGCAGGTCGCTGAGAAAGCCGACAGTGGAGGTAAACAGCACGACGAATTCATAGTCCCGCGCGATCTGGACGACTTCGGCGGGCTTGATATGGTGCGGGGGGCCGTCGAGCAGGCGGCTGCCGGGCAGCATGCCAGCGGGGTAGGCGAGCCAGACCGGATACCAGTACGACTCAATCTCGCGCGTGGCGGGCCAGCGGGAGCCCGCGCCACCGTCAAATTTCTCGAAACTTGGCGGATTCAGGAGCAGAGTCTTCATTACAGACGGCATGTACGGTATCCCCCTCAGAACTTCGAACGATCCCAGCCAGAATACTCATTCTACTGCATTTCGCGGGTGAGCCCAAGAGCGGCTTTTTGGATGGGTTCTATTGGAAAACTTTGGCCAACTGGCCGGTCGCCTGGAGCAGCGTCAGCTGGGCCCGCTGGCGGGCGAAATCAGCGTCAAGAAAGGCAACCCACTTGTCGTTTTCGTCGAGGCGCGACTGCTCTATTTCCTGCAGAGTAATGCGGTTTTGGTCGAATTTGGTCTGCTCCAACTGAAGCGTTTCCTGCGCCAGCTGGAGATCGAGCCGCGCGACTTCCCTGCTGGCGTCCAACTCGCGCACGCTGCGCGCCTTCTGCTGCACGTCGAAGCGGACCTGCTGCCGTTTGTTGCCAAGCAGCAACTCGGCTTCGCTCAACTGGCTCTTTGCCAGTGCGACATTCGCCGAGGTCTTGGCGGCGAAAACCGGAATGGTGATTTGCACGCCGACGTTGACGTTGTTGCGCTCGAAGTTCTTATAAAACTCGTCGTAGTTGTTGAATTTGCTCAGCACGCTGTACTGCCCGACCAAGTTGACGGTGGGAAAGTAGCTCCAGCGGGCGCCTTTCAGGATCTGCTCGCGGGCCGCACGCTCGTTTTCCGCTTCCGCGACGCCGCGGTCGCTCTGGATAGCCAGACTCTCGATTTCGCCTTCCGATTGTGCGCTCGAGAGCTGGGCTGCAAACGACGCGTCCTCCGGCTCGACCTCGAGCGACTGCCCATCGGGAACACCGGTGAGGTCGCGGATTTGCGCGTCGAGAAACGCCTCGCGATCTTCGGATTTCACGACTCGCTCCGAGATGCGGGCCAGAGCCAATTGAGTGCGCGTCACCTCGATGGGAAGCTCTTGATTCGCCGCGACACGGTCGCGGATGGCTTCCAGAATCTTTGCGCCGCTCGCTTCCTCGCCGCGCATCAGGTCGAGCGAATGGCGGACCTTGGCCAATTCGAGATAGGCCGTCGCGGTGCGCACGATCACGTCGTCACGCACACGGTCGAGCTCGAGTTTCTGGTTCTTGGCGCGATCCTCGGCAGCGTGCTGTTCGCCCTTCAGGAGCGGATCGAAAAGCGCCTGCGTATAGTCCAATTGAAACAAAGAGGGCGCCTCGCCGCCGGGCAACGACGGAAAACCATGCGTGTAAGCGGCGCCGGAACCCGTGTAGAGATTCGGCCTGAAAGCCGCGCGGTCCACGCCTACTTCACCCAGCGCGACGTTGTATTGCACCTGCGCGAGCTTAACGTCGCGGCTATTCTGGAGAGCGAGCGTCACGGCCTGGTGCAGCGTCAGTTTGTCCGCGTCCTGCGCCCGCGCAGGGACCGCGGCGAGAAGCGCGAAGGACAACGCACAGAATCCGACGATTCCGGCAAGCGCGGGAGCGCGGCGACGGCTTGCGATGATTTGGCTCGCGTGGCTATTCATGGCGAAGTGATTCCGTTGGTTCCAGCATGGCCGCCCGATTTGCGGGAAGATAACCGAACACCAAGCCCGTCGAGCAGGATACTACAAACGCCACCACGACCGAGATCCACGACACGGGAACGGTAATACCGGCGGCCTCCGGGATAAAGCCGATCAGGAAATTGAGGAGGGCCGGGATTGCAACGCCGATAGCGATTCCCGCTAGCGCGCCAGTTCCGCTGATGGCCATCGCTTCCATCAGGAATTGATAACGGATGGCGTCCCGGGTCGCGCCGATGGCCTTGCGAATGCCGATCTCGCGCGTACGCTCGGTCACGGTGACGAGCATGATATTCATGATCCCTACGCCGCTGATGACCAGCGCGATCAGCGCGATCAAAATCAGGACCACCATCAGCGCGAGCGCGATCTGGCGCGCCGTCTCGAGAATCCCGGTGGAATTCTCGACGCGATACTGCGCGCCGGCGCGATGGCGGCTCTGGAGAATTTCGGACACTTCGCGCGTGACGTCCGGAACGTCTTCGGAACTGCCCGCCATGACGTCCAGCGTCCGGAAATATTCCGTGCCCGTGTAGTATCGCAACAGCGAAAACGGAACGACCACCGATTCCTTCCTGATTTCGGTCTGACCGAAGGTAGCCACGCGTTCGTTGAAAACGCCAATCACCGTAAAGACAAGTTCGCCGGCGCGGATGCCCTTGCCGACGGGATCGTCAAACGGAAACACGCGGTGCGCGAGATCTTCCGTCAGCAAACACACCTTGCTGCGCGAATCCATATCGTCGGAATCGAAGTAACGCCCGCGCAAAATCGCGAGATTGCGAATCCGATTGAAACCTTGCGTCACGCCGACGAGAGTAATCGGGCGCTCCCGGCCATTGACGACGACCGTCATCGGAAGCGCGTTGGTGCCGGCGGCCTCGGAGACCTGCTGCGGCATGTCCTGTTTCACGGCGTCGAGGTCGGCGGGCGTAATCTGATCCTCAATCGTCAAGGAACCAGCATCGCCGGAGCTGACCACGCGGGCGGAAACGAGGTTTGCACCGATCCCTTCGATCTGCGAGAGGACGTAACGCTGCCCGCCGAGAGCTACCGTGACCACGAGAACGATGGAACCGCTGCCGATGATCACGCCCAGCATCGTGAGTATCGCGCGCATTTTATTGGCGCGCAGAGCCTGCAAGGCGAGAGACCAGGTCTCCTTCCAGAAAGCCGCCGTGTTTTGCGTCATCGCCATGCGGAATTTGACTCGCGGGCGCCGGTGGCGCGCTGCTACTGAGATTTCTCGAGCTTCTCGAGGCGCGTCCGTGCTTCCTTGCGTTTGGGTTCGAGTTGAAGGGCTTCGCGGTACTGTTCGGCCGCGTCGGCGCGCTTTCCCTGCTCTTCGTAAAGGCGGCCCAGCCATTCGCGCGCGGCAGCATGCGCGGGCCAGTCGCTGCGATCCGGCGTGCTGGCGAGATAGGATTTCAAATCGCGCTCGGCCCCCGGCAGATTCGTGTTCGCCAGCACAGCCGCCACGCCGCGGAAATAAGCGGCGCGCGGATCGTTGGGGCTAACCTCCGCGGCGGCATCGATGGCGGTTCCCATATCGGCCGGCTTATTCAGCTCTCTGTAAAAATCGGCGGCCTCGAAATACGGGTCCGGGGATTTTGGCTTGGCAGCCAGAGCCTGGCGAACTTCGTTCTCGGCATCGTCCGGATTCTTCAAGCCTTCACGATCGTACAGGGCGCGCGCGAGATGGCCCGCGACAGGATCAATCGCGGCGATGGCAGTCACTTGTTCGAGCGCTTCATCCTTGCTGCCGCCCGCGATCCAGGGCGCATCGAGGCAGTACTCTTCGAGGTCTCGCCGCGCGGCAATATTCGAGGGATTCAAGCTGACAGCTTCCTTGAACTCCGATTTCACTTTCTTCGCGAGGGAAAAGCTTCTGTCGCGGTCCGCCTTGCCTCCATACGACCGGCCGAGCCACTGATGGTACAGGGAATTCTTGGGATCGAGCGAGACCGACTTTTCGCCTTGCACGACGGCGTTATCCCAGTCGCGCATTTCGTAGTAGCCGCGACCGAGCCAGTAAAATAGTTCGGCGCTCGAGGGATTGCCCGTCGCGGCTGCCTGCAGCGTGGAGATCGCGCCCGTGTAATTTCCCGCGTTAATCTGATGTTGTGCCGCCTGAATGGCGGCGGAGGCGTCGGCCCTCAATGCGCGCGGCGAAACGAGAAGTACCACCCACAGAACGCCGAACGCGATCGCCGCAAAGTGCCTGTGTGAAGTTCTCAATTAGCCTCCTCGGCTCGAACTTCCATTCCGTCATGCAACTCTTTTTCGCCGGGCAGCGCCACGCTGTCGTTGCTCGTCAAACCCAACACGACTTCGTACTTCGATGCGCTGGCTACGCCTATTGAGATGTCGCGGCGGCGGAGTTTGTCGTCCGCGAATACGAGGACGTAGTGCTGCGCGTTGTCCCCGAGGACGGCCGTGCGCGGGACCACCAACGCCGCATGCCGCTCGCGGACCATGATTAAAACCTGCACGTTGGTATTCGGGAGCAGCTCGAGGTGGTCGTTGTCGACCGAGCAAAGGACTTCGCCCACGCTGCGCATCCCACGCGCCACCACCTGTTTCGGAACTTCCTCGGTGTGGCCGGTCCAGGTGCGGCCGGGCTTCGCATCCCACGTGACCGCAACATTTTGATTCGGCTCGAGCGAGCCGAGGTCCGGCTCATCCACAAACGCGCGCACACGCACGTGCCGCAGATCGGCCATTTCGGCGAGCGTGTCCCCGACCTTCACATAATCGCCCGCGTTCACGGGGAGCGAATAAAGCGTGCCATCGGTGGAAGCGGTGACGGTCGCCGAGCGCACCTTTTCCTCGAGCGATTGCACCAATTCCTGGGACTGGCTGACGCGGAGGTCCGCGCCTTGCACGATCGCCGATGCGCGCTGAGTCAAATCCTGTTTTTTCGCCTGGAGCGCCTGAAGATTTCCGCGCGCCTTGGCGAGGCTGGCCTGGGTCTGGGCGAGTTCGTCCTTCGTGGCGGCCTGCTTGGCCACCAGCCCCTCGAGCGCCTGCTCGTCGCTCTCGAGATTTTTCACCTGCACCTGCGCGGCCTGCAAATCGCCGTCGAGCTGCGCCACCTGATCCGGAGGGCCGCCGGCGCGGGCGTTGCGAAGGTCATTCTGTACGGATAGGAGATCGGCGCGAGCCTGCGCGAGTTGCGAACGCACATCCGCGGCATCCAGGGTCAGGATCACCTGCCCGCGGCGCACCGCCTGGCCCTCCGTAGCCGTTACTTTGTCCACAAAGGTTGAGAATCCGGCGCGAGCCACGGTCGGAGTTATGGGCTCGACCTTGCCATTGCTGGTGATCGTGGCGCTCAGGTCCTCGCGCACGACGCTCACAATCTTCACCACCGGCGCCTGACGGCGCAAAGCGAGAACGGCCACGATCGCGATGGCGAGCAGCGCGACCAGTATCAGAGTAATCAGTTTCCGTTTGCTGTTTTCCGCCATGATGGGCCGCACATCCACACGCGGCCTGCCCCGTGAATCACAAAATTGTAACAGACCGCTTCCGGGCTTGCCTACGCAAACACCCATCGGTTGCCACGAAGGGCATCCGGCGGCGTTCGCACGCCACATGCCTTGTATCAGACGATGCGAAATGCCCTATGTAAGATGCCAACCACGACTGGGGCGAAGCAGCGCGTCGCCCCAGTTTGGCAGCCGCGGCATTGCCGATCGAACGGTGTTCCCGTAACATCAGCGCCGTGCCTGAGTTTCCATTTCGCGGGTTCCGACACTTTGTGGAGGAGTCGATGATGGACTTTTTCGATCTCAGTTGCGCGGGACGCATGCGCGGGGCGCTGCTTTCTTTCATTGGCTGCCTGCTCTTTCTCGTTGCGCCGAGCCTTGCGGCGCCCGGCTTGACGGCCTCCGCGAGCCAAAACGCGGAACAGGCCAAGGAGGCCGCGCCCGATCTAAAGACATTCGTGGGCACATGGAAAGCAAGTTTCAACGGTGAGGTTTTTGCGGTCCTGGTTCTCAAGGAGCAGGGCGGCACACTGAGCGGCACGTTGAATAATTTTGATATCAGCGTTGATAAGGATGGAAACCTGAACGATGGCACGCACAAGGATCAGGGTGACGCTCCACTTCTAAATGCGCGCTTCCGATCCGGGGCGCTTTTGTTCGTGGTGATGCAAAAAGATCAGTACGCTCCCTCAACGGAGTGGAGGTTCGTCCCGCAGTCCGCGGACGAGGGCGAACTCACTCCGGTGCTCGATCACCAGGTGAATGCGCCGAAAGACATGATTGTGAAACCGATTCGCATGGTCCGCGAGCACGCCAAACCTTAATTCCCGCCGGTGTTTGCAAGCGGCCCGCGAGCCTTTCCCTCTGGCGATGAAACACTGAAGCTCGTAATTACGTAATAATTCTAGAGGCACGGATGCGCCGGATCGTGTACGTCATCATCGTCTTGCTCGTACTTGCTCCGATCGGCGCCGCACTCGCTGGCAACGCGATCGGACCGGGAGTTCTCCATCCGATGCGCTTGAATCCTGAGCGCCTGGAGCAAAACGCCCAGATGCTCGCCCGCACCGGAGCCACTAAAGAGGATTTCACCGTTCGGGCGTCGGATGGCGTCGAACTGCGCGGATGGAAGGTCCACGCGCCCGCGCCGAACGGCGATTGGTTACTTCTCTTCCATGGCGTATCGGACAATCGCACCGGGACGCTGGGTCATGCCGAATTTCTCCTGCGCCACGGGTACAGCGTTGTGATGATGGATTCTCGAGCGCACGGCGCGAGCGGCTGCGAAATGGCGACTTATGGCTGGAAGGAACGCAACGACACGGTCGCGATTACCAACTCGCTGTACTCCACGGAAAGAGTACGTCGTCTCTACGCGCTCGGAGTTTCCATGGGTGCCTCGATTGCGCTGCAATCGGCTGCTGTCGAGCCACGCATCGAAGGTGTCGTCGCGGAAAATCCATTCGCTGACCTGCGCGAAGTAAGCTACGACTATGCCGGACTGCATTTCAGTCCGCTTCTCGGCAAGACGCTGCTTCGTCCCGCCACGATCTTTGGAATGAAAGCCATGGCAAAAGCGGGAAATTTCGATCCGGACGCAGTCTCTCCCGAAAAGGCTGTCGCGGAGCGTCCATTTGCCACCCTACTGATTTGCGGCACGCGAGATCGCACGATTCCATGCCGCCACGCCGAGCGAATTTACAACGCCGCAACGGGACCAAAGGAATTGTGGATCGTCGAGGGAGCACGACACGCATCGGCTTTCGGCCAGGAGCCCGCGGAGTACGAAGCACGCGTTATCCGATTTCTAAGTCGCTTCTAGCAAGGTCGCGATGGATTTCGCCTGGATACAATTTCGTTGGCGACCAGAACGGCTTCCGCGATTTCCTTCATGGACTTCCGGCGTTCGCGGCTTTCCCTTTGCAATAGGAGAAAGGCGTCGCCCTCGGCAATCCGGAGATCGCGCTGCAGAATTTCCTGCGCCATTTTGACGAGCTGCCGGGCCTCCGATAGTTCGGAAAGCTTTGAATCTTCCGCCTCCAGGCGCACCAACTCGATTTCCGGGCCCACG
>Ga0209415_10018948_pt1 | contig 10825 bp, 19 predicted proteins | sample PeaSoiSIISIP2007_FD_187696 | JGI IMG/M metagenome (GOLD analysis project Ga0209415, IMG submission 187696) | Peat soil microbial communities from Weissenstadt, Germany - SII-SIP-2007 (SPAdes) (version 2) | ecosystem: Environmental > Terrestrial > Soil > Wetlands > Peat | place: Germany... | reverse complement strand
CGGGCGCACGGGTGTCAGTCTCACGCCCGACCCCCAGCGATCAACCGTAGCGCTGGCCCCGCCCGCATTCTACCCTCGGCGGTCAGGCGGTAGCGCCACCGTGCGACCCGCTTGCGATCGTCGATGACCTCGAGCCAGCGCGAGACGAGGGCCTCGGTCACCAGGCCGATGGTCGGCACGTCGCCGGCAGGCTGGCTGCCGTCGCGCACCAGGCGCAGGACGGCGAGGACGGCGGGGCGAGGCAGGGGCGATGAGCGATCGCCGCGGAGAAGGGCGAGTGACGGGCGCGGCTCACGACCGCACCTGCACGCGCCCGACCTCCGCCATCACGGCCGACTCCGTGTCGCGGTCGAACGGGTTACCCATGTTCGGGGCCGCGAACCAGTAGCGAGGCCCCTCGGGCATCGTGACCCACACGAAACTGGCGCCGTGCCTCTGTGCGATCCGGTCGCACCGCTTGCCCTCGCGCTGGCTCACCCGGCCGTTGCCTGCACCGAAAAAGAACTCACTCATCGTCTCATCCTCCCTTGCGTGTCCTCAGTCGTCGCTCTGTTTGAGCTTCGTTGACCGCCATCCAGAGTCCGATGGGGCCTAGGAAGCCAAGCGCGCACGCACTCACGAGCCAAAGTGCGAGCAAGCTCGAGCCTCTCCAGCTCCGGTGGAGCGTCGGAAACCAGAAAGCTCCGAACCATCCCGTCAGCACCCAAAGAGCGCCTGCAATGAGGATCATCGGCGGTCACCGGCGCTGCGCAATTCACTTTTCGGTTGCTCGTCCAAAGTTTCTCGCAGCCACGAGCAGCCGCTCCTTGACCTCGGCCCATACAACCGGCCCCTCTGCCCGCGCCTCCCACACCTCGATTGCGGCGGCTGCGAGCGCGCGGATCTGCGGCGTCGTCGACCCGAGAGTGATCCGTTCGATGAGTCGGTGTCGAGCCACCTCTTCCTTCGTCATGGTCTCCTCGCCAAGGAAAACAACATCAGTCCTCAGTCCTCAACCCCTAGCATCTTGCCGACCACACGCGGCAAGAGGCCGTCACGCAGCTCCGCAAGCCCAGCCGCGCCACGATCCCCGAGCATCGTCATCACGGCCTGCGTGATGGCCAGCGGAAACTCCACGGTGTCGATCACCGGCTCCACGGCGCGGTTCGAACACACCGAGCTGTCAGGAGCCTGCACGTAGTGCCCACGGCAAGCCATCGGCCGTACATCGTAGACCATGCACAGCCCTTGCGCCCCGAGCAGCGGACACCGCAGCTTCGCTCGGTGGTAGGTCCGCAGATCCGGCCGGATGTCGTCCGGATCGAGACCGGACTGCCGCATCCCCACGAGCCACTGCCGCAGGCCCTCCACCACCTGCTCGCGCAGCTTGCGGGGCATGCTCCGCACGCGCTCTACGATCTCGGAGGCCTCGGGCTGCACCACCCACGCCACGTCGTGGCAGCACGCCGAGCAGCCCTTCTTGCAGGGCACGCTCTTGCCCTCGGAGCGCACGCGCTTGAGCAGTCGCGACGCTTCCACGTCGAAGTCGGCGTAGGCCTTTCGAACGTCGGGATTCATCCCAGCCCTTCCTTCGTCAGACGCTGCTGCAGCGCGTGGCTGCGCGCGAACGTCTTCTCGTACCACTTCTGGTCAAGGATCTTGCCCTCGGTCGCGATGGCCTTCCAGTTGCGGATCGCCTTCGCGTAGGCCGCGCGGATCACCTTCGGTACTCGCGACGGAATGTCGAAGCTGCGCATCCCCGAGCCCGCCCCGCCGTCGAAGACGTTGAACTCCGTGGCGAGCGCCCAGCCTGCCTTGCAGTAGCGGTAGTGGCAGAGCAGCAGGCACCAGGTGGCGTCGGTGGCGAGCACGAACTCCACGCGAAACTTGCGGTCAATCTCCGCCGCAAGGATCGAGCTCACGAGGCTCGGAGTGTACTCGGCTACCTTCGTCCGACGTCCTCGCCGGCCTTCGGGCTTCTTGGGCCTCGGAGCTTTCGCTCGCCGCGCCGCGCTCTTCACGGGCTCCAAGCCGAGCGCCAGCGAAGAAGATGCATCGAGAACCGACAGGAACGCTTGCCTGGAGCTGCGCGGCCCGAGCACATCGTCGATGAGCCAGCCGTCGTGCTCGTCCTCGAGCTCGTCGGCCACGTAGACGCGCGCCCGCTGCTCGCTCGGGGCCTGCACGATCGCATCCACGGCCTTGCCCGACGGCAAGACGCGCGCCTGCACCAACCAAAAGAAGGGCTGGGCCACTACCGCCTCCTCTTCTTCGCAGGCGTCTTCTCGGGCTCCGGCAGCTCCGGCAGCTTGAAGCTCTTCTCGAAGTCGTCAAGGCCCTTGCCGAGCACGATGCGATGCACGGCCGCGAACGTCAGTTCGAGATCCGCTCCACCCATGTCTTTCGCGGCCCGACGCGACAGCTCTTCGCGCATCCGCTCGAGGCGCAGGATCTCGTGCGGATCGACCCGCACCAACTTACCGATGACAGGCATCACCAACCTCCACACAGAATTTCGGATACGGCATCGACGTCGGCAGAGCCTTGCGCGCAGCGCGCGTGAGGCCGAAGAGATAGCGGTAGTTTCCGGGGTGACGGAGCTTGCGCGTCACGCGCGGCAGCTCCTCTCTGAGCCATTGACGATCATCTCCCGCAGGCACGGTCGCCCCCGCCGCCACCAGCTGCGCCTGCGCGTACTGCCAGCCCTTGTCGTGGCTGCGGATCTTCTGGATCGCCCGGTCGCTGCACACCGAGCCGTCCGGCAAGAGCTTGAGCGTCCGCGGTGTCGAGCGCCCCGCGAAGACCGCGTTGCACGCCTGGTAGATCGTGCCGACGTGACCCCGGTGAACGACGCCGCCGTCGGCCCTGCTCCTCGGCACCGGATCGCTGAACGAGACCACGGCGACGATCCCTTCGCGCGAGAGAAGCTCGAAAGCCCTAGCAAGAAACCAGCTCTCGCCGTTGCCTTTCACGGCGTCGAGCAGCACGAAGCGTCCGAGCTCGGTGCGCTCCAAGCCTTCGCCGGGCAAGCAGTCGAGCACCGCTCCCGAGCATGGGTGACTGAAGACCGCGACACCCTCGAGCGCGCCCGCGCGGTAGAGGCCGTACCGAAAACGCGCCGCTGGATAGCTACCGGAGTAATGATGAGCCTGCACGAACGCGCGAGCTACCCCGTCACCCGCGATCGGCGCCACCTCGTAGGCCCGCGTGTCGATGGTCTCCCCGGCAGGCCGGTAGGAGCCACGCCGATCGCGCCAGCGCTGGCAGACTTGCGTCTTCATTTTCGCTCCTCGGCCAGCGTGACCTTCGGCCCGCCATCTGGAACCGGCTCAGGCTTGCCATCGATGACGCACACACGAATCATGCCGCCAAGGGCCTTGGCGCACTTCTGTCCCTTGGACGCTAGCGCCTTCTGAGCAAGATGACGGACAGCTCGTTCCATACGGTCGTCCTCGTTGATCTCGATCCGAGCGCGCACGGTCTGCCCGAGCGCGTTCGTGTATGTGCGCTCGAACGTGATCACTGCGCAGCCTCATCGCGTCCTGCGCGGACAGCGTCCACTCCGTGGAGGGGTCCCTGCAGCACCACCAGGAGCTTCTTCTTGCGCTGCGAGTGAGCCTCGAACGCGATGCCGATCCCTTTTCTGGCGAGCCGCTCGCTGTCGAAGCACGCGCGGCACTCCGTACAGCTCAGACCTCGCGTCTGCTCGGGACAAGGCGTCCACTGCACGCCGTCGCGAACGAACACCTTGCCGCCCTCGGGGAACTTCTCGACGACCACGGCCGGGGCATAGCCCGCTGCGAGAGCGGCCTTGCCCTCCTTCGTGGACTCGATCGAGGCCAGCACGCTGACGATCCCCCAGATCCGCCGCGCGACCTGTCGCCACCCGTGGGTGTACGTCCAGACCGGACCGCCCCGGCGCCGGCGCCAGTCGAGGCAGGCGTCCGCCACGATCGCCGCCGCTTGCTCGGTGCGGCAGTCTCCCGAGACGTGGAGCCTCAGCGGCCGCCCCTCCGTGACGGAGCCCCGGATCAACGCCGCCTCATCACGAGCCGCCGCCACGGGTCCCCGCGCCGCCGCGTCGAGACGCGACGCAAACAGGCCCACCCGCCCGAGCTGGGCGTAGCATCCCTTGCCGTACAGAGCGCATGACTTCGGACACGAAGCCTCGACGCTCACGTACGTGGCCGCCGCGTGCCCGAGCTTCTGGTTGGCAGACTGCACCACGATCGATGCCGCTCCTCGCGTCGTCATTTCTTTCTCCGTTCCCACTCTTCGAAGATGTCGATCGCCACGGCGTACGGATCTCCTACCTCGCCGAGGAGCCTGTCATGCTGCTCCTGCAGCACCGCGGCCTGCTCATCACCGAAGACTCGCTTGCCGTTCTTGATGTTCACGTACTCGGCCATCGGCGTGTCGGGGTGAAACGAGACCTTCCGGCTGAAGACCATCCACCGGACGAAGTCGCGATACTTCTCGCTACTCATCGCCGACCATCCTTTCGCATGTTCCCACATGCACGCAAGTCATTCCGTCCGTAACCTTGGAACCTGCGCCGTGCGCATCGCTTGCGCCTCCTCGATGACCGTCGTGAGCGTCTGCACCTCGGCCGCCAGCTCCGCGTCGAGCGGCAGCTGCTCCTCGATCCTCTTGACGGCGCTGATGCAGGTCGTGTGGTCCCGCGAGCCGAAGAGCCGGCCGATCTCGGGGAAGCTCTCCACTCCGCTGATCTTTTTGACGAGGTACATCGCCACACCACGAGCGCGCGACTGGCTCGCGTGACGATCACGTCCCTGCAAGTCGCTCACCGTCATGCCGTAGAAGCGCGCCGCAGCGTGCATGATGTCGTGAGCGTTGATGGCGATACCGGGGCGACCGACATCCGAAGCCTGAACCTGCATGCGACGATGACGCCACTGCTCGACGCTCACCGGGTCCGGATAGCGCTCCGAACCTGGCAGCCGCCGGAGCTGCGCGTCGATCTCGTCGATCTCCCGCATCCGCTCCTGCCGCCGCTCGAGAAGCTCCGCTCGCAGCGATTCCGCCTGGGCAAGCAACGCATCGACCTTCTCGGTCACGTCCACCATCAGACCCAGTACCTCTCGGCGATCTGCTGCAGGCGCTCTTCCGACAGACGATTGCCGCTCTCGCTCCACATCCTCGCAACCTTCACGGCGACAGAGGCTCCCGCGCGCAGCTTCTCGAAGAAGGCCACGGGGTCGATCCCCTGCGCCACCGTCGAGCCGAGCATCATGTCCGTCACGCCCTGGCCGTACCGGATCACGAGCAGCTCGTTGTCGACGCAACCGTGGACGATGTCGACGAGCATGCGCTCGGCAACTTCCTCCGGCGGCAGGTAAATGGCGCTGGTCCTGCCGTCCGGATCGTCGACCATCTCCACGTACAGCTCGATCGTGCCCGTACAGAAGGCCACGCCGCACGAGCAAGGGTGTCGCCCCTCGAGAGCGGCCTTGGCCCCGAGCCACCCGTAGTGGAGAGTGATCTCCTGCCCCTTGGCGATCGGCCGGCTCGCGACGACGAGACGCGCTCCATCCTGAACCGGCCCCCACGCCGCATTCGGAGCGCACGCGTGATTGACGAGGTGAGCACCCACCGCATCGAGATCTTCCGGGTACAGGTGTCCCTGACGCGCCTCGTCCCACACGGCGTACTCGCAGATCTTCTCGAAGAGTGGCCGATCGCTGCCGTGGAGCTTCACCAGCTCCTGCCTCGTGACGATGCGCCCGTGAAATGACGCGACGACGTCGCCCGCGGCGAAGTCGCGCGTCGCGTACACACCACGAAGCTGCCCGCCTGGCTCATCTCGATGCCCGATGCGTACGTGATCGTTGCGCATGGCCGCCGCGATCTGCCGATCCGCCCTGCGCTTGCGCGCCGCGTCCTGCTTGTCCTTCCAAGATTTCACGTGCTCACCGCCTTCCACGCGATCTCCGCTCCCAATCGGCCTAACGCCGGCCGGGCGTCCCCTCCGGGGAGGGGTTTCCCCACCTCTTCAGACACACCCGCAGCGCCTTCTCGCACAGATCCGGAGCGTAGCCATTGCCCAGTCCCCGATGCTGCAACACCTTGCCGGTGTGGCGCTCGATCTCCACCGTGGACCGCAACAGCCCGAGACCAGAGGCTCGCGGCTCTCCACTGCACTCGGGACGACAGTCGGGAACCACGATCGACACCACGACGCTGATCCCCCGCTTGACGTAGATCGAATAGCTACCGACACAGTGACCCATCTGCCGGCCCTCCGCGACCAGCTCCGCGGCGCTACCGAGTAGCCGCGCGCACCGGATCGGTGTCCACCACTCTGGCGGAGTCGCGAGCAGCTCGTGCTGCGTCTCGGCCTCGCCCTGCCACCGCTGCCAGGCCCTGCGCGCCGCCGACCGGAACGCCGCCGCGACGCCTGTCGCCGACCCACACGGCAGATCCTCGACCTCGATCTCGTCGACCCGACTCGCGAGTACGCCCCGGATCCACTCGCCGTGCGGCCCTCGCTCCGTGCTCTCGCGCAGTAGCGCCTGCCTCCGCGGCGGATCCGCCAAGCACGCGCAGATCCACCGCGCGACCCGGATGTCACGTACGCCGCTTCCGAGGGTCATCGTCACGGGAGCATCCCGCAAGAGGTAATCGACCGAGCTGTGGAATCCGAGCGTCAGCCCCTCGTGCGCCTCCCGCGCAGACAGCCCCGGCAAGAGATCCGCGGGCCGCTCGCCCAGCACGAGGCGCGCCTGAAAGCGCAGCGGAGCTCGCGGATAGGCCACCGCCACGGGCGTCGTCGGCGCGGGGTATCTGCCATCGAAGAAGACGGGGTGCAGCTCGAGATGAAGCACCGACAGAGCCGCTGCGATCCGCGCTCTCGCGCCCTCCGGAACGCGCGTCAGCATGCGCTCCGCGCGTAGCAGCGCCGGCGGCACGGCCTTGCCTCGCATGCGAAACCACCCGGCAGCCACTGCCGCCCGGTCGAGTACGGGCAGCCCCGCGAGCTTGCGCGAAAGCAGCGGCTCGCAGGCAAAGAGGACGGCGACGCCTTCGGGCTTGCTCACAGCCTCGCCCCTTTTGGCCGCCGCGTGACCCCAAACTCCGCCTTGACCCTCGCGCGATACGCGCGCTGCTTTGCGAGACCCGCACACCGCGCCCCGCAGTAGATGGGGATCTTTGCTGTGCCGCGCTTGCTGTCTCGCTTGACCTCTCTGGCGCACACCGGGCACGGCCCGCGCGCGAGCATGCGCTCCCTACGCCGCAGTCGCCGCCGCATCCGCACCTGCGCGTTCTCGGCCGCGCGCACCACGGGCAGCACACGCACCGTGTAGTAGTACCGGTGATGAGGGTTCACCGCGAACTCGGTCGTCCACTCCTGCCGCTGAGAAAGCCCCGAGAACAGATCCGTCACGTCCTCGGCAAGATTGTGCCAGCTCATGATGCGCCCTTCGAGAGAGAGACGAGAGTTAGCCCGTACGGAGTACCGCCCGGCCGGCGTCAGGCCGCGGTCTCTAGGTCGTACTCGCGTGAGATCTTCAGACCGCTCCAGTCCACCGTGACCAGGACGCCGCTGCGAACGACCGCCCGACCGTCCGCACGCTGACCAACGTGCTGCCGTTCACAGGCCGCAACCACCGCGCCTTTCACTCCAAGCTCCGCCATCCGACCTGTGACGATCTCCGCGATGGTCTCCGACAGCTCCGTGGCCACGCTGCCCTGCACGATGAACCGGGCTGCCTGCGCGCCAGGGACCTCGGCCTCGGCAATCGGCCGGAACCGATCGAGCCACACCCCGTCGAAGACGAAGTCACGTAGCCGCTCGAGGAGCCACGCCTCGGCATCCTTCCACTCGACGGGCACATCCTTGATTATCCGCGGCGCGGCACCGAATCGGTTCATCAGCACGACAAACGCCGAATCTCGCTGCTGTCGCTCCACGGCCTGCCGCTTCGCCCGCTCCCACACCACCTCCGCGCGCTCGAAGATCCCGCCAATGACCTCGGGCCCCGCATCCATGCTCCGGCTCAGCGCCTCGGCCTGTCCGTCCTGCAGCCCCACCGCCCGGATCTCGGAGAGCAGGCGCGCAAACTCGATGGTGTCCTGGCGCATCAGATCTTTCCGACCTTCCTCACAGCGACTCTCGTTTTCGCGAGCGCGACGTCGATGCTGCCCATCACCAGCCTCCTCGCCGATCCTCGGCGCGTTCCTCCGCGCGAGCCTCCTGATACGCTTCCCACGCATCTTCCGACGCCTGCTCGAGGAGCCGCTTGGCCTCCTCGGTCTCGCGATCGGACAACTCCCCGCTCCACGGCTTCTCCCCGAGCAGCACGCCCTCGATCTCGACCTCGCCGCCCTCGTCCGGGTAGCACTTCTCCGGCGGTCCGGAAGCGAGCCCAGGTCGACGTCGCGTCACGTCGCCGCGGATCGTCAGCTCGATCGTTTGTTCGCCGCGTTCCACGCAGAGCACGACCTCGTAGGCAGAAACTCGCGTCATCATGACAGACCTTCTCCTTCACACGCCCTACGCGGCAGTTTCCCGCCAAGCTTGCACCACAGATCGCGCTCCGGCCGCGCAATCGGATACCCGGAGCTGCTCTCGTAAGTCGCGCGCATCGCGATGTACCGGAGCTTGTCCGCCGCGAGCTGCTCGACGGTCGACTTGACTGCCCGATCCACCGCATCGACCGAGATCCTGCACATCGTCTCCCGCCACCGTGGCGCCTTCATCGCGCGCTTGGCCCAGGCCATTTCCTTGCGGGCTTCACCCATGAAGTGCGCCCACATCTTCGGCGCCACCTCGATCTCGCCGCCACCAAAACCTCGCACCGTCGCCGGCCGATTCACGGCCGCACCGCCGGGTACTTCGCCTGCAGCCGCGCGAGCTCCGCGCGCTCGGCCTTCTCCGTCTCCGCCGCGAGCTGCTCTGAAAGCTTCTCGCACCACCGCTCGGAGGCAACCCAGGCCGCGAGCCTGCTCTCGACGTCGCAGAAGGTGAACTCTGGCTGCCCGCAAGGGCGCCACTGCACGCAATTCTCCAGGAAGCAGAGCCTGTCCTTCGTCGTCGTGAACCACGCCGCGTAGAAGCCCTCGCGGTGCGTGTGCGCGATGTGCCCGAAGCAGTGGCTCAACTTCAGATAAAAAACCTTGGAAAAGGCCTTGTCCTCGAAGCCGCCCTCGACGAAGCGGACGAACGTCTCCGCAAATTTCACCTTGTCCGCCGCCGTCTCGTACTTCGTCGGTGTGAAATCCGACGCTTTGAACCGACTAGCCATGCCGACCATCCTTTCCGAGCAGGTGCCCGCGCCCCGCGTCAATCATGTCGCGGCGGTAGCCTTCCGGGTCGCGCTCCTCGGGGCTCGCTACAGCCCACTCGCGCCGCGACCGTCGCATCTCAGCTTCCGCCCACTCGCGGCACTCGTCGCACGGGCCCGGCTCCAACGTGTCGGGGTCGATCCCGCCCGTGCAGCCGTCCGAATCGAGATTGCAGCCACTCGAAAACCTCGGCATCACGCACTCCTCACGGCGATCCGTTCGCCGCTCAGGGCACTCGCCACCGCCATTCCCACCGCTTGCGCGAGCTGCGGCGGCAGGGCGTTGCCCATCTGCCGGTGCTTGGCCGCTTGCAGCCCGTGGAACCGGAAACCGACGGGAAAGCCCTGCAAGAGGGCCAGCTCCTCGAGCTGCGGCCGCCACGCCTCCCCTACCACGGGGCAGATCCAGTCGGCGTTATTTCGCGTGCCGATCGTGAAGCTCGGAGCGTCAACGTCGATGCGCCGCGATCCCTGCCACCAGGTCACCGGCAGATGCCGGCCGCCGGAGCGAAAGCTGCCCTTCAAACCGAGTGCAGCCCGCACCGTGACGTACGGCGCGCGCCCCTGCCCATGCGAAGGCTCCGGCCACCGGAAGCCGCGCGCCACCTGCGCCGAGCGAAACGCCACGAGCACCACGCGAGGGCGATGCTGCGGCGTTCCGTAGTCGGCCGCGTCGAGCACGCGCCACTGGCCGTGAAAGCCTCCGACGCGCACCGTCTCGACGACCGACTCGATCGCCGCAGGCAATCCGCGGCGAGCGTGCGCGATGCCGGGCACGTTCTCGAGGATGAGCGCTTGCGCCCCCACGCTGTTGGCGATGCGCACCACGTGCTCATGCAAACGCCCGCGGTCGTCCGCCAGGCCGCGCTTGGAGCCCTGCTCGCTGTGCGGCTGGCAGGGCACGCCCGCGGCCACGACGGCGTAGCGCTCCGCTACCTGCAGCTCCCTCACGTCGCCCACGCTCGCAGGCCCCACGTTGGCGACGTGCGCCGCTACGGCGTCCTCGTCGAGATCCACGCCCATCACCTGCATCCCCGCCCGCCGCAGCCCAAGGGACTGCCCGCCGACTCCGCAGCAGAGATCGAGGGCCTTCACGACGCTGCGAGAAAAAGCCGCAAGGCTTCTTCCTCCGGCAAGAGGTTGAGCACCGTCCCGACATGCGGACGCGCAAGAGCCGCGGCGAGCTGCTCGCGGCTGAGTACGCGCGCCGACTGGTAGATCTTGCCGTCCGCCCCGAGCGTGACGACTCGCTTGCCAAGCAGCCGCTTCAGATCCTTGCGCGACAGCTCCTTACCAAGGATCTCCCCGATGAGAAGATCCGCATTCATCGGCAGTTCCTGGTACCCGCGCTTCGGATCCGCAGGGATCGGCGGCAACGTTCGAGCGTACTCTTCGAGCCGCTGCTGCAGTCCGTGCGGATCGTAGAAGTTGCAGCCGCCGTGGCCGTCGTTACGGACCGTGCCCGCAGGCCTGTCGTCGAGCACCACCGTCGCGTTGAAGCACGACGTCTCCTCGCTCGCCCACCGGGCGTACTTGATCGC
>Ga0209415_10018945_pt1 | contig 10826 bp, 7 predicted proteins | sample PeaSoiSIISIP2007_FD_187696 | JGI IMG/M metagenome (GOLD analysis project Ga0209415, IMG submission 187696) | Peat soil microbial communities from Weissenstadt, Germany - SII-SIP-2007 (SPAdes) (version 2) | ecosystem: Environmental > Terrestrial > Soil > Wetlands > Peat | place: Germany... | reverse complement strand
CAACCAAATCATTGCAGCCGTCGCCACGTTTGTCGTTTGCCTGCTGCTGTGGGTCCTCGAATGGGTAAGCGGTTATGATTCCTCGACATGGGCGCGTGTCCTGGCCTACCTGTCCGTACACAGTCATTTCGAGTCCTTCACCAAGGGTCTGCTTTCCACGAAGGATGTGGTTTTTTACGTAAGCGCAATCTTTCTGGGACTCTTCTTAAGTGCGCGGTCGATGGAATCGCTGCGCTGGAGATCGTAAGACGATGAACACCACATTCCTACACGCACGGCAAACGAAGTATGCGCTATACGCTGGCACTTACATTCTTCTTGCTCTCGGAATCATCGTGGTCGCCAATACTCTTGCCGACCGCTACAACAAGTCTTACGACTCCACTTCCAACAAACGCAATAGCCTTTCCGAGCAGACCGCCAAAATCGTCAATGGTTTGAAGGAGCCCGCGACGATTACTTACTTCGACCAGAGCACGCGATTCGCACAGGCCAAAGAGCAGCTCGATCTCTATGCCAATCTGTCACCAAAAGTCCAAGTAAAGTACGTTGATGCGGACAAGAATCGCCCGCTCGCCGTGGCCGCCGGCATCCACAGTTACGGCGCCGCTGTGGTTCAAATCGGCGAAAGAAAAGAGGAGGCGAAGAGTCTTACGGAAGAAGGAATTACCGGCGCCTTCATCCGCGTGCTGAAAAACAAAACCCGCACGGTCTGCTTCCTCGCTGGCAGCGGCGAGCACCGGATTGACGACAGCCAGAAGGACGGCTTTTCCCGTTTCCAGGAATTGCTCGGCAGAGACAAGTACGAGGCGAAATCCGTCGACCTTCTAGCGAAAGCCGAAGTTCCTTCGGACTGCACCGTGCTTGTCGCAGGCGGGCCGCGCGACGATTATCCGCAGCCGGAAGTGGACGCCATCAAAACCTACGTGGAGAACGGAGGCCGCGCGTTGTTCCTCCTCAACCCACCGCTCAAGATGGGCCGCGTCCAGATTGCCGATAATGACGCCCTCACAAATCTTTTGAGCAGTTGGGGCGTTACGCCCGACAAGAACCTCATCCTTGACATGAACCCCATCAGTCAACTTACGGGCCTGGGACCTGAAGTTGCGCTTGTGACACGCTACGAATCCCATCCGATCGTGGGCGAAATGAGTGGCTCCGAAACGGGGTTTCCGCTGTCGCGTTCTTTGCAAACCAAGAACACGCCGAAGACCAGCGTCGAAAAACTCTTCTCTTCGTCGCGTTCCAGTTTCGCAACCGCCAAACTCGACAGTCCAGCGGTGAACCCCGACGACCCGAAAAACGCGAGGGGTCCTTTAACCCTCGCTGCGGCCGGAACCTACGACACCGGCAAGGAAAACTCGCAGGGCCGCTTCGTCGTAATTGGCAGTTCCGAATGGGCCGCCAACTCTTTCATCCCCACCCTGGACGATAGCAACCTCGCCCTGAACACCATCAACTGGCTGGCGTCCGACGAAGATCTCATTTCCATTCGCCCGAAAGATCGTGACGAACGCCGCATCACGCTGACGCAAGCGCAATTCAATTGGCTCCGCTTCACCAGCCAGATATTGCTTCCTTTACTTGTCATTCTCGGAGGAGTTTCCGTATGGTGGCGCCGCCGCTAGATTCGGGCTCGCGCGTTCGAGCTTAATGAGGAATCTCATTTCATGAAACTCCGTGGCATCATCATCGCCGCAATCATTCTTGCCGCTCTTACCGGCACGCTGTACTGGTCCAATCACCACAAGCCGGCCGAAGGTGCTTCCAAGGCCGCGTCTGACTTGCCTCCGAAAATTCTCTCGCTGAACGAGCCCGACATCTCGAGACTCGTCCTACGGCGCAAGGGCGAGCCTGAAGTTGTGCTTTCGAGAAACGCGTCGAGCGCATGGCAAATCACTGCGCCACAGGCTCTCCCCGCCGACCAGGAAGCCGTTACCAGCCTATTGTCGACTCTTTCTTCACTCAATTCCGAACGCGTCGTTGACGATAAGGCCAGCGATCTCTCGCGATACGATCTCACCGACCCTGGACTGCAAATCGAAGTCACGACAAAAGGCAACACGCAAAAGCTTCTCCTTGGCGGGCAAACCATCACGGGCGGCTCCAATTTTGCCGCGCTTTCCGGCGACCCTCGTGTTTTCACCATCGCCAATTACAACAAATCCAGCCTCGACAAAACGGCTGGCGACCTTCGCGATAAGCGCCTGTTGACCGCCGAATTCGACAAGGTCTCGCAGATCGAACTGCTCCAGCAATCCGCTGGCAATAAACAGGACATCACTTTTGCCCGCGAAAAAGATTCCTGGCAGATCCTCAAGCCCAAACCCTACCGCGTGGAATCGTTCAAGGTGGATGACCTTGTCCGCGCCTTGAAGGACGCCAAGATGGAAACTTCTTCGAGCGACGACGGAACCAAGCTTGCCGCCGAGTTCAATGGCGCCCCTGCGTTTGTTACGGCGAAAATCGCCGGCGCTTCCGGCACGCAGGAATTGCGAATTCGCAAAGCCAAGGCCGGTTACTACGCAAAATCTTCGGTAGTCCCCGGCGTGTTCAAAGTTTCCGCGTCCCTTGGCAGCGCGCTCAACAAGCCCCTCGACGATTTCCGCAACAAGAAGCTTTTCGATTTTGGTTATGAGGAACCCGACAAGATCGCGATTCACGATGGCGCGACATCCTATTTCCTGACGCATTCGGGCACCGATTGGTGGGGAGCGGACGGCAAGAAACTCGACCCCGATACCGTGCAAACGCTGTTGGACAAATTGCGCGATCTCTCCGCAACGAAGTTTCCCGATTCCGGTTTCACTGCGCAGGCCATCGAAATCACGGTTATTTCCAATCAGAACAAGCGCACCGAAAAAGTGGCCATCGCCAAATCCGGAGACTCCTACACCGCCAAACGTCAGAACGAGCCGGCTCTTTATGAATTGACCACTGCGGCTGTCGGCGACCTCCAACAGGCCACCGCCGGCCTTAAGCCCGCACCGCTACCGGTTTCTCCGGCGGCCAAGAAGAAATAATTGCGACACGCTCAGTGTCATCCTCTCGACGTTTGTTGCTTCGTTTAAATCTCTACTTTAAAAAAGTAAGGTTTTGCATTAGAATCCGCATCTGATTCCGGCGTTTCCCCACTCATCCCGAGGAGCACAGGCCATGGCCATTGCCACCATCAATCCGGCGACCGGCGAAGTCATCCGGAAATTCGACGCGCTCAGCGACGCCGAGGTTGACGACAAAATCACGAAGGCTGCCACTGCATTTCGCGGTTTTCGCAAGACCACCATGGCCGATCGATCTCGCTGGATGATCAAGGCCGCGGAAATCCTGGAATCCGAAAAGGAACCGATTGGCCGCTTGATGACCCTCGAGATGGGCAAGACACTCGCCTCCGCCATCGCCGAAACCGAAAAATGCGCGTCCACCTGCCGCTACTATGCCGAACACGCGCCGCAATTTATTGCAGACGAGCCCATCGCCACCTCCGCAGCAAAAAGTTTCATCCGTTACGAACCCATCGGCATCGTTCTTGCCGTCATGCCCTGGAACTTCCCTTTCTGGCAGGTTTTCCGATTCGTCGCGCCGGGCCTGATGGCAGGCAATGTCGGCCTGTTGAAGCATGCATCCAACGTTCCGCAATGCGCCTTGAAGATCGAAGAGATTGTTCGCCGCGCCGGTTTTCCCGGGGATGTTTTCCAGACGTTACTGATCGGCGCCTCCCAGGTGGACCGCATCCTGAACGATCCGCGCGTCGCCGCCGCCACGCTTACCGGGAGCGAGCAGGCCGGCATACAGGTTGGCATCGCCGCCGCCAAACGCATCAAAAAGGTGGTGCTGGAACTTGGAGGCAGCGATCCCTTCATCGTTATGCCCAGCGCCAACATCGCGGAAGCCGCTGCGACCGCGGTGAAAGCGCGGGTCATGAACAATGGGCAATCCTGTATCGCCGCCAAGCGGTTTATCGTTCACGAAAAAATTGCCGAGCAATTCGAGAAGGAATTCGTCAGCCGCATGCAGGCACTGAAGCTGGGCGATCCCTTCGATCCGAAAACGGATGTTGGGCCGCTGGCCACGCCGGACGCCGTCAAGGACCTCGATGCGGACGTGCAGAAAAGCATTCAAGCGGGCGCAAAACTGCTCACAGGCGGCAAACCCGTTGCCGGCCCCGGCAATTTCTATCAGCTCACGGTTCTCACTAACATACCCAAGGAATCCCCGGCTTATCGCGAAGAACTGTTCGGTCCGGTCGCGTGCGTGTTCCGCGCGAAAACCATTGATGAAGCCATCGCCATTGCCAACGACGTCCGGTTTGGCCTGGGCGCCAGCGCCTGGACCAACGACCCCGCCGAGCGCGAACTGTTCATCAACGAACTGGAAGCGGGCATGGTCTTCATCAACCAGATGGTCGTTTCTGATCCGCGCGTTCCGTTTGGGGGCGTCAAAGCTTCCGGCCACGGCCGCGAGCTGGGGCCTTACGGCATCCGCGAGTTCACCAACATCAAGACGGTGTGGGTCCGCGAGGCCGCAAAGTAGTGCTCGCCTCGGCAGCCGCGAGGAATTCCGCTCGTTTCCGCATAGTACTGCTCCGATTGACTAGCGAGCGCGCGAAGTAGCATGATTCTGCCTCAGGCTTTTTCGGGGCGGCGCCGGTTTCCGATGTTCCACGCCCTCGCGCATGGAATCTGTTTTCGCAGGCAGCTTTTAGCCCCCTGCGGTTTTGCAGTCTTCATTTTCCAAGGGAGTGAGTGCCGTGCCAAAGACCGTTGCAAAGAAACACACCGAAGCGAAGCCCCACGCCAAGAAGCACGGCCTGACCGAAGCGCAGATTGCCGTACATTGGAAGGAAGAAGCCTACATCCGGCCTCCCGCGCGTTTCATCGCGCAGGCCAATCTGAACGACAATTACGCTCTGGAACGCTTCAGCGAGAAGAATTTCCCGGAATGTTTCCGCGAGTACGCCGAACTGCTCCACTGGGATCAATATTGGCACACGACGCTGGACACCAATCATCCGCCTTTCTGGAAGTGGTTTGTCGGCGGGCGCTTGAACGTCTGCTATAACTGCGTGGACCGCCATCTGGCCAAATACAAAAACAAGGCCGCGCTGATCTTCGTGCCGGAGCCCGAAGAAGAAAATCACATCGTCATCACCTATCAGGAGCTGTACCGGCGCGTCAACGAAGTTGCTGCCGTTCTGCAGGGGTTTGCCGGGCTTCAGAAGGGCGATCGCGTCACGATTCACATGCCCATGATTCCGGAACTGCCCATTACCATGCTGGCTTGCGCGCGCCTGGGCATCATTCATTCCGTCGTATTCGGCGGCTTCTCTGGCGAAGCCTGCGGACTGCGCGCCGCCGATTCCGGCAGCCGCGTGCTGATTTATGTGGATGGCTATCACCGCAACGGCCGTTGGGTTGACCACAAAGCCAGCGCCGATATCGCCGTCGAAACCGCAAAAAAAGAAGGCCAGGTGATTGACAAGGTGCTCGTGTGGAAGCGTTATCACCACAAATACACTTCCGACGCACCCATGATTATGGAGCGTGATTTTTTCATTGACGACATCCTGAAGGATTACCGCAACGCTGTTGTCCCGCCCGTCTCGATGGAATCGGAAGATCCGCTTTTCCTCATGTACACCAGCGGAACGACGGGCAAGCCGAAGGGCTGCCAGCATCGCACCGGCGGCTATCTTGCGTACGTGACCGGAACTGCCAAGTATTACCAGGACATTCATCCGGAGGATGTCTACTGGTGCATGGCGGATATCGGCTGGATCACCGGGCATTCTTACATCGTCTACGGCCCGCTCGCTCTCGCCGCCACAAACGTTATCTATGAAGGCGTGCCGCAATTCCCCGATGCCGGGCGTCCGTGGCGTATCGCGGAACGCCTGGACGTGAACATCTTCCATACTTCTCCAACGGCGATTCGCATGCTTCGCAAAGCGGGCGCGGAGGAGCCAAAGAAGCACAACTATCGCTTCAAGCACATGACGACGGTCGGCGAGCCTATCGAGCCGGAAGTCTGGCGCTGGTATCACGAGGTGGTGGGCAAGGGCGAAGCCGTAATCGTGGACACCTGGTGGCAGACAGAGACCGGGGGTTTCCTGTGTTCCACCAAACCCGCGCTCGATCCCATGAAGCCGGGCAGCGCAGGTCCTGCCTGCCTCGGCATCTATCCGGTGATCTGGGACGAAGAAGGCAAGGAACTCGTCACCGCGGACCACGCGGCCGGTAATATTTGCATACGAAATCCCTGGCCCGGAATCATGCAGACCATTTGGGGCGATCCGCACCGCTTCGTCGAGCAGTACTACAAGAAATACAACAAGAACCCGCAGAGCAAGGATTGGCGCGACTGGCCTTACTATGCCGCGGACGGCGCCGTGCTTCCTCCCGACGGCTATTACCGCATTCTTGGGCGCGTCGACGACGTCATCAACGTCGCCGGCCACCGCCTCGGCACCAAGGAACTCGAGTCCGCCTGCCTCACGATTCAGGAGATCGCCGAAGCTGCCGTCGTTCCGGTGGTGGATGAAGTGAAGGGCCGCGTCCCCGAAATTTATATTTCGCTGAAGCCCGGCGTCCTGCCTAAGAAGGCCATCATCGAAAAGGTCACCGCAACCATCGAAACCATGATTGGCAAGATTGCGCGCCCCAAGCGCATTCACATCGTGCCGGATATGCCGAAAACGCGCTCCGGCAAAATCATGCGCCGCGTCCTGGCGGCCATTTCCAATCATATGGACACAGGGGACATTACGACGCTGGCCAATCCCGACATCGTCGAGCAAGTGCGCCAGATCGTGCAGGGCCGCGACATCATGCCGCTGAACGAAGGCCCCGAGGACATCAAGCTGTTCGGGGACGAACGATAACGCATCCGCGCGGAGAGCGAGCACTGCTTGACCGCATCTCGGTCGGACGCAAACGATTCCGTGAATTGAGTGTGACTTACTTATGGTTGAGGAACTGCCAGCGAGGCTCCGCACATCTGTTCGGTTGCGGTCTTCACGTCGAGGTCCAATTGCGCGCTGCGCCAGCCTTTTGTGGAGCATACCTGCCACGCTTCCAGTCCGAGGGCCCCGTGCAAATCCGCGCCTTCCACGTTTGCGCCATCCAGATGCGCCTGCCGCAAAATGGCTCCCGCGAACGTGGCACCGCGCAGATCCGTCTTTGACATGTCCGCTTCCAGCAGGATGGTTCCCTTGAACTGTGCGCCGGTCATGTTCGCGCCCGCCAGCTTTGCTGCGGACAAATCGGTCTGATCCAGCATGGCCAGGGAAAGCACAGACAATTCCGCTTTCACATCGCGCAAATCCGCGTGCGACAAATCCGCCCGCAACAGGTTGGCCTGCCGCAAGTTCACGGAGTACAGCGTCGCGTGATCGAGGTTCGCGGTCGTCAGCACCGCCCCTTCGAGGTTGGCATAGGACATGTCCGAACCGCGAAAATCCGCGCCCGCAAAGTTTGCTCCTTGCGCGTCCGCCGACACCAGGTTTGCCTTGGCGGCCTGCAGCCGGTCCATATTCGCGGACCGCAACAAACCTTCTCTCAGGTTCACGCCGCGAAAGTCCGCTTCCGAAAGGCTGGCGCCTTCCAGGTTCGCGCGCCACATCCGCGCGTTCGGAAACGCGGCGTGATATCCGCGCGCGTAGCGCAGGTTGATCTCGTTCAACCGCGGCCCCGGTGCGTCGTTCGCTCCCGCGTCGCCGCTGACAGCTTTCGCTGGCGTCGCCTGGACGCTCTCCTCCGTAATATCGGCATAAGGCCGGAAGCCCACGGATCGAAACGCAATGGCCGCCCATCGTCGCGGATCGCCCTGGCCGACTTCAGGCCTGAGGTTCGCGTCCGCCGGCAATCCCCGAATCACGCCGAGAGAAAGCAGGAGCAGCACAAGGCCCGCCGCGACAGGGACGCGAACGGCCGAAAGCACATCGTGCAGGAAATGCGGCGTGCTTTCGTCGTTCCAATCGCCCGGCCGCAGCACCCGCGCCACGATGCGAGGCGTTCCACAAGCCGCCGCGCTCGCAAGCGTTATCAGGAACACGTGCAAAAGCGTCCCGCGGTAGTCCTGCATTACCAGATAGCGAAGCCATAGAAAGAAGAGCACGGCGGGCACGGCCCAGTAGACCAGCAGCCGCGCCATCACACTCTCTACCTGCGCAATCGGCGAACGTGGATCGCGCGACCACTGCAGGTGCGGCCGGATCGGCCCCACCAGATACCAACGCCCGTCCTTCTCCGGCGTCTGACCATCCGGAAACACCGCGGGTAAGGCGCCCATGCTTCCCCACAAACGCAGCAGGAGGAATTGCAGGCGGAGATACAAAACCGTCAGCAGCAGCGGCGCGCCCAGATAGAATCCTTGCAACGGCAGAATATTCGGTATTCGCGAAGTGGGCGTCGCGGACAGATCCAGCAACAGCCGCACATCCGTCGTCAGCGCCATCAGCGCGCAGGTGGCCAGGCACATCCCCATCAGCAATAGGTAAAATCCGCGCGCGGACTGCGTCGCTTCCGCAATCGTTTTTCCCCCGTCGTGCGCAGACACCGCTTCGGGCAAGGTCGCATCGAACAGGTTCGTTCCACCCAGTCGTCCCACCCACAATCCTTGCGCGCCATACAAATTCGCGCCCATCAGATTCGCGCCGGAAAACTCCGCGCCCAGCAGGTTTGCTTCACGCAGGTCGGCCTCCACCAGATTCGCCCCGCGCAAATTGGACATGGAAAGGTCGGCGCCCCGCAAGTTCACTTTTTGCAATTGCGCGCACTGCAGGTTCACGCCCGTCAGGTCCGCGCCGGCCAGATCCGCTCCGGCGAAGTCACCCCGCACGCCCGCGGTTCCTCCGCTCTCTACCCACTGGCGGTGCTGGTCCAGGACTTCCGCAAAAATCAGCAGGTCCGCGCCAACCGCGCGAGACTCCCTTGGCGCTTCGGCAGGGGGCACTTCAGGACTTGCCTCCAGATTCTCCTGCTTTTCGGGAAGCTTCGCGATCAGCCCGTTTTCTGTTTGCATCACCTGCGCTGCGCGGGGTTCCAGCGGCACTTCGACAATCTGCGTTTCCCGCAATTCAGCGGGTATTTTGGCCTGTTTCGTTTCCAGCAAGGGATCCTTTTCCGGGTTCTGCACCGACTCCTCTTCCGTCATCTGCACTTCCAGCAGTGCCAGAATCTGCGATTCGATTTCCGGATGAGGCGCGACGGATCCGAACTCAGAGAGTTCCTGCGGCGTTGCCAAACGCTCCGCAACGCGCTCAAAGAAATGTTCTTCGGACCCTTCTTTGCGTTGATGCGCCGGCGTATCCGGCATGGCACTATCCTGTGGCCTTTTAACCAAAAGGCCTATGAGATTCCCCCGGGCGGGTTCGGGCTTCAATCCATCATGACCTATGACCCCATGGAAATCGCCTGACCTAAAGTACAGGGGACACCTGAACTACACTCTGCCTTGCGATGCCGCGCAAGGGATTACTAGAGCGAGCTTGTTCCAATGGGAAAGTTGCAACACGAAGGCGGAAAGACTGACTCGGAAGATTTGACTATGGGCTGAAAACTGGATGCGGAGGACTAAGTGTCTTGCAAGCCAAACCATCGCAAACAAACAACTGCCGGGGCGCTCCGCTGAGGGGCCGAGGCACCCCGGCTATTCCCGCCCGCCTCCGCAGTGAGCGAGCAAGGAACTTGTACTGAATCTCTACTCGCGCAAACGCGCCAATTACATCTCTTCGGCGCCGCGCAGAAACTCGTACCGCTCGATCGCCGCGACTACACCGATGGCACCCTCATCGCGGGGTTCCGTCCTTTGCACGCGCCCCAGGCAGCGCACGCGCACCGGCCCGGCCAGCGTGATTTCATTCGGCAACGTCAGCAGAATCTCGACAGGAGAGCCTTCTTTAACATCCTTGGAGAGGAAGAAATAAACCCCGCGGGAGCTGACATCGCGGGATTCCGTCATTGTTTCGCCAACCGCCGCACCCGTTGTCCATCTCACGGTAAGCGGCAGCCGCATGGAAAACCTCTGAGTAGTGCGGCGTTCGGACCCGGTCAAGGCATACCTCCATGTTCGAAGGAACGAGTGTAGCCGGGGTGGGGCCAGGGAACAATAGAACTCGGGATTCAAAATGAATCCGAGGCAAAAAGGTACTAATGTACTAGGACGGGTAAACCCTCGTCCCAATTTCTGAAAGTTCCCTCATTTCATGGTTTTAGGCGGGCTCCCGCAACTCATTCAGTATGCAGGACTTCCCCGGCCCATGGCGATCGGCGCCTGCTGCGCTCACAATCCCAGCCTCGCGGCGAATGGAAACGCTCGCGGGCCGTCCGAACCGAAGAAGCCGCCAGCCGTCTGGCTAAAAGAGGAGCTTTAACGCAAGTTGGACTTCGCGTCCCGGCTGCGCTGCTTGGATCTGCCCGAAATTGGGCGAATTGATATCGTTGTCCGGCAAGCGGAAATTTACATTGTTGAAGATATTGAAAAACTCCGCGCGGAATTGCAGGCTCATGGCCTCGTGGATCTGAATGGACTTGATGGCAGAGAAATCCCACTGTTGAAAAGAAGGGCCGTCCAGGGTGTTGCGGCCGACATTACCAAACTGCCCCAGTTGCGCCTGCTGGAAGGCGCCCGTATTAAACCAACATCCCGCGGTCCTTACGGGCACAGCCACACCATTCACCTGGCACGTTCCGGAGTTTGGATCGCCCACGATATTCGGCCGGCTGCTGTAAAATCCCGAAATTTCCGGCGCGCTTCCCTGCAGGGAAGGATTGCTGGAATCATAGACGGTGAACGGCGTGTTGCTCATCAGCGTCGTAATTCCATTC
>Ga0209415_10018944_pt1 | contig 10826 bp, 7 predicted proteins | sample PeaSoiSIISIP2007_FD_187696 | JGI IMG/M metagenome (GOLD analysis project Ga0209415, IMG submission 187696) | Peat soil microbial communities from Weissenstadt, Germany - SII-SIP-2007 (SPAdes) (version 2) | ecosystem: Environmental > Terrestrial > Soil > Wetlands > Peat | place: Germany... | reverse complement strand
ACCGTCAGGGACCTGATTACGGCACTCAGTATCGCTCCATCATTTTTTATTCCACCGATGGGCAGCATCACATCGCGCAGGCCTACATCGATCAGATCAATTCGGCAAAAGTTTTTCATGGGCCGATCGTGACCGAAGTCGTGCCGCTCCAAGCGTTTTATCCCGCGGAAGACTACCATCAGGATTACGCCGTCAAGCATCCCGACAATCCCTACATCATGATGAATGACGCGCCGAAGGTTGAAAACCTCCGCAAGCAGTGTCCTGATTTATACCGAAAAAATTGAAGAGTTCGATTATTTTTGTTGCAGATGGTTGTCAATTTCCGCGGTTAAGTTTTGCAGCGCCCGCTTCTGATAGGCTTCGGCATCCGGTTTCGCAAAAGCAGCAGTCGCAGTTTGCGCATATTTTTGCGCAGTCTTCTAATCCCCGCGGCGCAATACGATTTCTCTTTCGCCAAGTCCACGCCTCACTTGTTCTGGCGGCCGTTGCGTTTCCATTAATCGCTTTTAAGAGAAGAGTATTCCGCAGAATGTTCCCCCACTCGGGAGAGCCGAGCCGTGCCGGGGATAGGTGTGCACCCGGAATTGCGGCCAGAGAGCATGGCCATAACCGCGGGCAACTCGATGCGGAATATTGCGCCACCACCCGGGCGGTTGCCACACGTAATCCGTCCTTTGTGTTCCTTTACCAGGCCGTAACAAATGGAAAGACCGAGGCCCGTACCTTTGCCGACAGGCTTCGTGGTATAGAAGGGATCGAAGGCCAAGCCCGGATCACGGATTCCAGGGCCGGTGTCGGAAAATTCGATAACAACGCTCCTATGATCCCGTATGGTGCGTACCGTGAGGAGACCGCCGCCTGCTTCCTCCATGGCGTCCACGGCATTGCCAATGATGTTGAAAAAAACTTGAAGTAGTTGGTTGGCATCTCCGCGAACACCGGGCAGGGGCTTTTCCAAATCCAGCTCAAACTTAATGTTTTTATGGAGCAGGTCGAGCCGGCGCAGCTCCACCACGCTGGCAACTACGGAATTGAGGTCCAACAGAGTGAGCTCGGTCGGCTGTGGCTGCGCAAAACTGAGGAGCTTGTTGATGACCTCTTTCGTGCGCCGAGCCTGCTCGCGGATTTTTTGGGCGATGTCATGCGCGCGATCGGGAATGGCCGGAAGCTCGAGCAGGACATCGGAGTATCCAAGAATGGCGGTTAAAGGATTATTGATTTCATGGGCTGCGCCGGCTGCGAGCTGGCCCACCGAAGCCAGTTTTTCCGCTTGAACGTATTGGCTCTGGATGCGGCGCAGATTTACCAGAGCATCTTTGGAAGCGCGCAGAAGGCGCAGACGATCCTCATCCACCAGACGTTGCCGCAAGAATATGAGCGAGCTCAGAACGACCATGGCGGCCAGTGTGGTCAACAACCGGAAGCGGCGCACCGCGGGCGGAGCGCTGCTCAGCGTTTCCGACCACAACGCCAGCGCCGGCAACGAAAGCGCGGCGGCCATGGCCATTCGCGCCGGCCAGTTATTTTCCGCGGGCATCTCGAAAGATTCTTCTTCCGCGGGAGGATTGACTGCACTGGCGGGCGGACAAACACGACGCGCAACGATTCCCGCCATGCCGAACCACACGAAGGAAGCCACCAGCGGGAGATCATAAAAGCTTCCGGAACAGTATGCGCCGCGATCAATCGCGGCGATGATGACCATCGAGCTCAGCGCATAAGTTAGGGCCGCGCCCATTAAATGCGCGTACACCTTTCTCCACGGTCCCGCCGTGCGCAGCACTAAATAAGCGAGCACGGCAACCAGCGTGAAATTCTCAACGCTGTAAAGGCGGTTGTAGCTCAGGCCGTAGCGGACTACGTCCGGCACCACGTATTGCCACGGGATGACGATGAATAAGTAGAGATAAACCCACCAGGAGAGCAGGAGTTGGAAATCCACATGGCCGAAGCGAAGATTGCGGTCCGCTTGCGGCGCGTGCGGACGCAGCGCCAGTGCGCCCAGAAGCGGAACCGTATGCAGAAAAAAGATTACATCGCCGAGGAACGGATCGGGGACGGGCTGTTGCTGGAGCACCTCAAAATAAGTCCACAGCAACTGGCCGCTGAGCCACATCCCGCAGCCCATTCCCAGCAGCATCCAGAATGAGTTGCGGCGCCAGTCGGGCGAGGCAGCGTTGAGGAGCAGGCCGGCGTTGGCGAATAGCAGAACGATGCACTGAGCCACGTCGGCGAAGGCGGTCAACTGAGAGCCGGGGCGCAGCAATAGAGAGACGGCGCCGTATCCACCGACGAAGAACAACCAGATGATCGCAAGGCCTGTCTTGCCACGCAGAGCAGACATAGAGAGGTGCCCGGGTCATCCTGAAGAACCAATGATGGTCTTCCCAAGGAATGGGATAAACGGGCTGCGGTTCAATTATGGCGGGTTGGCGGGGGGAAACAATGACCCGTTGGTACTACGAAATGCGCGGAGCGATGGGAACGAAGCGGAAAGACCGGCTGTAACTGATTGAAGATAGGTTGGTTAGCTTATTAAGTCGGACGACCGACTCAATAAGCAGGAAACGGACTTTTCCGAAAAAGGGGAAAATTGAGATTGGTGTTTTTGGGACTCTCTTAACGGTGAAGGTAGCTAATTCAACCATTACTATTTTAGCGCGGAATGATTTGAAAAGCCAGGGAAATTATTTCTATGGGCAAGGGTCGAGGAAGGATTTAGAAGCAAGATTAAAGAAAAGGTTGAGCCCGAGGCAAAAGTTTTGGCACTGCCAGGCTCTTAGTTCGCGGTGGCACTGTTTGTTTAGTATTGTATAGCTTTACGATCCAAAGAACGCTGAGAAACAGTTCTTTTTGAGGCGAGCGGATCGCGCTCTTGGGCAAGCGCATTTCTCAATGTTTCGGCACCTTTAAGAAAGGGGGATTCTGGGCTGACTTGGATTTTTGGGCATGACCTGGTGCATCGCGCCTCACGCCGAACTGAGCTGAGCTTCTAGGTTTTTGGCCGCAGCGCTTTTCGCACGGGGGTTCGACTCCCCCTGCCTCCATAAAACACACTTAATAATTATTCTTTTACGTAATCAGCTGGCTCAAAAACGGCGTGCTTTCACCGACTTAGTGCAGTTTCGCGTACTCCACTTTGGCTTCCTTCAGGATGGGGATATCAGGGTCGGCATCTTTCCAAAGGGCGAGGAACTCCTTATATTCCGCGCGGGCCCTGGCAGTGTCGCCCGATAGTGTGTAGGCGCGTCCGAGTCCGAGATGCGCAAGCGCGCCGATCGGCTCGTTTACGACTACGCCTGCGTGATCGAGAATCTTCTGAAATTCGCCTGCGGCTGCGGCGCCCTGCTTCGTTGCCAAGTCCGCTTCTCCGCGCATATAAATGGGATAGAGGGCAAAGGTGAAGGAAGGATTACCTTCTCCCAATTCGTAAGGGGCAGACGCGGCCAGCGCTTCGACGCCCCGCCTTCCGTCGCCGGCGTGAAGCGCGATGGCGGCGCGAATCATGGGAATAAAATCGAACTGTACATTCGTATCTTCCGGGAAACGGCGGTTGAGATCGGCGGATAATCGCTCGGCCTGTGCCGAATCGCCTGCCAGCGCGAATGCAATGGCCGCGAACGACTGAGCCATCTTGCTGTTTGTGGTTGCCAGAGCAGACTGCGCATCTTTCTTCGCCACGGCGACATTTCCAACCAGCGCCTGGCGGATGGCGTCGTGCGATTGGTATTCCGCCGCCGTTTCCTTTTCATCGGTCCTCTGCGCGGAATCGGCGGCGCGCTTCGCCAGTTGCTGAGCTCCGGTGAATTGGCCGCGGTATGCAGCGGTCTCGGATTGCAGGAAGAGAATTTGATCGTCGATTCCCGGTTTTCCCGTCGCGCTGGCGACCTGCTGTGCCATTCCAGCGGCGTCGTGCTCAAGGAAATCCACGTTGTACAGTACCAAAGGAATCCAGGGCGAATCGATGTTGTGGGCGCGCGACTGCAGTAACAAGGTCTTGGCCTGATCAAGTTGGTCAATCCACTGAAAGCTATAAGACAAATTCACAACGTTGTTTCCGCTGCCGGGATTGATCTTCAGGGCCTGCAGCGCCGCGGTATGAGCCTTCGGGTAATCTCCCATGAAGGTAAAAGTGGTCCACAGGTTCGTCGGAGGTTCGTCATCATGGGGGTAGGTTTGCGCCCATAACTGGTAAGAGGTGCGTGCGGCCTCCAGATTTCCCGTGACAGCCAGATCATAAAACGAGGAAATGGCCAGGTTTTCGCTCTCGCTGGCGCGACCCCGCAATTCGTAAGCCTTCTCTGTAAACTCGGCGCAACGATCGAGTTCGCTGAGGGGCTGATAACTCTGGCCCAGGCGCAAGTAAGCCATGGCGAATTTCGGATCCAAAGAAATGGCTCTTTGGAAGAACGGAATCGCGGCAGCGTAGTCGTTTATTACATCGGTGGTGTGATTACCGATGGCATAGGCTTGCAGGGCTTCGAGCGACGAAGTGGTGACGTTCTCGGGTAGTGCGTCATACTTCTGGAGGGAGGCCAGCGATTCTCCGAGCTTCGCGCGCAATTGCGTGGCGGCGCCGCCGAGCGCCTTGAGGACTTGCTCTTTTCCGGCGGCGGTGACTTGCTCTTCCGCGAGCAGATCGCCGGTTCGGCAGTTTACCGCCTTGAGGCCCAAAACATATTCGCTGCCCAAACTAGAGATGGAACCTTGGATGTTGACCGCGCTGTCGGTGCGCCGGCAAATGTCGCGGGCGACGTCTGGCGTGAGGCGGGCGTCTTTTGGCTTGGCCATGAGCGTGAGTGTTTGCGCGATGCGCTCGTCGGAGACCAGACTCATAAAGGGCGACTGTTCGAGCTGCGCTGCGAGTCCCTGACGCAGTGCGCCATCGAATACGGGATCGCCTGTCGTGTTGGCGAAGTCAGCCAGGACAATGGTGTCTTTGTTTGTGAGTTTGGGAGCGCCACGGATAACGAAAAAGTAGCCCGCACTTGCCAGCGCAAGAATAAGCAGAGCGACGCCACCGGCGGTCCATAACCATCGCCGGCTTTGTGCATGCGCCGGCCTTTCGCTCATGCCTGTGAGTTTTCGCGACTCGCTGTCCCGCTTCAAGCGTTGCAGGTCCGAACGCATTTCCGCCGAGCTCTGGTAGCGCAGTGCGCGATCCTTCTCCAACGCCTTGTCAATAATACGCTCGAGCTCCGGCGGCAAATCCGGATTGAGTCGCACGGCTGGAGTCGGGGTTGCATCCAGTATGGCCTTCAAAATCATGGCGGAACTTTCCCCACGGAAAGGCAGCACGCCCGTCGCCGCTTCGTACAGCACCGCGCCAAAAGAAAATAGGTCGCTGCGGCCGTCCAGTTCCTTTGCGCGCGCTTGCTCAGGCGACATGTAAGCGATCGTACCCATGGTCGAGCCGGGGCTGGTCAGATGTTGCTCGTCGAGCGTCCGTGTCTGCGTCGTCTCGCTAGACGCAGTCGCCGCTTCGAATTTCGCCAGTCCAAAGTCAAGAATCTTGGCGTGACCACGCTCCGTCACAAATATGTTCGCAGGCTTGATATCGCGGTGAACGATCCCTTTTGCATGAGCCGCGTCCAACGCATCCGCTATCTCAATCGCAAGGGCGAGGAGCGTTTCCCTTTCCAGGGGACGCCCGGCGATAAACTCCTTGAGCGTCGTGCCTTCCAGGTACTCCATCGCGATATAGGATTGCCCGCCGGCGCTGCCGATGTCGAAAATCATGCATATATTAGGGTGATTCAGTGCGGACGCAGCTTGAGCTTCGCGTTGAAAACGGGCAAGTGCCTGAGGGTCCTTGGCTACCTGATCGGGCAGAAATTTCAGCGCAACGAATCGATGGAGCCGCGTGTCCTCAGCCTTATACACGACACCCATCCCGCCGCCGCCAATTTTTTCGGCAATGCGGTAGTGGGAAATTGTCTGGCCAATTAGAGAAGGAGTGTCGGGCATTGCCGCGCGATTCTAGGCTCCACCATCTGACGAATCAACACTATTGCGAAGTGAGATCACTGAACTGCGCGAAATGCGTTCCAGGATTTAGCGACTTCCGATAATTCCACGCACACGCAACGTACACCATTTCGCCCGATTTAGCGATTCTAGAGTTCCCAGCGATTGTTTGTTTTCAACAACATATAATGTTCCGACTCCCCCACGGATGGGACATGACCCTCTTGAACGAGAACCGTCGAAATGCACCTTAGTTCTTCTTCGCTTCCATGCGCCCTCAAACATAAATCTATGAACTAGAAATGACCTAATTGAATCCAGCCGGTAGGGTAATCCTTCGCGGCGCATAATCATTTCTTTTTGAGGCGTGCCGCAGGCGCTCATGGGCAAGCGCATTTCTCAATGTTTCGGCGCATTCAGGAATCAGGGATTTTGGGCAGGGAGGGTTTTTGAGCGGGCTTCAAGCCTAGTTGCTTCCTTCATTACGGTAGAATTGCGGCCGGTGCAATTGGCCAATGCGATGGTGGGTGGAGAAGCTTCACAGTGAAATGATTCACCGTGAGATGTCCGGAGCTGTGGTCCTCACCCGTCCCATCTTTCCTTGCCAAAAACCTGTACGGCATGTATGCACATGACGTCGAATAGATTAGAACCAGGTCTTCTGCTTGTACTCGAGATACGCGGCGCCGAACTTCTCCGTCAGCACTCGCTCCTCTTTCCGGCTGCGCACCACCTGCAGTGGAATCATGATCGCAAAAATCAGCAGCAGCCACGGCCGTGCCATCCAGATGATGATTCCCAGGATGAACATCGCTCCAAAAATGTAAATCGGATTGCGGATGCGCGAATAGACGCCCGTCGTTACCAGCGTCGTCGCCTTAGCCTGCACGCTGAAGGCGCGTCCCAGCTCGATGCGCGCCATTACGAACAAAAGAAATGCTGGCGCTGCAATCGCAATTCCCGCAATGCGCCATGCAGTCCATGGCAGATGTGGGGCATGCATGGCATAGAGCGATAAGCCGATGATTATCACCGCCAGTGTCACCAGATTGAGTTTCATGGTCGTTCCTACGGTACGCGAAGCGGCGCGAAAAGGCACTGCAGCGCATAAATGTTTCTTGACGAGGCCTTCGTTCTGATCGAGGGGCACCCACAAGGGCTGTGCCACCTGTCTGCGCGGGACCTATGTGAGGGCGATCATACATAATAGTTATTTCTTGGAACCATTCGAGCATGGGTAGAGCACTTCAGGATAGAGCAGGGATATATTGTGAGCTGCTTTTGCTTCAGGATCAGTGATCTCCAAATTCCATTTGGCAGGTTTCGCGACTGCCGCCGGCAAGGCAAGTTCCAATTCGTAGCCCCCCGCCATTTCGTGGACCAGTTCGCCCACAATATCATGAATGTTTCTGAAGTCCTTTTCGATTTTGTATTCTCCCCGAATGCCACGAAACGATTTGGAGGGATCCTGGACCCAAAGCCAAATCGAAATGCCACCTGAAGCCCTTGCAAGCCTTTCAAGCACCCCATGCAACTTACGGTTATCGTTGGAGCCAAGTTCCTTAGGGGGAGGAATCGTGCCGATCGCGAAGAGGCGAACTGCCGAAGAACCTAAAATTGCTTCCGTCTTATTTAGGTCATTCCTGCTGGCATCGTCTTCACCGTCCGTGATCAGGACGATTAAGGAATCCTCTGCAGAAAGATTGAGGTGATGGATGTGGTCTATGGTCTCGATTAGCGAATCATAAATAGTGGATGAGCCCCAAAAATTATTTAGAGTGTACCTTTGGATCGCCTCCGAAAGAAGCTTACGGTCTGAAGTAAAATCCTGATCAAAGAAAGTGTCTGCGTTGAAGTCAACGATAGCGAAGCGGGACCCTTGCGGAGACTGATTTATGATTTCCGTTTCAAGGAGATGACTTGATTTAATTTCAAAAGTGTTTCTCCTGCTCACGCTCATGTCGAGTAGGAGAACAATATTAGATGGAGGATGAATGGGCACCGCTCGCCGAACGGCAATCACAGCCTCCTTAATGGCTGCCTTGAAGCTGGCGGCGGTGAGACCCGGGACTGGATTCCCAGATTCATCCTCAACTTGAACAATAATTTTCCTAACGAGGCAGGGATTTTCCGAGTTCTGTTGTGCGCAGAGGGAGACTGCCACTGCGGAAATCGTGATTACCAGAGCCAGAGAAAGCCAAGAGCGGTTTGCATTCCGCATTTCTTGATACTCCTGCTTCAAATACTTTCCCAGCCAATCCAATAACGTTATGTTCCAAAGTTTAGTATTCTGCGTTTCAAAATCAAATTCCCCTCGTCCGGGGAAATTGGCGGCTTTGAGGGCACTCCCCGTTTCTGCAGCGCACAAGTGATGCTTGACAACGCCTTCGTTCTGATCGAGGGGCACCATCAAGAGCTGCGCCACCCGTCCCGCCGCAAGCGTCATTTGTTCAACGCCGCGTGCCAGTTCAGCGCGTCGATCCCTGTAGCGCGAGATGGTTTGGCCAATCATGGTTGAGATCATTTTCCAGTCGGGACGAGAAGCGAGCGGACCCTGTTCACCAGCTCCGATCCTGCTTGATCCGCATCGGATGTGGAGAAATCGGCCGGGAGATGGAGGACCTTCAAATTCGGGAGACTCTCGCGGAATTTCTCGATGGCCGTCTCTTTGCTTGGCACCCCCGGGCCTAGAATCACCAGAGTAGTTGGACTCACCTTTGACTTTGCGATGTTCAGGGCATCGGAAAGATATTGCGTAGTGAATACATCGTAACCGGAGCGCTGCAACAAAACTCGCATGAATGCGAGCAGCTCGAGGGAGCTGTCGAGGCAGACTATTCTGTGGCTGGCCGCGCCAAAGGTCTCGCGCGGCGTTTGCGGGCGATGGGAAAAGGCTTCGATCGCCTCTCTCTCGGACGAATGCGGATGAAATACGTTCAGCAAATTGGTGAGGTCGAGAACCTTCATGACGGATGGAGACACTTGGCAGATCTTGAGATCGCCTCGCGTGAAGCGCAACCGGCCCAACAGGCGAATGAGCGTTCCCAAGCCGCCGCTATCAAGATATGTAACTTCGCCGAGATTTAGCACAACGTTTTGGTCAGTTGCGTCTGTGTCAGATTATCCAGCTCGCTCTGGAGAAACTGCGCCTCTTCGCCCGTGACAATGCGCCCGTGACATCGCACGACAACTACTTCTCCGACAGTCTGGCTTTGGACGATCAGCTGCATTGAATAGCGCTCAAAGAATGGGCAACACCCGAATTTTGGGATGGATCCTAGTGCGTGCCTGGCCGGACATCCGGCGAATCATTGGTCTTCTGTGTCCAGACTTGCTGCGCGATGAGCCATTTGCCGTCGGCCTGGCGCGAGTAAACGGTCAGGTAAGCGCCTGCGCCCGGAAGTGTGCCGCTTCCATCGGTGAGGACGAGAGTTTCGTTGAAATCGCCGCTGTCGTAAGCGAAATTTCCGGATACGACCATTGAGGCGGTTTGGAAATGAATGTCGCTGGTGAAGGTATTCATGGCCAACTGAGTGACTGCGCGGATGGCGTCGCGGCCGGTGGAACGCCCGCCATCGGGCCTGATGAACATGGCATCGGGCGCATACATGTTAATGATGGCATCGAGCTGCTTGGCATGAAGCGCGCGGACCCAATCCTCACGCGCCGCAAGGACGGCATCGGCGGAGCGGTTTGAAGTCGAGCCGCATGCGGAAACCAGGAAAGCCAAGAGGCAAACTGCAGGAGTCAACAGAGAGAAGACTGCACGCCGTGAAATGAAAGTCATAGTTTTGTCCTCATTGTCTACTTTGAAGTCGAAGAAAGTGACGAGAGCATCTTGCCGAGAAAATCATTGAGTGCTGTGCCCCCGCTGATCCAACGGACAACTGCCACGATGTCGTTTTCCTGGTCAACATAGATGACGTTTGATCCGTTGCCTAGAAAGCAGACGGCCGTGGCGGGTGCATTGGGCCAGGGCTTCCTGTCGGTATTCAGGAACCAATTCGCGAAGCCATAGACCTTGTTGGCCGGACCGGGAGTACGGGCCATCTGAATCCACTTATCGGAGACGAGTGTACGCCCGTTCCATTTGCCGTCGTGGAGAAACAGGAATCCGAAGCGAGCCATGTCATAGGCATTGATAAACATTCCACCGCCCCAGTGTCCGCCCCCGGTGACGGATTGCATTTTCTGGCCATCGATTTCCACCCAGGAATTGTCGTAGCCGTACCAGCGCCAGGTGGAGGAGGCGCCAATCGGCTCCATGATTTCTTCGCGAAGGACTTCCTGGAGCGGACGCCGCCATACATTGAGCGCAGCCAGAGCCAAGACGTTCACGCGCACGTCGTTGTATTTGTAATGTGTGCCCGGGTCCCAAAGCTTGCGGTTGGGCCAGTCGGCGGGCTTTTCGCCTTCGGGGCGGTCGGCCCAATCGGGCTTGCCCCAGAGAGTTCCTTGCCAATCGCTGGTTTGGCGCAGCAGGTCGTCCCACTTAATTTTTTGATTGTGGGGGGCGTCGAAAAGGTCGACATCGGGCGGCATGTAGTCGCGGGCGAGATCGTTGAGGTCGCGGATCAGACCGCGTTGCCAGGCAAGGCCCACGACGGTGGTAAGAAAAGTCTTGGTGACGCTGAAGGTCATGTCCACTCTGGTAGGATCGCCCCACTCGGCGACAATATATCCGTGATGAATGATCAGACCGTTCGCAGGGCCGCGGTCCTTTACGGGACCAATGGGTGTATCGAATGGCTCGCGTGCGCCGAATGTGGTGGCGTTGTAAAGCATCATGTTCTTTGTGGCGGGATTCTCGCTGGCGATGGCAAATTTGACGGCTTCGTCGAGGCGTGCGGGATCCA
>Ga0209415_10018943_pt1 | contig 10826 bp, 6 predicted proteins | sample PeaSoiSIISIP2007_FD_187696 | JGI IMG/M metagenome (GOLD analysis project Ga0209415, IMG submission 187696) | Peat soil microbial communities from Weissenstadt, Germany - SII-SIP-2007 (SPAdes) (version 2) | ecosystem: Environmental > Terrestrial > Soil > Wetlands > Peat | place: Germany... | reverse complement strand
GGTAAATTTATTATGGGTACTTGGTCCGATCGTAGTAACCCTCGCTATTTTATGGCCGCCGGCTTATTCTTATCTGGTGCGATCAACCTGGTATTCCCTTACGCCGCTAGCGTATCTTTCATGTTTATCCTCATGTTTATGAACGGTTTATTCCAAGGTATGGGCTGGCCTCCAGCTGGTCGTACCATGACTCACTGGTTCTCCATCAGCGAACGTGGAACTAAAATGGCCATCTGGAATGTAGGTCATAATCTTGGTGGCGGTCTTATTGCTCCTATTTGTATCTGGGCACTTTCTCTGTACGGATGGCAAGGCGTCTTCTATGTTCCTGGTATTATTGCAATTGCTATGAGTTTCTTCATTTTCCTTACTGTAAGAGATACTCCACAATCTGAAGGTTTACCATCCATTGAAGAATATAAAAATGATTATCCTGCGGCAGCAAAAACAACTGATATTGAAAAAGAATTAACCGTTAAAGAAATTCTATTCAAATATGTTTTGAATAACAAATATGTATGGCTAATTGCCTGTGCCAATGCTTTTGTATATTGCGTACGTTATGGTATTGTTGACTGGTCACCTACTTATTTAATGCAAGTAAAACAATTATCTATCAAAAATTCTGGTTGGGGTTATTTCATTTATGAGTATGCAGGTATCCCTGGTACATTACTTGCTGGTTGGTTAAGTGATAAAGTCTTTAATGGTCGCCGTTCCCCTGTAAGCTTTATCTTTATGGCACTAACAGCCGTTGCAGTCTATGTATATTGGCAAAATCCTGCGGGCAATCCAACAATCGATCTTATTGCCTTAGGTAGCATTGGTTTCTTAATTTATGGACCAGTTATGCTAATCGGTGTAAGTGCACTGGATATGGTGCCGAAAAAAGCTGCTGGTACAGCTGCTGGATTTACTGGTTTATTCGGTTATCTCTTTGGTACTGTCGGTGCAAGTTCTGGTATCGGTTATCTAGTAAACGCCTTTGGTTGGGATGCTGGTTTCTACTTATTGTTAGGTTCTTGCTTCATCGCCATGTTCTTCTTACTCTTTACATGGAACTTTAAGCCATCTTCTTCGGAAGCATAATGTATCTAAAAGGCGGGTCTCGTACCCGCCTTTTTTTTATGTGATTAAACCGATTGATACAAAATACTCATTACATACCTATTCCGCACCCTTATTTATTTGTGGACATTATTTTAATTTTGTATACTGACAGCAATATATTTTTACATATACAGTAAAAATATCGGAATTTAAAATCCATAAAATGCATCTTTATACAAAAAAATCTTATAAAACTATCAGGGTGCGGAATAGGTGATTACATCAACCCTTCCCTACAAATATTTTAGATCGACCGCAAAGCCTCGCTGATTGTTTCAATAAAACTAAACGGTAAGACTCCCGCGTCTATTCTATTTAATATCGGGGGAGTCTTACCGCTAGATAGCAAAAGATTGTTACAGAACATTTACCTGTAACAATCTTTTGCTATTATTATGTTTTTATCGTATAACATCGAGAAATTTAATCCGTACCTTTGGTTATTTAGCCCACTGATTCACTTTCAGAAGTTTTCTGTAAACTCCAATTCCCTTCTTTTTGGAATGTCAATTTTGTCTTATGATATTTAGTAAGGGTATTTCGATGCCCAATGCTAATGATCGCTGAATCTTTTAACTCACTTTTTAACAAAGCATATAGCTCTTTCTCAGTAGACTCATCAAGAGCTGAAGTCGCTTCGTCAAGAAATAACCAGTCTGGTCGCTGAATGATTGCCCGTGCAAAAGCAATCCTTTGTTGCTCACCAAGAGACAGAATATGTGACCAATTTTCCTCCGTATCAAGTTGATTTATCAAATTTTCTAACTTGCATAAGGTTAGGATTTTTTTCAAGAAATCGTCAGTCGTTGAATTTTCGCCACAAGGATACAGTAAAATATTACGTAACGTGCTTAAGGGCAAATAGGATTTCTGCGGTAAAAATAGTGCACTGAATTCTAATGACCGAGTAATTTTTCCACACCCAAATGGCCAAATGCCTGCCAAAGCTCGTAAAAGCGTACTTTTACCACAACCAGATGGTCCTGTGATTAATAACGAATCACCAGGAACTAGCGTAAGCTCTAAATTGTTTAAGAGGCATTCACCTTTCGGTAAACAAACATCTAATCCTTCCACTGCAAAAACTTGTTTTACCGTATCTTCCGTTTGAACCTGTTGATTTTCTGCTATATTTTGCACTGAATTAACATTTTCAATAAATCCAAGCAAACGATTTACCACCGCCTGCCATTCTGCCAATGTAGAATAATTACCGACAAAATAAGATAATGAATCTTGTACATGTCTAAACGCTTCTAGCGTCTGCATAAGACCACCAAGGGCAATCTGGTGGCTTAAATAACGAGGTATCGCCATAACAATCGGAACAATAATCGAAAGCTGACTATACCCCGACACAAACCATGTTAATTTCTTTTGCCGTTTAATGACGGCAATAAAATTCTCGACAACTGGTTTAAAACGCTTTGCAAAATTATTTTCTTCTCGTACTTCCCCGCCATAAAAAGCAATACTTTCACTATTTTCCCGCAGACGCACTAAACCAAAACGAAAGTCGGCCTCATAACGTTGTTGATTAAAATTTAACGCTACCAATGGTCGACCAATTTTAACAGTCAGCCAGTTTCCAACTACAGCGTAAAGAATCGATACCCAAACCATATATCCATATATCGGGTATTGATTTTCCCCTACTGGAACCATCAAAACACCCGATAAATTCCATAGTACAACAATAAACGATACCAAAGTAACTACGGCATTGAGTATGCCAAGAGATAAACTCAAGGTCAAAGAAACAAATGATTTTAAATCCTCGCTAATTCGCTGATCCGGATTATCCGTGCTGGTATTGGTATGCATTAATTGCATTAGATAATACGCACGTTTGTTTAACCAATTCTTCATATAATATTCCGTCAACCATCGTCGCCATTTTACCTCTAAGATCTGCCGCAAATAAAAGGCATAAACAACAATGACAATATTGGTAAAAGCAATCACCGTAAAGTATCCTATACCATTTATAATCGCAGTCGTATCATATTCCTGCAGAGCGGTATAAAACATATTTCGCCAAGAATTAAGCCAGACCAAAGTACCTACACTACCCAGATTTAAAACGATAATTGCTGCCAAAAGCAGAAATGAACGCCATTTTTCCTCAGACTGCCAATAGAGCTTGGTAAGCTTCCACGTATCACTCAAAAAATTATGGTTTATTTTTTGCATCTTGTCTGCAACCCTTCCTTACTCATATTTTACTACTATTTATCTGTCTAATTCCCGTCTTATTAAAGAATGCTTGCAAGCGTTGCATTGGTAATCCGGCTAAAATTGCCAGACAAATTCCCCCTTCTATGCCCATAAAAATGCCATTCACGGTTAGCGAATACATATAAGGAGATACCCCAGCTGGCGCATAGCTTGCAAAAAAAACAACCCCAGAGATGAAGTGACAAACACCTCTCCCCATGATCCCTACAAAAGCTCCTAACATTCTACGACCAGGAAAATATCCTGCTAACCCAAGAACAACAAAAGGCAAGGGATAATCAAATAATACCTGCACTGGATGAAGCACATAAGGACTAATAATAAGGCTTATGATTCCATACATAAATCCTGCTAAAAAACCTACTTCTGGTCCATAAAAAATGGCTAATAATAAAATAGGAATCATACTACCCGCTGTAATACTACCACCTTGTGGCAAGTGATATAAGCGAAATGTTTTTATTACAGTAGCTAACGCTAGCATAACACCAATATGTGCCATAATCCGTGGTGTAAGGTTGACTTTTCGTATACGAATCATTAATATAATGAGCAAAATAAGTCCTAATAATGCCATCATTGCACTAGGTTCTGTCCATATTTTAAGTAAATTCTTTTGAATTCCATTAATATCCATTATAATTTTCTCCTCTAGAAAGTAACTTAGAACCTTTTAAAAAACGACAGGCTGGCTTACACCAATCTGTCGCTTTATTTTTATGTAACTATATATCAGACCTTTTAATCAGTATCTGATTTTTTCTCTACAGCAGCTAATGCCACTACTTTATCTTTAGCCCCAGTTTTCATTAATTTTACGCCCTGGGTATTACGACTGATAATAGAAATATCATCAATATCAATACGGATGACAATCCCATCGCTACTAATCAGCATCAATTCTTGACCTGGACGTACCACCTTAATACCTACGACTTTGCCCGTTTTTTCCGTAACTTTAAGGTTGATAACCCCTTTACCACCACGTTTTTGATCGCGGTATTCGGTAACGAGTGTACGTTTACCATACCCTTCCTCACTAACGGTCAAAACTTCACCGTCTTTTTTAAGAGTGTCCATGCCAACCACTCGGTCGCCGGCCCCCAGATTAATGCCTTTTACTCCACGTGCAGTGCGCCCCATATGACGAACATCGGTTTCAGGGAAGTAAATCGCTGAGCCATTCCGAGTCCCCATAAGAATATGTTGCTCACCATTGGTTAGTTTTACACCAATCAAATCATCGTCTTCATCTAAATTAATCGCAATTAATCCAGTTTTCCGCGCTGTATTAAATTCCATTAACTCTGTTTTCTTTACGATCCCTTTTTCAGTTCCCATAAATAAATAACGAGTATTCGAAAACTCTTTAATTGGAATCACCGCAGTAATTCTTTCTTTTCCTTCTAATGGTAATAGATTTACAATCGATGTTCCCTTAGAAGTACGGCTCGCTTCTGGTATTTCATAGCCCATAAGCCTGTATACCCTACCACGATTCGTGAAGAATAGGATGTTATGATGGGTAGTCGTTACAAATAAATGCTCGACAAAATCTTCTTCTTTCGTGCCCATCCCCGCAACACCACGACCACCACGTTTCTGGTTACGATACGTATCTACTGGTAGCCGTTTAATATAACTAGAATGGGTTAAAGTCAAGACAATGTCTTCTTCGGCAATTAAATCACCAACAGCCATATTCGAAGTATCATGAGTAATCAAAGTGCGACGATCATCGCCAAAACGTTTTCTAATGTCTAGAAGTTCTTCTTTAATAATATTAAGCACTTTTTGATCATCCATTAACACAGATTCTAGCCATGCAATCGTTGCTAATAATTCATTATATTCATTCTCAATTTTTTCCCGTTCCAGACCTGTTAAACGTTGCAGACGCAAATCTAAAATAGCCTGGGCTTGTTTTTCACTTAAATCAAAACCATCAATCAACGCTGTACGAGCAACATCTACGGTCTTTGACTCACGAATCGCTTTTATAACGGCATCAATATTATCCAACGCAATTTTAAGACCTTCTAAAATATGAGCGCGCGCTTTCGCCTTTGCTAATTCATAAATCGTACGACGTACAATCACTTGTTTTTGATGTTCTAAATAGTAATATAATACTTCCCGTAAATTTAAAACTTGCGGACGAGAATCCACTAGCGCCAACATAATAATCCCAAAGCTATCCTGTAGCTGAGTATGTTTATATAATTGGTTTAAAATAACATCACCATTGGCGTCACGCCGTAGCTCAATAACAATACGCATACCGTTACGATCGCTTTCATCGCGCAAATCAGTAATGCCATCAATCACTTTGTCTCTAACAAGTTCCGCTATTTTTTCAATCAGTCGCGCTTTATTAACCTGATACGGAATTTCGCTGACAATAATTCTTGGCTTACCATTAGCCATTTTATCAATACGCGCCAATGCACGCATTTTGACGACACCGCGTCCAGTTGTATAAGCGGATGTAATCCCTTCCGTTCCTAAAATAAGACCGCCAGTAGGGAAGTCAGGCCCTTTTATCGTGGTCATCAATTCAGGAATCGTTACTTCTGAATTGTCAATCATCATAATTGTGCCATCAATGACTTCTCTCATATTATGTGGAGGAATGTTCGTAGCCATACCTACTGCAATCCCTGACGAACCATTTACTAATAAATTAGGAAGCTTAGATGGTAATACTTTTGGTTCTTCTAAGGACTCATCATAGTTGGGTCTAAAATCCACAGTATCTTTTTCAATGTCCGCAAGCATTGCTTCTGCAATACGTGACATCCTAACTTCTGTATAACGCATGGCGGCTGCCGAATCGCCATCAACAGAACCAAAGTTCCCATGTCCATCTACCATTAAATATCGAGTAGAAAAAGTTTGAGCCAAACGTACAATCGCATCATATACAGAAGAATCACCATGGGGATGATACTTACCTAGTACTTCCCCAACAATACGTGCTGATTTTTTGTATGGTTTATTCGATGCCATACCTGCTTCATGCATCGCATATAAAATACGGCGATGTACTGGTTTTAAACCATCACGTACATCAGGCAGTGCCCGCATGACAATAACACTCATAGCATAATCAATATACGAACTTTTCATCTCGGTTTCAATACTTCTCGGCAATACTTTACCTAGCCCAAAATCCACATTCTCACCTCAAAAACACAATTAAAAATTGTGGTAATACTCTCACTCATTTTTCAATAACAATTCATATATATCATTCATATTATTTAATTGCTAATTATTAATTATACCATAAATTTTCCTGATATGAAAAACATTCCTTCAATTAATGTCCTAAAAAATAAAGTAAGGACAGTTTTTCACCGCCCTTACATCGATTTTGCATCTGACTAGTTATTTTATTGGTGATGCCTTAGTGCAATACATCCCATATTTGTTTACTAATCAACACGACTGACATAAATAAAAACAACGGCCTAACATAGGCTGCGCCTTTTTTTATTGCGAGGCGTGAACCAGCAAGAGCACCGAGGATCATCGCTAATCCCATCGGAATGGCATAAAGATAATTAACAGAACCAAAATATATAAAAGTGATTACTGCTGCAATATTGCTCGCAAAATTGAGAGCCTTAGAATTGCCAGCAGCTACTACAAAATCAAAGCCAATCATTAGAAAAGCAAAGATAAAAAATGAACCTGCTCCTGGTCCAAAAAAGCCATCATAAAAACCAATGGAAAATGCTGCGATACCACTTAAGTAGGCTGTCTTTTTTGTCATTCCTTGATAGGTTGATACATCGCCCCACTCTTTTCTAGTAAAAGTATACACCGTAACGATTAATAGCATCACGACTACCAGTGGTTTTAAAAACTGGGATGGTATTTGTTGCACAGTAATTACCCCAAAGGCAGAACCAATAAAAGATAAGGGAAATAAAAATTTAATGAGATGAATATCAATTTTTCCTGACCGTAAAAAAGAAAGAGTGCTCGTGCAACTCCCCATAACACTTGCCATCTTATTCGTGCCCAATGCCATGGTCGGCGGCATCCCTGTTAATAAAAGTGCTGGCAAAGAAATTAATCCCCCACCACCAACTACTGAATCGATAAATGATGCAATAAACCCAGAAACAATTAAAAATAAAATCATATCTGTACTTACATGTTCCATATATTCCTCCCGATAATGACAAAGGATTGGGGAAACATCCTCTTGATGCTCCCCACCTTATTTTATTATCGATACCTAAGCTTATTCTTCTACAATCGTAACTTTATTCATTTTATCGCCCTGATTGATTTGATCCACAACATCCATACCTTCAATCACTTGCCCAAAAACCGTATGAACACCATTTAAATGTGGTTGTGGCTCATATACAATGAAAAATTGGCTGCCACCGGTGTTTGGTCCACGATGAGCCATGGATAATGCACCACGTACATGAGTGCGAGGATTGCCTTTTGTTTCGCAAGGAATCGTATATCCAGGGCCACCTGTTCCAGTCCCATTAGGGCAACCACCTTGCGCCATAAAACCTTTTATAACACGGTGGAATGCTACACCATTATAAAACTCTTCGCCAATTAATTTTTCAAAATTTGCTACCGTAATTGGGGCCTCATTTTCAAATAATTCAATAACAACTGAGCCTTTGTCCATTTCAATGATTGCTTTTTTCAAGAGTATGTACCTCGCTTTACTATTTTACATTCATTATACCACACTATTCGAGGGTATTTTTCAAGTAGTTTTATTTATAGTTTAAAGGAATCCTCTCTACCATATATCAGGCATATAGACTATAATAGTGAGTATAGTCCCAAGTTAAATGTACATCATCTGAGAGGAGTCATTATTTTGGATATTCGTCATCTAACCTACTTTATTGAAGTAGCCAACCAACGTAGTTTTACTAAGGCTGCTCAAACATTGCATATCACCCAACCATCCATTAGTAAAATGATCAAACTTTTAGAGGAAGAATTAGATGTAATTTTATTTTACCGCTCTGCCAAACAAATTGAGCTAACCGATGCCGGCAAAGCATTATTACACCAAGCCCAACAAATTGTTAACTCTTTTCAAAATTTGACCTCCGAATTAGCCGATGTAATACACTCTAAAAAAGGCGCGATCACCATTGGCTTACCTCCTATGGTGGGTGCGAGATTTTTCCCAAAAATAATTTCTGATTTTACCAATATTTATCCTCAAATTTCATTAACCTTACTAGAAGTTGGCTCACAAAAAGTACAATTAGGTATTGATGATGGAAGTCTAGATATTGGTGTTGTTATGCTACCTGTTGATGAAACACTCTTTGAGATCATTTCGATTATTGATGAACCACTAATGCTTATTATTCATCCTGACCATCGTTTAGCCCAAAAACAGATGATTGAGCTTAGTGAATTAAAAGATGAAGATTTTATTTTATTTAGAAAAAGTTTCACCCTTCATGACAATATTATTGACCGTTGCATTGAAAGCGGTTTTAACCCGAAGATTGCTTTTAAAAGTTCCCATTGGGACTTCATTGCCGAAATGGTAGCAATTAATTTTGGTATTGCCTTGCTGCCAAGAATCATCTGTAAAGATCTTGACCCAACACGCATTAAAATTATTCCCATTGCTGAACCAATGACCCATTGGAATTTAGGTATAATTTGGAAAAAAGATCGTTATTTATCTTTTGCTGCAAAAGAGTGGTTAAAATTTGCCAGTACCTATTTTAATGTTCCCCCCCAATTTAGGTAAATTCATTCCCACGAAAACATCCATGAAATTTTTCAAACTTATATAAATAGGAGCCCTACCTTTATTCTGGTAGGGCTCCTATTTATATAGCTTATGATTTTACTTCCTCTGCGTTACCCTCTGTAGACTGATCTGCTTTGCTTAAATATCTGGCACATACCTGCTCATAAGTCATAATAATCTCACGTGGCTTACTACCAACATTCGGTCCAATAATTTTCATTTCTTCCATCGTATCAATCAACCTCGATGCCCGTGTATAACCAATACGAAATTTACGTTGTAACATCGAAGCCGATGCCTGATTATTTTCCATGATCACACGAATTGCTTCTTCAAACAGTTCATCTTCAAACACACTTTGATTTTTATCTTCTTTGCTTGTCCCTTCACAAGCTGTAACTCCCTCTAGATATTCAGGAGGTTCTACTTGCTTCTTAATGTATTCTGTTAACTGTTCTACTTCACTATCCGCAATGAATGCTCCTTGCACCCGAAGGGGCTTTGACATACCAATCGGGGAAAATAGCATATCCCCTTTTCCTAATAATTTTTCGGCACCAGCCATATCAAGAATGGTTCGCGAATCAATTTGTGAAGATACCGCAAAAGAAATTCTCGATGGCACATTTGCCTTGATAAGTCCTGTAATAACGTCAACGGAAGGTCTTTGGGTTGCCAGTACCATATGAATCCCCGATGCTCGTGCTTTCTGGGCCAAACGAATAATGGCATCTTCTACATCCACTGGGGAAACCATCATTAAATCCGCTAACTCATCAATAATAATTACGATATAAGGTATTTTTTCACCACTTGAACCTTCTCCCTCGGGGAAATTTTCAATCATTTCATTATATCTGCCAATATCTCGAACACCACCAGCAGCAAACATTTCATATCGCCGCTCCATTTCCTGCACTGCCCACCGCAAAGCAGAAGCCGCTTTTTTTGCATCCGTAACAACAGGTGTTAATAAATGAGGTAATCCATTATAGCTAGTTAATTCTACCACTTTAGGATCGATTAATATAAGCCGTACTTCTTGTGGGGTCGCCTTAAATAGAATACTGGTTAATAATGTGTTAATACAAACACTTTTACCTGAACCAGTAGAACCTGCTACCAATAAATGTGGCATTTTTCCTAAATCGGTTGTCACCGTTTTACCTGCAATATCTTTCCCTAAGGCCACCACCAATTTTGATGGGGACTGCAGAAATTCGTCACTTTCAAGTACATCGCGAAGTGGCACACTTAACGTCACTTTGTTCGGAACCTCGATACCAATCGCGGCCTTTCCTGGAATGGGTGCTTCAATACGCACTCCTGAAGCCGCTAAGCTTAGGGCAATATCATCCGCTAAGTTAACAATCTTGCTTACTTTTACGCCCGGTGCGGGTTCTAGTTCATAACGTGTGACCGTCGGCCCTTGACTAACATTTACAATTTTAGCTTTTATATTAAAACTGTCTAATGTGCGTTCTAAAATCATAGCATTGTTAGCTACTTCTTTGGCAAGTTTGCCATCTGTTACAACAATTGGTTTTTTTAATAAAGATAATGGAGGGATTACATAACCTGCTACTGATGCCGCTTCTGGCTTCAATATACCAGTATCCTCTGATTCCTTTACTTCTTTATTTTTATTAGACGCTCTGGTCTTCTGCTCAATGACAGGCTCTATCCCTTTCTGCGGTTTTTCCTCTACGTG
>Ga0209415_10018942_pt1 | contig 10828 bp, 10 predicted proteins | sample PeaSoiSIISIP2007_FD_187696 | JGI IMG/M metagenome (GOLD analysis project Ga0209415, IMG submission 187696) | Peat soil microbial communities from Weissenstadt, Germany - SII-SIP-2007 (SPAdes) (version 2) | ecosystem: Environmental > Terrestrial > Soil > Wetlands > Peat | place: Germany... | reverse complement strand
GGCGGTGGCGCCAGGATCGTGATCGGCCCGTACAGCTTCGAGCGAGCCCTGGGCGCCGCCGCGATGTAGATGCGCCCACTCGTCGCGCCCCTGGGAATCGTCACGACGATGCCGTGGTTGGTCGGGCGCAGCGGCGCCCCGAGCGGCTGGACGCGCGCCGACTTGGCGCCCGCACGGGGGAAGAACACGAGGTAGCCGGGCCGCAGGTGGTGGCCGCGGAGGACCAGCTCGCCGCTGATCTGGACGGCGTGCGGGTTCTTGCCGCAGACGGTCCTGCCGACCTTGTAGCAGTGCGCGCCGGTGAGGATCGGCGCGAGCAAGGGCTTGCTGACCTTGGTCGTGGTCTGCTTGCTCGGCGGCGCTTTGGCCGACGGCTTGCTTGGCGCGCCGCCGCTCGTGCCGCCCGGAGCGGTCGCGCCGCCGGTCGGGGCGTTCGCGAGCGCCGCGGGCGAGCACAGCATCAGCGCCGCCAACGCGAACGCAACCATCGAAGCAGCTGTCTGCCTGGGAGAACTCATCACAGCGGTGCCACCCTTCGGGGGCCCCAGCAGGCCGGAACACACCACGGACGTCAGGGTCGCGGTGATGGCGCTGCCATCCGCGGCCTTGACGGCGCCGGCGCAAGCGACCTCCAAGAGGGTAGCGCCCGCGCTCGCCCGCCGCGCGCGGCGGGCGCCGTCTTGCGCCTAGTCACGCCCGCGCAGGCGCCGCCACCAGGGCGGCTTCGCCGGCTGCGCGGCCTCCCAATCCTCGCGCAGCGGCAGTCTGCCCGCAGCGCGTGCCGCCATCACGCAGGCGGTGTGGGCGTGGCGGCGCCGACCGTGGTCACCCTCGGGAAACAGCAGCATGTGCTCGGAGAGGGCGGCCAGCTGACGGCCGCAGATCGGGCAGCGGTAGGTCGCCGGCTTGCGGTTGGCGGCCGGACGCACCTCCCACCAGCCCGCCGCGGGCAGGCTCAACGCCCGCGCCGCCGCCACGGCCGCCGGATTACGCGGGGACTCGCAAATACACTCGTCCGCGAAGCATGCCACCGCACCGGCGCATCCTCCCATCGACCGCCCGCCCGGCGAGCCTGGCGGCGGCCGCCGGCGCCGGACCGGGCTACGGCCGCAGCGACTCGCCCGACTGGCGCGCGGTCGACTGGCGCAGCCACCTGCGCGCGGTCACGGTCGCCGGGCGTCGCGTCCACCTCGTCGACATCGGCGCCGGCGAGGGCGCTGCGGTGCTGTTCGTCCACGGCCTCGGCGGGCGCTGGCAGAGCTGGATCGAGACGATCCCGCGAATCGCCGCCGGCCGTCGGGCGGTCGCATTCGACCTGCCCGGCTTCGGCCGCTCGCAGCTGCCGATCGAGCCGATCTCGATCGACGGCTACGCCGCGGCGATCGAGCGGCTGTGCGACCTGCTCGGGCTCGAGTCGATCGTGCTCGTCGGCAACTCGATGGGCGGCGCGATCGCGACGAAAGCAGCGCTGCGCTTCCCCGGGCTCGTTGAGCGACTCGCACTGGTCTCGCCGGCCGCGATCTCGCTTGCCGGCTTCAACCCGGCACCCGCCGCCGCGCTGACGGCGGCGCTCGCGCGCACGCCGCTCGGCTCGCCCGAGGGGATGCGCTCGATCATGCGTCGCCCGCGCGCGCGCCACCTCGCCTTCGCGACGCTCGTGCGCCACCCCACGCGGATCGCGCCCGACACGCTCAGCGAGCTGATCGGGGGACGCGGCGCCCCCGGGTTCGCCCCGGCGATCGAGGCGATGATGAACTGCGAGCTGGGCGGCGAGCTGCGCGCGATCACCCAGCCTGTGCTGATCGTGCACGGCCGCGAGGACATGCTCGTCCCGCTCAGCCTGTCGCGGTGGCTGAGCGAGCGGATCGCCGGTGCCCGGCTCGAAATCCTCGACGACACCGGCCACCTGCCGATGATCGAGCGCCCGGCCCGCTTCAACGAGCTGCTGCTCGACTTCGCTGCGCCCTGATCAGCGCCCCGCCAGCGGCACCGACGCGTCGGCGCGGTCGCGGCCGCTGAAGGCCGGGCCGTCGCAGATCGGCTCGGCGCTCCCCGGCAGGACCGTGCTCAGCGCCTGCAGTTCGGTCGCCGAAGTCGCAGAGATCGTGACGTTCATCCCGATCGAACCGTTGCACGCGTCGAACAGGAAGACCGCGTCGTAGGCACGATCGAGGGTGTAGTAGGCGGTCCACTCGACCTCGCCGCCGGGCAGCGTGACCGAGCCGTGGTAGCCGCGCGCGACGCCCGGCTCGTTGGCGAGCTTCTGATACAGCGCCAGCATCCGCGAGCGCGGCGTGCCGGTGACGCCGAGCGTCGCGGTGACGGTCTCGGTGTCGGCTGCAGCCGAGGGGTTCGCGTAGCCGGCGATCGCCGTTCCGTGCGGGCCGACGAGCAACTGGTTCTGCCAGCCCGAAGGAACGAACGCGGCGAGGTTGTCGCCGTCGATGGCGACGAAATGCAGCCCGGCGTTCTCGGCGTCGATGACCGCTCGCGTGATCAGCACCGACGCCGCCACGGCGACGATTAGCAGCAGCAGGCCGCGCCAGCCGAGCACCGGCTGGTGCTTGAACTGCCGGGCGCGGCAGTAGGGGCAGCGGGCGCTGGCGGCGTTGATCTCGATCGAGCAGACGCGGCAGGCGCGCGTGCGCGGCGGCGCCTCCTGCTGGTCGGGCAGCTCCGCCTCGACGCTCATCGTGCGCCTGGGGCAGCGGCAACCGCGTCGCGCGGCGCCAGCTCGAAGGCCTCCGCGAGTAGCTCGTAGGAGCGGCGGCGGTGGGCGTGGTCGTGGGTGATCGTCACAACGATCAGCTCCTGCGCACCGTAACCGGCCGCGAGCGCCTCAAGCTCCGAGCGCGCCTGCTCGGGCGTTCCGAGCACCATCCGCCGCCGCGGCACGCTCAGCCTGCCGGAGCGCCGCTCGGACTCGAGGTTGGCCAGCGCTTCGTCCGGCGCCGGCACGGCGATCAGTTCGCCGCGGCGCAGCTTGACCATCGCCCAGCGGCTGCTCGCCGACAGGTACTCAGCCTCCTCGCGGCTGTCGGCCAGGAGCGCCCACACGCCGACCGCGACGAGCGGGCTCGCGAGCCGATGCGAGTCGACGAAGCGCTCGCGATAGCTCGCCGCGATCGCCTCGCCGCCGGGGCTGATGAAATCCGCGAAGGCGTATGGGAGCCCGAGTTCCGCCGCCCACTGTGCGCTCTGCCCGGAGGACCCGAGCAGCCACGGAGCCGGGGCATGCGGCAGTCCGGGAAGCGTGCGCGACAGCGGCGCGAACGGGTGGTCGGGCGGCAGGCGGTCCTCGAGATAGGCGAGCAGCTCGGCGAGCGCCGCCGGGAAGTCGTCAGGCGCCGCCTGGCGCCGATCGCGCTGGAGCGCGAAGGTCGTCAGCGGATCGGTGCCCGCCGCGCGCCCGACCGCGAGGTCGATGCGATCGGGGAACAGCCCGGCGAGCAGGCTGAAGCTCTCGGCGACCTTGAGCGGGCTGTAGTGGGGCAGCATCACGCCGCCGCTGCCGACGCGAATCTCGCTCGTCGCCGCGGCGATCGGTCCGATCAGCGCCTCGGGGCTCGGCCCCGCGAGCATCGGGCCGCCATGGTGCTCGGCGACCCAGTAGCGGTGAAAGCCGGCCGCATCCGCCAGGCGCGCGAGATCGATCGTGTTACGCAGAGCGTCCGCGCCACTCGATCCCTGCGCGATCGGCGACTGGTCGAGCACGCTGATCCGAAGTGGAGCGCTCATCTGGCAGTTCGGCTTCACAATTTAGCGACGCGCGGCGGGCGCCGCGGGTGCAGGGCGCAAGTGCGACCACCCGCCAGTCCAGCGCGTACGATGCGTAAAGGTGGGGTCCAAACTGCATCGCTTGGGGGTACACCTCACGCTTGCCGCGCTCGTCGCCGGCCTGCTGGCGTGCGCAGGCGGCGCCTTCGCCGCGGCCGCCCCCACCCCGCTGATGACCTACATCACGGGCCTCACGACGTCCCCGTCGGTCTGGGTCGCCCTCGCCGACGGCAGCTCGCCGAAGTCGTTGGGGCCTGGGAGCAGCGCTCTGATCAGCCCGAGCGGCAGCGAGGTCGCGGCGGTCAGCATCGAGAAACAGACAAACGCCTGGACGCTGTCGCTCTATCCGACGCTCGCCGGGACCACGGCTTCCGCGACGATCATCCCCAAGCGCCCCCAGCCGATGAACCTGCTCGCCTGGTCTCCCGACTCCACGCTGATCCTCGTCACGGTCGGCACCAGTCCGGCCGAGCTGATGCTCGTCAACACGACCACCGAGCAGAGCCACGCGATCGCCACCGGCGTCATCTACGGCGCGAGCTTCGCGCCCGGCGGCTCCGACGATGTCGTCTTCGCGCGCGCGAAGCTCAACAAGACGGCGGTCAACATCTACCTCACGACGGCGGCCGGCACCAACACGCGCCAGCTGACCCACGACGGCCGCAGCGAGAACCCGCTCTGGGGGCCGAGCGGGATCGTCTACTCCCGCGAGACGCCGCGCGCCAAGAGCCCCTATCCCGAGCTGGAGCTGTGGCTGATGAACGGCGACGGCAGCGGCGCCCGACAGCTGACCAACCTGCAGGTGAAACCCCCGCTCGAGGGCCTCATCGCCGTCGCCTGCTCCGCCAACGGCCAGCACCTGCTCGCCAACCTGGTCGGCCCGCCGGGCTCCAACTCCGCCGAGCCCTACGCGGTCGATCTCAGCGGCAAGAAGCCGGTGTGGCGCGACGCGACCGGCCAGAGCAGCGGCTACATCGGCGACGCGATCTCGGCCGACGGCAGGACGATCCTGGCGACCAAGGGCACCGCCAGCGACCTCAAGGCGCTGTCGGTCGAGACCTTCCCCTGGTCGGGCGGCAAGCCGACGACGGTCGTCAAGCAGGGCGGCTACGCGAGCTGGAACCGCTAGGCGCTCGCGGCGCCGTCAGGCCTCCGGCCAGCGGCCGGTCCGCTCGAACTGCGCCCGCGCCAGCTCCTCCCCCTCGCGCGCGTCGTCGCCCGCGACGCCGAGCCGGTAGAGCCAGGCGATCAGCCAGCTGGCGATGCCCGCGCCGATCAGGCCGGCGCCGCCGATCAGCGACGTCTCGGTGCCGAAGCACATCGCGACGACCCCGGCCAGGACGGTCAGCGCAGGGATCCCGTGACGCGTGAAGCGCAGCAGCGGGCTCGCCGCCCGGGCCGCGGCCGGGGCGCCCAGCGGCCGCGGGTGCTCCGACCGAAGCGGCGGGCGCCGCAACGCCCGAGCCCGCTGCGGGCCGCGCGCGGCGTGCGGCCGCACGCGCCGTGGCAGTCTCGACTCCATTGGTTCCGAGGCTACTCCTCGGCGCGGCTCAGCCGATCGCCGAGAAGGACGCGCCGCGGCCGCTGAAGGCGAGCGCCAGCGCGCCGCTTCCCGCCTTGGCCGAGACGAGGGCGATGCCGAAGGGGAGGTCCGAGAGCCGGCGCGTGCAGCTCGCCCCCGTGCGGGCCGCGCGCAGGTAGGCGGACGGCGCCGGCGCGCCGCCCAGCTCGATCGAACTGATCGCGAAGCGCAGGCTCGAGCCGGCGACGTAGGGGCGCAGGCGCACCTCGGCCGCATTCCCCCGCGGTGGCAGCAGGTCGACGCGTCCCGGGAAGATCTCGACGCGCGGCCTGCTCGTCAGGCCGGAGCGCACCGCCGCGGGCAGCGACTGCGCGCAGGCCGGCGTTGCCAGCAGTCCGAGCACCACCGACGGCGGCACACCCGCGGCCACCTCGAGCGAGCCGATCGCCCCCTGCAGACCCGTCAGGCTGCGCAGGTGCACGTCCCGCAGCGTGCCGCTGAGCGCCAGCGGCCCGAGGCCGTCGATCCGCGCGCCGTGAGCGCTGACGGTGACATCGACCAGCGAACCGTGGGCGATCTGCACGACCAGCGGGGTGGAGCCGAAGCCGACCTTCGGCGAGACGCCGATCCGCGCGGCGACGGCGTGGGTGACCGCGTCGCCGATCAGCTTGCGCGCAAGCAGCTCGGCACCAACGGCGAGGATCGCGACGAAGATCGCGAGATGGAGCAGCCGGCGAAGGATCGGGAAGAGCAAGAACATCGGTGTCGTTGTCCGCTCGGGGCGCGCGGCAGGCCTCCGCGGACCGCGGCCGGACTCATCTTCTTCTGGCCGAGACAGGCCTTCTCCTGCACCCGGGCGCCCGCCCTCAGCCGGGGCGCCCTCAGCCGACGTGCAGGATCGGCCCCGTCTGCACGACCTCGAAGGCGCTGCCCGGGACGCTCTTGAGCGTGTCGAGCTGATTGTCGTTCCAGCGCGGGTCGGTCGCGCCCTGGAAGTACCAGGGGCTGCCGTTGTCGGCCAGGATCAGGCCGTAGGTCTGCATCGCTCGCAGGATGATTCGCGCCACACGCGGGAAGCGGGTGATGTCGAAGCTCGCCTTCAGGCGCAGCCGCAGGCCCATCGGCGGCAGGTCGGGGTTCGTCGAGCTGGACGCGAAATGCGTCGCCGGATGGATGAAGCCGGCCTGCGTCTGCGGCGCGGTGAAGCGGATCGCGTGGTTGATGTAGCCGCGCTGGATCTCGTCGTAGCGGATCAGGCCGGCGAAGATCGGCAGCCCGGCCGCGTCGGCCGAAGTCCAGCCGTCCGGCCGCAGCTTGTCGGAGCGGAGATTGAAGATCGCGCCCGAGCCGGCGTTCCAGGAACCGTCCGGATTGGGGTGGGCGTCGTAGAGCTCATAGAGCTTGCAGGCGCCGGCCTGGAGCACGAGCACGTGGCGGTCTCCGCTTGACCCGGCGCCGCCCTCGACCGGCGCGCCGCGCGGAATCGGATACGGCCCCTTGTCCGACTGCGCGCCATAGGCCGTGAAATGGATTGGCACCTTCGCCTGACTACGCGGGACCACCGCATAGGGGATGCCGTAGGTCAGGTTCGACCCGAAGTCGGGGTGCAGGAAGCCGCCGGCGTCGATCGAGGCGATGTAGGCGCCGGAGAGCGGGCTGACCGGCAGCTTCGAGACGTTCTCGTGCCAGGGATTGTCGGCGGGGAAGACGGAGCAGCCGCCCGTGCCGGTGCCGAAGGGGTACTGGCCCGCCGCCGCGGCGGCGGCCGCTCCTGCGGCGATCAGCGCCAGGACGGCGCCGAGGATCAGGGCACGGCCACGCGGCATCTCCCCAGATCGTTGCACGCGGAGGGCGCGGGCTCGGCGCGTGTTCTAGCGCGTGATCGCCGTGGCGCCGGCGAAGTCGGCTGCGAACGTGGCCTCGGCGACGCCGATCACGTTCGCGTCGGCCGTGAGGACGCCCAACTCGCGGTTGTACTCGAGCGACGCGGTCGAGAAGTTCTGCGAGCCCACGAAGACGCGGCGGTCGTCTGCGACGATCAGCTTCGCGTGGATGTACAGCGGCGCGCTCCGCGCGTACAGGCGCACCTGCACGCCGGCCGCGACGAGCGCAGCCAGCGCCGCGGAATATTCGCTGTTCGCCGTCATCACGACCCTCACCGCCACGCCGCGTCGAGCGGCGGCATCGAGCGCAGCCTCGATGCCGCGGCTATCCATCTCCTCGTTCTCCACATCGAGCCGCTTGCGCGCCGCGTCGATCAGGCTCACCAGCTGCGACTGCGCTCCTGGCGACCACAGCAGGTCGCCGCTTCCGGCTGCCGGCGCGATCGACCGCCCGGCCCAGTCCGCCGCGAAGGTCGCCGCGATCGCCGCGACGTCGGCCGGCTGCGTGTCGATCAATGCGAAGTCGCGGGTCGAGGAGTAGTAGCGGCTCTCGAGGTTCAGCGTCATCACCGCCGCGGTGGCGTCGTCCACGACGATCGCCTTCTCGTGCGTGAGGTCGAACTCGCGCGATGCCCAGCGTACGGCGACGCCGTGGCTCGCGAGGTAGCCGTAGGCGGGCTCGTTGAGCGAGCGGTCGTAGCTGCCGCCGTCCAGGATCACCTGCACGCGCACGCCGCGTGCGGCGTCTGCGGCGAGCGCCTGCTCGGCGGTCGCGTCGGAGCACTCGTACATGGTCATCTCGAGGCTGTGCCGTGCCGAGGCGATCAGTCGGTGGATCGGCGCGATCCCGGCGGCCGGCTCGACCAGGATGGCGAGACCGCCCCCGCCGGAGGCGGCAGCCGGCGTGGCGGCGAGAGCCGCCAGCGCCAGCGGACCGGCGAGCCGGGCGGCGCCGCGCAAGCTACGGCCGCACGCTGAAGTGGACGGCCTTCGGCGGCACGCTCGAGCCGCTCAGCCAGACCTTCGCCGTGTAGGTCCCGGGCGCGAGCGTGGACCCGCCGAGGCGCCCGATCGCGACGGCGTTGACGCCGACCTGGGCGGGGAAGCGCAGCGAGCCGAGCAGGCGGCTCTTCGGCAGCGGTGTCGCCGGCGCGCCGGGTCGGCCCGTGATCCGCACCACGATCGTGCCGGCGGCCGAGGACGTCACGCTCAGGCGCAGCTTGCCGCCGGCGCGGATGGTCTTCGAAAGCGCGCTGACCGCGGTGACCCGCGGCGGCCCGGGGACCTTCAGCGCGGCGATCGGCGAGCTCGCCGAGGTCCAGGCCGGGTCGGAGCTGTCGGCGGCGGCATCGTTGGTGAGGTTGGTGGCGCTCGAGGGGAAGCTGCAGGTCGCTGTGGTGCAGGCCGCCGGGACCGTGTAGATGTCGCCTGTGGTGGTCGCCTTGAGGTGCTGGTGCGCGTCGAAGACGATCTTGGAGCCGGCGAAGCGCGCCTGGCCGAAGGTCCAGCCGGCCGGCTGCGCGATCACCTCGCTGACCGGCTTTGCGCCGGGCACGCCCGCGACCGGCGTCGTGTAGATCCCGGTGTTGGGGGCGTAGGGGTCGACCATCAGGAGCGTCGCGCCGTCGCTCGAGAGGGCGAGTGACGTCGGCCCCGCCCCGGTGGCGCTCACGTACTCGTTGTCGAAGATCACCACCGGCGCGCCGGCACCGCTCGTGACCGGGCCGAACTGGACCGCGTACTGGCACGAGGGCTGCTCGACCCCCTGGGCGTCCGGGACGTGGTAGCCGCAGCCCTGCGCCTGCACCCACGCCGCCAGCGTCGGGTCCGCCGGGTCCGGGGTGCCGTCGAAACCGGCGGCGGGCTCGGTCTCGCTGCCGGTCGAGCCCCACTCGGTGACGGTCGCACCGGCGCGCAGCGGGCGCTCGACGAGCGCGGCGGCGGGCGGCGGCAGCATCGAGCCGGTGATGCCCGAGTAGAGCGTGGAGCCGAACAGCTCCTGGCCGTCGGCGGTCAGGCGGGGCTGGCCCTCGTAATAGGCCGCGCCCGCGGCGGCGCCGGGCGCCGGCCCCAGCGCGCTCAGCAAGCCCCCGCTCAGCTCGTAGGTCGCCGCGCAGTCGGCACCGCAGGCGAGCGGCTGCGTGCTCGGGGCGAAGGAATTGGTCTGGCCGAGGAAGAGCACGGTGCTGCCGCCGATCTGGAACACGTCCGGCGACAGCAGGGTCCCCTGCGGCAGCGAGCTCGCGAGCGCCGGCGAGCGCGCCGAGATCAGCTCGTGCGGGTCGCTGCCGTCGTCGCGCATCGCCCAGATGCCGTTGCCGGTGCTCCAGACGATCTGGCCGGCGATCGCCGTGGGGGCGAGGGCTAGCGTGACCAGCGCGATCGCCGCGGGCGGCAGCGCGCGAGCGAGCGCCCCTCGCGCCCTTCGCCCCCGCCGCGGTGCGCGTGCACGCAATGCCGACACCGCCCCGAGCTTAGCGGCTGCCCCGAGCGCCGCGCGATGGTCCCCGGCAGCAGCTCGCCGGATCAAGGCTCGTACTGGCCACGGCAGCGCGAAAGTCGAGGTTTTCCGGGGGAATGCCGATGAGGAAGCGTTGACTCACGCAGAAGCACGGATCCGCCGGGTCGCACTCGGCACGATCGGCGCACTGCTGTTGGCGGTGGCGTCCGAGCTGGTGCTGTTCGCCGGCCATTGGGCCGACGGTGCGTTGTCGACGCCGAGCACCGTCGTCTACGACGTCTCGATCGCGGGTGCCGCGCTGGTGTGCGCGCTGCGCGCGCTCGCGCGACGCGAGGAGCGCGTCGCCTGGACGCTGATGGCCTGCGCGATCACGTCCTGGGCGCTCGGCGAGGTCTACTACGACGCCTTCTACAGCAACGCCACGTCCGTGCCGATCCCCTCGGTCGCCGACATCTTCTGGCTGCTCTTCTACATCCCGGCGTTTGGCGCGGTCGTGGCGCTGATTCGCGCGCGCCTGCCGCAGCTCGGCGCTAGCCTCTGGCTCGACGGGCTGATCGGCGCGCTCGCGGTCGCCTCGGTGTCGGCCTCGATCGTCTTCGACGCGGTCCTCCGCAGCACGCACGGCACGCTCGGGGTCGTCGCGACCGGGCTCGCCTACCCGCTCGGTGACCTGCTGCTGCTGGTGATGCTGATCGCCGTCGGCGTCGCGGCGTGGCGCCAGGCGCTGACCTGGTCCTGGCTGATCGTCGCCGCAGGCTTCGGCGTGTTCTGCGTCGGGGACTCGATCTACCTCCTGCAGACCGCGAGCAACACCTACGTCTCCGGCGGCGTGCTCGACATCACCTGGCCGCTGGCCCTGGTCACGATCGCGTGCGCGGCCTGGGTGCCGCAGCGTTCGCAGCAGCTGCGCGCCACGCGCCGCGCGAACATCTTCACGCCGGTCGCCTTCAGCATGCTGGCCCTGGCGGTCCTGATCATCGACCACTTCCACCGCGTCGGCCTGCTCGGACTCGCCCTCGCCAGCCTCTGCATCGTCGCCGTCGCGATCCGCCTCATCCTCGCGTTCCGCGACGCCGGTCGCGCCGCGGAGGCCAACGCCGCCTCGCGTGACCAGGCCGTCGAGGCGCTGAACGCCAAGTCGCTGTTCGTCGCGACGGTCAGTCACGAGCTGCGCACACCGCTCAG
>Ga0209415_10018939_pt1 | contig 10828 bp, 10 predicted proteins | sample PeaSoiSIISIP2007_FD_187696 | JGI IMG/M metagenome (GOLD analysis project Ga0209415, IMG submission 187696) | Peat soil microbial communities from Weissenstadt, Germany - SII-SIP-2007 (SPAdes) (version 2) | ecosystem: Environmental > Terrestrial > Soil > Wetlands > Peat | place: Germany... | reverse complement strand
CGCGCACTGCGTCGGGGCCGTAGCGCTCGACGATGTCCGCAGCTCCGCCCGTCATTCCGAGACCGCAGTAGATCGCTGTTTCCGCCTGAGAGACCAGGTACGAGAGTGACGCGCTCACGACGGCAGGCACCGGGCGCTTCGCGTAGGTCTCGAGGCTCACGTAGCCGTTGCGCACGAGGTCGTCCTTCGATGCGGTCCAGGTCGGATGGTGCACGACGTCCTCGGTCTCGTATCCCCAGCGGTCGTAACGGCGGAGTACCGGACCGTGCTTGTCGGTTTCCTCGGCGCGCGGGGCGATCGTCCGCCCGACGAGCGACCCGAAGCGGCTCACATGCTCCTCGGCGAACGCGCGCTCACCGGGGTCCTCGAGGTAGTGGTCCAGAAGGAAGGAGAGATTCGGATCGATCTCGTACCAGTCCAGGCCGATGGCCTGCTCGTACTCGGCGTAGTCGGGAAGCATGAGCACCGATGCTACGGCTCACTCGCCGTCCCGAGACGACGACCCTGCTCCTCGGCCGGATCTGCGGCCAGTCGGGAGAGCCGCGGCACATCGGTTAGCAATCCTAATTAGAATAGTGAAAGATGCAGACGACGGAAGGCCCCGTGAGCCCAGACCGCCCAGAGACGAGCTCGACCCCTCAGAAGACGCCGGCCGATGCCGAGCTGGCGGCGAGGCTGAGGCTGTCGGTGGGACGTCTCTCGAGGAAGATCCGCCAGCAGGTGGCCGGCGAGGTCACGCAGTCCCAGGTGTCGGTGCTCGTGTCGGTCGAGCGCCTGGGATGCCCGACTCTCGGGGAGCTCGCCGCCTCCGAGCAGGTGCAGCCGCCGAGCATGACCAGGCAGGTCGATGCCCTCGAGGCCGGGGGCCTCCTCATCCGACGAGTCGACGAGACCGATCGCCGTGTCGCCCGAGTCGAGCTGACCCCGGCCGGGAGGAAGTTCCTGCAGCGAAACCGTTCGCTCAGAAACGCCTACCTGGTTCGACGGCTCGCGAGGCTGTCACCGACGGAGCGTGAGCGACTTGGCGAGCTGGTAGAGCTCCTGGAGCACTTGGCGGAGCTTCCATGAGCAGGTTCCGCCTTGCAGCTTCCACCACATTCAAGTCCCTTGGGGTCAGGAACTACAGGCTCTACTTCACCGGTCAGATCATCTCTGTGAGCGGGACGTGGATGCAGAGCGTCGCCCAGGCGTGGCTGGTCGTCCGCTACCTCGCCCCTCACGGAGAACAGGGAATCGCGGTCGGCATAACGACGGCGCTCCAGTTCCTCCCGATGTTGCTCTTAGGGGCGTGGGGCGGGGTCATCGTCGATCGCGTCGACAAACAGCGCCTTCTGTTCGCGACGCAGGCCTCTGCAGGGATCCTCGCGCTGGTGCTCGGGCTCCTCGTCTCCATCGGCCACGGCCCCACTGGCTCGGCGCACCTGTGGGAGGTCTACCTTCTCGCTCTCCTGCTCGGATTCGTGAACCTCTTCGACAACCCGGCACGCCAGAGCTTCGTGGTCGAAATGGTGGGGAAGGACGACCTTGCGAACGCGGTGAGCCTGAACAGCATCGTGATGAACGGGGCCCGAGTGATCGGCCCGGCCATTTCGGGGCTGCTCATCGCGACGGTCGGGCTCGCGATCTGCTTCGAGGTCAACGCGGCGAGCTACGTGGCCGTGATCGTGGCGCTGGCGTTGATGAGGCGCGCAGATCTCCGCCCGTCGAAACCCGTCCCGCGTGCCGAGGGACAGCTCAGGGCGGGGCTCTCGTACGCCTGGAGGACCCCAAAGCTGCGCGAGCCCCTTCTTCTCGTCTTCGTCGTGGGCCTCCTCGCCTACAACTTCAACGTGATCCTGCCCTTGTTGGCACGCATCACCTTCCACGGCGGTGCAGGAACGTTCTCGGCGCTGACCTCGCTGATGGCGGGAGGCGCTGTGATGGGCGGGCTCGTCGTGGCGAACCGCGGGAAGCCGACCCTCCACAGGCTGACGGCCATAGGAATGGGCTTCGGGGTCATGATCGCTGCGGTTGCCCTTTCGCCGACGCTCACCACCGCCTTCGTACTCATCGTCCCGATGGGGGCTCTCTCGATCGCGTTCATCGCTACGGCGAACTCGACGATCCAGATGCGGGTCGATCCCGCGATGCGTGGCCGCGTCATGGCCCTCTACGCCATCGGCTTCCTCGGGACCGCACCGATCGGAGCCCCACTTGTCGGATGGATTGCCCAGGAGTCGAGCCCAAGGGTGTCGCTCCTCGTGGGGGACAGCGCTACGGTCGCGGCTTCCATAGTCATATCGATGCGCCACCGAAACGAGCACCGGCGCGCAGAAGCGGAGCTCGCAGCGAGCGGGGGAGGCGTAGACGTAGCGGTCCAGGAAGCTGAGCGGGGGACCGAGCTCGGAGTTGCCTGATCCGCGGGTCGCCTTCGCGACTACTTGTGAAGGCCGAGCTGGATCGCCTTCACGAGCAGCAGCGCCACAGAGAGGAACACGTAGCCGTACATGGCGTACATGGTGAGCGTCCGCCCGCGTGACCAAGGCGGTCGCTCGAGAAGGCTGAGAGGCGGCATCCGCCATGTCTCTCGCTTGAGTTCCGGCGCCGTCTGCTCTCGACGCCCGGCGAGGCTCCTCGCATAGATGGCCCCGGAGACTGCGAGCACGACGACGAGCACAGCGGCGAGGACCGACAGCAGCATCCCGACGTTGATGTGCGGAAACACCGTCGTCGTCATCAAGATGAGCGAGAGTACGAACAGTGACGACACTACGAGCGTGGCTACTGCGTTCACCCAAGGCTTGTTCACCCATGGCCCGAGCACGCCCTTGTCGTTGCAGAGGAGCACGAGAAAAACCGTCGCGCTGGGCAGGAGGATGCCGGCGAGTGCTTGCACAGAGGTCGTGATGAGCCCGAGAGGGGCGCCGGGGATCAGCACGATCCCAGCTGCGAACGCGATGATCGCCGAGAAGGATATGTAGAAGAACTTCGCCTCGCTCACGCGGCGGTGAAGGGAGTGCCTCATCCCGAAGATGTCTCCGAATGCATACGACGTCGAGAGTGTGACTGCCGCCGCTCCGATGATGGACGCATTGAGAAGCACGATGGCGAAAAGGGTTCCCGTTCCGTGCCCGAGGACCCGAGCGAGCCCGTGAGCGACACCCGCGGCGTTGGTGAACTTCCCCGCCAAAGAGGTGTGCCCGAAAGCGAAGGCGGCGGTGATCAATATGAGGCTGGCACCGAGGACGGTGACAAACGAGCCGAGCACCGTGTCAGCTCGCTCGTAATTCATGTATCTGGGCGTGATCCTCTTGTCGACGATGTTGGACTGCTGGAAGAAGAGTTGCCAAGGAGCAACCGTCGTGCCGACGATCGCGATGACCAGGAGCACCGATGTCGAGTTGAATCCGCCGCGCACTCCGGGTACCACGAAACCATGGAGTACGGGACCCGCATGAGGGTGGGCGTAGATCGCCAGTGGGATCACCAAGAAGTTCGCCACTATGAAGACGAGCATGAAGCGCTCCCAGCGCTTGAAGCTGCCCGTGGCGGTCATCGCGACGAGCCCGACCGCCGCGACAGGGACCGAGATGTACTCGCTCACGCCGAAGTAACCGAGCGCCAGGCTGACGCCGATGAACTCCGTCACGATCGTGAGGAAGTTCAATACGAACAGGTCGCCGACCGAGAACGCTCCCCAGAACTTGCCGAAGCGCTCTCTGATGAGCCGTGCGTGCCCCACGCCGGTCACGGCTCCGAGACGCACGACCATCTCCTGGTTCACTATCAGCACCGGGATAAGGAGCGGGAGGGTCCAGAGCAGGCTCAGCCCGTAGTTCTGTCCTGCTTGGGCGTAGGTGGCGACTCCGCCGGCGTCGTTGTCGCCGACCATCACGATCAGCCCCGGGCCCATGATCGCCAGGAGAGTTAGCAGCCGCCCGCGCCAGTTGCGCCGCTGGCCCTCGTCGTGCACTCGGATCGTGCCCAAGGCCCCCTGGATGTCGCCCAGGTGGGCCTCGTCGAGGACGGCGGTGACGATCTCGGTGTCGAAGGCCTCCTCGGCCATTTCTTGACCTCCCGAAGGTGCCGGCTCCTAGGCGTGGCTCTTGCAGCGCGCACGCCCGGCGCAGGTCAGCCCCCGGTCAGTCCGACTGGAGGAACTCCTGGCTGTTGGCGTGCGCGCAGTCGCGGTCGTGGTGACCCACTGTCAGCGTGCAGCGCTGCTCCTTCATCTAGCCCTCCAACAGCCCCACTCATCGGAACGGTGGCGTCCGGTGGGAGCCGGACTCGTCGGGCTTGTGCCCTGACGCACCATTCCCTTCCGGCACGTCTCCCAAGCAAGTGCGAGGGCGCGCTGTGCCAGGCGGAGTGTGGCCGATCAGCAGGACAAACATTACCCCTTAGTCCTCGGCGACGGCCATCCCGAAGTCTCGTCGCCAGCCGGTGGGCAGCATCATCTCGAGGACGTCGTCGACCGTGATCACGCCGATCATCCTGTGCTCGCCGTCCATCACCGGTGCCACCGTGAGGTTGAAGTCCGACATCTTCCGGACGACCGCGTGGAGATCCCAGTCGGGGTGGACGTGCGCGGGGTTGGGTCGAAGCACCGACTCGAGCTCTGCGGACGGCTCTGCCTTGATGAGCGAGACCACCGATGCTGAGCCGGCCACTCGCCCGTCGGCACTCTCGGCGAAGACCACGGCGAGGGCCTCTGGTGGGGCGGGGCTCGCGCGTACGGCCTCGAGGACCTGCGACACCGGCGTCGTCTCAGGGAGGCACAGGAAGTCAGGGCTCATGAGCCCACCCGCCGTCTCGGGGTTGTAGCTGAGCAGGGCCCTCATCTTTCGCTGGTGGGCCGGTGGCATCAGAGTCAGGACAGGGAGTCGCCGCTCTTGGTCGAGCTCGGTGATCAGGTCTGCGGCGTCGTCGGGTGCCATCGTGGAGAGCAGTCGCGCGGCCTCAGAGTCCGACCGCGAGCGGATGAACTCGAGCTGGTGCTCCTCGTCGAGCTCCTCGAACACGTCGGCCTCGAGCTCTCGGTCCTGGCCGACGGCCTCGATGATCTCCTCCCCCTCGTCGTGCGACGCCGCCTCGACCAGGTCTGCGATCTGGGCGGGATGGAGCTTTGCAAGCTTCCTGTACGGGATCCGGAGCCTCGCCGTCGGCACGTGGGCGACGAAGGGCTCGATGCTCGCGAAGTCGACGACCGCCCCCTGCTGGATGTGTCGTGCCATGAACCTCGGGAGCAGGCGCCTCAGGCCCACCTTCGGGCTCGGGTCGACCCCGACCACCTCCCACCGGCCCTCGAGGCGGGCGATCTCGATCTCGTTCGCCCTGATCAGACGAGCACCCGAGAGATTGATCAGGTGCCTCGCGAGGAGGTCCTTGGCCAGCAGCAGCTCCCCTGGGCGCCGCTCGAAGCGACCGAGGCTCACCGTTTCCCCGATCAGCTCCACCCGCCCGGGCTCGATGCTGTTGATCCGGTGGATCGGCACGAACATCGCACGTCGCCCGATCCGAACGACGACTCCGGAGAGGGGGGGATGAGGGGAGTCGCCGACCCTCACGATCAGGTCCTCGACCTGGCCGAGCTTGTCCCCGTCCTGGTCGACCAGCGCGCTCTTGATGATGCTGGACAGATGCAGGATCTCGATGTCCATCTGACGGCCACCCCTAGGCGTCTGGTGCCGAGAGGACAACCTAGCCCCCCTGTGTACTCGTGGGCACCATCACAGACGCGGGAAGGCCCCCGAGGTGGGGCGTTTGCGGAGCGACATCATTCCGGGGGAGGCTGACCGGCCATGATCGCTGGGGTGGGGGACCTGCGTGGCTAAGAGCCCACTCAAGCGTTTGGCGGAGATTCGCGAGTCGTGGGAGCGGAGCAGGCACATCACCGTCCCAGATCCGCGCCCTGCCAGGGCCCCGGGGCCCGGCGGGCTTCGGGTCGCGTATCTCGTCTACAGGGGCAACCCGCGTTGCGGAGGACAAGGCGTCTACACGCGCCACCTTACGCGGGAGCTCACCGAGCTCGGCCACTCGGTCGAGGTGCTGGCGGGACAGCCGTGGCCCGAGCTCGACGACGGGGTGGGGTTCACCCCCGTGCCGAGCCTCGACCTGTATCGGGATCCCGATCCCTTCCGCGTGCCTCACCCCCGGGAGTTCAACTCCTCGATCGACCTTCTCGAGATGGCGGTGATGTGCGGCGCCGGGTTCCCCGAGCCGCTCACCTTCTCTCTGAGAGCACGGCGCATCCTCGCCTCCCGCCGTGGCGAGTTCGACGTCGTCCACGACAACCAGTGCCTGGGTTCGGGACTGCTCGGGATGCTCGAAGACGGTTGGCCCTTGCTCACCACACTGCACCACCCGATCACAGTTGACCGCGAGCTGGCCCTCAGTCACGCGGAGAACGCATGGCGTCGCGCCACCCAGCGTCGATGGTTCGGGTTCCTTCGCATGCAGGTGCGTGTCGCGAAGCGCCTTCCCCGGATCGTGACGGTGTCGGAGTCGTCGAAGACCGACATCTCCGCCCAGATGGGAGTCCCCCTCGAGCGGATGACCGTCGTCCCGGTCGGGGTGGACCACACGGTCTTCCGGCCGCGTCCTGATCGAAAGCGGATCCCGGGGCGCATCATGGTCACGTCGTCGAGCGACGTGCCGATGAAGGGGCTCGTGCCGCTGCTCGAGGCGGTGGCCAAGCTCCGCACCGAGCGCGAGGTCGAGTTGGTGGTGATCGGCCGCCCGAAGGACGGTGGCCGAGTGGCACGCACGATCGATCGCCTGGGGCTCGCTCCGGTGGTCCGATGCGTCAGCGGGATCAGCGACGAGGAACTGGCCTGTCTGTACGCGGAGGCTCAGGTGGCGGTGGTGCCTTCTCTCTACGAGGGCTTCTCCCTCCCCGCCATCGAGGCGATGGCCTGCGGGTTGCCGCTGGTCGCCACAACGGGCGGGGCACTTCCCGAGGTCGTGGGATCCGACGGCTCGACAGGCCTGCTCGTCGAGCCGGACGACCCTGAGGCACTCGCGTCAGGGATACGGCGCATCATGGACGACGAGGATCTGGCTTCCCGTCTGGGCGAAGGCGGCCGCAGACGCGTTCTCGGCCGCTTCACCTGGCAGGCGACCGCCACTGGAACTGCCGAGCAGTACGTCGCCCTCCTCGAGGAGAGCCGGCGGAGCGCTGCGCGAGGCGGCGGCCTCGCGAGACCTGAGAGCGATGCTCCGAACAATCCTGAGAAGGACGTCGTCGCATGCTGACGGTCGACTACGAGCGGCTCGGCGTGCACGGCGGTGAACGCGTACTCGATCTCGGTTGTGGCGGGGGCCGACACGCGTTCGGAGCCTTCCGGCTCGGAGCGCGCGTGGTCGCACTCGACGCGCAGGCTCAGGAGGTCGCGAAGGTGCGCGACACGATCGGGGCGATGGTCGACGCAAAGGAAGTCGGGCCTGAAGAGGAGGCAGGGGTCGTACAGGCCAACGCGCTCCGACTACCTTTCTCGGACGCGTGCTTCGACAGGGTCATCGCATCGGAGGTTCTCGAGCACATAGACGAGGACGAGACGGCCATGTCAGAGCTCGCTCGGGTGCTGCGGCCCGGGGGGACGATGGCCGTCACCGTGCCCCGGTTCGGGCCAGAGGCGGTCAATTGGGCCCTGTCTCGCGAGTACCACGATGTCGAGGGCGGTCACGTCCGGATCTACCGCAGGTCGGCTCTGCTCGACCGGTTGCGAAGGGCGGGACTCAAGCCCATCGGCAGCCACCACGCGCACGCTCTGCACTCGCCCTATTGGTGGCTACGCTGCTTCGTGGGGCCGCGCAGGGACGACCACCTCCTCGTGCGCGCTTACCACAAGGTGCTCGTCTGGGACATCGTGCGCGCCCCGCGCGTGACGCGGGTTACCGAGCATCTCCTGAACCCGCTGCTAGGAAAGAGCCTCGTCGTGTACCTGAGGAAGCCAACGTGAACATCACCCGAGGAAGCACTCCCGACGAACGCCCCGAACGTCCCGAACGCCGCGCCGGCGGATTGACGGCATCGGCCGGTCTCGTCACTCTCCCGGAGGTGCCCGGAGTGATCGAGGCCGACGAGGTTGTCGCCACGGCTGAGTCCATCGCGGACGTTCAACGTGCAGACGGGATGATCCCGTGGTTCGAGGGCGGCCACTGCGATCCGTGGAACCACGTGGAGGCCGCCATGGCCCTCACGGTCGTCGGGCTCCGCGACGAGGCGGCCCGTGCGTACCAGTGGCTGGCCGACTCGCAACTGCCCGAGGGCTCGTGGTTCAACTACTACCTCGCGGGAAGCGGCGTGAAGGACCCACGGCTCGACACCAACGTGTGCGCATACGTGGCCACCGGCGCATGGCACCACTACCTCATCACCGAGGACAGGGCCCAGCTCGAGGAGATGTGGCCCGTCCTCGACGCGGCGCTCTCGTTCGTGCTGCGATTCCAGCGGGAGGACGGGACCGTGCTCTGGTGCGTCGATCCCGACGGGCGCCTCGGTCGGTACCCGCTTCTCACGGGATCTTCTTCCATCTACCACGCGCTTCGCTGCGGCGTCGCTTGCGCCGAGGCGCTCGGTCACGAGCGACCGGACTGGGAGCTCGCTGCCGGCCGCCTTGCCCATGCGATCAACCACACTCTCGGCGCTTTCGAGCCGAAGCACGAGTTCGCAATGGACTGGTACTACCCGGTGCTCTCGGGGGCCCTGGAGGGCGAGCGAGCCAGAAGCCGGATCGAGACTTGGTGGGATGCCTTCGTCATGGACGGGCTCGGCGTGCGCTGTGTGTCCACTGGGCCCTGGGTCACGGCGGCGGAGACGGCGGAGTGCGCGTTGGCGCTCGACGCAGTGGGCAGGACCAAAGAGGCCTTGCTGTTGCTCGAGTGCACCCGGGCACACCGATGCTCGGACGGCTCCTACTGGACCGGGATCGTCTACCCCGAGTCGGTGACCTTCCCCTTCGGCGAGCGCACCACCTACACCGCTGGAGCGGTGGTTCTGGCCGCCGACGCACTCTCGAGTGCAACTCCCGCAGCGGGCCTTTTCAGGGGGGAGTCACTTCCCGCAGGCCTCGACCTCACAGAGCCGCGTCCGTTCGCCGGGCCTCGGCGGGAGGCGAGACGCGCCTGATCACGCGCAGCGAGCCGCACTCTCCGTCCTCGACGAATTCACCCGACTCGAGCGCCGCGCACCACAGCTCGTAGGGGGGCCGGCCGCCATCGGCCGGGTCGGGGAACACGTCGTGAATCGCGATCCATCCGCCGACCCGGACGTGGGGAGACCATCCCTGCAGATCGGCCCACGCCGGTTTCTCCCCATGACCTCCGTCGATGAAGCAGAAGTCGACGGGAGTCACCCAATGTGTCGCGATCGTGGGGGAGTCGCCGACCATTCCGACGACGCTCGCGCCTAGGCCAGCTTCGTCGACAGCGCGGCGCCAGAACCGGAGCGTGTCGATACGGCCGGTGTCCGGGTCGACCACCTCCTGGTCGTGGTGCTCCCAACCTTCCTGGTTCTCCTCCGAGCCGTGGTGATGGTCGACGCTGAAGAGCACGGCGCCGGTTTCCTCGGCTGCAGCGCCCAGGTAGACAGTCGACTTCCCGCACCACGCGCCTATCTCGACGAATGTCGCTCCCGCGTCGTTTCGCCCTGCGCGCACAGCAGCCTGGTAGAGAGCCAACCCTTCGTCGTCTGGCATGAAGCCCTTCGTGGCCCGCGCATGGGCCAGCAGGGCCTCCAAGCGGGAACCGCTCAAAGTTTGCGCGTCTTCACCGCGGTCCCGTATGCGCAGATCTCGGTCCAGTTGCCGCCCATCTCAGAGGTGTCGAATCTCATGGCCAGCACGGCATCGCCGCCTTTTGCCTCAGCCTCCTGGACCATGCGGCTCGTGACCTCCTCGCGGCTCGTTATTAGGTTCTTGGTCATCCCCTTCAGCTCGCCGCCGGCTAGGGACTTGAACGACGCACCGATTTGCGATCCCACGTTCCTGCTCCTCACGGTCAAGCCGAAGACCTCGCCGAGCACCTCCGTAACCTCGTAGCCGGGGATGTCGTTCATCGTTGAGATCAGCATCGATCCTCCTCTTTCATCGCTTCTCGGGTGAAATGTCTCTCTCGGTCGGAAGCCGTCTCATCGGTAGTCGATTCCCGAGTCAGCACGTTTCGGTCGCTTCGACTGCACGCCTTCGAGATGCAAGAGACCCTAGGGCTCGTGAGTTTTACCAGGTGCAGAGACCTCACGCGGCAAGGCCTGCCGTAGCATTGCCCATCAGGTCGAGGAAGTTGGCGCGGTAGAAGCGCTCCCGAACTGGCTCTCCAATGTCTCCGAGCGACGCCTCGAAGCGCTCGATCGGTCGTCTTCCGCCTTCGACGTGCGGGTAGTCAGACGAGAACATGCAGACGTCGGGGCCACTCTGCTCGATGACCCACCCCACGTCCTCGGTTGGGTACGGCGTCACACGCACCTGGCGGTTCACGTAATCGGTGGGACGCATCTTGAGAGCTCGGAGGCGCTCCTCGTGACGGTAGAAGGCCTCGAACGCAGCCTCCATCTGTCGCGTCCACGAAGGAACCCAGATGGCACCTTGCTCTATGACACCGAAGCGGAGTGACTCGAACCGGTCGAGCACGCCGTCGAAGATCATTGTCGCGAGCGTCTGCGCCGGGGGGGATGGGATACCCATGTAGTCGACGGAACGGAAGTTCTCCTCGCCTCCGTGAAAGTCGGGCGGCACCGGTAGCCCGTTTGCGAAGTACGCGGACTCGATGAGGTCGCCGGTCCCCCCGACGTGGAACACGACCGGTATTCCGGCCTCCTGCGCGGCTGCCCACACGGGGTCGAGGGAAAGAT
>Ga0209415_10018938_pt1 | contig 10828 bp, 8 predicted proteins | sample PeaSoiSIISIP2007_FD_187696 | JGI IMG/M metagenome (GOLD analysis project Ga0209415, IMG submission 187696) | Peat soil microbial communities from Weissenstadt, Germany - SII-SIP-2007 (SPAdes) (version 2) | ecosystem: Environmental > Terrestrial > Soil > Wetlands > Peat | place: Germany... | reverse complement strand
GTTGCACTCAAGTGGTACTGAACTTCCGGCGCCCCTCAAAGGCATGCGGGGTCCCCTTCGGGCAGGACTCTCGACGGTAGATCTTGGATTCTGGAATCCATAACCGCCGGCGGTAAACGGATAGCGTTCATTGCCGCCCGCCGGATATCAGAGAGTAAGGAACGAATCGACATCGAGATGCTCGCCATCAAAGCGGGCCAATACCGCGAAGTTCCTGCTCAATCCATCGGGTGGCCGATACGCACGGCGATAAGTCCGCGAAGCCCGGCCACCCGCAACGCACTTCTCTAAATCCGTCCCACACCTCTCGGCCGTACTGCGCCCAAACCAATCCAGACACTGACAAGTGGCCCCTACGGCGGGGGTGAGCGGAAAGAAAAACCGGCCGGGCTTCGCCCGGCTGCGCCGAATTGCATTCGGCGCGCAGGTTATCAACCTGCCCCACAGAACAGTGTTGACAACTTCTCCCGTCCGCATTATGCTAACAAGACTCGTAATCGGATGTCGCAATCGAAATCAGATAAAAACAGTGCAGCGGACCGCGATCTTTACTCGGGCCTGATCCGCCTCCATGTGCTGCACCATGCGGTCGAGGGTCCGGTGTTCGGCCTGGGCATGATCGAGGAACTGGCGCGCCACGGCTATCGCATCAGTCCGGGCAGCCTGTATCCGCTCCTGCAAGGCCTCGAAAGGAAAGGCTACCTGCGATCGGCGGAGCGGCGAAACGGCAAGTCGTTGCGGCGCGTGTACCGGGCGACTCCACTGGGCCGGAAGGCGCTGGCGGCGGCAAAGAGCAAAGTCCGGGAACTGTTTCATGAACTCATCGAAGGCGACTAGCGCGCGTGACGACCAGGGACCAACTCGAAAATCACTTCCCATCGCCTGCCGGGCGGATGTGGCGCACGCACTCGTGCGTGCCGCGTCGCCACTCCTGCCGACGCCCGGCGCTCCAGGGCGCAGAGTCGAGTAGAGACTCGGCGCGGCACGCACGAGTGCGTGCGCCACGGCCGTCAGCCCTATGCGCGGCGATGCTCGCCATGGCGGCAGCGTTGCCTGCGCAACAAGCTGCGCCTTCCGGCACGGTCACGCTCGCTCAGGCGGTTGAGAGCTCGCTCCAGAATTATCCTTCCATCCGTGTCTCCCAGGAGCAAATTAACGCCGCGGCCGCGGCCATCCGGTTGGCGCGCACCACGTATCTGCCGCGAGTGGACGCACTGGCGCAGGTCAACCGGGCTACCCGGAACAACGTGTTCGGTCTTCTGTTGCCGCAAAGCGTGATTCCCTCGATGTCCGGTCTGGTGATCGGGTCCAACAATCTGGGATCGGTGTGGGGGAGTGCAATCGGTGGCCTGGTGACCTGGGAGCCGTTCGACTTTGGCTTGCGCAGCGCCAACGTCGCCATCGCTGACCGGGCACGGGCGCAATCGGAAGCCGCCGTCAAGAGAACGCAATTTGACGTCGCGGCCGCGACTGCGGACGCCTACCTGACCCTGGTTGCCGCGCAGCAGACGTCGCTCGCCGCACAGGCTGGAGTGGACCGCGCCGCGATTATTGTCAGAACGATCGCGGCGCTGGTCGATGCACAACTGCGGCCGGGAGCGGACCAGTCGCGCGCGGAAGCGGAGCTCGCCGCGGCTCGCACCCAGTTGATCCAGGCGCAACAGGCAATCGACATTTCCCGCGCCACCCTGTCGCAGTTCATCGGCACCGATCCGGCGCAGATCGCCGTGGTCGCAGGCAGCCTGCTGCAATTGCCTCCCGAGCAGGCCGCGCCCATTTTGAACACGGCGGCCAACCCACTTGCGGTGGAGCAGAACGCCGCGGTCGAGCAGGCCCGGGCTCAACTCCGGGCATTGGAGCGCTCCTATTTCCCAAGATTCTATTTGCAGGGCGCCGCATACGCCCGCGGCACCGGCGCCGAGACCAACGGGGACCGCTTGGGAGGCCTCAACGGCCTGGCGCCCAACGTCCAGAATTACGCGCTCGGCTTCAGCGTAACTTTTCCCATCTTCGACCTGCCGGCGCTGCGTGCCCGCGAAGCCGCGCAGAGCGCTGCCCTCCGCGCCCAGACCGCGCGGAGCGACCAGATCGCCGTGGACCTTCGGGCGCAGTGGAACCGCGCGGTCGCAACTCTGAACGGTGCGCGGCACATCGCCGCCAATACCCCGGTGCAGATCTCCGCGGCGCGCACCGCGTCGCAACAGGCGGCGGCGCGCTATCGGGCAGGACTCGGAAACATCGACGAAGTTGCCGAAGCAGAACGTCTCCTCACCCAGGCCGAGATCGATGATGTGTTGGCCAGGCTCAGCGTGTGGCGGGGCCTGCTCGGCATCGCTACCGCTGCCGGAGATATTCAGCCGTTCGTTGCTGAGGCCACCCGATGAACGCTGGCAAAGGCAGGAGAGCATGCGCTTCGTATTAGCAGCCCTCTCCCGGCCATTGACGGTTGTGGTGGCCCTGATCGCCGTTGCCCTGTGCGCGGTCCTTGCGCTGACGCGCATGCCGGTCGACATCTTCCCCCAGGTGGGCGATCCCGCGATCTACGTCGCGCAACCCTACGGCGGAATGGACCCCGCGCAAATGGAAGGTTACCTCACGTACTACTACGAGTACCACTTCCTTTACATCACGGGCATCGACCACGTGGAGAGCAAAAGCATCCAGGGCGCAGCGCTCATGAAGCTCGTCTTTCATGAAGGCACCAACATGGCGCAAGCGATGGCGGAGACCATCGGCTACGTCAACCGCGCCCGCGCCTTCATGCCACCCGGAACGGTTCCGCCGTTCGTAACGCGCTTCGACGCCGGCAGCGTCGCCGTGGGCCAGTTGGTCTTCAGCAGTGCGACCCATACGCAGGGCGAGTTACAGGATTTTGCCTTGAACCGGGTACGTCCGCTATTCGCGACTTTGCCGGGCGTTTCGGCGCCTCCGCCGTTCGGAGGCAACCAGCGGACGATCGTCATCACGCTCAATCCCGACAAGCTCCGGCAATACCAGATCTCGCCCGATGAGGCGATTGCGGCGGTCGGCAAGGCGACTCTGGTTTTGCCTTCGGGGAACATGTGGACCGGCACCGTAGAGCGCATCGCGCGGACCAACGCTGCGCTGGGCGGCAACTTGTCCGACCTCCTGAGCACCCCGATCCGCCCGGTCTCCGGCGCCAGCGTTTACCTCCGCGATATCGGAACCATCGAGAACGGGACGGATGTTGTCACCGCATATGCCCACGTCAACGGAAAACGAACCGTCTACATACCGGTAACCAAGCGCGCCGATGCCTCGACTCTGGCTGTGATCCACGCCGTGAAGGCGGCGATTCCCAGTTTTCAAAAAGTGGTTCCGGATGGCGTTGACGTTCGCCTGGAATTCGATCAATCGCCATTCGTCACCAACTCGATTCGAGGCCTGATCCTTGAAGGATTGCTGGGCGCCGCCCTGACCGGCTTGATGGTGCTCATCTTCCTGCGCGACTGGCGGAGCGCTCTCATCGTTGTCATGAACATCCCGTTCGCGCTGCTGGCTGCCGTGATCCTGCTCTGGGCGGCCGGCCAGAGCATCAACATCATGACGCTCGGCGGTCTCGCTCTGGCAGTCGGCGTTCTGGTCGACGAGGCGACTGTCTCCATCGAGAACACCCATACGCAGATGCTTCCCGGCGTGTCCCGCGCCCGCGCGGTGGTGGAAGCGGCCAGCGGCACCGCCATCGCCCGCCTGCTTTCGATGTTCTGCATCCTGGCGGTGTTTGTTCCTTCGTTCTTCATGGTGGGCGTCGGACGGCAGTTGTTCATCCCGCTTTCCCTCGCGGTCGCGTTTTCGATGATCGCGTCCTATCTGCTGTCGAGCAGCCTTGTGCCGGTGTTTTCCACCTGGCTGATGAAGGAAGGACACCGCGGCGAGGAGCGCGAAGGGCTGCTGGGGTGGCTTCGGCACCTGTACGAGCCCTACCTGAGAACAGTCTTGTGGTTCCGGTGGCCGCTGGTGATCGTCTATCTCGCGGCCGCCATCGGGCTCGTCTGGGTTCTGTTGCCGCGCATGGGAACCGAACTGTTTCCCGACGCCAATGCTCCGTTGCTGCGCATTCGCTTGCGCGCGCCAACCGGGACGCGGATTGAGCAGACGGAACGGCTGGTTCTTCGCGCTCTCGACGTCATTCAGCGGGAGATTGGCCCCAATAACGTCGAAATCACCAGCGACTTCGTCGGCGTCGTGCCCTCCAGTTACCCGGTGGATCTGATTCATCTGTTCACCAGCGGGCCGCAAGAAGCCATTATCCAGGTGGCAGTCAAGACAACCACACCGCGAGGAGAAGCGCTCCGCGAGAAACTGCGGGCCAGCCTCAAGAGCCAGTTGCCGGAATGCCAGGTCTCTTTTGAAGCGGGCGACATCGTGACCCAGGTGATGAGCTTTGGGTCGCCGACGCCAATCGAAGTTGCCGTGCAAGGGATCAGTCTCCAGGACGACTACAAGTATGCGCAGAGGGTCCAGGCGCAAGTGGCGAAGCTGGCGTTTCTGCGCGACCTCGCACTCGTGCAGGCGGCGGACTTTCCGACGCTTGACATCAATATCGATCGCGAACGCGCGGGCCAGTTCGGTCTGACCATGGCCGACGTGGTCCGCTCCGTGGTGCCGGCGACGTCTTCCTCGCGCTTCACGCAGCCCAACTACTGGCGCGACCCGAATTCCGGCAACGCGTTCCAGATTCAGGTGCAGTTACCGCAGAACCGCATGCAGAGCGTGGACAGCGTCGGCGAAATGCCCGTCATGCTGAATGGACGAACCGAAACGCGCCTCACCGACATTGCCACGCTCAAATTGGGCACCATGCCAGGCTTGATCGAACGCTATAACGGACAGCACGTGGTCAGCCTGACGGCGAATATCCACGGCCTGACCCTCGGCGAAGCGGCGCAGAAGCTGAACCAGTCTCTGGGGGCCGCGGGAACTCCACCAAAAGGCGTGAGCGTGACTCTGCGCGGCGAGATCCCGCCTCTGGAGCAGACTCTCTCCGGGCTGCGGGTTGGCTTGCTGCTGGCAGTGCTGGTGATCTTCCTGTTGCTCACGGCGAATTTTCAATCGGTGCGTCTCGCGCTGGCAATCGTCTTGACTATACCCGCGGTGCTCTGTGGCGTGCTGCTGATGTTGCTGGCCACGGCGACTACGTTGAACCTGCAATCTTTCATGGGCGCGATTATGGCAATCGGGATTGCAGTCGCGAACTCGATCCTGCTGGTCACCTTCTCCGAACGCGCGCGACACGAGGGCCGGAACCATCTGGAAGCGGCCCAGGAAGGCGCGGCCGGCCGGCTGCGGGCGGTGCTGATGACCGCCGCTGCGATGATCTTCGGCATGGTGCCGATGGCAATCGGATTCGGCGAGGGCGGATCGCAATCCGCGCCGCTGGGCCGCGCGGTGATCGGCGGATTGATCGCGTCGACCTTCACCACTCTGACGGTTCTGCCCTCGATTTACGCCATTCTTCAGCGGAAAGCATCCACCACATCGCCATCCCTCAACCCGATGGATCCGGAAAGCCGATACTATGAAGCGCACTGAGAATTTCCTCCCGGTATGCCTCGCTGCCGCACTCGCGGCTGGCTGGGCGCAGACGGCCGAACTGGTGCCGGTCGTCCTGAAACCGATCTCTCGTACGGTCGAGCTGCCGGGCGAGTTTCAGCCGTTTCAGAGCGTTTCGATTCATGCCAAGGTGCGCGGTTACGTGGAGCGGGTGCTGGTGGACCGCGGCAGCGCGGTGAAGCAGGGAGAACTGCTGGCCGAGTTGACGGCGCCGGAGATGAAGGCGCAGATCGCCGAAGCCGAATCGAAGGTGCAGGCTGCCGCGTCGGACAGGCTGCAGGCCGAGGCGCAGCTGGCCGCGGCGCAGAGCACGTATGACCGTTTACAAAAGGCCGCGGAAACGCCGGGCGCAATCGCGGGCAATGAGTTGATCCAGGCGCAGAAGCAAGTGGAGGCAGCGCGTGCCCTGGTGGAAGCGAGGCGACAGGCCGGCAGCGCGCTCGAGGCGGCGGTGCGCGTGCAAAAGGACCTCGAAGCGTATCTGCGCATCACCGCGCCCTTCGATGGTGTTGTTACGGACCGGCTGATTCATCCCGGCGCGCTGGTCGGCCCCGGCGCCGATCCCGTGATGCTGGTGATCCAGGAGGTGTCGCATCTGCGGCTGGTGGTTGCGGTGCCGGAGGAGAACGTCGGAGGGATCGTCCGCGGCGCACGGGTCGAGTTCCGCGTTCCCGCTTACCCGGAACGCGGCTACTCCGGAACTGTCGCGCGCATCGCCCATGCGCTCGATCAGAAGACGCGCACGATGGCGGTGGAACTGGATGTGTTCAATCGCGACGGCTCCCTGTCGCCTGGTATGTACCCGTCGGTCAAATGGCCGGTCCGCGGTTCGCGGCCGTCGCTGCTGGTGCCGAAATCGAGCGTAGTGACCACCACTGAGCGCACTTTCGTAGTCCGCAGCCGGCAGGGACGCGCCGAGTGGGTCGATGTTACGAAGAGCGCTGCGGATGGCGACCTGGTTGAGGTCTCGGGGAATTTGCAGGCTGGCGATCTGGTGGTTCGGAGAGCCACAGACGAAATCAGGGAAGGCACGGCGGTTCAGGCAGGGCTGAAGAAGTAAGAAATGTCGAGATGACTCTCGACACAGCAGGCTTGACAGCCTGCGCCACGTAGCTTTCCATTGGCGGACTCGGGCGTAAGTTGTGGGGCTGACGCCCTCGTCTGCAAGCCGGCCCCCTGGCCGGCTTTTAGCGCGCCGCAAGGAGTTGATTCGTCGAGCGAAGAGCGTCCGTGGCGGACGCGCAGACCACGGGGCTGCCCCACGATTTGCGCCGAGCCGCGCCGGTCGAAAACTTAGCGACATGGGGCTGGACAGCCGGCGCCACGGTGCTAGGATGCGAGCTTCGATGCTTCGCGCTGGATCAACTCCCAGACGCGGTCGACGTGAGCTTGAGTGGTGGCCAGGTTGCCGATCGCGAGACGGAGTGTGAAGCGGCCGTGCAGTTTGGTGCCGGAGATGAAGAACTCGCCGGTGTCGTTGACACGCTCCTGGATCTGGCGGTTTTCGTCATCGCTGCCCTGGTAACGGAAACACACGGTGGAGAACGGCGTGGGAGCGGTGCGCTCGAAGCGCGGATGGGCGTCGATCCTGGCGGCGAGATCCTGGGCCATACGAACCTGCTCGCGGATCAGCGCGGCGATTCCCTGGCGTCCGTAGCTGCGCATCACGAACCAGAGCTTGAGGGCTCGGAAGCGGCGGCCGAGCGCAACGCCGTAATCCATCAGGTTGACGGCGCGCGGATCGTCGGCCGTGGCGAGATAATCCGGCACCAGCGAGAAGGCACGCCGCAGCACCTCCGGGTGGCGGGTGTAGAACACGCTGCAATCCACGGGGGTGAACATCCACTTGTGCGGGTTGGTGACCATGGAATCGGCGTGCTCGCAGCCGGCGAGCGCCCAGCGAAACTCTTCCGCCACCGCGGCCGAGCCGGCATAGGCTGCATCCACATGCAGCCAGATGTTTTGTGCGCGGCAGATTTCCGCGATCGCGGGCACAGGATCGACGCTGGTGGTGGCGGTAGTTCCCACCGTAGCGGCGACCACGCACGGGCGCAGCCCCGCGGCACGGTCGCGCTCGATCATGTCCGCCAGTGCGTCCGGGCGAAGACGGAATTCGGCGTCGACGGGAACCTTGCGCACGCGTTCCTGGCCGAAGCCGATGGCGATGGCGCTTTTTTCGATGGAGGAATGCGCTTGTTCGGAGGTGTAGACGACTAAATCGGGCGACATGCCCTTGGTGCGCGAATTGGGGTCCGCGGCTTCGCGCGCCGCGGCCAGTCCGTGCATGCTGCCCACCGACGCGGTATCGAAAATCTGGCCGAACCAATCCTCGGGCAGGCCGGTCCATTGGCGCAGCCAGCGCAGCGTGACCTGCTCCAGCTCGACGACGGCGGGGCTCGACTTCCACAGCATGCCGTTGACGTTGAGCGCGGATGCCAGCAGTTCGCCCAGGATGCCGGGCGCGGAACCGGAGATGGCGAAGTACGCCATGAAGCCGGGATGGTTCCAGTGAGTGACCGCAGGCAGAATGAGCCGCTCGAAATCGGCGAGCAGGCATTCCGGCGGCTCGCCCTGTTCCGGCCCGCGGGCGGGCAGGGCGTCGGTGAGCTGGCCGGGTTGAACCCGCGCCAGCACCGGGTAGCGTTGCGGGTTGGCCAGATAATCGGCCACCCAATCGATGGCCTGATGGCCGCATTGGCGGAACTGTTCGGGGGTCATATGCTGGCCAAACGTCGAGTGTAACGCGGGGCGCGGGGATATAGACAGGTCCGAGCGAGAACCGGGGGCAATCGCACGCGCGGTTATGTTTGGCAGTGTGTGAATGCCGGCCAGAGAGGGGACGCCTGACGAATGCAGCGGATCGACTTATTTGTGACTGGCGAGCTACGGGTGGGCAGAGCAGAATGGGTACTCAGGAAGACAAAGAAAAAGAACCGGCGGCGAGGCGAAGGCCGCCGGCGCTACTAAAAGACGTCGCGCTGTAACGCCGGCGCAGTCGAGACTGGCCGGGCAGGGCTGGCACCGGTGAGCGGGACGGAAAGGCGGGCTGGGCTGCGCCCGGCTGCGCCGATTGACAATCGGCGCGCAGGTTTATCAACCTGCCCCACAAGGGGCGTCAGTTCAGGAGCGGTTCGGACAGGCGGATGATTTTCTTCTGGATGGCGTACTGCACGAGCTGGGCCTTGTTGTGGATATCCAGCTTGCGCATCAGGTTGAACTTATGGGCCTCCACGGTCTTGACGCTGAGATCGAAGGCGCTGGCGATCTCCTTGACGGATTGACCTTCGGCGAGCATCTTCAAGATTTCGCGTTCGCGTTTGGTGAGGGTGCCGAAGCGCGGCTGGCGGACAGGCTCTCGCCCCTGCGTACGGAAATCGTCCACCAGGCGAGTAAGCAGGCGCGGGCTGAGATAGCTGCCGCCGCGGTGCACCTCGCGGATGGCGGTCAACAATTGCTCGGCGGGACTTTCCTTGAGGATGTAGCCGCTGGCGCCGATGGACACGCATTCGGCGAGATATTCATCGTCGTCATACATGGAGAGAAATACGACGCGCGTCTCGGGCCGCCCTTTGCGGATCACTCGGGTGCCTCAAAGCTGCTCATTCCCGTCATGCCGATATCCATCAGCACGACGTCCGGCCGGTTCTGCCGGCTCAGGTTGACGGCTTCTGTGGCGTCTTTGGCTTCTCCGGCAATCTCGAGGTCGGGCTCCGCCGCCAGCAATGTGCGGATTCCCTGCCGGAACAATGCATGATCGTCAGTGATTAACACGCGAATCTTAGACATTAGTTTCTTTCTGGGCCGAGTTCAGCGGCAGTTCCAAGATCACCGTCGTTCCCTGGTTGCGCGCACTGCGCACGGTCAGCTTTCCGCCCAGGAGCGCCGCGCGCTCCCGCATGCCGGCCAGACCGAATGACGTCCGCTTCGCCGCCGTTGCGCCGGCTGGAAATCCCAGGCCGTTATCCGAAATGCGCGTTCTGATAACCTTATCGGCGCGCATCACGGAAAGTTTTACCATCGCGGCCTGGGAATGTTTGGCCGCATTTTGTAGGGCCTCCTGGGCGACCCGGTAGACCACTTGCTGTACCGACGCCGGCACATCCTCCAGGCGGCCCGCGATGCGAACCCTCACGCCGGCCGGAAATGTTCTGGTAAACCTTAAGGCCAACTGGCGCAGCGCCCGCGCCAGGCCGAGCCGCTCGAGCACGGCCGGGCTGAGCGCGGCGATGATCCGCCGCAACTCGATGACGGTCCGTTCGAGTACGCCGCGGGCCTCCTGCAGGTTGGCCCGCATGGGCGCATCCGCGCCGCGTTCCATCATCTCCAGTTGCAGCCGCAGCGAAAGCAACGATTGGCCGGCTTCGTCATGCAGTTCGCGGCCGATGCGCCGCCGCTCATCATCCTCGGCCCGCCGGGCGGCCGCCGCCAGCCGCTCCACTTCCTCGATCAAACGCGAGCGCTCGGTGGCTTTGCGGAAGTGCTCCGCCGCCGCCTCCAGCAACTCCAGTTCGCGCGGCAGCCACGGATACCGAACCAGGAAACCGAGTTGAATCGCCGCCGACCCGTTCAGCGGGTAAGACCAGTAGGAAGCGTACCGCCCGCGCAACGCGGCATCGCCGATCCATCGCTCCTCAGGCGAACCTTGCTCGATATACAAGGGCTGGCGCAGTTTCCGGTCGAGTTCCCCCTGCTTCACTAACAGGCTTCCGGCGCGGGCCCGAAGAGCGCGCACCAGCAGGCGCACCAAGCGGTGCGACAACTCCCCGGAATCAACCAGTTCCGCTCCGGCGCGATAGATTCCGAACAGCGCCTGACTCTCTTCTTCGCGCACGCGGTAATAGGCGCGGTCGAGCGCCAGCAGGGTGGCCCATTGCAATTGTTCGCGCGAAGGGCCAAATCTCCCTTCGAGCAGCGGTTCCAGCAACTCACCGAACTGACGCAACACCTCGACCGCCGCATCTGGCGATAGGTTGCACTTGGCCAGACGGCGGCCATTCGATTCCACTTGTTCCAGGAACTTTTCAATCGATCCGAGCCGTGCGGCCGCGCACGGTGAGATGGCCAGCAATGCGCCCCGCTCCACGGCGCCATAACGCCGCTTGCGGAGCAGCGCCAGAAACTGCCGGTCCAACCGTGCCGTCACCGGAGCAATCACCTGCGCCAGATGGGCGACGTGCCGCCGGGCGGCTTTGGTAAAGAGGGCTTGGTGCGCTGGCATCGTTCTCTCGTACTAAGTGATCGGCACGATACCAAT
>Ga0209415_10018937_pt1 | contig 10829 bp, 9 predicted proteins | sample PeaSoiSIISIP2007_FD_187696 | JGI IMG/M metagenome (GOLD analysis project Ga0209415, IMG submission 187696) | Peat soil microbial communities from Weissenstadt, Germany - SII-SIP-2007 (SPAdes) (version 2) | ecosystem: Environmental > Terrestrial > Soil > Wetlands > Peat | place: Germany... | reverse complement strand
TTCCTCAATCGGCGGCAGGTAGCCGCCGGCCTCGCGGCCGGCCCGATTCTGCTGGCGGTGGGTGCGGGAAGCGCCAAGGCGGAGGACGCGGATCCTTCGGCCAAATATTACCCGGCCAAGCGCAACGATACCTACAAGCTGGACCGGGCGATTACCCCCGAGGCCTTGGTTAGCAGCTACAACAACTACTACGAATTCGGCTCCAGCAAGGACATCGCCTCGGACGCCCAGGCCCTGCCCATCCGGCCCTGGACGATCCAGATCGACGGCATGGTGCAGAAGCCCATGACCATCGGCATCGACGACCTGCTGGCCAAGATCCCCCTGGAGGAGCGCCTCTATCGGCATCGCTGCGTCGAGGCCTGGTCCTTCGCCGCCCCCTGGACCGGTTTTCCCCTGAAGTCGCTGGTCGATCTCGCCCAGCCGCTCGGCAGCGCCAAATACCTCCAGTTCACCAGCTTCGAGAACCCGGACGTCGCCGACGGCCAGAAGGCGAGCTGGTATCCCTGGCCTTATCTCGAGGGCGTCACCATGGCCGAGGCGACCAACGACCTCGCCTTCCTGGTCACCGGCGCCTATGGCAAGCCCCTGCCCAAACAGAACGGCGCCCCGCTGCGCCTGGCCCTGCCCTGGAAATATGGCTTCAAGTCGGCCAAGGGGCTGGTCCGCTTCACTTTCACCGACAAGCAGCCGGTCAATTTCTGGCAGACACTCCAGGCCTCGGAATACGGCTTTTGGGCCAACGTGAACCCGGACGTGCCCCATCCGCGCTGGAGCCAGGCGACGGAACAGGAGCTTACCACGGGCAACCGGGTGCCGACTCTGCTGTTCAACGGCTACGCGGAGTACGTGGCCGACATTTACAAGAACCTGCAGAACGAGCGGCTCTACGCCTGAGCGCCGGTCCGTCGGCAGGCTCGACGGACCGGTCCGCCTGGGCTAAGACTGCCGCGGATTCTCCTTCGGCCAGCCCGGGATTGAAGCGATGAGGATCGGCTCCGACGAGCACAAGGAATTGTTTTGCCGCAGCTTCGTGGCGAGCCACGATCCTTACGAGCCCGAGCGCCTGCCCTGGCCGGAGCTGGACGAGGCGTCGCTCGCGCGCATCCGCGGCGTGCCGTTCTGGGAAGAGGTGTACTACGCCGAGCGCAGGGCGGGCGCCCTCATCGCGGCCTACGCCCCCAGGATCGACGATCCCCTCGTGCGCGAGGCGGTCGATCTCCAGGGCTTCGAGGAGGCCCGGCACGCGCGCCTGATCGGCCATCTGATCGAGCGCTACGGGTTGCCGGCGCGCGAGCAGGAACTCACCAAGTTCCCCGAGGACATTGAAACCGCCTTCATCGACTTCGGCTACGGCGAATGCGTCGACGCCTTCTTCGGTTTCGGCGCCTACCAGTTCGCCCGGCGCTCCGGCTTTCTGCCGGAATCCATGTTCCAGGTGCTCGATGTCCTGATGCTGGAAGAGACGCGCCACATCGTGTTCTTCGTCAATTGGATGGCCTGGCGCGAGGTCCGGCGCGGGCGGGGCGCGGCGGCGCTGCGCGGCCTCACCTCGGCCTGGTTCCATGGCCGCGCGGTGGGCCGCCACCTGAAGACCATCCGCAAGGGTAAGCCCGGCGGGGAACACAATTTCTCAGCCACCCAGGCCGACGTCTTCAAGGAAGGCTTCAGCGTCCGCGGCCTGATGAGCGAGTGCTTGAGCGAGAACGACCGGCGCATGCGCGCCTTCGATTCCCGGCTGCTGCGGCCTCGGCTGATGCCCGGGCTGACGAGCGTCGCGCTCGCCGTGATGAAGCTGTGGCCAGCTGGGCAGCCGAAGGCGAAGGCCGCCTGAGGAGTCCTTGCGAGGGCTCATGACCGCCAGCAACGCGGAAATTGCCGAAGCGTTCAACCGGTTGGCGGAGTTGCTCGAGATCGAGGGCGCCAATCAGTTCCGCGTGCGCGCTTATCGCAATGCCGCCCGGACGGTCGCCGAGCTGCCCCGCAGCGTCGCCGACATGCTGGCGGCGGGAGAAGACCTGACGGCCTTGCCCGGGATCGGCAAGGATCTGGCCGGAAAGATTCGCGAGATCGTCGAAAGCGGCCACCTCCCTCTGCTCGAGAAGGAGCAGCGCAAGCTGCCCCGATCCCTGGTCGAGCTGGCCAGCCTTCCCGGCATGGGTCCCAAGCGCATCAAGCTCGTCCATGACCGGCTGCGCGTCTCCAGCATCGCCCAGCTCCGCCGCGCGGTCGAAGGGGGCAAGCTCGCAGGCCTGCCGGGATTCGGACCCAAGTCGATCGAAAATCTCAGCGAGGCGCTTCGCCACCATGTCGCCGGTCCCAAGCGCAGCCGCCTGGCGGACGCAACCGAGGCGGGGGAAGCGCTGGCCGCCTATCTGCGCCAGGACCGGTCGGTCGGTCGCGTCGAGATCGCCGGCAGTTACCGGCGGCGCAAGGATACGATCGGCGACCTCGACATCCTCGCCACCAGCGCCGAGGGAGGGAAGGTGATCGAGCGCTTCGTCGCCTATCCCGATATCGTCAAGGTCGTCTCGAAGGGCAGCACGCGCTCCACCGTCATCCTGCGATCGGGCATTCAGGTCGATCTTCGGGTGGTGGAGGAGGCGAGCTACGGCGCCGCGCTGCATTATTTTACCGGATCCAAGCCGCACAACATCGCCGTCCGCGAGCGCGGCGTCGCCCGCGGCCTGAAGATCAACGAATACGGCGTCTTCAAGGGGGAACGCCGGATCGCCGGGCGGACCGAGGCGGAGGTCTATCGGGCCGTGGGCCTGCCCTACATCGAACCCGAGCTCCGCGAGGGGCGGGGCGAGATCGAGGCGGCCGAGAAAAAGCGTCTTCCTCATCTGGTCGCATTGGCAGATATCCGCGGCGATCTGCATGCGCACACGAACGCCTCGGACGGGCGCAACTCGATCGAGGAGATGGCCAAGGCGGCCAAAGCCAAGGGCTATGCCTATCTCGCCATCTCCGACCACAGCCAGCATACGACCATCGCCCACGGCCTGGATCCTCGACGCCTTGCCCGGCAGCTTGCGGAAATCGACCGCCTCAACGAGCAGATCGGCGGCATCCGGATCCTGAAATCGGCCGAGGTCGATATTTTGGGCGACGGCCGGCTCGACCTGCCGGACTCCATTCTCGATCGCTTGGACCTGACGATCTGCGCCATCCATTCCCAATTCGGCCTGGCGCCCGCGAAACAAACCGAACGCATCATCCGGGCAATGGACAACCTCCATTTCGGAATTCTCGCCCACCCGACCGGCCGTCTCATCAACGAGCGTCCGCCTTACGGGATCGATCTTGAGAAAATCATCGGCGCGGCGAAGGAGCGCGGTTGCTTCCTCGAAATCAATGCCCAGCCCGAGCGCCTCGATCTGGACGACGTCCAAGGGCGGCTGGCCAAGGACATGGGCGTCAAGCTGGCGATTTCCAGCGATGCCCACAGCACCGCCCAACTGGATTTCTTGCGCTACGGGGTCGATCAAGCGCGCAGGGCCTGGCTCACCCCGGATGACGTGCTGAACACGCGCCCGTGGGATGAGCTACGGAAGCTTCTGAAGCGCCGGTAATGCCGGCCGGAAGGCCGGCCGGCAATTGGCGCGCCGCTGCGGGCCGAGGCTGCCCCGTCGAATCCTGCGACGTCAGTTGCGCAAGTGGGCCACGACCTTGCCTCGGATGGCTCCCGCCTGAAGCTGCGCCAGGGCATCGGGAATTCTTTCGAAGGCGACGGTTTCGACCAGCAAGGGCCGAACGTTGCCGTTGACGACCAGCTTCGCGAGTCCCTCGCCCATGGTTCTCAATCGGCCGCGCCCGGCGGCACCGGCGACGTGATGCAGCCCGCCCAGCGCGATCTCGTGAACCGAAGGAGCGATGGTAAAGGGCCTCAGCCGTCCGAGATCGGGCAAGCCCGCGACGCAGGCTATGGCGCCCTCGAACGCGAGCAGCTCCAAATCCGCGGTTGCCCGCTCGCTGCCGACCACGTTGAGAATGGCGTCGACCCCGCGTCCCGACGTGAGGGCGGCGATCATGCTCTTGGGATCGTCGTTGCGCCAGTCGATGGCCTCGTCCGCTCCGAGGGCAAGTACGTAGTCCCGGTCATGGCCTGAATAGGCGGCGATCACCCGGAGGCCTGCGATGCGCGCCAATTGAACGGCAAAACCTCCGACGCCCCCGCTCGCACCCCAGACGAGGATGGTCTGGCCTTTTGCTCCGCGTAGCCGATCATGCAGCGCGTGGTAGGCGGTCATGCCGGCACAGGGCAGTGCCGCCGCCGCCTCGAAGGTGAGGCGTTCGGGGATTCGCGCCACGGTTTCGGCGGCAAGAGTGACGAAATCGGCGAAGCTGCCCGGGCGAGTCATATCGGCGAAGAACGAAACCCGGTCCCCGATCTTCAGGTCCTCGACCCCGGCCCCGAGACCCTCGATCGTCCCGGCGCCGTCGACGCCGGGAATCTGGGGGTAGTGCCAGGCCTCGTGGCCGGCGGTGATGAGCTTCCAGTCGATCGGGTTGAGCCCGGCGGCGTGGACGCAGACCCTGACCTCGCCGGGCCCGGGCTCGGGCAACGGCGCGCTCGCCGGGCGGAGCGAGCGCAGCGCGCCGGGTTTCTCGACCAGCATGGCTCTCATTTGGGATGAACCGAGCATGGAACCTCCGGGACACTTCACGGCATTGGTCGCCCTGCCGGTCGCTTCGGGCCGTCCTTCGGGCGCGATGGTCGCCAGCCTGCCGCCTGCCGCCGCCTGCCACATTGATCCAGGTCAGTGGCAGGTGAAGCTGCAGTACGGGTGCGCTTCCCGAGGTTTGCCAAGATGGCCAATGGCCAGGACCGGCGACCACATCAAGCGAATTGACCGAGATCAATCTGCCCGAACGGCGGCTGGGGTAGGTTTCCCCGGGATTTGCCGGCCTCGCCAGGCAACCCCGACCGGCACTGCATCTCGAAGGATAGCCATATGGCGTACAAGCAAGTTCTGTTCCGATCCGCCGCGAGAGAGAAGATCCTCCGCGGCGCCATGCAGCTGGTCGACGCGATACGGGTGACGCTCGGGCCCAAATCGAAATCGGTGCTGATTCAGCGGAGCTACGGGCCGCCGCTCGCCTGCAACGACGGCGTGACGATCGCAAAGGAGTTCGAACTCAAGGATCCGGAGGAGAACCTGGGCGCCAGAATGCTGCGGCAAGCGGCGGAAAAGACCGGCGAAGTCGTCGGCGACGGCACCAGCACGGCGACCGTCCTCGCCTATGCGATCTTTGCCGACGGGCTGCGCAATGTGGCGGCCGGTGCCAGCGCCGTCGACTTGAAACGGGGGCTCGACCGCGGCGCAAAGGTGGTGATCGGCGCTTTGCGCAGCCTGTCGCGCCCCGTCACGACACGCAAGGAGAGGGCCCAGGTAGCGGCGATCTCCGCGCATAACAATGCCGAGATTGGCGAGCTCGTGGCACAGGCGATGGAGAAGGTCGGCGGCGAAGGCGTGATCACCGTCGAAGAGTCGAAGACGACGGAAACCGTCCTCGATGTGGTCGAAGGGATGCAGTTCGATCGCGGATTCCTCTCGCCCTACTTCGTCACCGACCCGGAGAAGATGGAAGCCGTGCTGGAAGACCCCCTCATCCTGATCTGCGATCGCAAGGTCAGCTTTCTCAAGGATCTGATCCCGCTGCTCGAGCAGGTGGCGAAGGCAGCCCGCCCGCTGCTCGTCGTGGCCGAAGACATCGAAGGGGAGGCCCTGGCGACCTTGATCGTCAACCAATTGCGCGGCGCGCTCAAGAGCTGCGCCGTCAAGGCGCCCGGCTTCGGCGACAGGCGCAAGGCGATGCTGGCAGACATCGCTGTGCTGACCGGCGGTCAGGTCATCGCCGAGGAGCTCGGCCTCAAGCTCGAAGCGGTCAACCTCGCCGAGCTCGGGCGCGCCAAGCGCGTCGTCGTCGACAAGGAGAACACGACGATCATCGGCGGCGCCGGCGAACGTGCCCAGATCGACGGCCGCATCCAGCAGATCAAGCGGGAGATCGAGAAATCGACGAGCGACTACGACAAGGAGAAGCTGCAGGAACGCCTGGCCAAGCTCGCCGGAGGCGTCGCCGTGATCCGCGTCGGCGCCCCCTCCGAGGGGGAAATGAAATCCAAGAAGGAGGCGCTCGACGATGCCATCAGCGCCACCAAGGCGGCGGTCGCGGAGGGTATCGTGCCCGGCGGCGGCCTTGCCCTGCTGCGCTGCGTCGAGGCGGCGACGCTCGATGAGGCCAAATGCGAGGGCGATGAACGGACCGGCGTCCAGATCCTGAAGCGGGCGCTGGAAACGCCGGCGCGCCAGATTGCCGAAAATTCCTCGGTGGATGGCGGCGTGGTGGTCGCGCGCATGCTGGCGGAAGTGGGAAACCTGGGATTCGATGCCGCGCGCAAGGAGTATGTCGATCTGGTGCAGGCGGGAATCATCGATCCGACGAAAGTCGTGCGCATTGCGCTCGAGAACGCCGTATCGGTCGCGAGCATACTCCTGCTCACGGAAGCGACGATGACGGAAATCCCCGAGGAGAAGAAGCGGGGTTCGGTAGAACCGGAGATGGGGATGTAGGGCAATGGCTGCCGAGGCCATGCCGCCTGGCGAGGTCTCTGCCGCCTCGAATTGGCCGGAATAAGCCTATACACGCGAGGAGCGCAGCTTGGAACTTCCAACCCAGATCACCTTTCGCAACATGGGGCCTTCCCCCGCGATCGAGGCGGCGATCCGCGAGCGGGCCGAGCGGCTCGATCGCTTCTACCCCCGCATCATGAGTTGCCGCGTCGTGGTCGAGGCGCCGCATCAGCATCAGCGCAAGGGCAAGCTCTACGGCATTCGCATCGAATTGGTCGTCCCGGGCGGGGAAATCGCCGTCACCCATGAAGGTCGCCAGAATCACGCCCATGAAGACGTCTACGTGGCGATCCGCGATTCCTTCGAGGCCGCCGGGCGCCTGCTGGAAGACAAGGCACGAAAGCAGCGCGGCGACGTCAAGAGCCACGGCGTGCCCCTCCACGGCAAGGTTCTGCGCCTGTTTCCCGAAGACGGCTATGGCTTCATCGAGACCTCGGACGGCGACGAGATCTATTTCCACCGCAACGCGGTCACCAAGCCCGGCTTCGAAAAGCTCAAGGCCGGCAGCGAAGTGCGTCTGGTCGTGGCCGAGAACGAGAGCTCCGAGGGGCCGCAGGCGAGCACCGTCACCGCGGTCGGCAAGCATCACATCACGGGGTGAGTGGCAAGCTCAGCCTGGCTTCCGGCGCTGGGCCAAGTAGGTGACCGCGGCATTGAGCGAGGATATGCGGGCATAATCGGCCTCGGGAATGTCGATGCCCAGGCGCTTATGCAGCGCGATGATCAGGTTGAGGAAGTCCATCGAATCCAGATCGAAGGACTCGCGCAGATCGGCGTCGGGATCCGCCCCCGCGACGTCTGCCTCAGGGGCGATGTTGACGATTTCCTCTGCGAGGGTCTTGCGGATGTCGTCGTTCATAGCTTGTCCGGCTCCTGCAGCATGCGGTCGATGTCGGCGAGGAACAAGGCGCCAGCGTGGCCGTCGCTCACCCGATGATCGGCGGCGAGGCTGGCCTGGAGAACCTGTCGCGGTTCGACGCGGCCCTCGACCACCCAGGGCCTGAGGGCAGGCCGGCCAAATCCCACGATCGCCACCTGGGGCGGGAAGATCACGCCGACGACGGAATCGACGCCGCGCTCCCCGAGAGATGTGAGCGTGATGGTGGGATCCGTCATCTCCGAGCCGCGCAGCCGCCCGCTACGGCTGCGCTCCACCAGGTCGCGGGTCGCGGCCATGAGGTCGTCGAGGCTCAAGCTGTCGGTGTCGTGGATGGCAGGCGCCACCAGGCCGCCGCCGCGCAGCGCCACGGCCACGCCCACGTGAATCGCCTTGCTGGGCGCGAAGCTGCCGTTCTGGAAGAAGCCGTTGAACGTCGGCGCACGGCGGAGTGCCAAGGCGACGGTCTTGATGAGCACCGCCCCGATCATGATGCGCCGGTCCGGTGTGCGCCCGGCATTCGTCCGCTCGAGGAACGCGAGCGCCCGCGACAGATCGATGGTTGTTCCGAGATAGTAGTGGGGAATCTCCCGCTTCGAGCGGGCCATGGCGGCGCCGATGGCCTTGCGCATCTCCGCCAGGTCGAGGCCGGGCTTGCGGGCGGCAGGCGGCTTCCTGGTTGCCGCGGCGACGTCGTTGCTGATCACCGCGCCGCCCGGGCCGCTGCCCTTGAGGCCAGCGAGGTCGATCCCTCGCTCGGCGGCCAGTTTGCGCGCGGCGGGCGATACCCGGCGTCGGGCTTCGCCGGCAACGGTCGGTGCCGAGAGCGGGAGGGGAGGTGCCGGCGCCCTTGGCTTCTCCGGGATCGCCGGCCGGGCCGGGGCCACGGCGGCCGGCGGCGGCTTGACCGCCTCGCCCGGGGCGCTGATCTGCGCCAGCGGCTGGCCGACGGGCACCTTGGTTCCCGGTTGGACCAGGATCTCGCTGACCACTCCGGTTTCGAAGACCTCGATTTCGATGGCGCCCTTCTGGGTCTCGACCACGGCGATGATGTCGCCGCGGTGGACGGCGTCGCCGGGCTTCTTCAGCCACTCCACCAAGGTCCCGGCCTCCATATCGGCGCCGAGGGAGGGCATGCGGAACTCGCTCATGACCGGCCGAGGGTGGCCTTGGCGGCGGCGACGATCCCCGCCGGTTGCGGCAGCGCCGCCTCCTCGAGGTGGCGCGGATAGGGCACGGGCACCTCGGCGCTGCACACGCGCCCCACGGGGGCGTCAAGCTCCCAGAAGGCGCCTTCCATGATCCTGGCGCTCACTTCGGCGGCGAGACTGCCGCTGCGCCAGCCTTCATCGACGATGACGGCGCGCCGCGTGCGCGAGACCGAAGCGAGGATCGTCTTTTCGTCCAGGGGCCTGAGGCTGCGCAGGTCCAGCACTTCGGCCTCGATGCCCTCGCGGGCCAGCGTCGCCGCCGCCTCGAGCGTCTTGAAGAGGTTTCCGCCATAGGTGATCAGACTCACGTCCCGGCCGGGCCGGCGAATCGCCGCCTTGTCGATGGGGACGGCGCCGGCCGTGGGCGGCAGCTCCCCGGTCATGTTGTAGAGCATGACATGCTCGAAGATCAGCACCGGGTCCGGGTCGGCGAGAGCCGTCAGCAGCATCCCCCTGGCGTCTTCCAGGGTCGCCGGAGCCAGGACCTTCAAGCCGGGCACATGGGCGTACCAACCTTCGAGGCTGTGGGAATGCTGGGCCGCCAGCTGCCGGCCGGCGCCCGTGGCCATGCGGATGACGACCGGCACGCCGAACTGGCCGCCCGACATATGCCGGATGGTAGCCGCATTGTTGACGATCTGGTCAAGGGCAAGCAGGCTGAAATTGACCGTCATCACCTCGACGATCGGCCGCATGCCGCCCATGGCGGCACCGATGCCCGCGCCCACGAAGGCCGATTCCGAAAGCGGCGTGTCGCGAATGCGCTCCGGACCGAACTCTTGCAGCAATCCCTTGCTGACCGCGTAGCAGCCGCCATAGCGCCCGACATCCTCGCCCATTAGGAAGACGCGGCTGTCCTTCAACAGCGCCTCGCGGATCGCCGCCCTGACGGCCTCGCGGTAGGTGGTCTGGGCGGGAGCGGCTTGCGCCGGAGCGCTTTGCGCCGGAGCATTTTGCACTTCTGGGCTCATGGTGCAGCCGCCGCGGCCTGAACGTGGCGCGTCAGGTCGGCCACGGGCTCCCAGCTTCCGGCCTCGGCGAAGGCGACTGCGGCCTCGACCTCCGCCGCGACCTGGGACTCGATATCGGCCACGTCCTTCTCATGCAGCCCGCCGGTCGAGATCGCCCAGTTCCTGAACCGGTCGATCGGGTCGCGGTGCTTCCAGGCCTCGATCTCGGCCTTGTCGCGATAGAGCTGGGCATCGAACATCGAATGAGGCCGGAAGCGATAGGTCCGGCATTCCAGGAAGGCCGGCCCATTGCCCTCGCGCACGCCGGCTGCCAGCCGCGCAACCGCAGCCTCCACCGCGACGACATCCATGCCGTCGACGGCCTCGGCCGGCACCTTGTAGCTCGCCGCCTTGCGGGTCAGGTCGACCTCGGCCTCGGAGAGCGCCAGTGCGGTGCCCATGGCGTAGAGATTGTTCTCGCACACGAACAGAACCGGCAGCCGCCACAGCTCCGCCAGGTTCAACGTCTCGTGGAACTCGCCCTCGGCGACGGCGCCGTCGCCGAAGAAGCAGGCGGTGATGTTGGGTCGCTTCTGCATCTTGTCGGCAAGGGCAAGACCGATCGACAGCGGTAGCCCGCCCCCCACGATCGCGTTGCCGCCATAGAAATGGGTCTTGGCATCGAAGACATGCATGGAGCCGCCCCGCCCGCCGCTGCAGCCTTCCTTCTTGCCATACATCTCGGCCATGAGCGTGGTCATCGGGATGCCGCGGACAAGCGCGTGGCCGTGCTCGCGATAGGTGGCGACAAGGGCGTCATCGGGCTTGAGCGGGCGCACGGCGCCCGTCGCCACCGCCTCCTGGCCGATATAGAGATGCAGGAACCCGCGGATCTTCTCGCCGCTGTAAAGCTCGGCGCAGCGCTCTTCGAAGCGCCGGATGCGCAGCATCTGGCGCAGGAGGTCCAGGAGATGCTCGTGCGTCAGATGCGGCTTGCGGGCGTCGCTCATCGGACATCGCTTTCGAGCGTGGAGGTATCGCCTTCGGGCAGTCCGAGTTCCCGCGCCTTCAGAAGGCGGCGCATGATCTTGCCGCTGCGCGTGCGCGGCAGGCCGGTGCTGAACTCGATTTCCTTGGGCGCGACGGCGGC
>Ga0209415_10018936_pt1 | contig 10829 bp, 10 predicted proteins | sample PeaSoiSIISIP2007_FD_187696 | JGI IMG/M metagenome (GOLD analysis project Ga0209415, IMG submission 187696) | Peat soil microbial communities from Weissenstadt, Germany - SII-SIP-2007 (SPAdes) (version 2) | ecosystem: Environmental > Terrestrial > Soil > Wetlands > Peat | place: Germany... | reverse complement strand
CGCCCGCCGAGCTGAAGGCGGCGATCGGCCGTCCGACCGTCGAGGTCGTGCCGCAGGACCCGGGCGATCGCGAGCGGCTGGCAAGCGTCCTTGAGCGCTTCGGCGAGGACGGCGCGAGCTCGCCGGACACCGTGGCGGCGCGCTTGCCCGAGGGCGTCAGCGACCTGGCGGAGATCGTGCGCGCGCTCGACGCGGAGGGCCTGGCGATCGCCGACCTGCGGCTGCACACGCCGACGCTCGACGACGTGTTCCTGGCCAAGACGGGGCGCTCGCTGGAGGGCGCCGGCGACGCGCAGGACGAGGAGGGCGGGCCGGCGGTGGCCGCGGCCGCAAGCGCATGAGCGGCGGAGGAGTGATGCTATCTACGCAGGTGAACGTGCTGGCGAGGCGCTCGATGCGAAAGACGCTGCGCCAGCCGTTTCAGCTGTTCCCGATCGTGTTCTTCCCGATCATCCTGCTGGCCGTCAACGCGAGCGGCCTGAAATCGGCGACCGAGCTCGTGGGATTCCCCACGCGCTCCTACGTGTCGTTCGCGATCGCGGTGGCGTTCATCCAGGGCGCGATGTTCGCGCTGATCAACACCGGCACCAACCTCGCGGAGGACATCGAGAGCGGCTTCTTCAGCCGCCTGGCCTTGACACCCCTGCGGCGCGTGTCGTTGATCGCCGGCCTGCTCGTGGGCGTCGCTGCGATCGGCGCGCTGCAGTCGGCCGTGTACATCCTCATCGGCCTCGTCGCCGGCACCCACCTGGACGCGGGCTTCGGCGGCGCTCTGGTGGTGATCGCGCTCGGCTCGCTGACGACGCTGGCGTTCGGCGCGCTCGGTTGTGCGGCGGCGCTGTGGACGGGGTCGGGCGAAGCGGTGCAGGGCCTGTTCCCGCTGTTCTTCGTGTTCGTGTTCCTGTCCTCGAGCAACCTGCCGCGCAACCTGCTGGGAACCGGCTGGTTTCACACGGTCGCCAACTGGAACCCGATCTCCTACCTGATCGAGGCGTTCCGCAGCCTCTACATCTATGGCTGGGACTTGACCGCCCTGTGGCGGGGCTTCGCCGTGGCGGCCGGGCTCGGGGTGATCGCATTGCTGGCGAGCAGCGGCGCGCTACGCAAGAGGCTGCAGCGGACATGAGCATGGTGCCAAGCAACGACTCACGCGCGGGCGTCGCGCCGGGCGGCCTCTGGCGCGTGGCGTTGACGATCGCGTGGCGCGGCATGCACACGTACATCCGCAGGCCGGACCTGATCTTCCCATCGCTGATATTCCCGCTGGTGTTCTTCGCCAGCTTCGCCGGCGGCCTGTCGGCGCTCGGCAAAGTGCCCGGCTTCACGTTCCCGGCGGGCTATACGGCCTTCCAGTTTGTGTTCGTGATGTGCCAGTCGGCGATGTTCTCGGGCCTGTTCACCGGCTTCACGCTGGCGTTCGACTTCGAAAGCGGCTTCGCCCGGCGGCTGATGCTCGCGGCGGAGGACCGGCGCGGGATCGCGCTCGGCTACGCGATCGTGGCGCTGTCGCGCGCGGCGATCACCTTGACGCTGGTGACGGCGGTGGCGCTCGTGTCGGGGATGCGGATCACGGGCAACGGCGTGGATCTGTTCGGCCTGTACGGCCTCGCGGCGCTGTTGGTGCTCGTCGGCTACGGCTGGGCGGCGGGGGTGGCGTTCCGCTTCCGCACGATCCAGGCGGGCCCGCTGATGCAGACCCCGGTCTTCCTGATCCTGTTCCTCGCCCCCGTATACGTGTCGCTGACGCTGCTGAAGGGGTGGATCCACGCGGCGGCGAGCGTTAACCCGGCGACGGCCTTCCTCGACGCCGGCCGCGGCCTGATCTCGGGTGTGCACAACCACACGGCGCTGGCGTACGCGTGCGCGCTCGGCCTGATCCTCCTGTTCGGCATCTGGACGCTGAGCGGGCTGCGCCGTGCGGAGACCTCGCCGTAGCGAGACGCCGCCGGGCGAGCTCGATCAGCTCGGAGGCACCGTGCTCGTCTGCCTACGGCGTCAACCGCACGGGCAGCGTCTTGAGCTGGTTGATGAATACCGACTCCACGATCGTCGGTCTGCCCGCCGGCTCCATCGCGGGGAAGCGAGCAAGGGTCTCCTCGAAGAGGGTGTTGAGCTCCAGGCGAGCCAGCGCGGTGCCCAGGCAGAAGTGACGACCGCCGGCGCCGAACGCCTGGTGCTCGGTGGTGCGACGCACGTCGAAGCGGTCGGGATCCTCGTAGCAGGTGGCGTCGCGGTTCGAGGAGACGTACCACATGACGACCTTGTCACCCTCTTTGATCTGGCGCCCATTCAGCTCGGCGTCGCGGGTCGCGGTGCGGCGGAAGTGGGCGAACGCGGGAAACATCCGCAGCGACTCCTCCACGGCACCGGAAATCAGTGAAGGGTCGTCCAGGAGCAGCTGGCGCTGATCGGGGTTCTGCATCAGCGCCCGCATGCCGCTGCAGTAGGTGGCCTTGGTGGAGTCGTTGCCGGCGGCTACGAGCAGGAAGAAGCCCATCACGATCTCGTGTTCCTCGAGCTTCTGTCCGTCCACTTCAGCATGCACCAGCACGCTCGTCAGGTCGTCCGTCGGGGTCTCGCGGCGTTCGGCGATCAGCTTCCCGCAGCGCTCGAAGATCTCCGCGACGCCTTCTTCTATCCCCTTGACGACGCTCTCGTGCGGGTTCAGGTCGGGGTCGCCGGCACCCAGCATCATGTTCATCAGGCGCGCCCAGACCTCGTCGTCCTCGGGGGGGATGCCCATGAAGCTACCGATCACGCGCGAGACCACCGGCTGGGCCACATCGGTGACCAGGTCGCACGTCTCCCGGCCCTGCAGGCGGTCGAGGACTCCGACCGTGATCGCCCGGATCGCATCTTCGTGGGCGGCGATCCGCTTCGGCGTGAACCCCGCCTGAAACAGGGCCTTGATACGGTCGTGCTTGGGCGGATCCATGCCGATGAACATCGCCCGCGAGAGCTCGATCGGCAGGCCAATGTCGGCGGCCGTGACGCCGCCGCGTTCGGAGGAGTAGGTCCGCCAGTCGCGGCTCACCGTGTGGACGTCATCGGCCGTGGTCACCGACCAGTAGCCGGCCTCCTCGGGAAACTCGGTGATGCCGGCGGTCCAGTGCACGGGACACTCGCTGCGCAGGCGCGCGAACAGCTCGTTCGGAACACCGTGCTCCCAGACCTCGCGCTCGGTGACGAGCACGTCCTGCAGGTCGCTGCTGCCCACCGTCGCCATCGGGACCTCCAAGCTCGTTTTGTCGAGGATGCCTGCAAATCCTACCGGGCGTACGCTCTGGCAATCATGGAGCCTCACAGCGAGCCTCACAGCAGTCCTCGCGGCGATCCGCGAGCCACCGCTGGCAGCGCCACGCGCGAGCTGACTTTCGATGAGGAGCTGCTGCTGTGGCTCGGCGACGAGCCCGCGCAGGTGCGCGCGGCCGATGCTGGGCGCGTACACGACATCGCCGAGGAGCTGGCCCGGGGGTTCGACACGCTCGCGGATGTCGGGCCGGCGGTGACGGTGTTCGGCTCGGCGCGAACGCCGCCGGGACACCCCCACTACGAGCTGGTGCGCGAACTCGGCGCGTGCCTGGCGGGAGCCGGATATGCCGTGATCACAGGCGGGGGCCCGGGCCTGATGGAGGCGGCCAACCGCGGCGCACGGGAGGCCGGCGGCGTATCGGTCGGCTGCAACATCGAGCTCCCCCACGAGCAGGCGCCGAACCCGTTCCTCGACATCTCGCTGCGGTTCAGACATTTCTTCGCGCGCAAGGTGATGTTCGTGCGCTACGCCTCCGCGTTCGTGATCGGCCCGGGCGGGTACGGGACGCTGGACGAGCTGTTCGAGGCGCTGACACTGATCCAGACGCAGACGATCAGGCACTTCCCGGTGATCCTGCTCGGCGACGGCGAGTGGCGCGGGCTGCTGAACTGGCTGCGCGAGGGCGCACTCGCGGACGGACGGATCGAGGGCGGGGACCTGGAGGTGATGCATGTCGTCGAGCGCCCTTCGCAGGTATGCGCGATCGTCGACTCCGCCCGTACGCGTCAGCGCGAGCAGGGCAACGTTCGCCGGCGCCGGCGCGCCTCGGGTTAGCCTGTATCGAGGGAGGGTTGAAGCTTCTGTTCCGCCACGACGAATGGGTCATACGCGTCTCGCGGGGGCCTACCGGCGCGAATCGCGGCACGCATCTCGAGGATCGCTGGCGAGCCGACGTAGTAGCGACCGCGGGTCTCGCCCCTTGGTACCAGCAGGCCCGCCCTCACCATGGCTTGAAGATCCCGCGTCGCCGTCAGGTTGGATATCTCCTCGCCCGTAGAGGACTCCACGACCGACAGGTAGGAGTTGCGGCGTAGCCGGAGACCGAGTGCGATGTCCGACAGCCCGGCCGCACAACGGTCGGGCAGTCGGTGTGCAGCCGCCAGTTCAGAGCACTCGGAGTAAAGCCGCTCGATCTCCTCGATGCGGCGCAGATGGGTCTTTGCCTGCCGGTAGTGCGCCCTCAGCATGAATCTGATCCAGGGGCGCGCGTCGTTCTCCGGATGCCAGCTGGCTTGCCCGACCTCGGCGAGAATGTCGTAGTAGGCCTGGGTGTTGCGTCCGAGGTACTCCTCGACGCTCGAGAACACCGGTGCGTTGATTCGATCACGCGCGATCACGAGCGTCTGCAGGCATCTGGCCATGCGTCCGTTGCCGTCGCGGAAGGGATGGATCATCACGAGGTTGAGGTGTGCCATTGCCGCTCGGATCAATGTGGGAGCGTCGTCTTGGAGGAGCGCGTCCAGCATGGAGTTGACCAGCTCGCCTACCAGCTCAGCGTCGGGCCCCTCGTAGACGATCTGGCCGGTCGCGTCGTTCCTGACGCCGATATAGCCTCCACGCCAACGTCCAGGGCTCTTGGATGGGTCGTGCTTCAACATCATGAAATGCAGGGCCTTGATCACGCCCTCGTCGACCACGGCGTCCCCGTCCTCCGCCACTTGTAAGACGTAGGTCATCGCGTCGCGGTAGCCGGCGAGGGCGAGCTGGGTCTCTAGGCTGGCGTCCAGCGTCGGCTCACCCTCGACCGCGGCGGCTACGTCGTCGAGGCTGGCGTTATAGCCCTCGATGCTGTTGGAGCCTTGAACCGCACGGGCGAAGGTCATCCGCCGAAGGGTTCCGAACCAGCGCCGGGGCTTTGCGACTCGGTGTCGAAGATCTTCACGAAGCCCGTAGATGAGCCGAAGTACCTCGGTCTCGACCGGGTCTAGCGCTGGAGTGTGGTACACGGGAAGTTCACTCATGATGTTATGATAGTATCATAGCTTCATCTAGCACTACAATGATCTTCTCATTGCGTCATCGGGAGAGGGCCAGTTGTTGGTGCTGTTGGTACCCAGAGACCAGAGACATGCGCCTCCCTGGGACTGGCGCGAGGGGGTTCGCATTGACGTCGTTGTGGCTCCAGGGGCTGGGACTCGAACGCGCGAGCGGGGCTCGAACGCACGCACAATGTGACAAGAGCGTGACTTCTCTGTGGCACGAGCGTGACACGACCCCAATGAAGTGCGATTCCGACGGTTGCGGGGCGTAGTGTCGCTTTCTCTTTACGAACATACGTTCGGAATCGAGGAACAATGTTGACGGACGATGAACAGACGACGATCCGAGCCGCCGACCTGGCCGAGTGGATCGTGGACGAGATCAGCGAAGCCGATCGGGATTGGTACGCCATCGAGCTGCGGGCTCGCGAGCTCGTCGAGCTGCTCGCGCGGCAGGCTGCCGCACAGGCTGCCGCAAAGACGTAGCGGGCCAAGAAAGCCCTCTCACGCGCCCGACGGCCACGATACCGTCGCATTACGCGCGCTGGATTGACGGAAGCACGCGCGCCCGAGCGGCCCGGACCGCCGCGCTGAGCGTGGCAACGTCATAGACGCCGTTGTGGCGGCGCCCGTTGACGAAGAAAGACGGCGTCCCCGAGACTCCGCTGGCATCGGCGCTGGCCACGTCCTCGCCGACTCGCGCCGCATAAGTGCGCCGGCGCAGCTCGTCGGCAAAGCGCTCGACGTCGAGACTCAGCTGCTGGGCGTAGCGGCGCAGGCTGCTCGGCGTGAGCTCGCCCTGGTGAGCTAGCAACAGATCGTGCATCTCCCAGAACGCCCCCTGAGCCCCTGCGGCCTCGGCGGCCTCCGCCGCCAGCTGAGCCCAGGGATGCACGTCGCTGAGGGGCAGGTGGCGAAAGACGTAGCGCAGATCATCGCCCCAGTCGGCGAGCAGCTCGCGGATCGCAGGCTCGGCCCGTCCGCAGTAGGGACACTCGAAGTCGCCGTACTCGACGAGCGTTACGGGGGCGTCGGGCGCGCCGCGGATGTGATCTCGCGCCGGATCGACGTCCTCGGCGAGATCGATCAGCTGCGCGGCCGTGCGCCCGAGCTGGCGGGCCCGCACCGGCGCGGGAACGCGGGCGATCGCCCGGAACACGATCCAAGCCACGAGCGGCGAGAGGATCGCCGCGGCGAGGACCCCTAGCTTCGCCTGCGCCAAGAGCTCGCCGCTGAACGCGCGTCCGGCGATCAGCAGCGACACGGTGAACCCGGTCCCCGCGACCACCCCCGTGCCCGCGAGCCCGGGCCAGGTGAGCACCAGCCGCGCGCCGCCGAGGGCGCGACGTGTACCCAGCCAGGAGGCGCCGAGAATGCCGAGCGGCTTGCCGAGGAGATAGGCGAGCACGATCCCGATCGTCACCGGCGAGCTAACCGCATCGTCCAGGACGCGACCGCCGACGCGGATACCGGCATTGGCCAGAGCGAACAGCGGCACCACGAGAAAGCTCGTCCACGGATGCAGCCGGTACTGCAGCCGCTCGTTGGGCGAGATCGCAGCGGCCAGCCCGCGCTGGGCGACATAGGCGAGCTCGGGTGTGGGCTGCTCGCGAAAATCGCGCGTCAGCTCGGTCGCGCGCTCGAGATCGCCGCGCGCGGGCGGGTAGGCGCTCGTCACCAGCCCGATCGCCAGACCGGCGAGCACCGGATCGATGCCCGACTCGAACATCGCCAGCCACACCCCGATGCCCACGAGCACGGCGGCGGGCTCACGCCAGCGGCCGGCGAACCGCAGCAGCACGAGCACCGCGAACAGCCCGAGCGCGATCGCCAGCGCGAGCAGCGAGACGTGGCCGCTGTAGGCGACGGCGATGACCAGCAGCGCGCCGAGATCGTCGACGACCGCGAGCGTCAGCAGGAACACGCGCAGCCGCGTCGCGCTGCTCGGCGCGACCAGCGCGAGCGCGCCGAGGGCGAGCGCCGTGTCGGTGGACATCGCCGTGCCCCATCCCCCCGCGCCACTGCCACCGGCGTTGACCGCCAGATACACGCCCACGCATAGAGCCATGCCTCCCAGGGCCGCGAGGACCGGGATCGCGACGCGGTTGCGCTCGCGCAGCTCGCCGAGATCGAGCTCGCGCTTGGCCTCCAGGCCGACGACGAGAAAGAACAGCGCCATCAGCCCTTCATTCACCCACTGGCGCAGGCTGGCAGACAGGACGTGCCCGCCGAGGCTGAGCGCCAGGCGCGTGCTCCAGAACGACTCGTAGGAGTGTGGCCAGGGCGAGTTAGCCCAGACGAGCGCCGCGAGCGCGGCGCCGACCAGAACGACCGCCCCGCCGGTCTCGGTGCTCAGGAAGTCGCGTACCGGCGCGCCGAGATTGCGCGCCCAGGCCGTGCGGCCCGCGGAGGAGTCGACATTTGGGGAGCCGGCGACGGCTGATGCCATAACCGTGAGTATCGCTGGGCCTGGCGATCACACGAGGCGCGACGGAGCTGTGATCAGCCGAGCGCTATGATCAGCCAAGCGGCGAGGGCGGGATACGCGTGACGCCCTCGATCCCCGGTATGCGCAGAGCGGTCTGGTCGATGAAGCACCAGGACCAATCCTCACCAGGCTCGATCGAGCGGATGATCGGATGCCGGGCGCCGGCGGCGTGCGCCGTGGCGTGACGGTTCGGCGAGTCATCACAGCAGCCGACGTGCCCGCACTCCAGGCAGATGCGCAGGTGCAGCCACTCACCGCCGCTGGCGAGACAGTCCTCGCAGCCGTCCACCGCGTCGGGCAGCTGAGTTACATGAACATGGGCGAGGTGTGCACACTGAGCCACCTCAGGCGCCTGTCCCGGCTGCTTCGGTCTGTTCGCGTGCATGGTCCTCGCCATCCGGCGCAGCGGGCGGATCGGCGTCGATTCCGTTCTCCCGGTCGAGCTCGTCGAGATAGGGAGCCAGGTACTCGGAGGCGATCTTGCTCGGCGGCGACCAGGTGGGTGTGTCAGTTACCTCCGAGCTGAACCCGTGACCACCGGTGATGCGGGCCGTGAGATATCGAGGCCGCTCGCCCGTGAGCAGCATGCCCCTGATCACGGGATGAAACGGCTCGGGCGTCACCGGAGCGCCGGCCAGCGCCGCGATCGACTGCGCGACGACGTCGGCCTGCTGGGAGCCGAGACCGCCGTGCTTGATGGGGAAGTCGGTCGCGTCGCCGGCCGCGTAGATGTGTCCGACGCCGGGCACCCGCCCGTGCGGATTGACACGGATGAAGCCGTGTTCACCGAGTGGGATGCCCCGCACACAGGGGCCGTACAGCTCTGGCAGCGCGATCACCCGGTCGACCCGCAGGCGACGGTCGCCAGGGTTGATCACCACCTCACCCGGGCTCGGCACCTCGGCGTAGGCGGAGTTGATGCTCTGGATGCCGGCGCGCTCGAGCAGCTCCGCGACGGCGCCACTCGCGTTGGCGCCGAATATCGCCAGGGGGCTGTCCTCGGGGCTGACGATCGTGGTGGCGAGCTCGACGTCCATGTCGTAAGCACGCCCGGCGGTCATCAGCGCGAGCTCATACAACGGCAGGGGCCAGGCCATCCGTCCGGGCGCCACGAACGCCAGGCTGTGGACGTAGCCGCCCTCGATGTCCTTGATCAGGCCGTGCAGGGTCTCGTCCAAACGGTGGTCGTCGATAGTGAGCGCGTGCTTGTAGCGCGCGCACGCGCGGGCACCGAGCGCGAGCACCAGGGCGTCATACTCGATCGCCTTGTCTGTCTCGGTGTGCAACGTGTGCTTGTCCGGGTCGATCCAGCCCAGCTCGTCAACCAGCAGCTCCGCGCCGGCGTCGCCGGCGATCCGCCGCAGTGGATAGCGGCGCGCCTGGCCGTAGGCGAACGGCTCGCGAACGGCCAGCGGACGGTAGGCGAACTCGGCGTTGGGGGCGATGAGCGTCACGCCGGTGCGCTCGGGCGCGAGCTGCGCGAGCGCCAGCGCGGTCTCCAGGGCGGCCACGCCGCCGCCAGCGATGATCACGCGAAGCTTGTCTGGGTGAGGGGTTTCGGTAGTCATTGCCTGGAAGGCTAAGCCGCAGTGACGGGGCCGTCAGCCGAGAAAAACCGTCGTGGTGTGAGAATAACTACGGAGTAAGCTCTATGCGAGGCGCCACGCGCGGGCTGACGTACCGCTCGCCGCGTGCGGCCGCGCGCACCGCCACGGGGAGCTCGTCGTCGGCCAGCTCCTTGGCGACAAACCCGAGCGCACCGACGGTGAGCACGTGCTGCGCAAACGCCGGGTTGCTCTCCATCGTCATCATCACGATCTGGATCCCTGGCACACGCTCGAGCAACGAGCCGATCGTCTCGACGCTCGACCCGCTGGGCAGCCTGAGATCGAGCACGAGCACACATGGCCGATGGCGCTCCAGGAGGCGCATTACGGAGGCGAGGTCGCCGGCCTCGGCGACCACCTCGACATTCTCCTCGGCGTCGAGCAGCCGCCGCACACTGCTGCGCACCAGATCGTGATCGTCGGCCAGGACGACGCGGATCGGGGATGACGCCTGAGAGCCCAGGCCCGTCAGCGTGAGAACCGGTGCCAACTGTGGATCGGTGGCCATCGCTTCACGCTAGCCTGCGCGGGATCACTCAGCTTCCGTGCAAACACGTGAACCCGCAGTGGCAAAGCACGGACTACCTCGGCTCCGCCGCTCACGCGACGGCCGCTATCCGCTCCGTCTGAGCGGCGGCCGAGCTGGCGCCCGCCCCCTGGAGCACGACCTTCAGCGCGCCCGTGGTGGCGGCGTCGGCGAAGGTGTCGTAGGCGGCCATCGTGTCGCCGAGCGGAAAACGATGCGTCGCGAACAGCGATGGGTCCAGTCGCCCGCTCGCGATCAGCCGCATCAGCTGGGGGATGCTGAAGGTGTCGACCAGGCCGGTAGTGATGGTGACGTCGCGGATCCAGAGCTTCTCCAGGTGCAGGTGGGCGGAGCGGCCGTGGACGCCGATGTTGGCGACGCGCCCGCCGGGGCGGATGAGGTCGGCGGCGAGCTCGAAGGTCTCGGGCACGCCGACGGCCTCGAAGGCGACGTCGGCGCCGAGACCGCCGGTCAGCTCCATGACCGTAGTGACGGCGTCTTCGTGCCCGTTGTTGATGGTGGTGTCGGCGCCAAAGCGATGCGCGCTCTCCAGACGAGAGTCGGCGAGGTCGATCGCGACGATCCGCCCGGGCGTGTACAGCCTCGCGGTCAGGATGGCGGCCAGGCCGATCGGCCCGGCACCGACGATTGCGACGGTGTCGCCGGGGGAGACCATGCCGTTGAGGACGCCGACCTCGAAGGAGGTGGGGAGGATGTCGGCGAGGAACAGGACCTGCTCGTCGGTGAGCTGCTCGGGGACCTTGTAGACGGAGTTGTCGGCGAAGGGCACGCGCGCGTACTCGGCCTGGAGGCCGTTGATCAGGTGGCCGAAGATCCAGCCGCCGCCGCCCGCGCACAGACCGTAGTGACCTTCCTTGCAGAAGCGGCAGCGCCCGCACGAGCTGATGCACGACAT
>Ga0209415_10018935_pt1 | contig 10829 bp, 7 predicted proteins | sample PeaSoiSIISIP2007_FD_187696 | JGI IMG/M metagenome (GOLD analysis project Ga0209415, IMG submission 187696) | Peat soil microbial communities from Weissenstadt, Germany - SII-SIP-2007 (SPAdes) (version 2) | ecosystem: Environmental > Terrestrial > Soil > Wetlands > Peat | place: Germany... | reverse complement strand
GAGCACGCGGCCGGACTCACGCCGAACCCGTGCGTACGCTGCAACGGTGCCGTGCGCCTGGACGCGATGCTCGAGCTCGCCGAACGGCTCGGTGCCGACGCCCTCGCCACCGGGCATTACGCGCGCACGCAGGGCGGGCTCCTGCGCGTCGCCGCCGACCCCGCCAAGGACCAGAGCTACATGCTGGCCGCGCTCGCGCCGGCGAGCGTGCGGCGGATGCGCTTTCCGCTCGGCGAGCTGCGCAAGGAGGCGGTACGCGAGCTCGCGCGGCGCCTGGCGCTCCCCGTCGCCGGCAAGCCGGATTCCCAGGACCTCTGCTTCCTCGCGGGCACGGATCGCGAGGCGTTCCTCGAACGCCACGGCGCACTCGGCGAGCGCACCGGTGAGCTGCTCGATGTTGGGGGCGGTCGAATAGGTGTCCATCGCGGCGTGCATTCCTATACGGTAGGCCAGCGGCGCGGTATTGGCATCGGTGGCGGCACGCCACTGTACGTGCTGGCGACAGACGCCGATGCCAACACGGTGACGGTGGGGCCGCGATCGGAGCTCGCCACGCGCACGATCGAGCTGCGCGACGCCGTGCTTCACCGCCCTCGCTTCGACCGCGTGCGCCTGCGCTACCGCCAGAGCCCGGTCGCCTGCTCGCGGCTGCCGCGGTCCGACGGCCTGGCGCTGGCCCTGGCAGAACCAGCCTACGGCGTCGCCCCCGGGCAGCTCGCCTGTCTGATGGATGGCGAGCTCGTCGTCGGGCACGCGACGATCGTGCCCGCAGCCTCCCGCCGCCGCCGCGCGCGGGCTGAGCGCGCCGCGGGCGCCGTGGCGTAGCGCCAAAGCACGGGCCGCGCCGGCCGGTAATCTCGCAGCTGATGACCTCGGATGAGATCCGCGAGCGCTACCTGTCGTTCTTTGAGGAGCGCGGGCACGTGCGCGTGCCGAGCGCGTCGCTGGTGCCCTCGGCGGATGACCCTTCGGCGCTCTTCACGGTCGCCGGCATGCACCCGCTCAAGCGCTACTTCCTGGGCCTCGAGAGTCCGCCGGCGCCGCGCCTGACGAGCTGCCAGAAGGTCTTTCGCACGGTCGACCTCGACGTTGTCGGCACGACAGCTCGCCACCTCACCTTCTTCGAAATGCTCGGCAACTTCTCGCTCGGGGACTACTTCAAGGCGCAGGCCGTCGAGTTCGCCTGGGAGCTCTCGCGCGAGGGCTTCGGCTTTGCCGCCGAGGACATCTGGATCACCGTCTTCGAGGGTGACGAGGCGCTAGGCCTGGGCCTCGACGAGGAGGCGCTCGAGGCCTGGATGGCGGTCGGCGTGCCGCGCGAGCGGATCGTTCCGTGCCCGCGCAGCGAGAACTTCTGGCAGGCCGGGCCGACCGGTCCGTGCGGACCCTGCTCCGAGCTCTACCTCGACCGCGGCCTGGACTATGGGAGCCCGGACGACCTGCCCGGCGGCGAGAACGCGCGCTTCCTCGAGTATTGGAACCTCGTCTTCATGCAGTACGACCAGAACCCCCTCGACACGCTTACGCCGCTGCCGGCGCGCAACATCGACACCGGTCTCGGCCTCAACCGCATGGCCGTGATCCTCCAGAACGTGCCGTCGGTCTTCGAGACCGACCAGTTCAAGCCGCTGATCGAGCTGGGGGAGGAGCTTTCGGGACGCGTCTACGGGACCGATCCCGCGCTCGACCGCAGCCTGCGCGTGCTCGCCGACCACGCTCGCGGGATGACCTTCCTCGTCGCCGACGGCGTCGTGCCCTCCAACACCGAGCGCGGCTACGTGCTGCGCCGCGTGATGCGCCGCGCGATCCAGCACGGCCGCTCGCTCGGCTTCGAGCCTGGCTTTCTGGTGCGCTACGGCGAGCGCGTGCGCGAGCTGATGGGGGCGGCCTATCCTGAGCTTCACGCCCACCGCGAGCTGATCGGCGTTTGGCTCGCCTCGGAGGAGGAGAGCTTCGGGCGCACGCTCGAGCAGGGGCTCCTCGTGCTCTCCGATCTGATCGAGCGCGCCCGCGCCAGCTCCGGCATCGTGTCCGGCGAGGACGCGTTCCGCCTGCATGACACCTTCGGATTCCCGATCGAGCTGACGCGCGAGCTGGTGGCCGAGGCGGGGCTCGACGTCGAGCACCAGGGGTTCGAGCAGCGCATGGCCGACCAGCGCAAGCGCAGCCGCGCGGAGGAAGCGGGAGGCACGAGCACTGTGGCCGGCCGCGAACAGGCGAGCGCTTTCGCCGGCGCCGCCGGCTTCACGACACGCTTCGTCGGCTATGAGACGACCGAGCAGGCCACGACGGTCGGTGCGATCGAGCGCGACAACGGCCGTGTGCTCGTGAAGCTCGCGGACTCTCCCTTCTATCCCGCCGGGGGCGGCCAGGTCTCCGACGTCGGCGTGATCGAGTGCGCCGACGGCGACTGCCGCGCGCGCGTCGCCGAAGCCGTGCGGCTCGGCGAGGACCAGGCGCTCTACGCGGTGCTCGAGGCGGGCGAGCTGCACGAGGGCGAGCGCGTCTACGCGCGCGTGGACCGCGTCGCGCGTCGCGCGGCGGAATGCAACCACACGGCGACGCATCTGCTGCACGCGGCGCTGCGGCGGCGCCTGGGCAACCACGTCCACCAGGCCGGCTCCTACGTCGGCCCCGACAAGTTGCGCTTCGATTTCAGCCACGGGCAGGCGATGGCGCCGCAGGAGCTGCGCGATGTCGAGGACCAGATCAATGCCTGGATCCTCGAAAACCATCCGGTGCGCCCGATCACGACGACGCTGGATGAAGCCCGGGCGCTCGGTGCGATGGCCCTCTTCGGCGAGAAGTACGGCGAGATCGTGCGGATGGTCGAGGTCGGTGACGGCGATTTCTCGCGCGAGCTGTGCGGCGGCACGCACGTGCGCTCGACCGCCGAGATCGGGGTCGTGAAGATCCTCGGGGAGACCTCGAGCGCGGCCAACGTTCGGCGCATCGAGGCGATCAGTGGCCCCGCGGCGATCGCGGCGCTGCGGCGCCACGACATGGCGCTCGAGGAGATCGCCGGCACGGTCAGGTCCACGCCCGAGGCGGCCGCGGCCACCGTCGCCGGCCACGAGCAGAGGCTGCGCGAGCTCGAGAAGGCCGCGCGCAGGAGCGCGCAGGACGACGCTGTCGACGTGGCCGAGCTGGCGGCGTCGGCCAAGCCGATCGGCGGCGTGTCGTTTGTCGGCGCCAACGTCGGCCTCGTCGAACCCAAGGCGCTGCGCGACATCGCCGACCGTGTCAGGGACCGGCTCCCCGGTGGTGGCGTGGTGGTGCTGGCAAGTGGCACGGGCAACGCGGTCGTGAGCGTCGAGAAGGCCCTGGCCAAGCGCATCGACGCGGACGAGATCCGCAGCGCGCTGTCGGCGGTGTTCGGTGGAGGCGGCGGCGGCCGGCCGACATTCGCCCAGGCCGGCGGCGGCGATCCGCAGAAGGCTGACGATGCGATCGAGGCCGCGGAAGCGGCGCTCGCGCGCATCGTTCGATGAGGATCCTCGCGCTCGACTACGGCAGCGCCCGCACCGGCGTCGCCATCTGCGACCCGAGCGAGACCGTCGTGACACCACTTGAGCCGATCCTGCGGGCGGCGACGCGCACCGGGATCGGGCAGCTCGCGGCGCTGGTTGGCGAGCGCGAGGCCGAGTGTGTGCTCGTCGGGCTGCCGCTCACACTGAGCGGAAGCGACAGCGCCCAGACCGCGGAGGCCCGCGCTTTCGCTGCGAGGCTCGAGCGCCGGCTGGGCCCGGGAGTCCCGGTCGAGCTGCACGACGAGCGCCTGACCACGCGGCTTGCCCAGCGCGATCCCTCGCAGCGCTCGAGCGAAGACTCGCGCGCGGCGGCGCACCTGCTGGAGGACTGGCTCGCGCGGCGGCGAAGCCCGCTGGGGCCGAGCGAGCGCTAGTCTGAACAGGAACGGCGCATGCCGCCGAGGCCGCATCCCGATGACCGAAGACAACGACGATCTCGACTTCGGCTGGGTCGACGGCAGCGAGGCGGAGGAGGCTCCGCCAGCGCAGCCCGTGTCCGCAGCGATCGACGACCCGCCCGCCGAGGCGGTGCGCGCGTCCGCGGCGCCGCCGGCCGAAAGCGGCAGGCGCACGCGCGGCTCCGGCGGCGCCGGCGCGCACCCGCGCCGCCCGACGCCCCGTAGGATCTGGATTCGCCGCGCGCTCGCGCTCGCGCTGCTCGCATTCGTGGCGTTCGTTGCGTGGTTTCTGATCTCGCTGTTCCAACCGTTCGCGGGTGCGGGCAGCGGCCGCATCGAGGTCAACATCGCCCGCGGCGAGACGCCAAGCGCGATTGCGGACGAGCTCGCCCGCCAGGGAGTCGTGTCCTCGGCGTTTTTCTTCGACCTGCGCGCGCGCCTGGACGGCGACCGCGGGAAGTACCGCGCCGGCGTCTTCGTGATGCGCCACGGCATGAGCTACGCGGCGGCGCTGGCGGCGCTGACCGGGCCGCAGGCGGTGCGCGAGATCAGCCTGACGATCCCCGAGGGCTACACGCGCGCGCAGATCGCCGCGAGCGCCAGGGCGGCCGGGCTGAGCGGGGACTATCTGGTCGCCTCACGCCCGACCAAGGCCTTCAACGCCAAGCTCTACGGCGCCGGCTCTGGCGTTCACTCGCTCGAGGGCTTTCTCTTTCCGGCGACCTACTTCGACTTCCCGCACGCGAACGTGACCAACCTCGTCGCCCAGCAGCTGCAGGCTTTCAAGGACAACTTCGACCAGCTCAACTTCGCCCGTGCGACCGCCGCCCACCTCTCCCGTTATGACGTGCTGATCATCGCCTCGATGATCGAGCGCGAGGCGCAGGTCCCAAGCGACAGGGCGCTCGTCTCGGCGGTCATCTACAACCGCCTCAAAGCCGGGATCCCGCTCGGAATTGACGCCACGCTGCGCTACGTTCTCAACGACTACAGCCAGCCCCTGACCGTGTCGCAACTCGCTCTCGCCTCGCCCTTCAACACGCGCGTCCACCGGGGCCTGCCGCCCACGCCGATCTCCAACCCGGGTGTCGCCGCGATGGTCGCCGCCGCCGAGCCGGCACACGTCGCCTACCTCTACTACGTCGACAAGCCCAACACCTGCGGGCAGCTGGCGTTCGCGACCACCTACGCCCAGTTCCAGGCGGATGTGAACGCCTACAACGCCGCTCGCGCGGCCAACGGCGGCCGCGCCCCGACGAAGTGCGGGTGAGCGAGACCGCGGAGGCCGGCCGCCTCGGCGTGCTCGGCTGGCCCGTCTTCCACAGCCGCTCGCCGGAAATGCAGAACGCGGCGCTCGCCGCGCTCGGCATGCGCGGCTGGACCTACCAGCACCTGCCCGCGCCGCCGGAGCTGTTCGTCGAGATCGTCAGGGCGCTCGGCGCGGCCGGCTTCGTCGGCGCCAACGTCACCGTGCCGCACAAGCACGTCGCGCTGGCGCTGGCGGACTCGGTGACCCCCGCCGCGCGCGCGATCGGCGCCGCCAACAGCCTCAGCTTCAACGCCGATGGCACGATCGCCGCCGATAACACCGACGCGCCCGGGATGATCGCCGCGATCGGCTCCGAGCTAAGCGGCCAAAGCGCTCTCGTCCTCGGAGCAGGCGGAACCGCCCGCGCGGCCGCCTGGGCGCTGCGCGAGGCGGGCGTCGCGGTCTCGGTCTACAACCGTACGCCGGAGCGGGCGCGGGCGCTGGCGAGCGACCTCGGAGTGGAGGCGGTCGAGCGGCCCATTCCCGCGAATCTGCTCGTCAACACGACGACCGTGGGCATGGACGGAAGTACGAGCGCGCAGGAGGCGCTCAGGAGTTTATCGCTCGATTCCGATGCGCTAAGTAGCTATGAGCAGGTTGTCGACTTCGTCTACTCGGCCCCTCCCACCGCCTTGGTGACCGAAGGGCGTAGGCTCGGGCTGGCCACGGTCGACGGGCTGGCGATCCTCGTAGCTCAGGGGGTGCTGTCGTTCCAGCAGTGGACGGGGCGCGTTGCACCGCTTGAAGTGATGCGCAGAGCTGCCGAAGGGGCACTGGATGGCTGAATCGGCTTCCCAGCTCCATGCCGTGGAGTCGCTCGCCGAGCAGGGGCCGAGCTTCGTCGGCGCCAATGGCGTGCGCCCGCCCGGCCGCCGGGGCGGCGCCCCGCGCTCGCTGACCGAGGTGATCGTCGAGCTCGGCCTGTGCACGCGCGAACAGGTGCTCGAGGCGATCGAGGTCGCGGCGGCCAACGGTACGACCGCTGATCGGGTGCTGCTCGAGGGTCGCGCGATCAGCCCCGAGGGTGTGGCCGTGGCGCTCGCCGAACGCCACGGGCTCGACTACGTCGACCTCAGCATCTTCAACGTGGACATGGCGGCGGCGAATCTCGTCACCAACCACGTCGCCAAGCGCCACGATGCGCTGCCGATCGCAATCGTCGGCGAGCGCGCGCTGCTGGTCGCGATGTCCGACCCCGCCAACGTCCACGCCGTCGATGACATCGCGATCCTGACCGGCTACCAGATCCTCGTCGCGGTCACCACCAGCGAGGACATCGCCAACGTGATCGCGCGCCTAGCGCGCGTCGGCGAGGTCGTCCACCGCGGTGACGACGAGAGCCCTGAGGGCGAGCCCGAAGCCGCTGTCGTCGAGCTGCACGAGACGAGCGACGACGCGCCGATCGTGCGACTCGTCCACCAACTCGTCGGCCAAGCCGTCGAGGAGGGTGCATCGGATCTTCACATCAGCCCCGATGGAGGACACGACCTGCGGGTGCGCTTCCGCATCGACGGCGTCCTGCGTGACGTCACATCGATCCCGCGGCGAATGGCTGCCGGCGTCGTCTCGCGCATAAAGATCATGGCCGAGCTCGACATCGCCGAGCGGCGCGTTCCCCAGGACGGCCGCGTCGGCTTGACAGTCGACGGCCACCGCGTCGACCTGCGCGTAGTCACCGTGCCGACCGTCAAGGGCGAGGGCGTCGTGATGCGAATCCTCGACAAGGAAGCGGTCGTGATGGATCTCGGCCAGCTCGGCATGGCCGAGGCCGAGCTGAGCCGGTTCCACCGCGCCTACACCCAGTCCCACGGCGCCGTGCTCGTGACCGGCCCGACCGGCTCAGGCAAGTCGACGACGCTCTACGCCGCCCTCTCGGGCGTCAACACCCCAGACCGCCACATCATCACGATCGAGGACCCGGTCGAGTACCAGCTCGACGGGATCACCCAGATCCAGGTCAACCACAAGGCCGGGCTGCACTTCACGACCGGGCTTCGCGCGATCGTCCGCGCCGATCCCGACGTGATCATGGTCGGGGAGATCCGCGACGCCGACACCGCCCAGATCGCGATCGAGGCCGCGTTGACGGGCCACCTCGTGCTCTCGACGTTGCACACCAACGACGCGGCGACGTCGATCTCGCGACTGATCGAGATGGGGATCGAGCCCTTCCTCGTCGCCTCCGCGCTCGATTGCGTTGTCGCCCAGCGCCTCGTGCGCGTGCTCTGCTCGCAGTGCAAGCGCCGCGTGATCCTGCCGATGGCGACGCTGCGCGAGTACGGCTACGCGACGAGCTTCGACGTCGAGGGCTACGAGCCGGTCGGCTGCAAGCACTGCGGCGGCTCGGGCTACCGCGGCCGCACCGGCATCTACGAGGTGATGACGATCAGCGCCGAGATCCGCGCGCTGGCGCTCGAGCGCCGCTCCGCCGACGAGATCCTCGAGATGGCCGTGATCCAGGGAATGCATCGCCTCAAGGACGACGGCCTCGACAAGGTCAAGCAGGGCAAGACCTCGATCGCCGAGATAGCCCGCGTTGTCAACGCCGGGCTCGAGCCGGACCAGGCCGGGTAGCGCGGCGCAAGCCCCCTCGCATTCGTGCGCGAACCGGTTCAGGTCGCCGCGATTGCTGCCGATACTTGCCGGAGAAGCCCGTGTCGATCGAGTACTCACAAATCCTGCTCGAGGTCGTCAGACGCAATGCGTCCGACCTCCACCTCACCGCCGGGGTGCCGCCGATGCTGCGCCAGCGCGGCCGGCTCGGGCCGCTCGAGGGTTACCCGAAGCTGACGCCCGAGGACACGCGCGAGTTCATCTACTCGATCCTCTCGACCGAACAGCGCCGCCGCCTGGAGACCGATCTCCAGCTCGACTTCGCCTACGTCGTGCCGGGCCAGGCGCGCTTCCGTGTCAACGCCTACTTCCAGCGCGGCGCCGTGGCCGCGGCCTTCCGCCTGATCCCGAGCGAGATCATCTCGATCGACAAGCTCGGCCTGCCGCCCGTCTGCCACGAACTCACGCGCAAGCCGCGCGGGATCGTCCTCGTCACCGGCCCCACGGGCTCGGGCAAGTCGACGTCGCTCGCGGCGATGATCGACGAGATCAACCGCACGCGCGAGGACCACATCATCACGATCGAGGACCCGATCGAGTTCGTGCACGCCCACCGCCGCTGCATGATCAACCAGCGCGAGCTCGGCAACGACGCGGTCAGCTTCGCGGCCGCGCTGAAGGGCGCGCTGCGCGAGGACCCGGACGTGATCCTGGTCGGCGAAATGCGCGACCTCGAGACGATCAGCACCGCGCTGACCGCGGCCGAAACCGGCCATCTCGTCTTTGCCACCCTGCATACCCAGGATGCGCCTCAGACGATCGACCGCGTGATCGACGTCTTCTCGCCGGAGCAGCAGGCCCAGATTCGCGTGCAGCTGTCGGTGACGCTGATGGGCATCATGACCCAGCAGCTGTTGCCGACCGCCGACGGAGCCGGCCGCTGCGTGGCGGTCGAGGTGCTGATACCGACGCCGGCGGTCCGCAACCTGATCCGCGAGGGCAAGATCCACCAGATCCCGTCGGTGATCCAGACCGGCAGCGCGCACGGCATGCAGTCGATGGACGCCGCACTCGCCACACTCGTACGCGCCGGCCAGATCACCCAGGACGTCGCCGAGTCGCGATCCTCTACGCCGGATGAGCTTCGCCGCCTGATGGGCGGCATGGCCCTGGTCGCGTGAGCACCTACGTCTTCAAGGCGATGGACCTCGCTGGTGCGCCGATGCGCGGCCAGGTCGACGCCGAGAGCAAGCAGGCCGTCTCCGATCAGCTGCGCGCACGCGGCCTGGTCATTCTCGACATCGCGGAGAAGCACAGCTCGCGCGAGATCAACCTCACGCTGTTCGAGCGCATCACGCTGAGCGACCTCGCGATCTTCTCGCGCCAGCTCTCGACGATGGTGTCGTCCGGCATGACGATCCTGCGTGCGCTGTTCGTGCTCGAGGAGCAGACCGAGACCAAAAAGCTCAAGGAAGTCATCGTCGCCGTGCGCAAGGACGTCGAGGCCGGTCTCGCGCTCAGCATCGCGCTCGCGCGCCACCCCAAGGTCTTCAGCCCGCTGTTCGTCTCGATGATCCGCGCCGGCGAGATCGGCGGCGTGCTCGAGGACTCGCTCGTGCGCATTGCCGATCAGCTCGAGAAGGAGGACGCGCTGCGCCGCCAGGTTCGCTCGGCGATGGTCTACCCCTCGGTTGTCGTCACCGTCGCACTGGGTGTGATGATCGTCCTCGTGGTCTTCATCGTCCCGGTCTTCGCGGGCGTGCTGCAACAGTTCGCGACCGACCCCTCCGGCGCGCAGCTGCCGATGATGACCCAGGTCACCGTCGACTTCTCGCACGCGATCACCGGCTACTGGTACGCCTTCATCGGCGGCGCCGTGGGCATCGCCTACAGCTTCCGCCGCTGGAAGACATCCAAGGGCGGACGCGAGCAATGGGACGCGATGCGGCTGCGGATCCCGTTCAAGATCGGCGACATCGTCCAGAAGATCTCGATCGCCCGCTGGGCGCGCACCTTCTCGGCACTGACCGCCGCCGGCGTGCCGCTGCTTGAGGCGCTCGACATCACCGGCCGCAGCGCCGGCAACACCGTCGTCGCGCGCGTCATGAACGACGTGATCGACTCCGTCAAGCGCGGCGGCACGATCTCCGAGCCGCTCAAGGAGAGCCCGGTCTTCCCGATGATGGTCAGCCAGATGGTCTCGGTCGGGGAGTCCACCGGTGAGCTCGACTGGATGCTCGCGAAGATCGCCGACTTCTACGAGGAGCGCGTGGCCGCGTCCGTCAAGGCGCTGACGTCGATCATCGAGCCCGTGATGATCGTCTTCATCGGCGGCATGGTGGGCTTCATCGTGATCGCGATGTACCTGCCGCTCTTCAAGGTCTACAACGAGATCCACTAGGGCCGGCTTCCGGCGTCGCGCCAGTGAGGTGCGGGCAGCTCGCCGGCAGCCGTCGTCTCGCGCAGCCGGCCCGCAGGGACGGAATCCGCGCTCATGCTCTCGCGCGATTCCTTATTGGTTTGAGACGCGCTCCGCCGCCAGGGCGCGCGAAGCAGCCGGCTCCCGGTTCGCTAGCCGCTGATCGTCAGCGGTTGAGCCGGATCCGCCGGTGAGGATCCGCGCGATGCGCCGACTCCACGGCGGAGCTCGACCTGGGGTATCAGCCAGGACGCGAGAAACGCGATCGCGCCGATCGGCGCGGCGATCGTGAACACGGTCTGGATCGACTGCGCGTAGGCCGCGGCGACGCCGTGGTGGACCGCCGGCGAAAGCTTGTCCATGATCGCCGGGGTGATGCCCGAGCTCGACACGCTGCCGGGCAGCTTCGCCGCGCCGAGGTGGCGCGCGAGGTTGCCAGTCAGCACGTTCGAGAAGATCGCGCCGAAGATCGCGGTGCCGAACGACCCCCCGATCGACCGAAAGAACGTGGCGCCCGAGGTGGCGACGCCGAGCTCGGCGTATGGAACCGCGTTCTGGACGATCAGCACGAGCACCTGCATCACGCAGCCGAGTCCGACGCCGAGCACGAACATGAAGAG
>Ga0209415_10018934_pt1 | contig 10829 bp, 9 predicted proteins | sample PeaSoiSIISIP2007_FD_187696 | JGI IMG/M metagenome (GOLD analysis project Ga0209415, IMG submission 187696) | Peat soil microbial communities from Weissenstadt, Germany - SII-SIP-2007 (SPAdes) (version 2) | ecosystem: Environmental > Terrestrial > Soil > Wetlands > Peat | place: Germany... | reverse complement strand
GCTGGTGCACGGTGGTGGTCACGACGCCACCGGCAACAGGCCGGGGCGCTCGAGCACCTGCCGGACGGCGCCCACGAAGCGCTCGGTGGTCCGGTCGAGGGCGAACGTCTCGAGCCGGCGGCGCCCGGCCGCCACCATCCGGGCCCGCAGCACCGGGTCGGTCATGACACGGTGCACCGCCGCCGCCACCACGGCGGGGTCCTTGTCCTCGAGGACGAGCGCCGCGTCGCCCGCCGTGTCGGTCACCGCCCCGGCCCCGAAGGCCACCACCGGCACCCCGTGGTGCATGGCCTCGAGGAGCGGGAAGCAGAAGCCCTCGTGGTCCGACAGGCAGACGAACACGTCCGCCCGGCGGTAGCGAGCCGTGAGCTCCTGGTGGCTCACGGCGCCCGCCATGTCGAGCGCGCCGTCGAGGCCCAGGGCCGCGCCGTAGCCCCGGACGGCGTCGGCGTAGGACGCCACGGGATGCCCCCCCACCAAGGAGAGCGAGGCCGACGCGTCGTAGGCCCGGCGGTAGGCGGCGAGCGCCTTCACGACGTCGTGCGCCGCCTTGTGCGGGAGCAACTTGCCGACGAACAGCCACTGCGCTCCCCCGCCACCACCGGCCCCCCCGCCGGCGGCGCCGAAGGCACCCACGTCCACGAAGGGCGGCACCACCGACGTCGACCGGTAGCCGGCGCCTTGGAGATCCCGCTCGTTGAAGGCGGACACGGCGATGGCGTGCGCCACCCGGGGGACGAGGCGGTGCAGCTGCTGACGGCCGGACTCCACCGCCCCCAGCCAGTCCGGCGCCCACTGCCAGAAGAAGCTGGCCGGCGTGAGGTTGTGGTAGTTGACCACCAACGGCTCGGACCGGGCCATGAGGACATCGACCATGGCCGAGCCGACGGCCAACTGGTACACGAGCAGCGTCCGCCCCGGCACGACATGGGCGTCGAGCTCGTGGAGCGGGCGGACCTCGGCCGCCAGCGGCGCGTCCACGTGCTCCACGAACAGCTCCGAAGCGAAGCCCGCGGCCCGCAGCGCGGTGCGGGCGTGCAGGGTATGGGCCCCCGAGGCGTCGGCCACGTGCAGCGACGGGAGCAACTGGTGCACGGCCACGGGGGCGCGTCCGCTCACGGACCGATCCCCTGCTCGTGCGCCGCCACCATCGCTGCCTCGAGCGCGGTTGCCAGTTGGGCCCGGCCCGCCGCCAACACGAAAGAGCGTGCCCGCCGGCGCCCGGCGTCGACCAGCGCGGCGTGCAACGCCGGGTCGGTGGCCGCCCGCTGCGCCGCCACCGCCATGGTCATGGGGGACTTCTCGGCCAGGACGATCCCGCCGTCCCCGACCGTTTCGCCCACCGCCGTGGCGCCGTAGGCCACGACCGGAACCCCGAGACCCATGGCCTCGACCAGCGGCACGCAGAAGCCCTCGTGGTCCGAGGCGCACACGAACACGTCGGCCGAGCGGTAGTACGCGGCCAGGGCCCCGTCGCTCACCACGCCCACCATGTCCACGGCCTCCGACACCCCCAGGCGGGCACTGAAGCGCTGCAGTGCCCGGTGGTAGTCGGTGCCGAGCGACGACCCCACCAGGTGCAGCCGGGCGGCGGGGTCGAAGAAGCGGCGGGCGCAGGCGAGGGCCTTGATGATGTCGTGCTGCGCCTTGTGGGGCGCGACGCGCCCCACGAACAGCCAGTCGGCGCCACCCCCGGCCCGCCGCTGACCCAGGGCGCGCCGGACCTCGGCATCGATCCCCGCCTCGGCGGCAGCCAGGTCGACCAGGGGTGCCACCACGGCCGTGCGGGCGCACCCGGCAGCTTCGAGCTCGGCCCGGCTGAAGGAGGAGTGGGCGATGCCGAAGAACGACACCGGGGCGAGGGCCCGGAGCTGGTCGAGGCCGAGCTCGAGCTCCTCGCGCATCCACGGTGCCCACCGTGCCACCAACGAGGGTGGCGTGATGTTGTGGTAGTCGATGATCTTGGGCTCGGGCCGGCGCAGCACGGCCTCGGCCACGGCGCTGCCCGTCGAGTGGTGCAACAGCAGCCACGTCCCGGGGTGGGGCCGCAGCGGGAGCTCGTCGACCGACCGCGCCTGGTCGCGCACCTCGGCATGGGCGTCGCCGGCGTAGACGTCGGACTCGAACCCCGACGCCCGCAGGGCGTCGCGCACGTGGAGCACGTGGGTGCCGATGGCGTCCTTGGCCGCCAGGATGTGCACGACCTGGTCGATGCGCGTCGGCCGCCGAACCGCCGTCACGGGTGCGTCACCCCGGCCGCCACCGCGTCCTCGACCGCCACCGCCCACCGCCGCCGGCTGTGCTCCAGCGAGAATTCCCCCGCCCGCGCCCGCCCCGCCCCGCCCAACGTGGCCCGCAGCTCGGGGTCCGACAGCACGCGGTGCACCGCCGCCGCCAGCGCCACGGGGGATTTGTCGTCGAGGAGCAGCGCCCCATCCCCGACGGTGCCGGGCACGGCGCTCGAGGCGAAGGCGACCACGGGCACGCCGAGGCCCATGGCCTCGACCACCGGCACGCAGAACCCCTCGTGGTCCGAGGCGCACACGAACACGTCGGCGGTGGCGTAGTAGGCGGCCAGCTCCTCGTCACTCACCGGACCGGTCAGGTGCACAGCCGCCCCGAGGCCCAGCCCGGCCGCGAAGCGCCGCAGGGCACGGGGGTAGTCGTGGCCCATCCACGAGCCCACGATGTGCAGCCGGGCCCGCGGGTCGTACAGCCGCCGGTAGCAGGCGAGCGCCTTCACCAGGTCGTGCTGGGCCTTGCTGGGCGTGACCCGACCGACGAAGAGCCAGTCGACGCCGCCACTGTCGCGCTGGTCGCGCCGGCGCGCCATGGTGTCGGCGTCGGGCGCCGCGCCCAGGGCGGTGGCGTCGAACAGGGGCGGCACCACCCGGGTGCGGGTGCATCCCCGCCGGCGCAGCTCCGCCTCGTTGTAGTCGGAATCGGCGAAGGCGAAGAACGAGGCGCCGATCATGTCGTCGAGCTGCTTGCGCCCGCTGGCGGCCTCCTCCACCGCCCACGGCACCCATGGTCCGAACAACTCGCCCGGTGTGATGTTGTGGTAGTCGAGCATCTTCGGCTCCGGCCGGGACCGGATGACGTCGGCCACGGGCGAGCCGCTCGACAGATGGTAGAGCCACCACGTGCGGGGCCGGGCGCCGGCGGGCAGTTCCGACAGCAGCCGGCACTGGGCCCGCACGTCGGGGAACGTCCCCTCGCACCAGATGTCCGAAGAGAACCCCCGGTCGCGCAGCAGGGCGCGCAGGAGCAGGATGTGGGTGCCGATGGCGTCGCGCCCGCTGAAGGAGGGGACGACCTGATCGATGCGCTCGGGCCTCACCGCTCGGTGACGGCGCCGGCCGACGAGCCGGCGCTGTCGCCGGTGCCCCGTGCCGCGGCACGCTTGTCGGCCGTGACGGCGAAGGCGTCGTCCCCCGCCTGGGTCCGGGCGTCGGCGAAGCCCGCCTGTCCCACCAGGTGCACCCACGTCTCGGCGTGCAGGGGTCGCCCCGGGGCCAGGTCGGCCGCCACCGGCCCGGCGACGCGCTCCCACGCCCCGGGTGCGGTCCCGATCACCACCAGCACGCCTCCCGGCGCCAGCTTCTCCTCGGCCAGGCGCAGCGCCCGCCGGCGCTCGGTCAGCGAGAGGCGGTCCACGCAGGCGGACAGCACGAGGCCGGCCAGTGCCTCGTCGGCCACCGACCCGAGGTGCCCGAGCACGTCGTCGCGCCGGACGTCGAGTCCCGCCTGCACGGCGCGGTCGGACGCGGCGGTCCCGGGATCGACGCCGTAGGCGTCGATCCCGGCCCGGCCCAGGGCGACCAGCAGGGCGCCGTCACCGCATTCGGCGTGCAGCACCCGGCCCACCGGCGCCCCGGACGCCTCGAGCCGCCGGACCACGGCCTCGGCGAAGGGCGCAGGGTCGGCGCCGGGGACGAGGACCTCGTCCTCGGGCAGCGGCGGGGGCGTGAGCAGGCCGACGTCGCGCTCGACGTCGCTCAGGCGTTCGTCGAGCAGGTGCAGCACCCGCATGGACGACGCCGCGAAGTGGTTCAGCTGGGTCACGACGTAGTTGACGAACCACGCCTCGGCCTGCCACAGGGACCACTTGACCAGCCCCCGGGGCTGGCGGCGCGACCCGACCGGCACGTCGATGTCGAAGTAGGCGGAGCGGTCCGCCAGCTTGAGCGCATCGGTGAAGGCGTCGTCGGACGCCCCGGTCGGGGTGAAGCGGGCGAAGAGCTCGTCGAGGCGCCGCTCGTAGCTGGGCGGGAAGTCGCCGGCCGCCCGCCGGTGCCGCACCTCGTCGTCGATCTCGCGGCGCACCCGGTCGAGATAGGCCCGCGTGGCCTCGTCGCCGGCAGGCGTGTCGCCGGCGGGGGTGTCGTCGGTGGTCACGGTGTCTCCTCGGGTGGGTGGCGGTACACGGTCGGAGCGAAGCGGAGGGCTCACCGGGACCGGGGCGTGCATCGGGCCGTCGCTCAGCTGAGACTGGCCGCCCGGACGTCGATGCGCATGTCGAGGGCCACGCTCCCCCTCGCCCGGCCCGGGTTCATGACCTCGAATCCCTCCTGCTCGTGCAGATCGTAGACGACCCCCAGGTAGCTCTTGATGGCCACGGCCACGGTGTAGGCCCCCTCCAGGAGGGGCATGCGGTCGAAGGTGAGGTCGACCCGGCCCCGGCCCGGCGGCAGGTCGACGGGCTGGTCCAGGACGAAGTTGTCGGAGCCGAAGACGAGCTTGCCCTGCCGGTCGTGCATCTCCATGGCCACGATCACGTTGTCGGCACCGGCGGCGGTCTCGTAGTCGATGTGGACGGTGAGCGCCTCGTGCGGCAGCAGGTACGGCCGGCTCCCCAGCCCCGGGTGGTCGAGCTCGACGCCCGTGATGCGCACCGGCCGGCTGGCGGGCTCCGGATGCGGGGCGTCGGCGGCGAACCCGGTATCGACCGCCGACCCCGCCTCGAGGAGATGGTCGTGGTAGAGGCGGATGGCCTCGGCGGCCGGCCCCATGCCGAGCATCGTCCCCGAGCTCAGCACCACGGCCCGGTCGCAGATGACGCGCACCAGGTCGGCGGAGTGGGTCACGAAGAGGATGGTGCGGCCGTCGTCCTGGAACTCCTTGATGCGGGCCAGGCACTTGCGCTGGAAGTTCTCGTCCCCCACGGCCAGCACCTCGTCCACCACCAGGACGTCGGGGTCGACGTTGACGGCCACCGCGAACCCGAGCCGGACGAACATCCCCGACGAGTAGAACTTGACCTGGTTGTCGATGAACTGCTCGAGCTCGGCGAAAGCCACGATCTCGTCGAAGCGCCGGTCCACCTCCCTGGTCGACAGCCCGAGGAGCGAGGCGTTCAGGTAGATGTTGTCCCGGCCCGACAGCTCGGGCTGGAAGCCGGCCCCGAGCTCGAGCAGGGCGGCCAGGTTGCCCCGCACCACCACCCGGCCCTCGGTCGGCTGCAGGATGCCCGACACGCACTTGAGCAGCGTGGACTTGCCCGAGCCGTTACGGCCCAGCACCCCCACCGTCTCCCCCTCGTTGACCTCGAAGCTGAGGTCACGCAGCGCCCAGAAGTCCTCGTGGGGATTGCGCCCGATGTGCAGCACCCGCTCCTTGAGCGACTGGTACTTCTCCTGGTACAGGCGGAAGCGTTTGGACACCTCCACCACGTCGACGGCCACCGCCACGTCCGCTCAGAGCTCCTCGGCGAAGTTGCCCTCGAGGCGCCCGAACACCACGAGCGCCCCGAGCAGCAGGATGAGCGACACGCCCAGCACGGTCAGGTCGGCGAACACGTACCAGTGCACCCCGTAGGTGGCCAACATGGACTCGAGCGCATGCGGCTTGACGGTGCTGCGGGCCACGGGCACGGCGTAGAAGACGCGCTGGAAGGTCATCACCGCCGGTACCACGGGGTCGAGGAAGTAGACCCACAGCAGGTGGTGCCGCTTCAGCTCGGTAGCGGCCTGGGAGAAGCGGTAGATGGCGGGCGTGGCCCAGAACCAGGCGTTCAGGATGACCTCGACAAGGTGCTGGGTGTCGCGCAAATAGACGTTCACCGCCGAGAGGAACACCGACAGGGCCGAGGCGAGCACCACGATGGAGGCGAGCGCCGGGACGAGGAGCCACATGTCGGCCCAGGCGGGGCGGTGCCAGAAAACCACCATGAAGGCGATCAGCACGATCCCCTGGAAGAGGAAGAACATGAACGACGAGCCCACCGAGGCGAACGACAGCACCTCGCGGGGGAAGGCGACCTTCTTGACGATGCCGCCGTTGTTCACGATGGTGCTCGTCCCCGTGAGCACGGCCGTCAGGAACAGGTTCCACACCAAGATGGCCGAGAACATGTAGATGACGAAGTTGGGGATCCCGTTGGGCAGGAAGTAGGTGAACAGGACGTAGAACACGGCCAGGTTCATGGCCGGGTTGAGCATCGACCACAAGAACCCGAGGAACGAGTTCTTGTACTTGACCTTGATCTCCTTGCGGACCAGGAAACCGAACAGCTCGCGCGAGCGCCACAACTCCCCGAACCGCCGCCACACGTTGGTGCGGGCGGCCACGATGCGCGTGGGTTTCGAGCCCCGGGCCGCAGCCCGGGCGGCGCGGGCAGCCAACTCGCGTTCGTGCTCGCCGATGAGGACGGGGGCCGCCTGCTCGCCGGGTCCGGCGCCGTGCTCGTGGCCCGCCTCGGACCGCAGCTCGGTCACGGTGCCGCTTCCGTCCGCCCCCGCACGGTTCTCAGGGCTGGGCCGCCTGCGGCGTCGAGTGCTCGATCACCCGGTCGATGAACCCGTACTCCTTGCCCTCCTCGGCCGTGAACCAACGGTCCCGGTCGGAGTCGGCCTCGATGCGCTCGAGGGGCTGGCCGGTGTGGAAGGCGATGCGCTCGGCCATCATGCGCTTCAGGTACACGATCTGCTCCGCCTGGATGGCGATGTCGGCCGCCTGGCCCTGCATCTGGCCCGACGGCTGGTGCATGAGGATCCGGCTGTGGGGAAGGGCGAAACGCTTGCCCGGCTCCCCCGAGCACAGCAGGAATTGCCCCATGGAGGCGGCCAGGCCCACGCAGATGGTGCTCACGTCGCAGCTGACGTACTGCATGGTGTCGTAGATGGCCAGGCCGTCGGTGACCGACCCCCCCGGCGAGTTGATGTAGAGGGCGATGTCGCGTTCGTGGTCCTCGGCCGCCAGGAGCAGGAGCTGGGCGCAGACCTGGTTGGCCACCGTCTCGTCGATGGCGCTGCCCAGGAAGATGATCCGCTCCTTGAGCAGCCGCTGGAAGACGTCGGCCGAGGCCAGGTCGGGCAAATTGCCCGACCGCATCGAGGTGGGGGCGTGCCCGGACAGAGCACGCGAGACGGGCGGAGGGGGGCTGGCCATGCCACGAGGCTACCCGGGATGTCGGCGGAGGTCGGTCACGGTACGTCCCGGCGATTAGGCTCGCGTGGTCCCGGCGCACGACCGTTTCGGCGGCGGCGGGCCGCTGCGGGCGTGGCGGAATTGGTAGACGCGCGGGGTTTAGGTCCCCGTCCCTTCGGGGGTGGAGGTTCGACTCCTCTCGCCCGCACTGGGGCCCCGTCCGGTGGCGGGCCCCGCCCACGGCGCCGGTCGTGTCCGACCCCGGGCGGCGACCTGCTCCAATGGTGCGGTGATCACCGCACGGGGGCTCACCATGGAGATCGGGGGCAGGACCCTCGTCCGCGACGCCTCGTTCCTGGTGGGGCCGACCGACAAGGTGGGCCTGGTGGGCCGGAACGGCACGGGCAAGACGTCGCTCGTGACGCTGCTGTGCGGGCAGGTCCCCCCGCACCTGCGGACCCGGGGCGACATCGAGGTCCAGGGGACGGTGGGCTTCCTGCCCCAGGTGCCCGTCCCCGGGGGACTCGGGCTCGAGCCCACCGGCCTGGCCCACGTGCTGTCGGCCCGCGGCCTCGACGTCCTCGACGAGGACTTGCACCGGGCGCAGCGGGCGGTGGCGGCGGACGCGACCGAGGAGACGGTCGCCCGCTTCGCCGACGTGGAGGAGCGCTACCGCACCGCGGGCGGGTACACCCTCGAGGGAGACATCGCCCGCCTGGCCGATGGCCTCGGTGTGCGACAGGACGCCCTGTTCGACGACATCGACGGCCTGTCGGGCGGGCAGCGTCGGCGGGTCGACCTCGTGCGGGTGCTGTTCGGCCGGCCCGACGCGCTCGTCCTCGACGAGCCCACCAACCATCTCGACCTGCACGCCAAGCGATGGCTCATGGCCGAGCTCGGACGGTACCCCGGTGCGCTGCTCGTCATCAGCCACGACATCAGGCTCCTCGACCGCGTCATCACCAAGGTGCTCCAGCTGGCCGACGGCGAGCTGCGCGAATTCCCCGGCAACTACACCGCCTTCCGGGCCCAGCTGTCGGCCGACATCGGGCGGCGCGAGAAGAAGAGCTCCCTCGAGGGCCGCGAGATCCGCCGTCTGAGCACGCTGGCCGACTCCATGCGGGCCAGCACCGCCGGCCGGGCCCGCAAGGCCAAGGTCCTCGACCGGCGGGTGGCGCACCTCGAGGACAACCGGACGCAGGTCGTCAAGCGCGAGCGCGCCGTGACGTTCCGCCTCCCGACGCCATCGCGCTCGGGCGCCACGCCGCTCACGTCGTCCGGGGTGGGCGTCTCCTACGGCAACAAGAAGGTGCTGCTGCACGTGGACCTCGTGGTCGACCGCGGCGACCGGGTGGTCGTCATCGGGCGCAACGGGGCCGGCAAGAGCAGCTTGCTGCGGTGCCTGGCCGGCGTGCAGGTCCCCACGGCGGGCACCGTCGAGGTGGGCCACAACGTGGTGCTCGGCTACTTCGCCCAGGAGCACGAGCAGCTCGACCCGTCGCGCCCGGCGCTCGAGCAGATCGCCGACACCGTCCTGCGCACCGTGGCCGAGCGCCGATCGCTGCTCGGATCGTTCGGCCTGAGCGGCGACACCGCCCAGCAGCTCCCGGGGTCGCTGTCGGGCGGGGAGCGGGCCAAGCTCAGCCTGGCCATGCTGTCGGCCGGCCAGGCCAACGTGCTCGTGCTGGACGAGCCCACCAACAACCTCGATCCGGCCTCGGTGGAGGCCGTGGGGCGCATGCTCGGCAGCTGGCCCGGCACGGTGGTGGCCGTCAGCCACGACCGGCCGTTCGTCGACGCCCTACGTCCCACCCACGCCCTGCACCTGCCCGAGGAGCGCTACGACCTGTGGCGCGACGACTTCCTCGAGGACGTGGAGCTGCGATGACACGACGGGCGGCGCGCCCCGGCACCGGGCGGCGTCGGTGACGTTCTACGTCGCCCTGGTGCGGGGGATCAACGTGGGCGGGCGGGCCGTGATGTCCATGGCGCAGCTGCGCGGCGCGTGCACCGATCTCGGTTGCGAGGACGTGCAGACCTACGTCCAGAGCGGCAACGTGCTCTTCCGGTCCACCGCCACCGCCGCCCGGCTGGTGCCGGCCATGGAGCGGCGACTGGGCGAGGAGCTCGGGCGCCCCGCACGCGTGGTCCTGCGCACCCGGTCGCAGCTGGTGGACGTGCTCAGGCGCAACCCGCTGTCGGGCGGCGGCCGCGACGACGCCAAGCTGCACGTGACCTTCCTGGCCGACCGGCCGGCGCCGTCGCTGGTGGCGGCCCTCGACACCGGCGCCTACCTGCCCGAGGAGTTCCGCGTCACCACCACGGCGGTGTACGTCCACTGCCCGGGCGGCTACGGCCGCTCCAAGATCACCAACAACTTCTTCGAGCGGGCGCTCGGGGTGGCGGCCACCACCCGCAGCCTGAAGACGGTGACCGAGCTGGTGCGCCGGTCGACCTGACCGGCCCCGACGCAGGGCGCGTGCTCCAAGCAGACACACAGCTGACGCGCAGGAGGTCCATGGACCCGACGCGGACACTGGGTTCATGGTGGACACGGCCCTCGTGCGACAGGAGGCGGACCTCGGCGCCACGGCCCCGGCCGTCGACGTCGTCGTCCCCGTCCACAACGAGGAGGGCGACCTCGAGGCGAGCGTCCGCCGGCTGCACGCCTACCTGACGCAGTACCTGCCGTTCAGCTTCCGGATCACCGTCGCCGACAACGCCAGCACCGATCGCACGTGGGACATCGCCCGGGCCCTGGCCTACGAGCTCCCGGACGTGTCGGCGGTGCACCTGCCCGAAAAGGGTCGGGGAAGGGCGCTGCGCCAGGTGTGGTCGACCAGCGACGCGTCGGTCCTGGCCTACATGGACGTCGACCTGTCCACCGACCTGGCGGCCGTGCTCCCCCTGGTGGCGCCGCTCGTGTCGGGCCACAGCGACGTGGCCATCGGCACCCGCCTGGCGCGCGGTGCCCACGTGGTGCGCGGCACCAAGCGCGAGGTCATCTCGCGCCTGTACAACATGCTGCTGCACGCCACCCTGGCGGCCCGCTTCTCCGATGCCCAGTGCGGGTTCAAGGCCATCCGGGCCGATCGGGCCCGGACTCTGCTGCCCCTGGTGCAGGACACCGGATGGTTCTTCGACACCGAGCTGCTGTTCCTGGCCGAACGGGCCGGAATGCGCATCGCCGAGGTCCCGGTGGACTGGACCGACGACCCCGACTCCCGCGTCGACATCGTGGCCACCGCCGTCGCCGACCTGAAGGGCGTCGCCCGGCTGGTCCGGGGCCTGGCCACGGGACGCCTGGCGCCGGCGACATGGCGCCAGGCGGCCGAGGCGGAGCGGGCGGTGGCCGCCCCGCCCGGCCTGGTCGGCCAACTGGCACGCTTCGCCGCCGTCGGCGTGACCAGCACGGTGGCCTACGTCGTGCTCTACGTGCTGCTGCGCCAGAGCGCACCGGC
>Ga0209415_10018933_pt1 | contig 10829 bp, 9 predicted proteins | sample PeaSoiSIISIP2007_FD_187696 | JGI IMG/M metagenome (GOLD analysis project Ga0209415, IMG submission 187696) | Peat soil microbial communities from Weissenstadt, Germany - SII-SIP-2007 (SPAdes) (version 2) | ecosystem: Environmental > Terrestrial > Soil > Wetlands > Peat | place: Germany... | reverse complement strand
GTGAGGGCTTGCGTTATGCCATCGAGGAGATGACTGAACCGAAGTTGTTGGTGATGAACCTGCGGTAAGAGCCCGTCTGTGTCAGCCGACGTATCGGGTTGCAATAAGACTTTCGAAGTGGAGCGTAAGCCTTGGCAATTTTGTTAAAATTTTTCGGCGAGCTTTTCCTGGTGCGATAATTTTGGTTGATTTTTGCTGGAATTGAATTGTTGCTCGATCACAACAAGTCGCGAACTGCTATAATCACAAGTTTTCATGTGCGACATCACAGCTTTCTGTGACTGCTTGCTCCCAACAGCGCCGTATTGAACTGGGGATGGAGTTCAATATCCCTGCTGCACTGAAAGTCGATGCAGATTTTTCATCGCAGTACGAACACAATCTCCCGTGCCACGATTTACGGGGCAGTATTTTTGATCTCGGCCTTGCTGTGGGCACTGCTCGAACTGCAACGGTCGCCCTACATCACTTACGCCAAAGTGGTGCGGCCTCAACCTGTTCCCTTTAGCCATCAGCACCATGTTGGCGGGTTGGGTATTGACTGCCGTTATTGCCACACTTCGGTTGAGAAGTCTTCGTTCGCCGGGATTCCTCCAACCAAGACCTGTATGAACTGCCATTCGCAAATTTGGACGGGAGCGCCGTTGCTCGAACCAGTGCGCGAGAGCTTTCGCACCGGCAAGTCCCTAGTGTGGACGCGAGTCAACGATCTCCCGGATTTCGTTTACTTCGACCACAGCATTCACGTCAACAAGGGCGTGGGCTGTAACACCTGCCACGGTCCAGTCGACCGGATGCCGCTGATGTTCAATTACGCTTCGCTGCAAATGGAGTGGTGTCTGGATTGCCACCGCGCACCGGAGAAAAATCTGCGGCCTCGCGACCAGGTGTTCAATATGCGCTACGAGCAGCCGTCGAGCGACAAACCCGTGGTGGTGGACGGGAAGGTTTATGCGGATCAGCTTTCGCTAGGCACGGATTTAGTGAAGAAGTATAAGTTGCGAACGGTGACGGACATTACCAGTTGTTCGACGTGTCACCGCTGAGATTCCGGAAATAATGGAGGACGGGCGTCTCGCCCGCCCAACCGGCAGGGGCGACGTTTTCTGTAGAGACGTAGCTAGCTACGTCTCTACGGCAACGAAGTTCGAATAAGAAGATGGAAGAACAAAACAATAAGCAGCATCGCGAGGAAGTTTGTCCGGGCAAGAAGGACAAGCTGAATCTCGAAACCGCTCGCGCCCAAATCGCCGGGACGAAAGGTCCGGAATATTGGCGCAGTCTGGAAGAACTTGCGGGCAGCGCCGAGTTCCAAGAGATGATGCATCGCGAGTTTCCCAAAGGCGCCTCAGAGTGGCTGGACTCCGTTTCGCGCCGCGGTTTCCTGAAGCTGATGGGGGCTTCGCTGGCAATGGCTGGAATGACGGCCTGCACGAAGCAGCCGCTGGAGCCGATTGTTCCCTATGTGCGGCAGCCGGAAGCGGTGATTCCCGGCGTTCCGATGTTCTATGCCACGGCTTTCACGCTGGGAGGATATGCGAGTCCGATCCTCGTCGAAAGTCATCTCTATCGTCCGACCAAGATTGAAGGCAACGCGCAGCATCCCGCCAGCTTGGGCGGAACGGACGTGTTCGCGCAGGCCTCGATCCTCGGCATGTATGACCCCGATCGGTCGCAGACCATCGCGTACTTGGGCGACGTTCGCACCTGGGGAGGATTTCTCGAAGCGATTCGCGGACCGCTCAACGCGCAGAAGGCTGTGCAGGGGGCGGGCATCCGCATCCTGACGCGAACGGTTTCTTCGCCAGCGCTGGCGGATCAGCTGCAGGCGGTGCTCAAGCTTTATCCGCAAGCGAAGTGGCATGTGTATGAGCCGGTGAACCGCGACAATGTGCTCGAAGGCGCAAAGATGGCCTTTGGCCAGCCGGTGGAAACGCAGTACAAGCTAGAGAACGCCGATGTGATCGTCTCGCTCGACGCCGATTTCTTGTGCGCCGGATTTCCTGGAAGCACGCGCTACATCCGCGATTTTGCCAAGCGCCGCAATCCCGATGCCGGCAGCATGAACCGTCTGTATGTGATCGAGAGCACAATGAGCTCGACGGGAGCCAAGGCGGATCACCGTTTGCCACTCCGTTCCGTCGAGATTGAGGGATTTGCGCGTGCACTCGCGACATTCTTGGGCGTCGAGACCGACGTGTCAGGAGCAAAGAACGAGGTCGGCAAGTTCCTCTTGGCAGTAATTCGCGACTTACAAGCTCACCGGGGCTCGAGCGTTGTGATTGCTGCCGATCACCAACCTCCGGCACTTCACGCCTTGGCCCATGCCATTAACCAAACTCTGGGCAACGTCGGAAAAACAGTTTTCTACACCGATCCCGTCGATGCCAATCCGGTGAATCAAACCGACTCGATCAAAGATCTGGTTGCCGACATGCGCGCGGGGAAAGTGGACATGCTGTTCATCCTGGGCGGAAATCCCGCCTATGATGCGCCCGCGGATCTCGGTTTCGCCGATGCGCTCAAAAACACGAGCATTCCGCTCCGCGTGCATTTAGGTCTTTATCAGGACGAGACCGCGGAACTCTGCCAATGGCATGTGAACGAGGCGCACTACCTCGAATCTTGGGGCGACTCCCGTGCCTACGACGGCACCGTCAGCATCGTGCAGCCCCTAATAGCTCCTCTCTATGGCGGCAAGAGCGTTTACGAACTTACTGCTTTGCTGGCTGGTCAAGCCGAAGCAACGGACCACGAGGTTGTGCAGGGATATTGGAGGAAACAGCATCCAGGTGCGGACTTTGACGCCTTTTGGCGCAAGTCGCTGCACAACGGCTGGATTGAAGGCACTACATTCACGCCGAAGCAGGTAACAAGGCAAGCAGTCAATCTCGATCTCGGCGTTCGGCCTGACGAAAAAGCTATCGAGATTAATTTCCGCCGCGATCCTTGCGTTTATGACGGCTGCTTCTCGAACAACGGGTGGCTGCAGGAATTGCCCAAACCGATGTCCAAGATGACCTGGGACAATCCCGTGCTCATCGGGCCGGCCATGGCCGCGCGGATGGGGCTGAAGAGCGAGGATCTGGTCACGTTGGAATTGAATGGCAAGAAAGTGATCGCTCCGATCTGGATTCAAGCCGGCCATCCCGACAACTCCGTCACCGTGTTTCTGGGTTATGGGCGTAAGCGCGCAGGCCGAGCCGGGACCGGCGCAGGTTTCGATATGTACCCGCTTCGTTACAGCGCAACGCCATGGTTCACCAGTGGCATAAATATCACCAAGGCTGGTGGCACTTATAAGCTGGCGACGACCCAGGGCTACCAGACGATGGACACGCCGGAAGGCTCGCGCCCGCAGGTGCGCTCTGCGAGTCTCGAAGAGTACCGCAAGGAACCAGACTTCGCGAAGGAAGAACAACCTCCGGCGGAGCTGACCTTGTACAAACCGTATCCGTATGACAAAGAGCTCTACGCCTGGGGCATGGCAATCGATTTGAATGCTTGCGTGGGGTGCAACAACTGCATGGTCGCCTGCCAATCGGAGAACAACATTGCAGTCGTTGGCAAAGAGCAAGTTGTGATCGGCCGCCACATGCACTGGCTGCGCGTGGACGCTTATTACCAGGGCGACCGCGACAATCCCAAAGCATACTTCCAGCCCGTCCCTTGCATGCAGTGTGAGAACGCGCCTTGCGAGGTCGTCTGTCCCGTGGGCGCGACCGTACACAGTACCGAAGGCCTGAATGACATGGTCTACAACCGCTGCGTGGGCACGCGCTACTGTTCCAACAACTGTCCATACAAGGTGCGGCGTTTTAATTTCCTCCTTTTTCAAGATTGGGAGACGCCGCAACTCAAGATGATGCGCAATCCCGACGTCACCGTGCGCAGCCGCGGCGTCATGGAAAAGTGCACCTATTGTATCCAGCGCATCACCCAGCATCGCATTGATTCCGAGCGCGAGAACCGCAAGATCCAGGATGGTGAGTTGCAGACGGCCTGCCAGCAATCTTGCCCGGCCGATGCAATCACCTTTGGCAATATCAACGATCCCAACAGCAGGGTTTCGAAGCTCAAGGCGATCCCACGCAACTACGGTTTGCTGGCCGACCTGAATACCCGGCCCCGAACCACATATCTGGCCGAGATTCGTAATCCGAATCCAGAGTTAGAAAGTTAGTTGGGAAGTTAAGCGGAGCACGACCGAGAAATGGACGAGCAAAGACAACCCGCGACCATTGGCGATAGCGCTCCGGTAATCGAGCCCGGATATACCTTCGGCACGGTCACCGACAAGATCAGCTCCATTGTCCTGACGCGCCCTACGTCCAATGGTTGGTTCCTCGGCTTTGGCATCGCTTTTCTGCTCACCATGATGATGTTGTTCGCCGTCGGATATTTATTTGTCCGCGGCGTAGGCATCTGGGGCGTTACGATCCCGATCGGCTGGGGCTTCGCCATCGTCAACTTCGTGTGGTGGATTGGAATCGGACATGCGGGCACGCTGATTTCGGCCATCCTCTTGCTACTGCGACAATCCTGGCGTAATTCGATTAACCGGTTTGCCGAAGCCATGACACTGTTCGCGGTGTCGGCCGCTGGCCTCTTTCCCCTGATTCACGTGGGCCGTCCCTGGCTCGCGTACTGGCTTTTTCCTTATCCCAACACCATGAAGGTGTGGCCGCAGTTCCGCAGCCCGTTGGTTTGGGACGTCTTTGCCGTTTCCACCTACGCAACGATTTCCCTATTGTTCTGGTTCATCGGACTGGTTCCCGATCTGGCCACACTGCGGGATCGATCCACAAATCGCGCGGCGCAAATTATCTATGGAATGCTAGCCCTTGGCTGGCGTGGTTCGGCGCGGCATTGGCATCGCTATGAGACGGCCTACCTACTGCTCGCCGGACTCGCGACTCCGCTGGTGCTCTCTGTTCACACCGTAGTCAGTTTCGACTTCGCGGTTGCAATCGTGCCCGGCTGGCATACGACGATCTTCCCTCCTTACTTCGTGGCGGGCGCAATTTATTCCGGCTTCGCCATGGTGCTGATGCTGGCGATTCCGATCCGCAAATTCTACGGCCTCGAAGACTTCATCACCGAACGCCATTTGCAGAACTCGGCTAAGGTCATGTTGGCCACCGGCCTGATTGTGGCTTACGGCTACGCCATCGAGGGCTTCATGGGCTGGTACAGCGGAAACCGCTACGATGCATTTCTGCTTTGGAACCGTCTGCACGGGCCGTATGCCTTTTGGTATTGGGCGTTGCTAGCTTGCAACATCTTTGTCCCGCAAGTCCTGTGGATTCGCAAGCTGCGAACGAGTCCAACTGCCTTGTTCCTTATATCCGGAGTCATTCTGGTTGGGATGTGGCTGGAACGCTTCATCATCGTCGTGGTCAGCCTGCATCGTGATTTCCTGACTTCTTCCTGGGGAATGTATTACCCGACGCGCTGGGACTGGATGACCTTCATTGGCACCATTGGCATGTTCCTGGCCGCCATGTTCCTGTTCGTGCGCATCCTGCCGATGATCTCGATCTTCGAAATGCGTACCCTGCTGCCCGAGGCGGAGGTGAAGGAATGAAACGCACTCCCGTTTACGGAATGATGGCCGAGTTTGATTCCGCCCAACACTTGGTGGACGCGGCTCATCGCACCCACGAAGCCGGCTACCTGAAAATCGACGCCTACAGCCCGTTTCCGGTGGAAGGTTTGGCGGAGGCAATCGGATTTCATAAGAACAGCGTACCGCTCGTCGTGCTGATTGGTGGATTGCTGGGAGGTTTGTCCGGCTACGCCCTGCAGTACTGGATTTCAGTTGTGAGTTACCCAATTAATGTCGGCGGCAAACCTTATCATTCGTGGCCGGCATTTATCGTGGTGACTTTCGAGATGACGATTCTGTTCGGAGGAATTTCTGCGGTGTTTGGAATGCTGGCATTGAATGGTCTTCCCATGCCGTACCATCCCGTGTTCAATGTGCCGCGCTTCGCCTTCGCGACCAAGGATCGCTTCTTCCTGATCGTGTTTTCTACCGATCCCAAGTACAGTCCGAGCGAAACCCGCCGGTTTCTTGAGGGCCTGGCGCCGCGATCGATTTCGGAGGTGCCCAGCTGAAGCCATGCTGAGCCTCCGCAAAATCTCGCCGAAAATGGAGGCCGGGCGTCCTCGCCCGGCGGAACCGGCACTACGAACGTACTCCATCCTTTTGGCCACGCTGATCCTGGCAGGATGCCGCCAGGATATGCAAGACCAACCTCGCTTCAAGCCGCTCGCAGAGAGTGACTTTTATGCGGACTTGCGCTCGGCGCGCCCTCCGGTCGAAGGAACGGTGGCGCGCGGACAGTTGGCTGAAGACGTGTATTTCTATACGGGGAAACTCGGTAACAATCCTGGCGACTACATGCCTTTCCCTGTCACCGAAGACGTGCTCGCCCGCGGCCGTGAGCGCTTTAATATTTACTGCGCTCCCTGTCACTCCCGCCTCGGCGACGGCAACGGCATGATCGTGCAGCGCGGCTTTCGAGCTCCACCGTCTTATCACACCGAACGCCTGCGCAAAGCGCCGCTAGGATACTTCTTCGACGTGATGACCGAAGGATTTGGCGCGATGCCGGAGTACGCCTCGCAAATTCCACCTCGCGATCGCTGGTGCATTGTGGCTTACATCCGAGCTTTGCAGTTGAGTCAGGGCGCGACCATAAGCGATGTAGCGCCGGGACAGAAAGTTCCGTCCGAGGCGCCAGTGTTTCGCGGCGATCCCGGTTCGGGGGCAACTTTGCCCGAACTCCAGCCCACTGCCAGTGGCGAAAAAGGAGCCGAGTCGCAATGACGGCGCATGCGAACAATCTGGACCTGATGGCACCGCCGGTGGTTAAGACCATCCAACGGCGCTCGCTTATCATCGGCCTCATTTTCACCGTGATTTCCCTTGTCCTCGCGTTCGTTCGTCCGGATGAGTTCTTCCGGGCCTACCTGCTCGGCTACATGTGCTGGCTTGGAGTCACTCTCGGATCGATGGCGATTCTCATGATCCGTCACCTCACCGGCGGCGGATGGGGCATGGTCATCCGCAGGATTCTGGGCGCAGCCATGCGATGTTTGCCGCTGATGGCAGTGCTGTTTATTCCAATCCTTCTCGGAATGCCAAAACTCTACATGTGGGCGCGGCCTCTGGATTCCATCGCGGACCAACATCTCCGCGAACACTTGCAGGATCTCGCCAAGTCGTACCTCAATGTTCAAGGATTTATCATTCGCGCCGTGATCTACTTGGCAATCTGGAATCTGCTGTCGTTCCTGCTCACCAAGTGGTCGAAGGAACAAGACAACCCTCCGTCACGCGACAACAGTCCGCGCTTCAAGGCTGTGAGTGGACCCGGGCTGATTCTCTACGCATTCACGATTTCATTCGCCGCCATCGACTGGATAATGTCCATCGACCCGAGTTGGATTTCGACGATCTATGGATTGTTGATCCTAATCGGCGAATTGCTTTCGGCGATGTGTTTCGCAGTTGTCGTAGACAGGATTCTGGTGGACTACAAGCCCATGTCAGAGATGTTGAAACCTGATTTCGTCCATGACCACGGCAAGTGGATGCTGACCTTCATTATGGTGTGGGCCTACTTTGCATTCTCGCAGTGGCTCATCATCTGGGCGGGAAATTTGCCGGAAGAAATCACCTGGTACCTAAGGAGACTGAACGGCGGCTGGGGATTTGTTGGGTTGTTCCTCGTGATATTCCAGTTCGCCGTACCTTTCGTGCTCTTGCTTTCGCGCCCCTTCAAACGCGACGTGCGCCGGTTGGTCTGGCTTGCGGCCTGGATCATGCTCATGCGCTACCTGGATCTTTTCTGGATCATAGAACCCAACTTTTCGAAAACATTGAACCTCACCTTGGCGGACGTGGTGGTCCCGGTAGCGATTGGCGGATTTTGGCTAGCTTACTTCTTCCGCAATTTAAGTTCTCTGCCGCTTCTGCCCGCGTATGACGTTTTCGCGAACGAAGTACTGGAACCAGCACATGACTGAAGAGGCTAAACACGGACACGCCGAAGAGGGCTACGAACAGCAAGACCTGAGCGCCCAGGCAATATACGCGTTCCTGATCAGCCTGGTTGTGGGAGGAGTGCTGGTTTATCTGGTGGTTTTGGGCCTGTACAAATTCATGGACGCGCGCCAGAGAGCGCGTCACCCTCAGCAGAGCCCGCTGGTGCAGCAGGTGGACACCAATACACGTATCGTATCGCCGGACGAGATCAAAAAGTTTCCCGAACCGCGTTTGGAGCGAAACGAGCGAATTGAGATCAACGATTTCCGGCTGAAAGAAGAGCAAACGCTAAACAGCTATGGCTGGGTCGACGAAAAGTCAGGAGTAGTTCACATCCCGATCGAGCGAGCCATGGAGTCGGTAGCGCAACGCGGACTGCCGACTACGCCGAAGGCGGGAACGGTTCCACCGTCCGCGGTGAATGTTGTGAATCAAGCCGCGGAACGTTCGGACACGAGCGGTACATCGCGTCAGACCAAGCCACCAGAGCCGAGGTAATGGAAAGGAAGTGGCAGTGCGCAGTCCAGTTAAGTCGAGCATTTCGAGGCTGATCGCGACAGCGGTTTTAGCGGCGTGTGCACTCAGCCCGTCTTCGTGGGGCCAGGGTATGACGCAGGGCATCCTGTCGCCGCCTGCGAACGTGCGTCCGCCCGGATTGAAGAACGTGGGCATTGAGCAGCGGCTGAACGAACAGATTCCGCCCAGCCTCACGTTTCGTGATGAGACCGGGAAAGCGGTCCAGTTGGGAGACTACTTTGGCAAGCGGCCGATGATTCTGAATCTGGTCTACTACCAGTGCCCGATGCTGTGCGGAGAAGTGTTGAGCGGACTCGAAAGCGCACTGCGGGTATTGAAGTTCGACGTGGGAAAGGAGTTTGACGTTCTCACGGTGAGTTTCGATCCCAAAGAAACGCCGGAGATGGCATCCGCAAAGAAAGCAGAGTACTTGAAGCGCTACGGGCGCCCCGGTGCGGCACAGGGCTGGCATTTTTTGACCGGACCAACCGCCTCGATCGATGCGCTCACCAAGGCGGCCGGATTCCAGTATCAATACGATCCCCGGAGCGGCCAGTTTGCTCATGCGACGGCAATCATGGTGCTGACGCCGGAGGGAAAAATCACTCAATACTATTACGGAGTCGAGTTTGCTCCCAAGGACCTACGCCTGGGACTGATTCAGGCGTCAGAAAATAAAATCGGCACAGTAGTGGATCAGGTTTTGCTCTACTGCTATCACTACGACCCGAACACGGGGAAATACGGAGCGATCATCAGCAGGATTTTGCAACTGGCAGCAGGCGTAACGGTGCTGATTCTCGGAACATTCCTCGTGGTGATGTTCCGAATGGGTTCGACCGTCGCGAGGAATCGGCCGCTGACCAAAGACCAACGAGCAACGACGAATTATGTTCGATAACTTTCCACTTTGGCCTGTTCGCGCCGCCGCCGGGGCTGGCAATGTAGACGCACTCTATATTTTCCTGGTGGCGCTGTCGGCGTTCATGTGCGCGGCCATCTTCACCATGATCCTGGTGTTTGCGACGAAGTATCGTCAGCGTCGCGGAGTCGAAGCGGAGCAGATTGAAGGCTCGTCCGCATTGGAAATAACCTGGTCGATCATTCCTCTCGGAATTTTCATGGTTATTTTCCTTTGGGGCGCGGTCATTTACTTTCATGAGCGAACTCCACCCCAGGGAGCTTCCGAAGTCTACGTCGTAGGCAAGCAGTGGATGTGGAAACTCCAACACGAGGAGGGTCCGCGCGAGATCAACGAATTGCATGTGCCGGTAGGGCGCGATGTCAAACTGATCATGACCTCGCAGGACGTGATTCACAGCTTCTACGTTCCTGCGTTCCGTATCAAGCAGGACGTGCTGCCCGGACGCTATACAACCGCATGGTTCCGGGCAACCCGTCCCGGTGTCTATCACCTTTTTTGCTCGCAATATTGCGGCACCATGCACTCGGGCATGATCGGACAAGTGGTGGTCATGGAACCGGCGCAATACCAGGCATGGCTCTCCGGTGGCGGCACCACCGGATCGCTTGCAGCCAGCGGCGAAAGTCTTTTTCAGCAATTGGGTTGCCCCACCTGCCATCGGTCCGATACTCAGGGCCGCGGACCCAACCTGCTCGGAATCTTCGGCAAGCCCGTCCAACTCGAAGATGGGCGAACCGTCGTGGCCGATGAAAACTATATTCGCGAATCAATCTTGAGTCCAAGCGCGAAAATCGTCAGCGGATTCAAGCCAATCATGCCGGTTTTTCAGGGACTCGTGGGCGAAGAACAGTTGAATGCGTTGGTGGCATATATCAAGTCGTTGAGCCCGGCTCCGTCAGGTGCAGCAGGCAAGCCCAGCCCTGCTCCCGTCGGCACGAGTTCGCAAAACCCTAAGGAATAGCAATGGCTACCGTAGCAATTTCTGCCGAACGCGAGCACTATCTGAATAAGGAATACGGCATCCGCTCGTGGCTGTTGACCACAGACCACAAGCGCATCGCGTTGCTGTATCTGATATCAATTACCTTCTTCTTTTTTGTCGGAGGATTTTTTGCCCTCCTGATCCGGCTCGAATTGTTAACCCCGGCAGGCGATCTGGTGCAGGCAGATACCTATAACAAGCTCTTCTCCATGCACGGCCAGGTGATGATCTTCTTCTTTCTGATTCCTTCCATCCCCGCCGTGCTGGGGAATTTCCTCGTCCCCTTGATGATCGGCGCCAAGGACCTGGCGTTTCCGCGTATCAATCTGCTGAGCTGGTACCTATACATC
>Ga0209415_10018932_pt1 | contig 10829 bp, 7 predicted proteins | sample PeaSoiSIISIP2007_FD_187696 | JGI IMG/M metagenome (GOLD analysis project Ga0209415, IMG submission 187696) | Peat soil microbial communities from Weissenstadt, Germany - SII-SIP-2007 (SPAdes) (version 2) | ecosystem: Environmental > Terrestrial > Soil > Wetlands > Peat | place: Germany... | reverse complement strand
AGTGCGCAGGGTCGTCGCCGTCACCGAGGTCGTCGGTCACGACCCGCGGACCGACGAGATAATCCTCAACGATGCTTTCAAGTGGGACCCGGTCTTGGACAAGTTCGCATACACCGGAAGGAGCAAGCTCTTCGACAAGATCACCCAGAAGTTCGGGACCAGACCTGAAGAGATACGAAGGGAAATCGACGGGAGGAAGACCTTCCTCGACTGGCTCGCGGCGAAGAACATCAGGAGCCACAGCGAGGTCTCAGAGCAGGTCAAGGAGTTCTACGCGGGCCCGTACGCGGTCATCAACAAGGCCAAGGTGGAGCTGGAGGGCCTGAAGGCTTGACGGCCAAGGGCGGCAGCAGCGGCTTCTGGGGCACTTCCTACATCCTCTTGCAGCCCTACCTGAATCGTTTCGACAGATACTTCGCAGAGCTCGACCCCGCGCTCTCAAAGGCCGGGCTGCGAATCACCTACAAGGCGTACGTGGCGGGGATGGTCGCCGCTTCAATCGTTGGCGCCATCGGCGGAGCCCTCGTGGGGTTCCTGGCCGCAGCCTACCTGAACGCCTTCTTCCTCTTCCGCATCGCTATGCCCTTCGGGTTCGCCCTGCTCGGAGGGGCCGTGACCTTCGGGGCGTTCTACATCTATCCCCAGTTCACGGCGGGTTCTCGCAGGAGGAAGCTCGACTCGCAGCTCTCGTTCACGGTGGGCCACATGGCCGTCCTCGCCTCGGCGGGTTTGACCCCCGCGAAGATGTTCCACTCTCTCGCGGAGGAGGACTCCAGGGACGTGGTCAACCAGGAGGCGAAGATGATAGTGAGGGACATGTCCCTCCTCGGGATGGACCTAGAGCACGCCCTCGAGGCGGAGGAGAGGAGGTCCCCCTCCGAGAAGTTCGCTGACTTCCTCGACGGCTTCATCTCTGCCTCGAAGACGGGGGGCGAAGTGAAGGAGTACCTCCTGAGGTCCGCTTCCTCGTTGATGCTCGACAAGCGGCTGAGGGCTCGGTCGATAGGCGAATCAGTGGGGTTCGTGGCCGAGCTCTACACCATCCTCCTGGTGGTCACGCCGCTCATCCTTCTGATTATGTTCTCGGTGATAGGGATAATCTCGGGGAGCATCGGTGGGTTCGGGATCCTCACGCTGATCTACCTCATCACATACGCCCTCGTCCCGCTCGGAGGGCTCACGGTCCTCGTGGTCGCCGACTCCACCATAAGCAAGGAGCTCGCGTGATAGAAGTTGAAGCTCCGAGAGTTCCACTACCGGAGACCCCTGATGTACGGGGTCACGAGCGCCATCGCCGCCCTCGCCGCGAGCCTGCTGGTCGTCGCGAACTACGTCTTCAAGGTGCCCCTGCCGTTCCCCGTGGCCACGATGGCGATACTCGCGGCGATCGGGTGCTTCATCTTCCCGGGGCTGGCGGAGAGGTCGTACAACAGGTGGCGGACAAAGATCGACGACAGCATCCCGAACATGCTCGCCGACATCGCGGGGAGCGTCAGGAGCGGGTTCAACATCACGCGCGCGTTGGAGATATCGGCGGAAACGGACTACGGCCCCCTCACGGAGCAGCTGAAGATAGACAAGATCCAGCTCTCGTGGGGCCGCACTTTCGAGCAGGTGATGCAGGGCCAGGTGAACCGGGTCGACTCCCAGCTGGCGAAGCGCACGTTCGCGTCTCTCGCCCAGGCGAGCGTTTCAGGCGGGAACATCCAGGACGTCCTCGACGCGATCCAGCGACACACGTCGGAGCTCCACCAGATAGAGAAGGAGACGCAGAACGCGCTCCGGCCTTACGTCGCGACGATCTACATCGCGGTGGGCATATTCCTCGCCATCTCAGTGGTCCTCATAGACACGTTCTTCACCCAGATATTCGCCTCGTCGGCGAAGGTGGGGCAGGGAGCAAGCATCTTCCAAGGCCTCGGGGGGCTTAACATCGCGGCGCTGAAGCAGGCTTTCCTCCAGATGGGTCTCATGGAGTCGGTCTTCGGCGGCCTCGGGGCAGGCAAGCTCGGGGAGGCGTCTTTCGCCGCCGGGTTCAAGCACGTGATCATACTGGCTGTGGTGAACATCGTGGTCTTCACCATATTCGTGAAGTGAGATAATAGATGCAAGTGTCGTCCGAGAACAAGTCCGGCAGGCAGAAGATCCTGAGCGACCCGAAGACGAGGGAGCTCCTCAGGCGGCTTATCGTGGAGAGCAAGTCCCTCGCGCCTGAAGTGGGGGAGGACGGCCTCCTGCACTACCGCGCGGCAGAAGAGGCCATGGGCGACGCCCCGGCCACCGAGGCTTGGATCGGGGAGATGCTCGCCGAGGGTATCCTGAAGAAGACCACCTACAAGGACTACGTGGCCTGCCCCACGCACCTCAGGGCAGACCCGCTCATACAGCTCGAGTGCCTGAAGTGCAAGGCGCGGAAGATGAGGAAGACCGCGCTCGTGGAGCACCTCTACTGCGGCTACATCGACGCCGACTCCAAGTTCGACAAAGGCGGCTTCCTGGTCTGCCCCAACTGCAAGAGGCCCATTCGCAGGGCCGAGGAGCTGCGCAGCTCGGGGGTCTGGTTCGAGTGCCAGAACTGCCTCACCAAGACCAGCTCGCCGAAGGTCGTGTTCATGTGCAGGGACGGGCACGAGTTCGGCACCTCGGACATACTCCTCGCCGCCGCCTACACCTACGTCGTCGAGGAGTCCGTGGTCGCGCAGCTCAAGAACACGCTAATCCTGGCGCCCGCGCTCGTCGACCTCCTCTCCTCCCTGGGCTACACGGTCTCCTCTCCCGCGACGATGCAGGGCCGCTCGGGGACCAACCACACCCTCGACGTCTACGCGAAGAAGGGCGGCCAACGGGCTGGCGAAGCGGAGGACGTGGCAATCCAGATAGCGGTGGACGCCGTCGCGGTAGACCCAAGCGCGGTGATATCCTTCTTCGCGAAGACCTACGACCTGAGGCCGAAGCTCTCCGTCCTCATCACGATTCCCTCGGCCTCGGAGGCGGCGAAGCAGATCAACACGGGGTACGGGATCACGCTGGTCGAGGACCTTGACGGCTCCGGAGCCGTGAAGAAGGTGAAGGCGCTCCTCGAGTCGCCAGGCAAGCCGAAGACCCAGTAGGGAGGCGGATGAGAGACGAGATCTTATCGTAGAACCAGCTCCGGAGGAAGCAGGTATCGCAAGCGGCGAGCCGTCAGCGAGATAGTCTCTACGCTGCTCCTAGTCGCCATCGTGGTCAGCTTGGGCGTGCTCGTCTTCACCTTCGCGAGCAGCGGGCTGGGCTCCCTGACCGGGGGCTTCACTGGCCTGATGTCTGGCCAGGGGAACGCCGCCGCGGAGCACCTCGTCGTGGAGCAGGTCACGTTCACGAGTTCGGGAGGGTCTCTCGCCATCACCCTCACCAACAGCCAGACATCTGCCACCCCAACGTCGTTCCAGCAGATGATAACGTGGGACCCAGCCACCTACACCACCTACGAAGCGACGAACCTCGGGAACATCCGGTTCTGCACCACTACCTCGTGTAGCACGGAGCTCCACTCCTGGCTCGAATCATGCTCCGGCACCTGCAGCAGCGGCGGGTCCACCTCCACCACGGCGACGGCGTGGGTGAACCTCGGATCCAACATCATAACCGCGAGCGGGGGGACGCTCACGATATACATGGTCTTCGAGCCGACGAGCACGAACTTCGACGGCGTCTACTGGGGAGAGGCGCCGCAGCTTTCAGGGACGTACGCCCAGTACGACAACGGCGCGAGCGTCTTCGCCGCCTACTTCAACGGCAACACCCCGACCTCGGGCTTCACCGTCACCACCGGCGGAACCCCGGCGTACTCGGTGACGCAGTCCGTTGGCTACACCGGCCCCGGAGGATTGACGATCAATGCCATACACGTGGCCGGCGTCGGGGGTGCCAATCCCGATCCGGTCTTCGCATTCAACACGGCCATCACAAACACTGGTCTGGTAACGGAGGCGAGCTTCTCCAACGCCAATATTGGTACCGGCACAGGCATCGCAGGTCTCGTCGACAGTGGGACGGCCGCGAGCGTGTTGAACGGAATCAGCGTCGGCGATGGAGCGGGCACGAGCTACTTCGCACAGGAATACGACATCGCCGGCGCCATAACGACTGGCACGAACTCAGCGGGGGCGGGGACCACTGCCTGGGCGTACGCGACAATGACGTACACGGGCAAAGCCGCGACGTCATGGAGTGCCTTCGTTGCTCCGCAGCTCTACTCGGCGACGGGAGGAAACAGCGGGACTGTAAACAACAACCCGCTCAGCGGCGTGGCAGGCAGCGTCTATCTTGGCACATTCGCCGCCTCAAGCGGAGGCTTCCCTGTGTCCATCTACTACAACTTCATGCGGGCCAGGTATTATCCTCCCGCAGGCGTCATGCCTACATATCCAGCACTCGGAAGCGTCACACCAAGCTCAGGAGCGAACGTCTACGTGAGGAACGTGGGGACCATCTCCTCAACGCTGGTCTCCGTCTTCGTAGTGGACCAGACTACCGGCACTTTGGAAGGCCAGTTCCCGTTGAGTCCTAGCATCGTAGTGAACGTCGGCACCTACGTGGACATCCCCTACACGATTTTGAGCTTCACCCTGACCCACGGCCAGACCTACTCCTTCACCGTGACCTCATCCCTTGGGAACAGCGTGAAGTTCAATGCGGAGGAGACCTAGTCACTTGAGATTCCATCGAAAGCGGCGGGGCATCAGCGAGATTGTCGCGGTCCTCCTCCTGGTCGCAATCGCGGTCGGCATGGGGGTCTTGGTGTACACGTTGGCGAGCGGAGGGGTAAGCGCCCTGGCACAAGGCGCCACAGGCCTTGTCTCGAACCAGGGGAAGGCGGCCGCTGAGCAATTCGTAGTCGAGCAGGCCTCCTTTGCCACAAGCATCGGGGCGCTCGCTGTCGATGGCACCGGCTTTAGCTCGTGCCCGACTGCTGGAACCTCTTGCACCGTGACCCTCACGACATCCGACACCGAGGATGTGGTAGTGTTGTTCTCTGCGACCAACGGTGGGGCGATTGGCTACGCCACGATTTCGAGCATCAGCGGCGGCGGCCTTAGTTGGACTGAGAGAGGGCGAGCCGAATGTCTGAACGTCTGCGGAACCGGCGGCAGCGGCACCTATACGGATACTGACGAGTGGTATGCGGTTTCGTCTGGAGCGCTTTCGAGCGTAACGTTCACGGTGACTCTCGCCAGCTCCTCTTCCTACACGGACCTGAGCGTTTTTGGGATTAATGGCGCCAACACTGTCAGCCCCTTCGACACGCATTCGGGGCTGCCCGCCATGCTGACTGGATCAGCGCAACCGTACCCGGCGGTGTCCACGTCCAACCCCCACGACATCGTCTTCGGAGCGGCTGACCTCAACGTCGCGACCGGAGGTGTAGGCGCTGGCTTTACCACGCTGGGGTACACCTCGGGCGACTATTTTGCAGACGAATATGCCATAGAGTCCACGACACAGAGTTCATTGACCGTCGGTTACAGCGTGGGCTCTACTTCTGCAAACAACGCGATAGCGGATGCGGTGGAGGCGGCGCCCATGGGAGCGAACCTCTATGTGAGAAGCGTCGGGATCACCTCCTCGACGCTGGTATCGGTCTTCGTCCTGGACCAGTCGACCGGCGCTTTCGTCGGCCAGTTCCCAACAAGCACCGCGCTGAGCGCCGGTGCCCTAGCAGCGATCTCGTTGCCCTTCACACCCGCCGTGGGCAACGCCTACTCATTCACCGTGACCTCGTCCATGGGGAACAGCGTGAAGTTCATCGCGGAGGCGATCTAGCAAAGTGAGACTCCATCAAAAGCGGCGCGGCGTCAGCGAAATCGTGGGGGTCCTCCTCATGCTCGCCATAGTGGTGACCTTGGGCGTGCTCATCTACTTTTCCGCGAGCGGCGGGATGGGCAGCCTCAGCCAGGGCTACGCGACCGCGATGAAGGGGCGGGCAAACGCGGTTTCAGAGGAATTCGCAGTGGAGCAGGTCACTTTCACGAATGGAGCGGAGGCCCTCCCCGTCACTCTGACCAACAGCGTCGCCTCCGCCACCCCCGCGTCGTTCCAGCAGATGGTGACGTGGGACCCCGCCACCTACTCCACCTATGAAGCGACGAACCTCGGGAACGTCCGGTTCTGCGCCACCTCCAGCTGCGCCACGCCGCTCTACTCGTGGCTCGAGTCGTGCTCCGGCACCTGCAGCACCGGCGGGTCCACCTCCACCACAGCGACGGCATGGGTGAACCTTGGCTCCCTCACCGTGCCTGCGAGCGGGACGCTCACAGTATACATGGTCTTCGAGGCCACAAGCACGAACTTTGATGGCGTCTACTGGGGAGAGGCGCCCCAACTCAGCCCGACCTACGCGCAGTACGACAATGGGGCGAACGTCTTCGCCGCGTACTTCGACGGCAACACCCCGACCTCGGACTTCACAGTATATACAGGCCTCACGCTGGCGCAGGCAGCTAGCGTCGCAGGCCCCGGAGCAACCACGATCAACGCGATAGCATTAACCGGAACCACAGGGGCTCACGTTCCCTTCTTTTCATTCAACACGGCGTTGAGCAACACGGGTCTGATACTGGAGTCGAGCTATACCCTCGCAGCGGACACGGCCGACGGCACAGGCATCAGCGGCCTCGTGAACTCAGCAACGGCGACCAGCATCACCAACGGAGTCGGCGTAGGCGAGGGATTCGGCGGGGATTACTTCTTCCAAGCCAGTTGGGCCGCAAGCGCGCCGACCGAACCCACGAACGGCGCAGGGGCGGCGCCCGCAGCAGGGACCTGGCTATTCAGCAGCCTGACCTACACGGGGGCGGGCGAGACGTCGTTCTACGCGCAGATCACTCCGGCGCTCTACGGGACCCCGGGACAGACTGCTGGGACAGGGTACTCTGGCACAGACACTTTGACTAACCCGCTCACCGCCGCAACGAACCTCTACATGGGCTCGATCGGCGGGTCGGCAGCCGTCGACATCGAGTACAACTTCATGCGCGCCAGGGCATACCCCCCTAGCAACACCATGCCCACAGCATCATTTGGAACCCCCTCATCTACCTCAGGAGCGAACGTCTACGTGAGGAACGTGGGGAGCGCCTCCTCGACGCTGGTCTCAGTCTACGTCGTGGACCAGACGACTGGCGCTTTCGTCGGCCAGTTCCTGATAAGCCCCACCGTGTTGAACGTCGGGACGTTCGTGGACATCCCTTACACGACCCTTGCTTTCACCCCCTCCCTCGGCCAGACCTACTTGTTCACGGTGACGTCATCGCTGGGGAACAGCGTGGTATACGACTTGGAGGCGACCTAGGTTGCGCTTCGTCTCCAGGAGAAGGCGGGGTGTCTCGTCCATCGTGGGCTCGATATTCTTCATCCTGATCATGATCGTCGCTATAGGCTCCTTGGTAACGATGTTCAGCTCCTTCACAGCATACAACGGCCAGGTGACCAAGGCCAGCAACTCTAACCTCCAGCTGCAGGACACCCAGCTCTCCGTGACGAGTTCCCAGTTCGGGGCATTCCCCCCCTCACCCACCTCCAACATCAACGTCGCGACGGGGTGCACCGCGGCGACCGCGACCTCCCCGACCCAACAGACCCATCTCTTGTATGCGGCCGGGATGTGGTGGGACTTCTTCACCTGCAATGGCAACTTCCAATACTCCACGTCGTTCTACGGGGTAGTCTGGGAAGCCGCAACGACGATCCCCAACTTGGTCTCAGGATATACGACCGGGCCTGACTACGACGTAGAAGTGGTCGGCAGCACCCTCTATCTCGTGATAGCCGACACCGCCGCGGCCAACCTGCTTTTCCAGCTAGGCATCGGGACGCTTGCCTCCGGAGGCACGGTGGCGTCCCCTGCAGGGACGATCACGTGGACAAGCCTCCCCGCCTCCGTGGCGACCAGCGCCCAGCCCACAGGGCCCATACAAATCTCGGCGGATAACGCGGGAAACGTGTGGGTCGCCGTCGTCCAGGGGACGTGCAGCACAAACGTGAATTGCGCGATAGGGATCTACGAACGCCAGGCCTGTGCTAGCGGGGTGCCCGCGAACCAGGGGTGGGAAAATGCCAGCCCCTCGTGCGGCAGCACGGCAGCCCCGCTGAACTACGCTCCCACGACTCCCAATCTCGGAGCCATGGACCCCAACGCCAACATGATCCTCTTCGCCCCGCCCACCTCCCTCTCCCCGACGGGGACGGGTGTGATTCTTATCTATGAGACGTATACCGCCGCGGAGGTTGCCGGAACGACCGGGACCCTCGCGGTGGTCACCCAGACCGCACTCGCCAGCGGCGCCGCCACCTGGAGCCCCATCACCCTCGGCTTCGCCGACTACTATTCCCTGACATCGTCCTCCGCCGTGATGATAGGCAACACTATCTACTTCGCGGGTCTCGCCGGGACTACCTTTGGTGATAGCACTTGCACGGGAGCCCAGGTCTGCAGCCTGAGGTTCTGGACGCTCCCGTTCACCTCGATGGCAGCCGCGACCCCAACGACGGAATTCACGGTCGAGGCCACGAGCGAGGCGTGGATGGCGGCGCTGACCTATTCAGGGACCACCCTGGCCCTGTTCGACGCCTACACCCTCACTGGAGCGACGACCATCCAGTACTACACGAGCAGCACATTGGGTTCTATCTGGAGCTCCCCCGCCATAGCGCTGGAGTCTTCAGAGACAGCGTCGATCACCGGGCTCTCCCCCTCTGAGAACGGCTTCGCGGTCACCTGGGAAAACGGCGCGAGCGCAGTCAGGTTCGCCGCCCTCTCCACGTTCACGGTGGCCAACAGCAGCCCCTTCGCCGTCCACCTGGTCGACCTCTACATCTACAACTCGGCGACCAACTCGCTGGTCGCCCACTACTACTTCAACTCGACCGAGGAATTTGACTACTATATCGGCCAGGGGAGCTCGATGGTCCTCCCCATCCGCTTCGTCTGGGCCGCGACCACCAGCTACCTGGTGACTGTCGCGACCGACACGGGGGCGAGCGCCCAGCTCACGGTCACATCTCCGCCGCCTACGTCAACGAGCTGCTCCGCGGGGACGTTCCTCTCGCAGATTTCGCCGGCGCAGGCCTGCTCGGGCGTGCCTGCAACGGAGTCCCCGGCGGTCAGCTTCTCCTCCAACACCAACACTTGCTCTGTGACATCGGCTTCAACCAGCGGGGGCTTCACCACGCCGATAACCTATACGACGAATTCACTGTCGTCAGGAAACCTATACATCGGAATGACGTTCAACGCCGCCACCACCACCGCCACGGCCGGTGACACGAGCAAGTGGCAGTTCTCCTATGGGACTGGCACAGCACCAGCTTGTGACGCAACAACGGGGCTCGGCACCACAGTCGGCCAGGGGTACACTGTCGAGACACAAACTGCGGCAGCGGGAAGCTGGGGCCAATCGATAGGGGTCGCCATCAAGGGGCTCTCACCCAACACGGCGTACTGGTTCGACGTCCAAGTCACGGACGGTGGGACGACCCCAACCGCGACGTGGACCTACACAAACCAGGCCGTGGCAATCACAGACGTTTTGTCCGCGACCAACTCTCTTCCGAATGTAGCGGAGACAGACAACAGCGGGAGCTGCCCGCACGCCGCCACGTCGACTCTGATGGCGGGGCTCGGCGTGACCTACACGACAATGTCGTCGACGACAGGCTCCGGCAACGTCAAGGTGACGCTCTCGTTCAATCTTGCTACTGCGGGGCTACTGGCCGACACCAACAAGTGGCAGATCGCCTACGGGACAGGAAGCGCGCCGCTTTGTGGTGCCACAGTTCCGCCAACTGGCCTCGTGGCCCTTGTTGGCAAGCAGTACACTGTGGAAAGCGATGCCGCCGGCGCAGTGATGTCGCTAGGACAGAGCGAGTCTGTCGTAATCACCGGTCTTTCACCCTCTACTACATACTGGTTCGACATCGAATCCACGGATGCGTCTGGGACCCAATGGACCGCATCCGCGCCGACCCTGGCGGTCAGCGAGGAAGGCAACATCAACGCGGGCAACACACCTGCAAGCATCGTATACCCGCTGTCTGCGCAGACGGCAGGCTGCGCGACCACCGCGGTGGCAACCTCGATGGCCGGGCTCAAGGAGTTCTACACGCTCACGTCGAGCAGCACGGGGAAGATCTACGGTAGCATAACAGTGAACGTCGCGGCTTCCGGGACGATAGCTGCGGGCTCGACGTCGGCATGGAAGCTGGCCTACAGCGACGTCACCCTGAACACCGTCCCATTGTGCGCAGCCCTCGTCCCTGGAGCAAACGTATTCGTGGTGGGCCAATCATACACCACGAAGACCGTGGTGGTGACCACCCCGTTCTCAGAGTCCCAGACGGAGCAGTTCGTGATAACCGGGCTCACCCCGGGCCACATGTACTGGTTCGACCTCGAAGTGACGAACGCAGGGGCAGGCTTCCAGGCAACTTATAGCGTCCCGACCCTTTCAATCACGGACATCCAACCTGCAAACATCGTGCATGACAACACGATCCAAATGACGGGCAACGCGCCTTCTTGCGGGGCAACGACTGCACGGGCTGTTCGCGCATGGCCGGCATTGGCACCCGAAACTGGGCCGTGGCTATGGCCCGAACGACGTCTTCGACATTTGCCAAAAGCTGATCGATACACTTCCGGCGTGAGCGTGAGCGACGCCCGGCGGCTGTTTCGTCTTTCACGGCCGCCTCGGCCGGTGGCTTTCGAGCCTAAGGCGTCGCGCAACAAATGACTTCGCTGTTGCCGTCGTGGCGCACGGCACGCCAAGCGTCGACACGAGTGTCGACGCGGC
>Ga0209415_10018931_pt1 | contig 10829 bp, 7 predicted proteins | sample PeaSoiSIISIP2007_FD_187696 | JGI IMG/M metagenome (GOLD analysis project Ga0209415, IMG submission 187696) | Peat soil microbial communities from Weissenstadt, Germany - SII-SIP-2007 (SPAdes) (version 2) | ecosystem: Environmental > Terrestrial > Soil > Wetlands > Peat | place: Germany... | reverse complement strand
ATACTCGGACAAGCGATCCAAAGGTTTCATGCCGCCTCTTTGTCCACAGAAAGATGTTGATTCCCCAACAACGATTCCACCACCGCCAGCGCCAACACCGCCAGCATGACGTACCACCACAGCGAAAGCGGCTTCTGCTCGGACGCCGCCGTTCCTCCCTCCGTTGCGGAGGTCCCGTTGGCTGTATTTTGCCACAAACTGAGGCTCTCCGGGGGGACGGGAGTCAGATCGGACTCGTGGCGGTCGGCATTGACTGCCACCAACTCATTGCGGCCATTGGGCCGCCGGATGTCGTAAAAACCGGACTCAGTGAACTGGATATTCTGCGCCTTGGTGGCCTCGGAGAGCGAGAACACGCGCTCGCCCTTGGGGTCGACCACGTCCACCGCGGCGCCGACTTCCTTGGAATCGCGCAGCTCTTCGAACGAGCCCACCAGCATGCTGGAGGGTCCGCTATCCAAGCGGCCGAGGTAGCGCGCGGTCTGCTCGATGAAGGGCACGAAACAGGCGCACTTGGGAAAATCGTTGGCCACGTCGTCGAACGTCGAAGTGAACACCACGATGCGGCCGTCGCCCACCTGCTGGTCGAGGAGCAACGGCGTCTGGTCGGTGAGCCGCGCCACCACGCGCGCCTTGCCGGGAGCCACGCGGATGGCCTGATAGAACTTGACGTCGTCCCAACGGTCGTTCTTCAGGATCGACGGGTGGGAAGGATCGAGCCACGCGACGGATTGGAAGCGCTGGCCCTCGCGCCCGGCGTAGACGGCCTGTTCGATCTGGTCGTCGGACACCGGCACCTTGGCGCGCGCTACCGACATGTGGCCGAGCGCGATCAGCACGGACCCGCCGCCGCGCACGTAGTTGCGCAATTCGTTTTCGAAACCGCCGGGCAGTGCGCCCACGTCCGAGAGCACCACGAAGGCGTACTTGGAAGGACTGATGTTGGTGGTCTGGAGGGCGGTTACGGGGTCGATTTCGAAGGCCGTCTGGCCGGAGGCTTCGAGCGCCGCTTTGAAGTAGAGCAGGCCGCCGCTGTCTTCCGCCTCGTGGACGAAAAGAGTGCGGCGCGGGTCGGCGTGTTCCACGGAGAAGAAGAAGCTGTCGTCGGCGGGGAGCGGGTCGGCGGAATCGATCTTCACTTCGCCCTTATTGCGGCCGTAGGGCACATCGAGCGAGAGAAATTCCACGGTGGCGCGGCCGTTTTCGGGGACCTCGACGGACTTGGTTTCCGTGACGCGGCCGTTCAGGATGAGCGACACGTTGCGCATGGCTTTGGGCGTTCCGTAGCCGGAGACGGTCGCCAGGACGCGCGTTTTCTTGTTGTCGTAGACGCGGCGCGGCGCGACAACGTTTTCCACGGTGAAGTTGGGGACGGTTTTCTTCTCGATGGTGTGGGGATCGAGGCGTATGTCGGCGTTGAGGCGCAGGTCGTTGAAATTGGCCGGCATGCCGGTTTGCTGCATGTCGGAGTAGAGCTGCACGTGGAGCGGCAGATGCAGGGATTGCGCGATGGAGCGGAGAGTGCGCGACAATTCTCCGAAGGCTGTGCGCGCGTCCGAGGGCTCGATGGCATCGATGGCGGCGTTGAGCGGCGAGTGGTCGTCAGTGACTTCGCTCATCACCTGCACGCGCTGGCCGAAAGCCAGTACCTGCGCGCGCTCCCCGGGGTTGAGCCCCGAGACAACTGACTTGGCCGCCTGTTTTGCCTGGTCGAGGCGATTACCGGCACGCATGCTGAGTGAGTTGTCGATAGCCAGGACAGTGACTTCGCCGGTGCGCTTCACCGGGAGGATATTCCGCTCCACGTAGGGGTGGGCGAAGGCCAGCACGATGAGCAGGATGAGCAGGGCGCGCGCGGCGAAGAGGAGTAGGTAGCGCAGGCGGCGGTGCTTGATGGAGCTTTGGATGTGGCGTTCGAAGAACATCAGCGAGCTGAAGGGCGTCGGGGTGGTCTTGTGTTTCCTGAGGAGGTGCAGCCAGACGGGAAGGCCGACACCGATCGCGCCGGCCAGAAACCATGGAGTGAAGAAGCCCATCTAGAATCTCCCTTCCCGTCGCGGGCATTCAGACGCGATCTTGACGCGGAGACGCGGAGTCGCGGAGGAAAACGCGGAGAAGACTAAGAGAAAATCAAAACTTGAGATAACGGCGGAGGCGGAGGTCGGGGGTGCTGTCGCGGGAGAATTACTTGACGCGGAGCGGACCCAGGGGGTACCCCGACGCGGAGATCGGCGCGGAGTGAATGAGAGAGAGATGTTGTGTTCAGAGAGAACGGAGGGGGCGGAGGTCGGGGGTGCTGTCGCTATGAGAAATGGGCGAGTCGGGAGGACATATTTCTTACGCACTTCTCCGCGCCAATCTCCGCGGCTCCGCGGCTCCGCGTCTACTGAAGGCTCGGGCGCGGCGGAGATCGGTAAGGTCAGTGGGATGGGCATCTAGAATCTCCCTTTTCGCACCGCGAGATACTCGCGCAGTCCTTCGTCCAGGGGCCGGGCCGTGTTCATCAGAAAGTACTCCATTCCCGCGCCGCGCGCCTTGGAGGCGAGCACTTCGATGTGCGAATCGATTTTGCGGCGGTACTCGTTGTGCGCGTACTCGGGGGAAACTTCCAGGGAGTTGGCGGCGTTTTCCATGTCAACCAGTAGGACGGGCTCGCGGAATTTCGGTTTGATTTCCTGGGGATCGAGGATGTGAAACAGGATGACCTCATTTCCTTTGTAGCGCAGGGGCTCGACGGTTTTGACGATCACCTCGGGCTGTTCGTAGAAATCGGACAGCACCACCACGATGCCGCGGCGGTGCAAGAAGTTCTGAAAATGTACGAAGGGTTTGGCGAAATCGGTGTGGGTGCCGGGTTCAACCTTCTCGATGGCGTGGAGCAGGCGGAAGAGTTGGCCCTGGCGCGTGGAGGGGGCGACGTAATTGTTGACGTCTTCGTCGAAGATGATGAGGCCGGCGGCATCGCGCTGCACGTTGGCCATGTAACAGAGAGAGGCGGCCACGAAGCGCGCGTAATCCAGCTTGGTGACGGGGTGGGAGCCGTAGCCCATGGAGGCCGACGTGTCGAGCAGGATGAGGAGCTGGGAATTGGTCTCGCCGCGATAGCGCTTGAGGAAACACTTATCGGTGCGGGCGAAGACGTTCCAATCGACATGGCGCAGGTCGTCGCCCTGGGAATAGGCGCGGTACTCGGCGAACTCCTGCGAGAATCCGAAATCGGGGGATCGGTGGAGTCCGGCGACGAAACCGTCGACGACGGTCTTGGCGACGAGGTCGAGGCCTGCGATGGAGGCGAGAGTGGCGGGGTCCAGGAAGCGTTGGAGCATTAGCGGGGGTCCTTACTTGACGCGGAGCCGCGGAGACGCGGAGAAAAACGCGGAGGAGATGAGAGAGAACCGGCTGTCGCGTCGTTTCGAGAGGTGAGCGCGGAGGGAGCGGAGGTTCGTGGCGTTATCGCGGGACCGGCGTAATGGTTCACGATTCTTTTCAAACCTTTTTTGAGAATTGGCACGTTGAAATTGATCAGCAGGCCTACACGCTTGCCGGAGGATTTGAGATAGGTCAGGACTTGTGCGGCATGGATCGGAGCCATGTCTTCGGTTGCTTTGATTTCGACCACTACTGCATCTTCCACCACCAGATCCATCTTGTAGGCGCCTTCCAATTTGATCCCTTTGTAGTGGATCGGCAGATGAACCTGCCTCTGAAACCGGAGTCCAAGCTGGCACAACTCATAGCAAAGGCACTCTTCGCAGGCGGACTCTAGCAGGCCCGGTCCCAAATGCCGATGAACCTCAATCGCGGCGCCAATGATCTGGTCCGTGATCAGGTTGTACGGCATCGGGCACAGTGCGCGTACCTCCGCCTCCTCCGTGACCTCAAGTGTTGCCTTCTCAATCATTCTCCGCGTCCATCTCCGCGACTCCGCGACTCCGCGTCAAATCACTCTCTCTAGTCTCTCGGAGCTGCCTTCCACTCCAAGACCCGCTTCAAAATGTCGTCCTGTTTCAACCGGTCCGATTCCGCGTGGAAGTTCAGCAGGATGCGATGGCGCAGCACCGCGATGTACAGCGAGCGCACGTCTTCGTACGTCACGTGGTAGCGGCCCTTCATCAACGCCCTGGCCTTCGCGGCCAGCACCAGGAATTGCGCGGCTCGCACGCTGGCGCCGTAGTTGACGTACTTTTGGACGAAATCGGGAGCGGTTTCGTCACGGCTCCGCGTACAACGTACCAAGTCGATGGCATGGCGCGCGACGCTCTCGCCGATCGGCACCATGCGGACCAGTTGCTGGAAGTCCAGGATCTCGCCGGCGTTGGTCACCGGGTCGGCGTGCGCGATGGTGGTGACGGTCGTCAGGTCGATGACCTGCATCTCTTCGTCGGCCGTCAGGTAGTCCAGGACCGTGTTGAACAGGAAGCGGTCGAGCTGGGCTTCGGGCAGCGGATAGGTGCCTTCCAGCTCGATGGGGTTCTGGGTGGCGAGCACGAAGAACGGGTTGGGCAGGGTGTAGTTGTGGCCGCGCACCGTGCAGGCGCGCTCCTGCATGGCTTCGAGCAGGGCGCTCTGCGTTTTGGGGGGCGTGCGGTTGATTTCGTCGGCCAGCAGGATGTTGCCGAAGATGGGGCCTTCTACGAAGGTCCACGTGCGGTGCCCCGTGCCGGGGTCCTCTTCGATAATGTCGGTGCCGGTGATGTCGCTGGGCATCAGGTCGGGGGTGAACTGGATGCGCTTGAACACCAAGCCCAGGGTCTGGGCCAGGGTCCGCACCAGCAACGTTTTGGCGGTGCCCGGCAGGCCGGTAATCAGGCAGTGGCCGCCCACAAACAGGGCGATCATCACCTGCTCCAGCACCTCCTCCTGGCCCACGATCACGCGGCGCACCTGCGTCACGATCTCCGACTGGACCTTTCGGAAGCGCTCGATGCGCGACCTCAAAACTTCGGGCTCCAACTGTGGCGTCACGGTAGTTGACATGAGAATTCCATTCTTATTTCTTGACGGTGTCTTTGGGATTTCCAGATTCCGCGTTCGTAAGTTCCAGCAATAGTTTCTGGGCCTGCCGGTAGCCCGGAGCGGTTTCCAGGGCCGCTATCAATTCGTCTTTTGCCTTCTCGGTTTCGTGATTCAGATTGTAGGCCCGCGCCAGGTCGTAGTGGGCGCGCGCCGGATCGATGGGCTTATAGTCTACCACCGCGGCGAACTCGCGGATGGCGCCTTTGGCGTTACCCTGGTCGAACCACAGGTTGCCCAGCATCTCGTGCTGCTCGTAATCCATGGGGTAGATGACGTTCAGGCGGTCCAGCGCCTCGGCGGCCTCCTTCTTGCGGCCGGCGGCTTCGAGATATTTCGCGACCTTCAAAATGGAATCGGGATTGCGCCCGCCGATCTTGACGTAGCGCTCCAGCTCGGCCATGGCCGCCGCCTTGTTGTCTTTGGCGGTGTACGCTTCGGCCAGCAGTTCGTAGACGCTATGCGCCTCCACGTAGTCGGGATACATGTCGCGGATGGCGGTTCCTTCCTTGATGATGCCGTCCCAGTCCTTAGCCTTGTACCTCTCGGCGAGCGATTTCAGGCCCTTCTTCCAATCGTCGAAGTGCTCCACCACGCTCTTGGTGTCAGCTTCCAGAGACGCCAGGAACTGCTTGTCAAACTCCTCCGGCTCCATCTTCAATTCTTTTCGGATGACGGTGGGGGTGTCGTCGTCATTGCCGAAATCGTGAAGCATGGCGAGGATCGTGTTCCAGCCCCACTTATTGGTAATGTAATCGCAAATGCGGCCTGCCTGGAAATAGCTCACCACCACCTGCGGCGGACTCACGGGATGAATGAAACCGCGATCCAGCTCGGCCACCGGCAGCAGCTTGTGGTCCTTGATGGCCGCGATCTCGTCGGGTCCCAGGCGGTCGCCCCACTCGGGGGAAACGGCGGTCTCCTCGTGTACCGCGATGCCCTCGGTGAACCACCGCGGCACACGATGGTTGGTCATCGTCAGCGTGAACACGTGGCTCATTTCATGCCACATCGTGGAGGCCCAGTGGAACTCGCCGGGCTTGCGTCCCGAAGGGCTGTCCATGGCGATGGAGTATCCGAAGGTGACGCCAAGAGCGCCCAGGCCGGGCATGCCCAGCGTGCGGACGGCGAAGTCTTCGTGGTCGGGATAGACTTCGACCTGCACCGGGTGCGCCAGCTTCATCTTGTACTTATCCTCGTACGTGGCGATGGCCCGCTTCATTTCAGACTCGAAGTAGGGGTGCAGCAGATCCGCTTCCTTCTTGTTGAGTTTCAGGATGGTGTTGTCGGTCTTGAAGGTGACGAAGTTCTTGTAGCTGTCCATCAGGGTCAGCGAGAACTTGGTGGTGTCGTTCTGAAAGCCGTTGTCCCAGCAGGTCTTGAGTTGTTGGTAGGCTTCCTGGTCCTGGCCCAGGCGCATGAGGTTGATGCCCAGTTGGGAACGCGCGGTGTACAACTGGGGATCCATCTCGATGGCCTTGCGGTAATACTGGATGGCCTCTTCGTAGCGCCGGTTCAACATGAAGAAATGCGCGACGGTCTCATATCCGCGCGCATCGTGGGGGTCGAACGCAGTCTCCTTCTGGTCGGCCAGCCAGTCGATGGAGGCGAGGACAGCCTTGCCTTCGACCGAGTTCGCGTCCAGAGCCAGGGCCTTCCTGGCTTCTTCAGCGGCTTTGGCGTTGTCGTTGTCTTCGAGCGCCAGCCGCGCCAATAGCTCCTGGGCTTCGACCAGCTTGGGATCGGCTTCGAGCGCTTTGTGGGCCAGATCCGTCGCCTTGTGCTCGTAATGTTCCGCGGCGATCAACGCCAGGCCCAGCAGGGCGCCGGCGTGGTCCTTCTTCAGCTCCAGGGCCTCGTTGAAGAGGTCTCCAGCGACGTCCGGCTGCCAGTGTTCGAGATACATGCGGCCCCAGCGAACCTTGTAGTCCGGATTGTTCGGATTCTTCGCGACCAGCACCTTGAAGACTTCGTTGGCGTCCTGGTAGCGGCGGGCCTTCCACAGCGCTTCCGCCTGTTGCAGGGTTTGGGCGGAAAGGACAAACGTCAGCGACAGCGCCACCGCGCTGGTGCGGAGGATATGTTTCATTGGGCCTCCCTTATTTGGGTTCAATCGGCTTGGCTTCACTGGGCTTGGCTTCACTGGGTTTGTCGAGAGCATCCTGGATTTTCGCGAGCTCGAGCAGGAGCTGGGTGAGCTGCTTCTTGTACTGATCGGCGGGTATCGCCGCCTTCTCGTATTTCAGTTTGTCGATGGCCTGCTCGATCTGCTCCTTCCTGTCGAGCAGCGGGCGCTTCTCAGGATCGCGAGCCGCGGCCGCATTCGCCCCCAGGCGCACCACGGAAAACGCCGCGGCAAGCTTGCCCTCGCCATTTTCGGCCGAGGGGCTTCTTTCGCCTTCGCCCTTGCCGGTATCTTCCAGCACGGCGTGTTCGGTGGCGAGCCGTTTTTGAGTGTCGAAGAATTCGGTGGTCTTGCGTTGCGCGTAGTGGAAAGCTTCGAGGGCCGAGATGGATTCGTTCTTGTCGGCGTCCGCTGCCGGATCGCGCAGCGCTTCCGCCCAGTATCGCGCGAACACCGTGGCGTTCTTTTCGGTGCCGCTCTTGGTGGCGGTGATGACGATGCGGGTGGGCCGGCGGAGGAATTCGATGCACCCGCCGCTCGAGCTGGTGGCGTTCACCACCAGTTGCCGGGTAGCTGGGATGCGATCGAGCAACGTGGCCAGCTCGGCGCCGGTGATGTCCGGACCCGGGATGTTGAACTTGTAATCCACGCCGTCGAACGATCCGTGGCCGATGAGCACCAGCACCACGGCGTCGGTGGGCTTGGCCAGTTTCGAAAGCTCGGTGAGCCGGGTGCGAATCTGTTCGCGCGTCGGAGCTTCGAGCGTCGTGACGTTGGAATCGCCGCCGGCCTTTTTCAGGCTGCTCTCGATATCCTGGGCCCACATTTTGAAGCGCTGGTCGTAATCGGGCTCGCCGCCGAGGCCGGAGATGGTGACGTAATACGTAGTCGCATGCACGGAGAGTGCCGCTAACAGCACCAGCGCCAGGAGACGGACCGTGGCGCAGGCACTCGTGCCTGCCGCGTCGAGACTCGTCTCGACGCTTGCCCCGTGTGCAAAGACGGTCTCGACACGAGTGTCGAGACGGCAGGCACGAGTGCCCGCGCCACGAAAGCCGCTTCTCATACCACGCCCCACCTTCTCCGCAGCAGCCACTCGGCCGCCCGGAAGCCCATGGCCAGCAGGAAAATCACCGGCATATCCCAAAGATCGCGGGTCTCGCGCGTGGTGATTCCCGCCTCGGAGTAAGAGATTTCATTCGACAGCTTGGACGCTTCGTCCGGCTTATAGTAACGTCCGCCCGTCTGCTGCGAAAGCTTCTCCAGCAGCTCGCGGTTCTGCGAGGTATGGAAGTTTTCCGCCACCCCGTCTTCCCGGCGGAAGGTCAGCACGTCGCGTCCGATCTCTTCCTGCTCATGGCCGGCGATGATTTCCGTGATGTAAGTGCCTGGCTTTTCGGCGGTCCACTCTCCGCCGTAGATGCCTTCTTCGAGCGGCACCGGCGACAGCTCCATGGTGGCGCTCATTCCATCCGGACCGGTGAAGCGCGCCTGCACTTTGGCATTGGTCACCGGCTTGTACTGCTTGTCGCGCACTTCCACGCGAATGGGGACGCGCGTCTCGTCGGAGAGCACGACTTTGGGCGTGGTGGAAACCACCTGGCCCGGAGTATCGGTCACCATGTAGCGGAAAATCTGCTGCCAGAAGGTGGCGTGAGTCTTGTCCTCGTGGGGCATCCACATCTTCCAGCGCCAGCTTCCCTCCGTGGCGAAAAGTACCGTGCGGCCGCGGCCGTAGTTCTCGGTTACCAGCAGCGGATATTTCGGCTTGCCCGCAGGCGTTGACCGCAGCAGCACGGTGGCGCCGGGTTTGGCCTCGCCGACCTCCTGGTAGTTGGCCATCTGCGGCATCTTCTTCCACAGCTCCACGTTTCGCACGGGGTCGTCGTTGAGCCGGCAGATCACGCTCAGCGCGCCTTCGGAAGTGAGTTCCTCACCGGTGAAATCGCGGTGGAAAGTGCCGCGTGCATCGGGCAGTTTCGTGGGCACCAGGTCCGCCAGAGGCGAGCTTTGATAGCCGCCATCGGAAAGCGTGGCGCGGCCCCCCATGAACAAAAGTCCACCGCCGCGGCGGTCCACGAAATCGCGGATCAACTGCTGCTGCGTGGGAGTGAAGTAGTTGGCCTCCACGCTGCCGATGATGAGTCCCTGGAACGCGAACAGATCTTCGGGTTTCGACGGGAATCCGTCTTCCAGGTCGTGCTCGCCCATGCCCTTGGGGAACTGCCGGTACAGCTTGTTCTGCGTGGTGCGCAGCATGCGGGCCAGCTCGATATCCGGATAATCGTCGAGCGCGCGTCCGATGAACTTGTACTCCCAGCGCGGCTCGCCTTCGAAATAGAGGATGCGCGGCTTGCGCGCCTGCACATCCACCATGCGGCTCACCTTGTTGTTGAGCTGGTTGTCCTCTCCGGGAATGGGCTCCACTCCGATATCGAGGGCCTTCGGTCCTGCGTCTCCGCAGTTGAATACGATGGTTTCACTCTGCACCTGGCCATCGGCTCGCAGGGTGACATCCTGCGATGCCAGCACCTTGCCGCCGTCGCGGACGCTGAGCTTGGCCTTGCTGCCCGAGAGGCCGTAGCTCTGCAGCGTGACCACCGCGGTGAGCTTGGATTGCGGCAGGGCGCGTGCGGCCACAATGGCATCGGCAATCTCCACGTCCTTGTCGGGATGCTCGCGGCCGAAACCCACGGTGTGGATCGGAATGCGCTGGCGCCGAATCGCGCTGATGGTCTGCAGGTCGATGCCGCCGGCGTTATCGGCGCCGTCGCTCAGCAGCACGATGGCGCCCAGGGGCAGCGAGGAGGATTCGGCCATCACGCGTTCCAGGGTGTCGCCGATGCGCGAGGCCGGAGCCGACGCCGTGAGCTGGTCGCTCTTCTGAATGCGCTCCGGCTCCTTGCCGAACTTGTAGAGGCGCACCTGGAAACGGTCGCCGAGGGCCTTGAGCAGGCCGCTGTCGAGCACCTGTTTGGCAGCGGCTTCGCGCGTGCCGGAAGCGTCCGCGATCGACATGCTGCGCGAATCGTCCACCAGCACGGCCACCACGTTTTGCTGCGGCCGGAGTGTGGCCACGCTGAGCGCCGGGTGCCAGAGCAGGAACAGAATCAGCGCCACCATGCAGGTTTCGAGCACCCAAATGGCGATCGGCCGCAAGCCGCTCAGCATTCCGTGATTGCGGCGCACGTGCCAGAACAGCACCGCGGCGGCCACCAGGATGGCAATGGCGAGCAGCCAAAGAGGCCAGGGCGTCAGGAAGACGAACTGACCCTTGTGGAACAGGCTGAGCGGATATTTGAACAGAATCTCAAACATGAAGTCCACATTTTTACGGGAACATCGCGATGTTTATATGGACGTGCTCGATACTGCCACGAGTTACAGAAAGTCCCGGACTGGTGGGAACTTCAACATGCGGCGGCATTTCCGCGAAGCCCTCGTATGTGAGACAGGATAGCACGGGAACGTAGCACAGGCATTCGTGCCTGTGTTCTTCACTCGTTACAGGCCGTGGAAGATCTCTTCAAGCCTCGGATGAATGGCGTGGGTCGCGGCCTTGAATCGCAACTTGACACGCCTCCTGGTTCTCGATTGCATTGGTTTCCTGGCCTTTCGTGTACTTCCACATTTGAAAAAGCCCTTTGTGCAGGCGGGTGTGCAGTCTCCACCCCAATGCAGCTACCACCAG
>Ga0209415_10018930_pt1 | contig 10830 bp, 10 predicted proteins | sample PeaSoiSIISIP2007_FD_187696 | JGI IMG/M metagenome (GOLD analysis project Ga0209415, IMG submission 187696) | Peat soil microbial communities from Weissenstadt, Germany - SII-SIP-2007 (SPAdes) (version 2) | ecosystem: Environmental > Terrestrial > Soil > Wetlands > Peat | place: Germany... | reverse complement strand
GGAAGGAAGTGAGGGCGACCACCGGGGTGGTGATTGTCGCTGTTCTGATCTTCGGCGCGTACTTCTTCATCGTCGACAACATCTTTGGACACGCCGTGCGCGGGTTGCTCAACCGCTTAGGCGGAGGACTGCAGTAGCCGCGGCTGGCGGGAAGCGGGATTGGAATCGAGAACCGAATGGCAGAAGAATTGGAACAACACGAAGAAGTGCAGGCCGAGGCGGAGGCAGGTGCGCCGCTTGAGTCGGCGGAGCCGCCAGAGGGCGGAACCCCACCGGAGCAGGAGAAGAACCCGAATTTCAAGTGGTATATCCTGCACGCGTACTCGGGTTTCGAGCGCAAGGTGCGCGAGTCGATCGAAAGCCGCGTGCAGGCGTTCGGCCTCAAGAGCCGCGTGGGCCGCGTGATGATTCCCACCGAGCCGGTGACGGAGATTGTCAACGGAAAGAAGCGCACCGTGGAGCGCGTCTTTCTTCCCGGCTACGTGATGGTGGAGATGGAGCTGGACAACGAGCTTTGGCACGTGCTGAAAGACACGCCCAAGGTCACCGGATTCCTGGGCACCGGCGACAAGCCGGTGGCGCTGAGCGAAGAAGAGGTGAGTTCGATCCTGTTCCGCTCCGAGACGGCCAAGGACAAGCCGCGGCTCAAGATCAAGTTTGAGAAGGGCGAGCAGGTGCGCATCAACGATGGGCCGTTCGCCAACTTCAACGGGGTGGTGGATGAGATCAACGAAGACCGCGAGACCATGAAGGTGATGGTGACGATCTTCGGCCGCTCCACGCCGGTCGAACTCGAGTTCGCCAAGGTGGAAAAGATTGAGTAAGCGAGCTTCTAGCTTCTAGCTCCTAGCTTCTAGCTGGTTTGCTCATCTAGCGGGCGCCAGTTTGAGCGGAAGAGAAGGTTGTGGGCTCAAAATCCGAAACAGGAAATGAAAAGCTAGCAGCTAGCGGCTAGAAGCTAGGAGCTAGTTCCGAAGGAACCCAATGGCACCTCCGAAGAAAATCAACGGCTACGTGAAGCTGCAGATCGAGGCCGGCAAGGCCACGCCCGCGCCGCCGGTCGGCCCCGCGCTAGGCCAGGCGCAAGTCAACATCATGGAGTTCTGCAAGCAGTTCAACGCCAAGACGCAGAACAAGGAGATGGCTGGGCTGATTATCCCGGTTGTCATCACGGTCTACGGCGACCGCACCTTCTCATTCATCACCAAGACGCCGCCGGCAGCCGTCCTGCTCAAGAAGGCCGCCGGTATCGAGAAGGGTTCGGGCACGCCCAACAAGGAAAAGAAGGGCAAGGTCACCGAGAAGCAAGTGCGCGAGATCGCCACGCAAAAGATGCCCGATCTGAACGCGGCGTCAGTCGATGCGGCGGTCAAGAGCATCAAGGGAACGGCGCGATCGATGGGGATTGAAGTGGTCGGGTAAGAGCAGCGAGTCGGCGGTTGCCTGCCGCTTCCCGGCGTTTGCGCCTACCGCTGCGGCGCAATCGGATTGATGCAACGGCCCTCCGAGATTCTGGAGGGCCTTTGCTTTTCCTGGCCGCGGCACTCAAAGTGGAACCGCCGCCCAGATTCCTCGAATTATTCCTTCTCAGGAACTGAAGTTCTTTTGTTGATCGCCGATAAACTTGAGGCCGGAGTGCGCTCCACACGCCGCCAAGGGAGGCTTACGCCTTGTCCACCAATTCAATTACCACCAGCCTTCTCTCGCAAATCACCGGATCGCCGACGAAAGCCAACCAGTTCGTCACCGACTTGAACCAGTTGGCCAAGGACCTGGGAAGCGGCAACCTCTCCGCGGCGGCGGACGATTACGTCACGCTCTCAAACGACGCATTGAACGGAACCACATCGCAAACGGCAACCAATAGCGCGAGCGGCATTACCACTGGCCTCCTTAGCGAAATCGCCTCTTCATCCAGCAGTTCCAGCTCGTTCGTAGGCGAACTGAATCAGCTCGGTACCGATCTCGGCAACGGCAATCTCAGCTCCGCGCAGCAAGACATGCTGGCTCTCGACTCTACGGCCTTAAATGCGGCGTCGGGTTCCGGCGGAAGCTCGGGCGGCTCTACAAAGGCGAGCTCGGCGGATAGCGCCGAACTCATTCAAGCAATCGTGCAGGGTATGGAGGTGGGCGACAGCTCCATCGTCGGCAAGGGCATGTCTGAGTTGGCCTCGATCTCGCCTAGTTCCGAAGGCTCAAGTGTTCTAAAACAGGACAGCCAAGGCTATGGATCGAGTTCCGGAAGTACCTCGTCGAGCTCCGTCAGCCAACTGCTGCAGGATATGAACGCGGACAATTCCAGCAACTCCTCATCCGGGCTTAGCTTGCTCGCTTAGCTTGCCGCGGAAATCGCGAGGTGCAACCGGTCGTGCGGCCCCAAGAGAACGGCTGTTTCAGCGTCCTCTGCGTGCTTCGGGATGCTGAAGACCCATAATCTCGATCTCCAGGCCGCCAAAATCCGGGTGGTCGTTTTCGCGAATGCGGTAGGCAACATCGACGGCGCTGCCCTGCGCGAGGGAGAGTTCCGCGACGAGACCGGAGAGGTTCCAGCCCACAGCGCGGATGGAGGAGACGGGCGCGGCGCTCGCACGCAGAGCGGAAGTGGAGGCAGCCCCATCGGAGGGCTGCGCCGAATCTTGCGCAAGTTCGATGCATGCCAATTCCAAGCACAAATGGCGCTCTTTCATGATGCGTGGTGCGGCAAGCAGCCGAACATTGCGCGCCACAAACACGGGCTCCGAGTTGCCGTGGCCGAGCGGCTCCAGTTTGCGCAACCACCCGGCTAGAACCGGCGTAATGCGGTCAAGCGGCAGCTCGGCGTGGATGCGCAGCAGGCGCTCGGCCACGCGCGCGGCGAGATGCTCTTCGGCGTAGGCGCGCAGGCGGCACTTGAGCTCGGGCAGCGAGGCGGCGGGCAGCGAAAAGCCAACGGCGAAGGCGTGGCCGCCGAAACGCGTGAACAGATCTGCGCAGCCTTCGATGGCAGCGAGCAGCGCGAAGCCGTCGACGGAGCGGCCGGAGCCGTGCGCAACATCATCCTCGACGCTGACGACGATGGCCGGCTTGGCGGTGCGCTCCACTACGCGCGAGGCGAGAATGCCGATGATACCGCGATGCCAGCCGTCGCCATCGATCAAGAGCAAGCGATCGGCGCGGAGTTCAGCGTCGGCGGAGAGGCGCTCCTCGATTTTGGCGAGCGCGGCGGCTTCCACGTCACGGCGCTCGCGATTGAGCCGTTCGAGCTTTGCGGCGAGTTCCGCCGCGCGCGGTGCATCGCGGGTTGTGAATAGCTCGATGACGTCCGAGGCAACATCCATGCGGCCGGCGGCGTTGATGCGCGGCGCCAGGCGGAAGGCGACATCGTAGCCGGTAAGCTGCTTGGATGCTGAATCGAGAGCCGCAGCAGCAAAGAGCGCGCGGAGGCCCGCGCCGGCGGGGCGGCGCAGCTCGCGCAGGCCCAGCGCGGCGATGGTGCGATTCTCGCCGGATAGCGAAACTGCGTCGGCGATGGTGGCGATGGCCGCCATCTTTAAAAAGCTGGGCAAGGTTTTTTCGCGGAACCGCGCGGCATCGCGCCGCTCGAGAAGCGCCTGCGCGAGCTTGAGTGCGATAGCCGCGCCACAGAGGCCCTTTTCCGGATAGGTACATCCCGGCTGATTGGGATTCAAGATGGCGAGGGCGTCGGGCAGTCGATCGTGCGCTTCAGTGAGGTGGTGATCCGTGACGATAAGATCGAGGCCGAGGCGGCGTGCTGTTTCGGCTTCAGCGAATGCGCGCATGCCGGTGTCGACCGTGATGACGAGCCGCACGCCGTCGGCGTATGCCGCTTCCAGCACACTGGATTGCATGCCGTATCCGTCGCGCAGGCGGTGCGGCACGTGGAAGCGGACAAGATTTTCGGCGGGGGCGAGCATTTCAATCGCGGTCTTGAGCAGAACCACGGCGACCGTGCCGTCCACGTCGTAGTCGCCGTAAAGCAGCATCGGCTCGCGCGCGGCGATGGCTCGCTCGATGCGTTCGACGGCAGCGCCCATGCCCAGCAGGAGCATGGGATCGTGCAGATGCGCCGGCTCGGGATTGAGAAATGAAAAGGCTTCGGCGGCGGTGGTAACCCCGCGTGCGATGAGCAGCTCGGCGAGCGCGAGCGGCAGGCGCGCTTCGCGGGCCAGAGCCGCGGCTTGATCTGGGTGTTGCTCGGCAAGAATCCAACGCTGCTGCGGCGTGGGGCGGCGAGAAGAGAGTTGCCCGCCAGCGATCGGGCTCCGCGGCGCGGCCATAGGTCCTGTTCTGGTTCCGGTGAAGCTCACACGGGCCTACACATCGTCGTCGTCGTGCGTATGCGCGTCGTCGATCACGATGTCCTGGAAGCTCTCGATGTTCTCAAGCAGCGCCTGATAGCGCTCGTACCATTCGGTGGTGGTTTCGTGCAGGAAGACGATGCCCTGGTAGATGAAGCCGAGCTGAATGTAACCCAGCATGCCGGAGTACTTGCGCAGCCACTTGGCCTCGACCAGTTCGGAGGCTTCCTCGTCGGGGAAGTTCATCTCGCCGGCTTCTTCGATGAGCGCGTCGAGTTCTTCGCGCTCCAGCGTCATTTCACTAAAGGTGACGAACGGCGCGCCCACGTGCTTGGCCATCTCCACAAAGTCTTTCCATGCGTCGGGATTGCCGCGCCCTTCCCAGAGCACCGATGGAATGTCGTCGGTGACGTAGCCGGGGAGGCGGCGCAGTCCGTGGCCTTCGATAAAGGCCACCATGTCGTCTTTCAGCGAAAGCAGATTATCGGTGCTCATCGTCAATCACTCATTCTCGCAGATGCGGCTGGCTGGGCGATGGCAAGCCCAGGAAATTTTTCGGGATGCCCGCAGTCAGGTGCGGACGAGCTCGGGGAGGACCGGCAGGCCGGGCGCTCACGCAGACGCGTTACTCTGGTAGGGGTCATTTTCCAAGGGGGTCCGCACGCTTGCCTGCATTCGAGCGCCACGTCTTTGTCTGCCTGAACGTCCGTCCCGCTGATGCGCCGCGGCCATCGTGCACCAGCGATGGCAAGAGCGATCTGCACGTTCGGCTGCAACAACTGAGCCGCGAGGCCGGGCTGGGCGAGAAGGTGCGCATCAACAAATCCGGCTGTTTGGACCAGTGCGAACACGGGCCGACAGTGGTGGTGTACCCCGATGCGGTGTGGTACGGGAACGTGCGTCCCGAAGATGCCGAAGCGATCGTGAAGGAGCACCTCATCGGTGGCCGGCCCGTGGAGCGGCTGCGCATGGCTGGAGGCTGCATCAATACGAAGAGCTGTCCGCATAAAGGCAGGGACTAGGGACTAGGGACTAGGGACTAGGGACTAGGGACGGAGATTCGAGTCAGGTCTTGCGATGAAGCGCAGAGAATTTCTGAGGCTGGCCGCGGTTGCCTCGGCGGCGAGCATGGCGCGGGGAGCGAAGGCGGCTGCGAGCCGGGGCTTCGCGGTTGTGATCGATGGCGGCGACCCAGTGGCGAGCGCTACGCCGGTGCGTTGGGCCGCCGAGCAGCTCCGCGCGTCGATCGCCGCCAAGGGAGTTCCGTGCCGCATCGTCGATGCGCCCGAGCAGGCGCGAGGCAGCACGTTTCGCGTCGTGGTTGCCAGTGCTGCGTCGAGCCTCGCCGCCGGATTTGCGCGGCCCAGTGCGGCGCCAGGATCCGCTGAGAGTTTCCGCATCACGCCGGGCAGGGTGGTGGGCGCGCCGGCGCTGCTGGTCTCGGGCGGCGATGCGCGCGGCTTTGTCTATGCGCTTTTGGAATTGGCGGAGCGCGTGCGATTCGGCGCCGATCCGGCGTCGGCGTTGCACTTCGCGCAGTCCGTCGAAGAGAAACCCGCCAACGAGATTCGCTGCGTCAGCCGCTATTTCTGCAGCGAGATCGAAGACAAGCCGTGGCTCTACGACAAGGATTCGTGGACAGGCTATCTCGACTTGCTCGCTGCATGCCGCTTCAATCGCTTTTGTCTTGCGTTCGGGCTCGAATACGACTTTCCTCGCGGCGTGACCAGCGATTATTTGCACTTGCCTTATCCATATTTAGTCGAGGTTCCGGGATACGACGTGCGCGTGATGCAGCTCGCCACGCCGGAGGGCAAGCCGCTGCCACAGCCTATCGCGCTCAGCGCCGATGAGCGCAAGCAGAATCTCGGCGCGCTGAAGTTCGTCGCCGCGCAGACGGCCACGCGCGGGCTGCACTTTCAGCTCGGCATCTGGACGCATGCTTACAAGTGGACCGACAGCCCCAATGCCTATCACCGCATCGAAGGGCTGACGCCGAAGACGCACGCCGCCTATTGCCGCGACGCGCTGGCGATCATCCTGAAGGAATGCCCGGAGATCCGGGGCCTGACGATGCGCGTGCACGGCGAGAGCGGAATCCCGGAGGGCAGCTACGATTTTTGGGCGACGCTATTCGACGCGATCAAGGGATGCGGCCGCACCATCGAGATCGACATGCACGCCAAGGGCGTGGACCAGAAGATGATCGACGTGGCCGTGCGAACCGGAATGCCGGTGAAGCTGGGCGCGAAGTACTCGGCCGAACATCAGAGCCTCGGATATCATCAAGCCGATATTCGTGCGCTGGAGATTCCCAAGGCCGGGCATACGGGAGAAGGTCCGTTCGCGCTGAGCGGCGGCGCCCGGTCGTTCACACGGTACGGCTATGCGGATTTTTTGAAAGCCGGAGATCCAGACAAGGTGTTGTTCCGATTGTGGCCGGGAACGCAACGGCATTTGCTTTCGGCGGACCCGGAGATGGCCGCGGCCTACGGGCGCACGGCGCATTTTTGCGGAGCGGCGGGGATCGACCTGATGGAGCCGCTGACCTTCAAGGGCAGGGAAGGCTCGGGCCAGCCCGGCGGCCGCTGCGCGTATGCCGACTCCGCACTCAATCCCAAATACGACTGGCAGAAGTTCGAACTGTACTACCGCGTTTGGGGGCGAAGGCTCTACGACCCTGAGGCCAACCCGGAAGCGTGGCGGCGAGGCCTGCGCGCGAGCTTTGGTGCGGGCGCCGTACCGGTGGAGACTGCCACGGCCAACGCCAGCCGCATTCTGGCGCTGCTCACTTCGGCGCATCTGCCCTCGGCGTCGAACCATGGATTCTGGCCGGAGATCTACACCAACATGCCGATTGTGCCGGGCGCCGATCCCTCACCGTACAGCGACACGCCGGAACCAAAGGTCTTGGCCACGGTCAGTCCGCTCGACCCGCAGTTGTTCTCCAGTATCGATGAGCATGCAGCCGATCTGCTGGCGAGCAGCGCCAATCCCAAGTATTCGCCGATTGAAGTGGCGCAGTGGACGGAGGATTTTGCGCAGGCGGCAAGCGCGGCCATCGCCGGGGCGCGAAGCAGAGCCGCGACCAGAGCGCATTCGGCGGCCTTCCGGCGCATCGAGGCCGATGTCGCGATTCAAATCGGGCTGGGCCGGTTCTTCGCGGCCAAGCTGCGCAGCGGCGTTTTGTTTGCCATCTTCGAGCAATCGGGTGAGCCGCGACCCGGCAGGTTTGCCCTGGACCAGTACCGGCTGGCGCGCGAAGCGTGGGCTGGCATGGCGGCACGGGCTGCGGCAATCTACCGCGCCGACATTTCGTACGGTAGCGTTGCCATCCGCCGCGGCGCTTGGAGCGACCGGCTGGCGGCGATCGACAAGGACATCGACGCGATGGCGGTTCGCGTCAGAACCACGGAGCAGCCAGGCGAACCGACGCAAGGCACCAGGCGGGCGATCCAGGCCGCGACCAGCCGGCCGCTACGGCCGTCCATCGATTGCAGGCACACGCCGCCGGCGGCGTTCACGCCGGGCGCGCCGCTGGCATTGTCGCTCAAGATGCCGCAGTTGCCTGGTGCGGATGCGCCAGCAGCGGCGATCCTGCACTACCGGCACGTGAATCAAGGGGAGCGCTGGATGCAGGCGGAGATGGCCTCCGGAGCCGCGTATTCAGCGGCGATTCCGGGCGATTACACGCAGTCGCCCTACGCGCTCGAGTACTATTTCGAGCTGCGCGGCCAGACCGGGGCTGCGTGGCTGTATCCGGCCTTCAATGCGACGCTGTCGAACCAGCCGTACTACGTGGTGGAGCGCGGGAGCGCCTGAGGGCGAAGCTCTCTTCTGTTCGTCTGGTCGTGCGGACCAGGGCCGCAACAGGGCCGCAAGCCCTCATGTACATATCGCGGCCCAATGCGCTATCCTGAGTTTTAGCCCATGATCTTTTCGCGCGACTACATTGGGTATCTCGCCCGCCGCACCATCAAGCACCTTATTGACGCCAAGATGATCGCCACCAGCGACATGAAGGTGACCGAGGCGCGCGTGAACGCGGCGCTCATAGAGGAGTTGGCGCTCGAAGACCGCATCAACGAAGAGGTGCGCGTGATTCTCGAAGCCTACTCCGAGGAGATGCGCAAGAGCGGCGCGCAGTACGCCGAGATGTTCAAGAAGGTGAAGACCGAGCTGGCGAAGAAGTACAAGGCGGTGCTATGAGGATCAGCCGCGACAAGCTGAACAAGCTGGCTCACACCGTGGCCGACACGCTGGCCGAGATCGACCAGGTGGGCTTCTTCGAAGACCGCAACACCATCCGCCAGGAAGCGCGCAAGGCGCTCGATCTTTTGCTCACCGAAGAAGCCAAGATCGACACCTCGGCGCGGCTGAAGATCGCCAACCAGCGCAAGATCATCCTCGAAGGCTCGCAGGAGTGGGAGATCCTCTACCGCAAGTACTACAACGAGGAAGTGCGCAAGCTGGGGATCTGACCGGCTCACTCGCACCCATGGCGGCCGTCTCCATCTCGTCGTCCGACTACGTCTTCGTTCTCACCGGCGCGGGCATTAGCGCCGAGAGCGGGCTGCCGACCTTCCGCGCGTCCGATGGTTTGTGGGCCGGATACAACGTCGAGGAAATCTGCACGCCAGAGGCCCTGCGGCGCAACCCTGCGCTCGTCTGGGAGTTCTACTCCAAGCGCCGTGCCGACTGTGAGAAGGCCGGGCCCAATCCTGCGCACGTTGCGCTGGCCGAGCTCGAAGCGCAAATCCCCGGCCGCTTCTTTCTCTGCACGCAGAATGTCGATGACCTGCATGAGCGTGCCGGCTCCAAGAATCTCATCCACATGCACGGCGAACTCGCGAAATCCCGCTGCGAACGCGAGTGCGGCCGCGCGCCCTTAGAGGACCGCGCCGTATATGCAAGCCTCGACGCGGTCCCGCACTGCCCCTGCGGCGGCCGCCTTCGCCCGCACATCGTCTTCTTCGGAGAAATCCCCCTCGATATGGCGCGCATCGAGCGCGAAATCTCTAACTGCACGTTGACGCTTGTCATCGGAACTTCGGGAAATGTCTATCCCGCCGCCAACTTCGTCCATTGGGCGCGCCAAGCCGGAGCGCGCACCGTCTACATCGGCCCCGAGCGCCCGCTCAACGCCGGCGCCTTTTCGCAAATCGTCGAAGGCAATGCCGGCGCGGTGCTGCCCGGCCTGTTTGCGGTCCAATCCTGACTCCGCTGACCCGCCGCCTCGCCGATTCCTAAAAATGAAACCGGTAACGCAACTCGGCGGATATCTGCCGCGGGTCGTTATAGTGGAAGCCGCCGATGGTCAGCGAACTATCGGTGAGCACGCGATGGTTGGTGACGTTGATGACCGTAACGGCGAACTTGAAATTCTCGCCGAAAGTCTTGCCGGCGGAAACGTCAAAGGTGGTATGCGCAGGCAGATAGTTGCCCTGGTACGGACTGATGAGGTTGCCATCGCCATCGGTCGCGCCGGCTGTGCCGTTGGAGAAGCCGGAGCCGTAGTAGACATTGCTTGAGAACCAACTGCGCAAGGGCAGAGTGGCGGTGAAGCCGGTGTTGAGCGTGTGGCGCTGGTCATGATCGACCGGGGAGTAATCGAAGCTGCTGTCGCAGTCGGCTATGCAGATGAGGCCGCCGGTGCTGGGTCCGCGCTGCTCGGCAATCTGGTTGGAATAAGCGAGATGGAACTGGCCGCGGCGCCACAGCGACGGGCTGCGCAGGGTCGCCTCCCAGGCGCGCACCAGGGCCCCATCCGTGGTGATGGGGATAAAGATATTGGATTCGCCAATGTTGTTGTGGTCGAGGAAGTTATTGATCCGTGTCTTGAAGTTATCGACCTCCAGCGCCCAGCCGCGGTAGGGAATCTGGATGCTGAACTCATGCTCTTCATCGCGTTCGCCGAGAAGCGAGGCGGGGCCAGTGTTGTTGAGGGTGGCGTAGGCAAGCAGCGGTCCCCTGATGCTAACCAGCGGCGGAGCCTGGTAGTAGCGGCCGTAGAAGCCGCGCAAGACCCAATCCAGCCGGGGAATGATGAGCGTCGCGCCGAAACGCGGGTCGGCATAGTTTTCAGTGACGGCACCGTGAAACGAGGAAAGGCGCACTCCGGCCAACAAAGTGAGCCAGTCTGTGACACGGTAACTGTCAGAGAGCGAACCCTCGACGTTGCCGCCGGAGACGGAGTCCGGCTGCGGTGGTATCGTTGGGTTGGTATTATCGTTGAAGATTACGCCGAACAGAGTTGAATCGTGCTGATAGAAGGAGTAAAAGGTGGCTGCGAGATTGTTGCGCTTGACCTCGCCACGCACACTGGCCTGCAAGCCGGTGTAGTTTGAGGTGTGATGAAACGTGGTCGCAGTGGGAAGGTCTGTCGGCTTCGAGTCGTAATTGGCCACGTTCCAGTGGTAAAAGGGCGCGATCTCAAAAATGGAAGTGGGCGATAGGGTGTGGACCCAGTCTGCGATAAAGAATGCGTCGCGCTCGGTTTGCCCGTCAAGCAAGCCGCTCGAGTTATAGAGCT
>Ga0209415_10018929_pt1 | contig 10830 bp, 12 predicted proteins | sample PeaSoiSIISIP2007_FD_187696 | JGI IMG/M metagenome (GOLD analysis project Ga0209415, IMG submission 187696) | Peat soil microbial communities from Weissenstadt, Germany - SII-SIP-2007 (SPAdes) (version 2) | ecosystem: Environmental > Terrestrial > Soil > Wetlands > Peat | place: Germany... | reverse complement strand
GCGCATCGCGGCGCCGTAGGGGGCGAACGGGCGTCGGAGCGATCGCCCGATGCATAGCAGATCGCCGAGGTGACTCCGATGAGCAGCCCTACAACGCGCAATGCCCGAGGTTACGCCGGTCCTGAGCGGAGGCGGAACCGGGTCCTCGTCACACGCAACAGCGAATATCATTGCCGCGACGGGATATGCGTCGCCGTGCGCGACCGCCAGACGGGGGAGTTTGCCCCTGACCATCCGGCAATTGGAAAGCGGATGACAGGGGGGATGCGCTTCTCGAGCGAAGGCGGAATCGCGGAGGTGTCTCCGCCCGATGCCGTCGTCGATGGCGAGCAGCTCTGCTTCTCCGCGGGCGACGGCGACTTGCAGCGCGACCTGATCACGAGCCCGCTCATGGCAATCGAGCGGCCGCCGAAGGACATCGCGGAGCGCTACGGGGAGCTCCGGAGCTAGACGCTGCCTCATCCGGCTCCGCAGCAAAGGCGTCCCGCCTGTACCGCGGCTGCATGGAAGGCCTGGCACGCCCGGCCCGATTCGAACGGGCGACCCGCGGCTTAGAAGGCCGCTGCTCTATCCAGCTGAGCTACGGGCGCAGATTCTTTACTTTCCGCCACTTATCTTACGCCTTGCCCCGCGTCCACGGCACCGAGCAAGCTTCGGCTAGGCTGCAGGACGATGCGCTCGCCTCAGGCCGCCGATCGCCTCGCGCAGTCGCTCGATCTCGCCATCGGCGGCAACCGTGGCCCGCTCGTCTCCCTCCTCGCCCGCGGATCGCGCCTCCCGGGTACCCGAGCCAACGACGCGCTGGCGGACGCCTTCGCCCAGGCATGCCGGGCGCTCGGCAAGAAGGGCGACGCCGTCGCCCTGGGCCTGGCGCGCCTGTCTGCGGACGAGGCGCCCGGGGCGACCGCGTTCGAGTTCCTCCCGGTGTGCGGCGTCATCGCGCTCGGGGTGCGCGCGGCCACCGACGAGACGGTGCGCGGCCGCTTCGTGGCGGAGCTACACGCGCGCGCCGACGATCCACGCTTTCGTGTGCGCGACAGCGTCGTGGAGGCGCTGGCGCGGGTCGGCGCGGGCGCGGGCGACGCGCTCGTCGAGGACGTCGCGTCGTGGATGGATGGCTATTTCCACGCGGCCGCGGTCGTGAGGGCGGTCGCCCACGAGGCGTGGCTGGGCACCCTGCAGTCGGCACCGCCGGTTGTCGCACGCCTCGACGAAGCCTTCCGCCTCGCGCTCGACGCTCCCCGCGCGGCGGCGCGCTACCCGGGCCACAAGGCGCTCCTCGAGGCCCTTCATCGTACTCCGGCGGTCATTGCCCTGCGTTTTGGCGTCCCGGTCTTCGACATGGCACTGGCGTGGAGCGCCGTGAAGGATCCCGCCATGCGCGCAGTGCCTGCAGCGCTGCTCGGCCACCCGAAGCTCGCATCTCGATTCGGCCCTGACGTCGATCGCGTACGCGGCGCTCTCGACGGGAGCCGCGCCGCGCCGCGCAACCCGGACCACGACGTCGGCCCCACTCGCGACCGCAGCGGCGCCCGGCGCGCCAAGCAGCGCCCCTGACGCTCTAAAAATTACCCTCGAGATCGACGGCACCCGCATGCGGGGCCAGAAGGGGCACCACGGCGAAATGGGGGCCTCTGGCCTTCGACGTGTCGGTCGAGCTGTGGTCGCTGGTGATGAGCCACACGCCCGTCGCCCCGAGCGCGGCACCGGCGCCGAGGAAGATCCAGCCCAAGGTCGACCGCGACGACGCGTCTCTGCTCTTGGCGCAGGCGTCCAGCTCGGGGCCGGTCGTCGGGTTGACGCAGACGTCGGTCACCGTGGAAGGGATGCTTTTTCTGTCGTTGTCGCTCGCGTTCTTGTCCGCCAGCCAGTTCAGGCCCTCGATGGTCGCGCCCGTGAGGAAGCCCGCCCCAGCCGCCAGCGCGGCATAGCCGAGGATCTCGCGCGTCGGGAGGGCATGGCTCTCGGTGGATTCGGTGGCCGCTGCGGGCGACGACGAGCCCTCCTTCGCCGGCACAAGCGCGAACCCCACCTCTTGCTCGGACCCGGCCTTGACCTTGATGGGTAGCGCGGGGGCCTCGAACCCGGGCACGCGGACGGACACGGCGTGGGCGCCCTCGGGCACGTCGATGTGCGCGACGCCCTCGTCGAGCGTCCCCTTCATCACCCCGTCCACGAGGACCGAGCCGCCCCCCGTCCCCGCGTGGACGACGAGCGTCGCGCCCGGCGCGGACCCCGTCAGGCCGTCGAAGAGCCGTCCGGCGATCGTGCGCAATGCGTCGTCGGTCGGGTCCTTCAGGTTCTCGGCGTACGACTCGCTCGTCTCGGCCTCGGGCTTGCCCCGGTTCCAGAGGTGCATGTCCGCCATGACCTCGCCCGGCTTCTTCTTGGCCATCGTCCCCCAGATGTAGTGATCGGCGCGGAGCTGGTCGCCGATGCGCTGGAGGCACGGGGCATCGGGCTTCGGCGGGCACTTGAGCGCGATCGCCAGGGTCTCGAGCGACTGCGGGGAATCGGCGAGCGACCATCCGTGGGCCTGCCGCACGCGCGCTCGGATCGCTTGGGTCAGCGACTCCGCCTGGTCGTCCGCGTCGTCGGTCAGGAGCTGCAGGACGTAGATCGGGGTGGCCTTGGAGTTCGGCGCCTCGGCGCGTGCAGGTGCCGAGAACGACGACGCGGCGGACGCGAGCACGGCGAGGACGAGGACGTTCGCGCGGCGCATGACCTCGAGAGTAACGCCCATTGGTCGAGATCCGCAAAGGTAGCGAGCGCCAACGACTCGCCCTAGACTCGCGCGCGATCGACATCATGCGCATCACCGGCGGGACGTACCGATCCCGCGCCCTCCGCGCGCCGACCGGGCTGGCGACGCGTCCAACGTCGGACAGGGTGCGCGAGGCGCTCTTCGGGATCCTGTCGTCCGCCGGGGCGATCGAAGGCGCTCGCGTGCTCGACCTTTATTCGGGGACGGGCGCGCTGGCACTCGAGGCGCTCTCGCGCGGGGCCGCGCGGGCCGTTCTCGTCGAGCCCTCGCGCGCCGCCGTGCACGCTCTCCGCGCGAACATCGCCGCGCTGGGCGTCGCGCACCAAGCGCACGTCGTGGCGGCCGGCGTGGACCTGGCGATCTCTCGCATTGCCCGCGAGGGCCCCTTCGGGCTCGTCATGGCCGATCCTCCATGGACCCTCGTCGACACGGGCGAGGTCGCTCTGTCTCTCTCGGCCCTCGCCCGCGCCGGAACGTTCGCGCCGGATGCCTGGGTCGTCCTCGAGCACGCATCCCGGTCGCCCTCCCCCGAGGTGGCCGGGCTGACTCGTCGCGACGCGCGCCGTTACGGCGACTCGACCCTTGCCTTCTACAAAACCGCTATACTCTCCGCCGCCCCGCCGTGACCGCTGGCGCGGAGGCTCCTTTCGAGAAATGAATCCTCCCCCCTCCAGCCGTCCACCGGCAGGCATCCCGGACAAGGGCAACCTCAAGTATGCGATCGCCGCCATCGGCCTGCTTGCCGCCAGCGCTGGCCTGTTCGCGTTGCGCAGGTGCTCGAGCGCGTCGGAGGCCGTCGCCCCCCCTCCCCCTACACCCAGCCTGGCGGCCTCGGCGCCCCCGGTCAATCCGAAGCTCGACGACATCCCGCTTCCCCCGCCGCCGGAGGAGAAACCCACGCCCGGCACCGGGCCGCGAATCGTCTACACGACGGGTGGCGGATGCGAGGGCAAGTGCTCGGGAAGTTACCCGCCCGAGCTCAGTCAGGCGCTGCAGGTGCGCGCCGGACAGGCGCGCCGCTGTTACAACCAGGCTCTCACGCAGGACTCGTCGTTGAAGGGGCACGTATCCATCAATGTGCGGATCGGGCCCAGCGGCAACGTCTGCTCGGCTACGGTCGCGTCGAACGACATGGGCACCGCTTCGGTCGCGAACTGCGCGGCGAACGTCTTCCGGATGGGCTCCGGATATCCCTCTCCGCGCGGCGGCTGCGTCGACGCGAATGTGCCTTTGAACTTCAAGCCTCAGGGCCAGTGAAGGATCCATGACCCAGCTTCGCCTCGGCTTCCCAGCGCTGATCGCCCTTTCCCTGACGGCCGCCCTCGCGGTCGCGGCCTGCACCCAGGGCACGACGCCCGTCTGCGACGCCGGCGCGTGCGGCACGGGCCCCGCGTCCGAAGATGCCGCGGCGGCAATCGACTCGGGTGAGGCGGTCGAGCCCGGCGACGCCGGGGGGGGCTGACGCCTTTCGGCAGGCCCGGAAAAGGGCTCGATGGTACCCTCGAAGGCCATGACGAAGGCCGCGGCGTCCAGGCTGCGCGCGCCGGCAGCGGTGGCGATCCTCGCCCTCTCGGTCCTGGCCGGTGGTGCCGGATCCTGCGCCGACACCCGCTTCTCGCTCGGCGAAGGGTGCCTCAAGGACGAGGACTGCCTGTCGGGGATCTGCGCGCAGCAGCACTGCGTGGCAGCGCCGCCCGCCGGCGACGGATCGGCGGCAATCACCGCGGTCGACGCCGAGGAGGAGTCGGAGGGGCCGCCGGCCGACTCTGCGCCTGGGAGCGATTCGCCTGCCGATGGGCCGGCGGACCAGCAAGCCGGCGACGCGGCTCAGGATGCGGTCGTCACCGACGTGTTCGCAGAGGTCGCGGTCGACGCTCCCGCCGACGGGCGGGCCGACGCGGCGACCGGCCCCATTGCCGATTCGAGCACGGACGGTGAAGGAGGAGGCTGAACCTCTGCGGGGCGTGCTGCTCGAGGTGGCCTACGACGGGACGGCGTTCCACGGGTGGGCGCCGCAGACCGGGCTGCGGACCGTCGAGGAGACACTGCGCGGCGCCGTGCTCGCGATGGACCCCGGCGCGGGCTGCCTCCGCGGCGCGAGCCGGACTGACGCCGGCGTGCACGCGGAGGGCCAGCTCGTGGCGTTCGACGCACGGCACGACGTGCCCCTGCGCGGCTGGGTGCTCGGGCTGAACAAGAACCTGCCGGACGACGTCGCTATACGGACCGCGCGCACGGTGCCGGCAGGCTACAGCCCGCGCTTCTCGGCGCACTTCAAGCGCTATCGCTACCGGATGCTCGTCGATCCCGTCCGCCAGCCGCTCTGGCGAGCGAGGGCGTGGCGGGTCTCGGCTCTCGACCTCGAGGCGATGCTGCCAGAGGCCCACGCGGCGTGCGGGACGCACGACTTCGCCGCCTTCCGGTCCGGGGCCGACCGGCGACCCACCACGGTGCGCACGCTGTCGCGCGTCGCGATCGAGCAGGAAGCCGACTCGGAGAGCGTCGTCGCCGTCGTCGTCGAGGGCGACGCCTTCCTGCACAACATGGTGCGCATCCTCGTCGGTACGATGGTCGACGTGGGTCGCGGCCGGCTCGAACGAGGGGCGATCGCGAGGGCGCTGGCCGGGCGGGAGCGACGCGTCGCCGGCATGACGGCGCCCGCGCACGGGCTCGTGCTCGAGCACGTCGACGTGCACCTTCCGGAGGAGGTCGAGCGATGGCCGCCCTGAGTCGCGCAGGCGGGGTGCGGGTCCGGGCGGCGGTCCCGGGCGAAGGGACCCAGGTCGCGGCTCTCTGGCGCGAGCTCTGGGAAGTGCACGAGCAGTGGGGGGGCTATTCGGGGTCGCGCGACGAACGTGTCTACGCCGACGTGGCGACGCGCCTCGACGAGGACGCCCGGCTGCGCGCCGGCCGCACGGTCCTCGGCCGGCACGCGCACCTCGTGGCAGACCTGGGAGGCGTTCCATGCGGACAGGTCGAGGGGTGGCTCGAGGCGCAAGAGGGCGATCCCTCCGTTCCTACCTGTGAGGTGCGCTCGCTCATCGTCAGCCACCGCGCGCGCCGCTCGGGGGCGGGTCGCGCGCTCCTCGACGCCCTCGAGCGCGCGGCGCGCGAGATCTGCGGGGGCCGGTGCGTCCTCGCCGCGGAGGTGCTCTGGGGGAACCCGGCCAATGCGTTCTACGAGCGGGTCGGCTTCGAGGCAGTCGCGTGGAACGCGCGGATCGAAGCCCGCGGAGCTGTCGCGCCGGGCCCGCCCTTCCACGCGCGCCTCGCCAGCCCCGAGGACGGGGTAGCGCCCGCGACGGTCGTGGTCGTGGACGCCGCGGGAGTCCCTCGCGGGACCGCGACGTTCGGCCTGCACGCGCTCGAGCCGCCGTTCGTTCCCGTCTGGCGGGCGATCCTCGGCCGCTTTGCGCTCGACGAAGATCTCCCGGCCTCTTGCCTCGTCGGTCCGCTCGTGGCCCTGGCCCGGCACCTCGCCTCGCTCCGGGCGGCGCCCTACGTCGAGCTGACGGACCTCTCCGCCCCAGGGACGGAGCTTTACGATGCCGTGCTCGCGACGGGCGCGTCCGCGTGGTCGAGGCTCTACAAGCGACCGGCGTAGCCGCCGCCATCGAGCGAGCGGAACCCGGCGCAAGGCCGGCGCGAGGCGCGCCGCTTGCTCCTCGTCCTCGCGAGATTACCCTTTCGTTCATGAGGTCTTCTGTCAGCGTTCTCGCATGCTCGATCGCGGTCACGGCGTTCGCATCCGCCGCGCCGGTCGCCGCGCAGCCGAGTCAGTCCTCCCTCCAGCCTCGCGGCGTCCCCGCTGCGGTTGCCGCGCCCGCGGTGCCTTCCGTGGCACAGGTGCAGGCGTCGACGGCGGAGGCGAGGCGGCTCTCCGGGGGGTTCGTCGCCGTCGCCGAGCGCGCGAGCCCCAGCGTCGTGCAGATCGACGTCACGGCTCGCAGCGAGAAGATGGACATGCTCGCCCACTTCTTCGGTCACGCTCCCGGCGACGAACCCATCGCGCGCGGAATGGGCTCGGGCGTGGTCTTCACGGCGGACGGCGCCATTCTCACGAACAACCACGTCGTCGAGGAAGCGCTGACGCTCAACGTCCGCCTGCGCGACGGGCGCTACCTGCCGGCCACCCTCGTCGGGCGAGACCCGGCGACCGACCTGGCCGTCGTCAAGGTCGATGCGACCGGGCTGGCGCCGGCGAAGTTCGCCGACTCGGACGCCGCGCGCGTGGGCGAGTGGGTAGTCGCCATCGGCTCTCCGTTCGGGCTCGGGTACACGGTCACGGCGGGAGTGCTCTCGGCGAAAGGCCGGGGCGGTCTGGGGATGAACGCGATCGAGGACTACTTGCAGACCGACGCGAGCATCAACCCGGGGAACTCGGGCGGGCCCCTGTGCAACCTGCAGGGAGACGTGCTCGGCATCAACACGATGATCGTCGGGCGCGGCCAGGGCATCGGGTTCGCCGTCCCGAGCAACATGGCCGCGCGCGTCGCGACGCAGATCCTCAAGGGCGGCCGCGTGGCCCGCGCGTGGCTCGGCCTCGGTGTGCAGGACCTGACGCCGGAGCTCGCGGTCGCCATGAAGCTCGCGCCCGACTCCGGCGCCCTCGTCAACAACGTCGCGGCCGACGGCCCGGCGTACAAGGCCAACGTGCGCCCAGGCGACGTGATCGCCGCCGTGGCAGGCCACACCATCCACGACGGCCACGACCTCATACGCGAGACGATCGCGCGGGAGGTCGGCCAGCCCGTGGATCTCGAGATCGTCCGGGGAGGTCAGCACTACGGCGCGCGTGTCCTGCTCCTGGAGCGGCCCGAGGCCGCCGTGGCGCCGGTGCCGGCTCAGCAACAGGCCTCGCCCCACCAGGGAATGGGCCTCGTCGTCAGGGACCTGCCGCCGCAGCAGGCGCAGCAGATGGGCCTCCCGGCAAAGCCCTTCCCGGTCGTGACGCAGGTGACCCCCGGATCGGCCGCCGACCGCACCGGGATACGTGTCGGCGACGTGATCGTCGAGGGCAACGGACAGCAAGAGCCCACGTCGGCCCAGATCGCGGAGAGCGCGCGGTCGGGCGCGCTCCTCCTCCGCGTGAGGCGGGGGGACACCTACTTCTACGCGGCCGTGAAGAAGTAGCCTCGCCCTTTGCCTCTGGCCGGCTTTCGCCCGTCCGGCGCCCGTCCGGCCCTTGGACTCTCGGGCCAGATCGGCTAACCCCGGGACGAGAGCGGGCATGGTCGAAATCCGGCAGATTGCCATGGGCGGTACGATCGACGACTTCCTGAACCTCGTCGACTACATCTACCGGGACGATCCGGCGTACGTCCGGCCCCTCGACATGGAGCTGAAGGACCGCCTCGACCCGCGAAAGAATCCATTCTTCGAGCACGGCGAGGGGACCGTCTTTTGCGCGTATCGCAACGGCTGGTGCGTCGGGCGGATCACGGCGCAGATCGATCGGGAGCACCTCGCCCGCTACCAGGACGAGACTGGGTTCTTCGGCTTCCTCGACACGGTCGACGACGACGAGGTCGCGCGGGAGCTCCTCGGTCGCGCCGAGGCCTGGCTGCGCGCCAGGGGAATGAAGAAGGCGAGGGGCCCGCTGTCCCTCAACGTCAACGAGGAGCTCGGGTGCCTCGTCGAGGGGTTCGACACGCCGCCGTACATGATGATGCCTCACCACATGGCGTACCAGGGCGGCCTCGTCGAGAGGGCCGGGTACGCCAAGGTCAAGGACTTCTACGCTTGGAGCTATAAGGTAGGCGAGCTGAACGCGCGCACGAAGAGGGCGCACGGGGAGGTCAAAGCCCTGCCCGAGATCTCGCACCGCACCATGTCGACCAAGACGTTCGCGCAGGACGTCGAGCTCATCGTGGACGTGTTCAATGATGCGTGGAGCGACAACTGGGGGTTCGTCCCGTTCACCCCCGCCGAGGGACGCAAGATGGCCGCGGACCTCAAGCTCCTCCTCTTGCCGGAGATCACGTGCATCGTATCGATCGCCGGCGAGCCCGCCGCGGTCGCCCTGGCGATCCCGAACCTGAACGAGATGACGCGCGACTTCGACGGAAAGCTCTTCCCGCTGGGTCTGCCGAAGCTGCTCTGGCGGCTCAAGGTCGAGGGCCCGCGCAGCGCACGCCTCATCATCCTCGGCATCCGCAAGAAGTGGCGGAACGTGCGCAAGTACGCGGCGCTGAGCGCATTCATGTACGCCGAGATGAACGAGGGCGGAAAGAAGCTCGGCATCAGGGAGGGGGAGCTCGGCTGGACGCTCGAGGACAACGGGCGCGTGAACGCCGGGATCCTGACGATGGGCGCGAAGCGCTACAAGACGTACCGCGTCTACGAGAAGTCCATCGCGAACGGCACGGCATGAAGGTCCTCGTCACGGGGGCAAGTGGTCTCCTCGGGAGTCACGTCGCCGAGCTCCTCTCGGAGCGCGGGGCCCGGGTGCGCGCGCTCGTCCGCAAAACGTCGGACCGGCGCCACCTCGAGACGCTCCACAACGTGGAGCTGTTCGAGGGCAGCGTCGAGCAAGCCGATCGCCTGCGCGAGGCCGTCGACGGGGTGGACGCGATCATCCACGCGGCCGGAATCGTGAAGGCACGCAACGCCGATGAGTTCTTCGTCGTCAACGTCGGCGGCACCTCGAACCTCGTCGACGCGGCACGCCGCCATGCGACGTCCCTTCGGCGCTTCGTCTACGTATCGAGCCTCACGGCGTGCGGACCGTCTGCGGACGGGTCCCCCGTGCCCGCCGAGCAGGAGATCCCGAACAACGCGTATGGCCGGAGCAAGCTCGCCGCGGAGAAGGTCGTACTTGCCGCGAGGGGCGCTCTGCACGGCGTCATCCTGCGGCCGGGGGCCATCTACGGGCCGCGCGACCGCGAGATCTTCGACCTCTTTCTGACGGTCAAGAGGGGGCTGCTTCCCATGGTGGCAGGTGGCACGGCGAAGAGCAGCTGGGTCTATGTGACCGACTGCGCCCAGGCGTGCATGCGCGCCCTCGACGCCGACGTCCCCAGCGGGAGCAAGTACTTCGTCGACGACGGCGGCACCGCTCTCACGCAAAAGCAGATCTTCGAGGACATCGAGGGTGCGCTCGGCCGGCGCGCGCTCGTCCGCACGAACCTTCCCCGCGCGGTCGTCATGGGCGTGGCCCGGGGAGTCGAGACGTTCGGGCGGCTGATGAACCGCCCCGTCATGTTCACCCGCGAGAAGGCCGACATGCTCGTCCAGCACTGGGTCTGCTCGTCCGAAGTGACGCGACGCGAGCTTGCCTGGGAGCCGAAGGTGCCGTGGGCGGAGGGCGTCAAGCTCGCGGTGAAGTGGTATCGCGAAAACGGATGGCTCTAGCGGCCGGGCTGGCGCTCCCCCCTGCGGGGCACTAATTTCGACGGAGCGCGCATGTTCGCCTGGGCATTGAAGAAGGTCTTCGGAACCTCGCACGAGCGGGAGATCCGCCGCCTGAGGCCTCGCGTCGAGGCCATCAATAGCCTCGAGCCCCGCATCGCGGCCCTGTCCGACGCGGAGCTGAAAGGAAAGACAGCCGAGTTCAAGCAAAAGCTCGACAACGGCGCGACGCTCGACGACATCACGAACGATGCGTTCGCCGTGTGCCGGGAGGCCGGCAAGCGCGCCCTCAAGATGCGCCACTACGACGTGCAGCTCATCGGAGGGATGGTCCTCCACCGCGGCGCCATCGCCGAGATGCGCACCGGCGAGGGCAAGACCCTCGTCGCCACGTTGCCCTGCTACCTCAACGCGCTCGAGGGCAAGGGCGTCCACGTCGTCACGGTCAACGACTACCTGGCCCGGCGCGACGCCGAGTGGATGGGCAAGCTCTACGGGTTCCTCGGGATGACCGTGGGAACGGTGGTCCATTCGCAGGGCGAGCAGGAGAAGAAGGCCGCTTACAGGTCCGACATCACCTACGGCCAGAATAACGAGTTCGGCTTCGACTACCTGCGCGACAACATGAAGTTCAGCGCGCTCGAGTACGCCCAGCGCGAGCTCCACTACGCCATCGTGGACGAGGTCGACTCGATCCTCATCGACGAGGCACGCAC
>Ga0209415_10018928_pt1 | contig 10830 bp, 13 predicted proteins | sample PeaSoiSIISIP2007_FD_187696 | JGI IMG/M metagenome (GOLD analysis project Ga0209415, IMG submission 187696) | Peat soil microbial communities from Weissenstadt, Germany - SII-SIP-2007 (SPAdes) (version 2) | ecosystem: Environmental > Terrestrial > Soil > Wetlands > Peat | place: Germany... | reverse complement strand
CGTGTGGAGCGACGTCCAGCCGTTCTGACCCGGGTCACGCCTCGCGAGCCCACGCTGCCCATGCGCGCTCGGCCGGCCCCGCCGTGAACGCATTGCCGAAACGCGCCAGCGGCAGTCGCAGCAGCGCCGGGTCCGACAGCAATCGCTCGAACAGGTCCTCGTCGGTGAGCCGCATGTAGCCCAGCCCGATGTCGCGGTAGCGTCGCCCCTCCGGGTCGACGAGCGCTCTCGTGCCGAGCCGCTGCGAGAACCGGCGCAGCTCGCCCGGCGCAGGAGGGTGGACGGCGACGTCGACGAACTGCAGGGGCACGCGACGCTCCCTGAAGAAGCGCAGCGCCTTCTGCGTGTCGCGCGAGTCACGCCGTCCGAACACCTGGACCGCCAGGCGACTGATCGCCGGCATGGCGCCTCCGTCGGGCCCGCGGTCCGGGAGCCGGTCCCGCGACTACCGCTCGCCCACGTCGATCCCGTGGTGCGCCAGCCCATCCCGCACCCCGGCGAACCCCGGCGCCGAGCCACCCGACACGGCATCGTGCTCCTCGAAGGCGACCCCTGCGACGCCCAGGGCCGCGCGCGTTCCCGCCTCGTCAGAGGTGGTCAGCATCAGAGCGCCGTCGGTGTCCTCCGCCACGCCGACGATCCCGGTGATGTTGATCCCTCGATCCGCCAGGGTCGAGGCCAGGCGCGCGAGGGAGCCGGGCCGATCGGCCAGCCGCACCGTGAACCAGGTCGCCATCGCGTCCTCCCTGCCAACCCGCGAGACCGGCCCGTACTCCCGATCGATCGGACGGGCGGTTGCCTCAGGCGATCCCGCATGGACTCGTCGTGCGTACATCGGAAGGATACGTCGGGGCCCCGCGGTCATCGCGTGGCACCCATCCGTCGGAGCCGACTGTGCCGCCCTGCCGTCGTGCCCGTGGCAGACTGTGGGCCCATGCGGATCGCGACCTGGAACGTCAACTCTCTCAGGCAGCGTCTCCCCAAGGTCATGGACTGGCTGACACGGAGCGACGTGGACGTCCTGCTCATGCAGGAGACCAAGCTCGCCGACGAGGCGGTCCCGGAGATGCCGTTCCGCATGGCCGGATACGAGCTTGCCCACCACGGCGAGGGGCGCTGGAACGGGGTTGCGATCGCGAGCCGCGTCGGCCTCGCCGACCTGCAGCCAGGCTTCGGCGTGGCGCCCGATCCAGACGGTGCAAGGTTCCTCGCCGCTTCGTGCGGGGGCATCCGCGTCGCCAGCCTCTACGCGCCGAACGGACGCCAGGTCGGCAGCGAGTTCTGGACGGCCAAGCTGGCGTGGTATGGGCGCCTCCGGCGCTGGCTCGACGGGCGCGATCCCGAGGACCCGCTCATCATCGGCGGCGACTTCAACGTGGCGCCGAGCGACCTCGACGTCTGGGACCCCGCCTCGTTCGCCGGTGCCACGCACGTCACCCGCGAGGAGCGCGCGGCGTTCGCGTCCCTCCTCGACTGGGGCCTGGTCGACGCGTACCGCCTCCACCATCCGGAGGGCGGCCGGTTCAGCTGGTGGGACTACCGGGCAGGCTCGTTCCACAAGGGCCAGGGGATGCGGATCGACCACCTCCTGGTGACGGTGCCGCTCGTGCCGCGCCTGACCGCAGCCGAGATCGATCGCGAGGCCCGCAAGAACCCCATTCCGTCGGACCACGCCCCGGTCGTGGTCGAGCTGGTCGACACGCGGGGAGCGTCGCCGGGATCGCCCGCAGCGTCGTCGGAATCGCCGACGACCGTCGCGACGGTGTGATCGAAGGGCCGGCTGGACGGCTGCTGCCACGCCTTGCGTCTCGCGCGTTGTAGGCTGCTCACGCCATGAACCCGCCAGAAGAACCGCGGCAGGAGAGCGCGCCACCGCCCGTGTCCCCGGGGCCGCCGGCATCGTCGGCGCCGCCGCCTGCCTGGCAGCCTCTTGCCCAGGGCCTACCGCCGGTGCCGCCGGCCTGGCAGCCCGTGCCGACAAGCTGGCCGCCGGCCGGGGTCGGCAGGTCGCGCAGGCCTGTGCGGGGCGTTGCCGCGCTGCTCGTCATCGTGATCGTCGCCGCGGCCGGCTTCCTGGCCGGGGTTGGGTACGAGCGTGACGGGCTCGCCATCGGCGTCGCACAGCTCGAGACTGCACCACCCTCCGACGCCCGCTCCCAGGTTGGACTTCTCTACGAAGCGTGGAACCTGGTCGAGCAACATTACGTCGACCGCACGGCGCTCAATCCGACGCAGCTCGCCTACGGAGCGATCCGCGGCCTGGTGGACGCGCTCGGCGACACCGGACACTCGGATTTCCTGACTCCCCAGGAGGCGTCCGCCCTCACGTCCGACCTCTCGGGGCAGTACCAGGGGATCGGGGTCGAGATCTCGATCAAGACCGCCGGGCCGGCCATCGTCGCGGTCTTCGAGGGAAGCCCGGCGCAGAAGGCCGGACTTCGGGCGGGCGATCTCATCCTCGCGGTCAACGGCCAGGACGTGACCTCGGCCTCGTTCGACACGCTTGCCACCAAGCTGCGCGGCCCTGCGGGATCGACCGTGCGCGTCACGGTGCTCGACCCAGGCGCCAGCGCGAGCCGGGAGGTCACCGTCACCCGCGAAGCCATCGTCGTGCCCAACGTCACGTGGGCGATGCTTCCCGGCTCGCACGTCGCGGACGTGCGGCTGGAGCAGTTCTCCCAGAACGCCGCAACCCAGCTCGCCGCCGCGCTGAAGGCCGCGCGGGCTGCAGGCGCAACCGGCATCGTCCTCGACCTGCGCGGCGATCCGGGCGGGTACGTGTCGGAAGCCGTCGGGGCGGCGTCGCAGTTCCTTCCCGAGGGCAAGGTGGTGTTCATCCAGCGCGACGCCAGCGGCAAGGAGACGACGTCCAAGGCGGAGTCGGGCGGCGTCGCGACGACGATGCCTCTGGTCGTGCTCGTCGACGTCGGCACGGCGAGCGCGGCCGAGATCCTCGCGGGCGCCCTCCAGGACAACGGGCGCGCAACCATCGTCGGAGTCACGACCTTCGGGACGGGCACCGTGCTGGAGACCTTCAAGCTGAGCGACGGGTCCGAGGTCCGCATCGGCGTCGCCGAGTGGCTGACGCCCGACGGTCACGAGATCTGGCACAAGGGCATCAAGCCGAACGACGTCGTCGCGCTGCCCTCCACAGCCTCGCCCGTGGCGCCCTCCGCGCTGGCGGGGATGACCGCCTCGCAGCTCGCAGCGAGCGGCGACACGCAGCTCCTGCGCGGCCTCGCGCTCCTCGAGAAGCGACAGTGACCGGCCATCCGGATGGCCCCGCAACCATTCTGACCTGCGCGTCGTGCGGCACGAAGAGCCGCATCAGGCCCAGCGCCCACGGCGTGCCGGTCTGCGCCTCGTGCAAGGCAAGCCTCCCCTGGCTTGTCCACGCGACCGACGCCACGTTCGACGCGGAGGCCACCGCGTCGGTGGCAGTGGTGGTGGACCTGTGGGCGCCGTGGTGCGGGCCGTGCCGCTTCGTCGGCCCCATCCTCGAGGACCTCGCGCGGGAGCACGCGGGGCGGCTCAAGGTGGTCAAGGTGGACGTCGACCAGAACCCCGCGCTCACCCAGCGTTTCCAGGCGTTCAGCATCCCCACGCTCGTCGTCATGAGGGACGGCCGCGTCGTCGACCGGATCGTCGGAGCGCTGCCGAGGCCCCAGCTCGCGGCCCGCCTCACGCCCCACCTGCTTCGCGCCTAGGACGGGCGCGGGGCGCGGGCGCGACTGACGCGGGCACACCGGGCGCGGGCGCAACAGGCGAGCCGGAGCCCCGACGTGCCACCGCTCGCGCTCGCGCTGGCGCTGTCCGCCGCACTGGTCCACGCCTCGTGGAACCTGCTCGTGGCGCGGTCCCGGGACCCACGCGCGGCGACCGCCATCGCGGCGGTCGTGTCGGTCACGCTCCCGCTGCCGATCGTGGCCGTCGCCTGGGCTGCCACCCCGGCGGTGATCCCCCTGGCCGTCGCCTCGTCGGCGCTCGAGCTGGCGTACCTGGCGCTGCTCGCGGCAGCCTATGCAGGTGCCGAACTGAGCGTGGTGTACCCGCTGGCGCGAGGGTTCGCGCCTGTGCTCGTGCTCGTCCTGGGCGTGCTCGTCGGCGGGACGCCGCGTGCTCCGTCGGCGGTCGCAGGCGTGGCGCTGGTCGGGGCCGGCGTGATCCTCGTGCGCGGTGTCGGTGCCGGTCCCGCGTGGCGCGATCTGCTACCGGTCCTGGCGATCGCGGGCTGCATCGCCGGCTACACCACCATCGACAAGGCCGGGGTCACGCACGCAAGCCCACTCGCGTACTACGAGCTGGTGATGGCCGGCCCCGCGGTCCTCTACCTCGCGGCGATGCTGCGCGTGCGCGGTCCTCGGACCGTCCGACTCGAGCTCCGGCCCTCGACGGTGATCGCCGGACTGGGCATGTTCGCGGCGTACTCGTTGGTGCTCGCGGCGCTGACGCTCGCGCCGGCTGCGCCCGTGGCAGCGGTCCGTGAGACCAGCGTCGTGCTGGCGGCGATCATGGGCGGCCTCTTCCTGTCCGAGCCCGTCGGCCCTCGGAGGCTGCTCGGCGCCGTCGTCGTCGCCGTGGGGATCGGGGCGATCGCGCTGGGCTGAGGTCTGGTGCGCCTTGTCCGCGGGCCTGCACGCCGTCCATACTGCACCCCATGAGGCTTCGCGAGCAGGACCGGGATGCCTACACGAACGCGCCCCCCGTCGCGGGGGCCGTGGCGGGCGCGCCTCTGGATCCCCGTCGCCCGCGCGATCCTGACCTGTCCGGCCCAGGGATCGCCCTGGCCCTCCTCGCGACCCCAGTCGACGACCCCCTCGCGCCACTCTCGGGCCACACGACCGCGCCCACGATCCGCTGCGACGTCTGCGCCCACCGTTGCGTGATCCGGGAGGGCCGGACGGGGATCTGCGGCGTCCGCGAGAACCGCGGCGGCACCCTCGTCAGCCTGGTCTACGGCGAGGCGGTCGCCACCCACGTGGAGCCGATCGAGAAGAAGCCGTTCTTCCACGTGCTGCCGGGCAGCATGGCCTACTCGTTCTCGACCAGGGGCTGCAACTTCCACTGCCGGCACTGCCAGAACTGGGAGATCTCGCAGGCGCCGCGGGAAGGCCTGCGGCTGCCGGCGCGAGCCCTGCCGCCGGCCGAGATCGTCCGGGAGGCGCTGGCGGCGCGCGCGCGGTCCGTGGCATACACCTATGTCGAGCCCTCGATCTTCCTCGAGTACGCGCTCGACACGGCCCGGCTGGCCCGCGCCGTGGGACTGGTGAACGTGTTCGTCACCAATGGCTACGAGACACCCGAGGCCCTGGAGTTGCTGGCCCCCGTGCTCGATGGGGCGAACGTGGATCTCAAGTCGTTCGACGACTCGTTCTATCGCCGGGTCTGCGGGGCGAAGCTGGAGCCGGTCAAGGAGACGATCCTCGGCATGCGCCGGCTGGGGATCTGGGTCGAGATCACCACGCTCGTGATCCCCGGAGCGAACGACGATCCGGCCGAGCTCGCGGCGGCGGCCGACTGGATCGTGCGCGAGGTGGGGCCAGACACGCCGTGGCACCTCAGTCGCTTCTACCCCGCGTACCGCATGCCGGATGTGCCGGCCACCCCCGCAGCGACGCTCCGGGCGGCGGCGGCGATCGGACGCCGGGCGGGCCTGCGGCACGTCTACGTGGGGAACGTCCCCGGGGACGGCGACACGAACACGAGCTGCCCGGGGTGCGGGCGGGTGCTGATCCGGCGCGATGGGTACCGCGCGTCGGTGGTGGGTCTGCACGAGGGAGCCTGCGCCGGCTGCGGGCTGCCGCTGGCCGGAGTGGGCCTCGGCAGGACCGCATGAGATGGCGGGCGACATACGTGGACCAGCTCACGCCGGGGCGTTCTACCCGGCCTCGCCGGGGGAGCTGCGCCGCCTGGTCGACGATCAGCTGTCCGATCCCTGGAGAGTGGCGGCCGGCACGCCGCCGCCGGGGCGGCCGGTCGGGCTGGTCGTCCCACACGCCGGGCTGATCTATTCGGGCCGCGTCGCGGCGGCTGCGTGGTCGCTGCTCGGTGCGGCGCCGCCCGACTCGATCGTGATCGCGGGCACCAATCATTACCACGCCGGGCTCATCGGCGTGGCGGCCTGGACGACGGGCGCCTGGCGGATCCCGCTTGGCGACGTGCCGGTGGATCAGGACCTGGCGTCCCGCGTCGTGGCGCTCGGCGATCCGTTCCGGGCGTTCCACGCCGCCCACAGCCGCGAGCACTCGATCGAGGTCCAGCTCCCCTTCATCGCGCGGGCCTGCCCGGCGACCCCGGTCGTGCCGCTGCTCGTCTCGTTCGACTCGACGCGCGATGCCCGTGCCGCGGGCGCGACGCTCGGCCGGCTGCTGGCCGCCCTGCGAGCGGAGGGTCTGGACGTCGTCCTCGTGGCGAGCTCGGACTTCGCCCACTACCCGACGGCGGCCGAGGCCCAGGCTGTCACCCGGACGCTGCTGCCCCCGCTGCTCGCGATCGACGGCCCGGAACTCGCGAGGAGGGAAGCCGCCCTGCGGCGTTCCGACATTCCAGGGCTCGCCTGCGGCATGTGCGGCATCGAGCCCGTGCTCTTCTCCCTGGGCGCCTTCGAGGCGATGGGCCTCGCGCCCGGCGTGCTGCTCGCAGCCGCGACGTCGGCGGACGTGCCCGGCGGCGACGCCGATCGGACGGTGGGTTACGCTGCCGTCGCCTTCACTGCCGCCCGTTCGTCCGCCTGATCACCCACGACGTCCCACCGGTCAGTCGAGCGAGATGCTCTCGCGGCGCGGCAGCTCGTCCGCGGGGTACCGGTCGACGCGCTCGATCCAGTGATCGAGGAACGCGCGCGCCGCCAGCAACTGCTCCTTGCGCGCGGCGCGCATGTGCGTACGGACTTCGGACGGGAAGATGTCGTGCCAGGCTCCGAGAAGCCCCTTCGGCGCATGCTCGCCGCGGGCCTCCATCGCCGCCAGGCGCTGCTCCAGCTCCGCCAGTCGGTTCTCGAGATCCGTCATTGCTTCGACGCTCCTGCCTGAGTGTGCGGCTTCGCCGCGAACCTGACCTTGAGCACGTGATCGTCGAATCCCGCGCCGGCCGCGGGGAGGTCGACGAGCACACGGGGCAGGATGAGGTTCCGGCGCCACCATCCGACCTGCACGACGAGCTCGTCGCCGTTGCGGTGGAGCCGCACCTCTTCCTTCGACGTGAAGGGCAACTCGAGAGAAAGTACGAACGTCCCGTCCTCGCGCGACACGCGGTACGGGTTACCGCGGTAGAAGAAGGCGGTGGGATCCTCGTCCCCGAACACGGCCGCGCCCAGCTCGCGAAGCATCGCCTCGCCGACGACTTCGCGCTCGAAGAACGGTGCCTGGCGGATCGGGATGGGACCGAAGTCCGCCTGGACCTCCGGCCAGTAGCGTGCCTGCGCCTGTCGCCAGGCCTCGAAGTAGGGTCCCGCGTCCTCTGGCACCACGCGGTTGCACAGCACGAGGTCGGTGGGGTAGCCATACAGATGGAAGTAGGTGAACGCGCGCTGGGCCTCCTTGATGACCATCTTCTCGAGGGTCAGGACGAGCCGGATCGAGGTGAGCTCCGGATCCGCCAGCAGGTCGTGCATGTGCTCGAGCCGCCCGAAGAGTTCCTCGCCCGCGCGGTACACCGCGTCGCCCGGCATCGGCATGCCGATCACTCGTCCCACGATGGGGCTCGCGACCTGCGCGATCTTCCGCTGCAGGGGGTAGATCTTCTCGATCCACCATTTGCCGGCCTCGGGTAGCGAGAGAAGGCGCAGAGTCTCCCCGGTAGGTGCCGCGTCGACGATGATGACCTCGAAGTTGCCACGATCGTGGTGCTCGGCGATCCACAGCAGGCTGGCGAGCTCGTCCATGCCCGGGAGCACGCTCATCTCCTCTGCCATGACCTCGTTCAGCCCCCGCCACTGGAACACGCTTGCGACGTAGGCCTGGATCGTGCCCCAGTACTTCTCGATGTTGTGCGAGACCTCGGATTCCTGGCCCCACAGGTTGGGCGCCACCGCAACGGGCTCGGGCCCGAGCGTCATGTCGAAGGAATCGGCGAGGCTGTGGGCCGCGTCGGTCGACAGCACGATGGTCTTGTAACCGCGGGAGGCGGCGAGCAGCCCCGTCGCGGCGGCGACGCTCGTCTTCCCGACGCCGCCCTTCCCTGTATAGACGATGATCCGTGCCATCCCGGCCTCGTGGGTGGGTGCATCGCAGCACTCGTGCGCCCGATGCTACCCCCGGGAGCCCCGCGCCGGTTCAGAAGGGCCGGCGCTGCCTGGTGCGCTGCTCCGCGAGCGGCCGGCGCCGCCTCGTTCCCTGCGCCTCGAGGGCTGTCCCCTCCACGCACTCGGCGACGACCCCAAGGCGGGCGAGGCGCTCGAACGTCGCGCGACGCCGCACCGTCCACGCGGCGACCTCGAGTCCCGCCGCCCGCGCCCGCTCGGCGCTCCGCTGGTCGATCGCGGTCCAGCGGACGGCGACTGCCGAGCATCCGAGGCGGGCGGCGACCCCGAGGGTGTCGTCGTCCAGGTCGTCCGCGTTGAGCCACCGAGTCCACTCCGGTTCACGGTCGGCAAGACCTGCCAGGGTGGTGGCGGCGAATGACGAAAGGACAGCGTTGGCGAGCTCGGGGCCACGCGCCGACCGCAGGGCGTCAACCACGGCGGGCGTGGCGTCTTCCTTCAGCTCAACGTCGAGGAAGGCCGATCGCGGCAGCGCCGCCAGCACGGACGCGAGCGTCGGCACCCCAAGTGCCCCGAGCGTCTCCGCGGAGAGATCGGCGGCTCGCTCGGACCGGCCCTGCACGCGCTCGAGGGTGGCGTCGTGCAGCACCACCGGGACGCCGTCGCCGGACAGCCTCACGTCGAATTCAACGCCGTCGCACCCGGGGACGGCCAGCGCAGCCTGCAGGGCCGCCAGGCTGTTCTCGGGCCACCGGCGATGGTCGCCCCGATGCGCCAGCCGCAACGGCGCGCCGGGTGCTCGCAGAGGCGTCCAGGTCGCGCCCAGGGTCGTCATTCGTCGCCGGTTCTCCCCTGCTCACGCCTGCCTGGTCGCGTCGATTCCGTGTTCAGGGATGGGGGCCGGGCCCGGGACCGGGCGGTGCCCCGCACACGTCCCCGGGCACAGTCGAAGGTCCGGAGGAACCCCACCGTGCGCGTCGGACAGAAGACGGCGATCGGGTGATCGGCCGCCGCGAACCCGCGGCCCCATCTCGCGATGGAGGCCCCGGGACCTCCCGCGCCTGCGCGGTGCGGGCGAGCTCGACGATTGTGGTGCGTTGGCCCCTCCGGACCGGACACGAGGATACTCCCTCTGCCCCGTCGTCCGCCGCACGGCCGGCGGCTCGGTCAGGCCTTCGGACGCCCCTGGTTGGCGCGTTCGTTCCGATCTGCGAGCGTCGCCGTTTCCGTGATGCGCGCCGCCCGCGTCGCCGGACGGCGCGCGGCGGCGATCCATTCGAGGATTGCCCGGCGGGTCGACGGGGGGAACGCGGAGAAGTGCTCGGCGGCGCGCGGTTGCGCCGCCAGTGCGGCCTGGAGGTCCGCGGGTATGTCGAGCCGCTCGACCGCGTCGAGATGCTGCCAGGTGCCGTTGGCCCTGGCGCGCTGCACTGCCGCCAATCCGGCCGGTGCCATCCTCCCGGCTGCCGTCAGCCGCTCCACGCGGGCCTTGTTCGAGGCCGACCAGGCGCTTCGCGACTGCCGTGGCGCGAAGTACAGCTTCGTCCGCTCGTGATCGACCCTGGCGGTGCGACTGTCGACCCACCCGAAGCAGATGGCCTCCTCTACCGCGGACTCGTAGTCCAGCATGGGGTGCCCCGACCCCGCGCGCCACGTCACCAGCCAGGCGCCTCCGACGGTCCCGTGGTTGGCTTCCAGCCAGGCTCGCCACGACGCCGCGTCCTCGGCGGTAACGTGCGGGGCGTCATCGACTCCGGGCATCGCCCGCAGTGTGCATCAGGATGCTCGCGGCGTCTGCTCTCGCCGGCGTCTGGCCAGGGCGCACCCTCGACTCAGGGCCGCATTCCGGTCCCGGCTCGACTCGCGGCCGCATTCCGGTCCCGCGCGGCCGGCAACACCGGTACTTTCGGACCACTGGCACGAGCCCCGCTCGCGCCGGATACTGACCGGGTCTCATCCTTGCGCCGGAGCGGGATCAACAGTCGAGAAGAAAGGAGGTTGATCGGAAGGCATGCAGCAATTCGCGTTCTTCGTCAGGTTCTACCTGCGCGAGTTCAGGAGTCACGCGCCGACCATGCTCGCCAGTCGGACGGGGCAGGGTCTTGCCGAATATGCACTCATCCTCGCCCTGATCGCGATCATCGCGATCGCGGCGCTCATCTTCCTGGGCGGCAAGATCAGCGGCATCCTCCGCACGGTGGGGAGTTCCATCTAGCGAAGAGCCCCCGGCGGGGGTGCCGGGGGCTCTTGCCTGTCGTCTCCGGTCCGAGGGAGGAGGGAGGAGGAGGAGGAGACGACCAGGATGATCTTCCGGATCCCTGAACCTGTCCTGAAAACACGGTCCCACCGGCCGCGCCCGGTCAGGCCGCCGGCACGATCTCGACGACGAGCCAGGCGTCCTCTGGGTCGGCGCCCCGCGCCAGGAGCTGGAGGGCGTATCGGCCCGGCGCCCAGACGGCTGGTGCGCCTGGCAGGCCACCCGCCCGAGCCAGGCCGCCGGGCCCGCCTGTTGCCGGGACCGATCCTCGCCAGGCGTGTCGCTCGTCGCGCACCGGACGCGCCACGGTCCACCCGCCACACTCCGACGGTTGTGACGGGCGCGCAGAAGCCAAGACCCTCCACCGGGCCGC